>Ga0187893_10002757_pt1 | contig 37689 bp, 34 predicted proteins | sample MA1701074metaG_FD_139574 | JGI IMG/M metagenome (GOLD analysis project Ga0187893, IMG submission 139574) | White microbial mat communities from a basaltic lava cave in the Kipuka Kanohina Cave System on the Island of Hawaii, USA - MA170107-4 metaG ... | reverse complement strand
TGGATCAGATCCCATTGCCGTTGTCTGACATGATCCGAAAATAATTCATCATGCAAGCCGCCACGCCAGCGCCTGCCGGTAAGGCGCCCCGTCAGCAGGGCGCGGAGCCACCGCGTTCCTACACGGACCAGCTTCGCACGGAGCTTGAATTTGGCCGGCTGCTCAGGCTGGGCGCGATTGCCGTGCAGTTCGCGCTGATTGTTGCCGCGTTCCGGGTGACCAATATAGAGTCCAAGACGTTCGAGTTGATCCTGATGCTCGCGCTGGGCGGCTTTCTGGTCCATCACTTCCTGCCTGCGGCGTGGCGGCAGAGTTTCTTCGCCGCGCTCTCGGTAGCGAGCGTGCCGATGGTCTTCGGCTGGGAGCACGGGGCGTGGCTGCTGGGCACGGGCGGATTGCTCATCGCCCTTTGCCACCTGCCCGTAGCGCTGCGGGTGCGCGTCGTGCTCATTTTGCTGACGGTTGGGGCGATGACGGCTGCGCGCATTCAGATGCTGCCGTGGATATCGTCGCACATCCCGGGCGTGATTTGGCCGATTCTGGGCTCGATGTTCATGTTTCGTCTCATGGTGTATCTGTACGACCTCGAGCACGGGGCGGTGCCGCGTGGCCTGGCGCGTGCGCTGTCGTATTTCTTCATGCTGCCCAACGTCTGCTTCCCGCTTTTCCCGATCGTCGACTACAAGACGCTGCAGCGCAGCGCCTACAACGAGGACGCACTGCGGCTGTACCAGACCGGCGTCAAATTCATGCTGCGCGGCCTTGTGCACCTGGCGCTTTACAAAATCGTCTATTTTCGGGGCGTTATGGAGCCCGTCGCTGTGGCGACGGGCCTGGACGCCGGGCGCTACATGGTCGCGACCTTCCTGTTGTACCTCAAGGTCTCGGGGACGTTTCACCTGATCATCGGGCTTCTCCACATGTACGGCTTCGGCCTGCCCGCGACCCATCATCTGTACCTGCTCTCGTCCAGCTTTACCGACCTGTGGCGCCGCATCAACATCTACTGGAAGGATTTTATTCAGAAGCTGGTGTTCAACCCGGCTTTCTTCTGGCTACGCAAGCTCAAGCTGAGCGAAACCTGGGCGGTCGGCGGCGCGACGCTGATCGCAGCCGTGTTGACCTGGTTCCTCCACGCCTACCAGTGGTTCTGGATCCGCGGCGAGTTCCCGATCGTGCTGGTAGACGTGTTGTTCTGGACGGCGTTGGGTGTGTGCTTGACAGTGAACGTGCTCCAGGAGTCGCGCAAGGGCCGGTCGCGCTCGCTGGAGAAGAAGGCGAGGACCTTTCGCGAAGACGCGGTACTTTGCCTCAAGACTGCAGGTATGTTCACGACCCTTATGATCATGTGGACGACCTGGAACATGAACGACCCGGCGGAAATCGTGATGATCGGGCGGGCGATTCTGAACTCCGGGCCGCTCGATATTGCGGTGCTTCTGGGCTTTCCGATCGGTTTGGGAGTAATCAGAGTGCTTCTCGAGGACCGCAAGCGTGAGGTCTCTGGTGCCGGCGGCCGTAGCGGCGCAGCCACGTCTTCATTCTGGCCACAGGCCGCGATCGCTTCTGTGGCCGCGACGGCATTCATCGCCGTGGCGTTGCACCCTGCCGTACTGGTGCCGCTATCGCCGGAGTTCGCAACGCTGGTGACGGATATTCGCAACAGGAATCTCAACCCGACCGACACCAGCAAGCTGCAGCGCGGCTACTACGAAGATCTTGGCGATGCGACCCGCTTTAACAATGAATTGTCGGTTTTGTACGGTGGGCGGCCCAAGGACTGGAACGACGATACGCCGCAGACGCGAGACCGTTCCGACGCCATCGCCGGCGAATACATTCCGTCAACCGCGCAGGTGTTCAAGGGTGCTTTGCGGACCATTAACAGCCACGGCATGCGCGACCGAGAGTACACGCAGGAGCGCGGTCCCGACACGTTCCGCATCGCGCTGGTAGGCTCCTCGCACGACGCAGGCTCGGGCGTGAAGGACGACGAAACTTACGAGAATGTTGTCGAGGACCGTCTGAACCGTGAACTTGGCCCGCGAACCGGGAAAAAGTTCGAGATCCTCAACTTCTCGGGCGGCGGCTACAACCCCGTGCAGAAGCTCGCGATGATCGAACAACGGGTATTCCAGTTCAAACCCGACCTGGTCCTCTATGTGGCTTACAGCCTGGAGCTCGATTGGATGTTCAATTCGGTTACGCACATGGTGAAGAACCGGTACCTCGACCAGTTTCCGTTCATCAGGAGCGCGGTGGACCGTGCAGGCGTCATGCCTGAGCCCGGTAAACCGCTGCCCAGCAAGATCGTGCTGGATGGGAAACTGGCGCCCTTTGCCGAGGAGGCCTTCCGAGGAATATTGGAACGGTTCCGCGAAGGGACGTTGTCGCGAGGCGTCCGCCCGGCGATGGTCATCCTCGAAGTGCCCGAGAACAATGCGTCGCGCGAGGCGAGTTTCGATCGCGTGGCCCGATTGGGACAGTCGGCCAAGCTGCCGATTCTCGACCTGCAAGGTTCGTTCGCCGGCATCAAGGACCGCAAGTCGATCTGGATTGCTCCCTGGGACTCCCACAGCAACGCCGTAGGACACCGCCTGCTGGCCGACCGGCTCTACGCGCTTTTGCTCAAGGAGCAGATGCTCCCGACGGAGGCCACAGCAGCCGTCCGGGACGGCCAAGGCAAGGACAAATAGGTCGAGGTCGCCACCTCATCTTCCGATGAACCACGTCCGCGCCGTAGAGTCTGTCTTTAGGAATAGCAGGAGGGCGTTGGCTTGCTTTCTCCGGCCCAGCGGCGACGGGTGTGTGCCGTCGGGGCCGAAATCGGCCGGGTCATAGGAAATGCCGCTCGCATTCGCGGACCTGCCGTTCGCCCACAAGTATGGGCCCCACGAAAGCCACGGCGCCCCGCGGCGGCCGTCCATCTTGTCGAATCGCAGATCCGGCGCACCGCGGATCTGCTCTTCGATAAGCCACTTCACGGAGAAACCCGACTCGTAGGCGTAGGGCTCGGGATTGAGCGTGGTCGCTGCGTAGCCGGCGTAACTGCGGGACGAAAGGTACGCCAATTTCACGTTCGGGTAGCGCTGCGGCAGCACTCGGACGATGCGCGCGAGCGCAACTGCGAGGGAAAGTGCGTACTCCGGGAAGCCAGTGTCCGGCTCTGAATCCGCTTGCTTGATCCAGACGACTTGAACCTGCGGTGGAGCGACGCCCGCTGCAGCGAGCCGACGGTCAATCGTCGTCCAGTATTCCCTCCCGCCTTGCACGGACTCGGGATCCTGCACGCGTCCGGCTGTCATGCCATCCTGTGCGCCGTCGACCACGACCACGCGCGGGTTCTTCCGCGGATCGCGATCGGCGATCGTTTTGAAGGACGAGAATACCTGCGACGCGTTGCTCATGCCGATGGAGAGCAGGACAATCTGACCGTTCGCGGCGGCCTCGCCGTTTTCGTTTAGCGGCCTCACCTGCGCGGCGAGAGCGAGCCCGGCCGTTTCGTGCGCGGCGGGTCGCTCGTTCTTGCCGCCGGGATATAGGCCGCCAGGGCACCCCTCATATGACTGTGCACCCAGATTCGGCAGCGACCTGAACTCAGAGGTATCCGCGTACGGAAGGCGATCGAATCGTACGGTCGCGAGCACGTCGTCGCGATTGCCCTTCGCCGCCGCGTACCGAAGTGCGGCGCCCTTCTGCAGGACGAGGCGTGCAGTACGCGGTGCGATTCGGCTCGAGTTGCCATCGGTAAAAAGTGTCTCGGGCGTCACGCGAAGCGTCCGCGCCTCGGCACCCGACGAAATGACCAGGGTGCCGTACTTTGAGTCGAATCGTACGACGCGCCCTTGCCCAATGACGTCAAGGGCATAGGCACCGCCGTCAAGCGCAAAGACGGCAAACGCCGCGATGAGCGCGCAACGGATCATGGGCCGCCGTCTCTTCGCGAAACCAGCAGGCAAGGGGCTAGACGATTCGATCCTCCGAAATCTTGCTGCCACGTGCCGGTCCCGCGCGACAGGCGATCATCCTGATTCAGAACTGCTGGTAGATGAATGCGCCGCTCCCGGGTGGCGTTTGCAGGTACAGAAAGACGATCGCGCCGCCGTAAGCGAATCCACGGACCGCATCCGGCAGCGTCGCAATGCGCTGGCGCAATTCCGCTATCCGGGGTACCTTGAGGAGATGCCAGGCAATCAGGAAAAGAAATGCGAGCCCCGCATTGACGCCGACTGGCACCGACTGCGTGCCGGGGCTCGAACCCAGGTAGACCAGAAACGCGCTAGCTGTGTCGAAGTCCGGGGATCGAAACGGCACCAGCGTCACGACGAAAAAGAGCTGCGTGAGCGCCCAAGCGGCCACCGTATAGCCGACGGATCGCCGCATGCTGATCAACGACCGATCGGTGCGGGACCGGCTGCGATAGCGTTCGTCCCAGTTCCGCTGCATGGCCATGCCGACGCCGTGCAGCGCGCCCCAGATGACAAAGGTCCAGTTCGCGCCGTGCCACAATCCCGAGGCTAGGAAGGTGAGCAGCAGCGCGAGGTCCAGCCGATTGCGAAACCAGCCGCGGCTCGTCGTCAGTGGCGTGAAGATGTAGTCGAAGAGCCAGCGATTGAGCGTGATGTGCCAACGTCGCCAGAGTTCCGGCAGGCTGCGACTCAGGAATGGATAGTTGAAGTTTTGCGGCAGCACGATACCGAAGCTCCGCGAGAGCCCGATCGCGATCAGGCTGTAGCCGGCAAAATCGCAGAACACCTGCGCGGCGTAACCGAAAATGGCCAGCCAATGGGCGAAGACATCATAGGAGCCGCTTGCGGAGAAGACCGGATCGACTATCTGCTGGCCTATGGTGTTTCCGGCCCAGGCCTTGAGCGCGTAGCCGAGCAGGAATTCCTTTGCTCCCATGGTCAGCTGATTCAGGGACCAGCGCCGCGCCTGCTCAAGCTGCGGCAGCAGTTCCGCCGCGCGCGAAATCGGACCTGCGGTGATTTGCGGGAAGTACGACGTAAAGAGCGTGAAGTCGAGCAGTGAGCGACAGCCGTGATGGCGACCCCAGAAGACATCCAGGATGTAGCCGACACGCTGTAGCGTGTAAAAGGAGATGCCAAGCGGCAGTGCCAGTTGCAGGATGGACGAGTGGGCGCTCAGGTTGAACCCGGCAAGCAGGTCGTTTAGCGCGTGCGCGAAGAACCCCCTGTACTTGAAATACGCCAGCGCGCCCAGGCTGAATCCCAGGCTGCAGAACAGGACCACGCGCCGGCGCCGCGCCGTTGCGGCATCCTCACGGGACGCCGTGGCGGCCAGATAGCGGCCCGCTGAGAAGTCGAGCAGCGTGCCGGCGACGAGCAGACCGAGGAGTTCGATGCTCCAGGACGCGTAGAAGGCATAGCTGCAGAGCAGGAGCCAGGCGTTCTGCGTGGTTCTGCGGGCCGGGAGCAGCCAATAGACCAGCAGCGCCAATGGCGCGAAGACGATGGCCTCGATGTCGACCAGGCTCACGGCGATGCTTTTTTTCCCAGCGCCTGGCCCGCGCCTCGCGGCCTGCCGAGCAGAAACGCAAGCTCGTGCTGTAGGGCCCAATCGACGAACTTCGCGTTACCAGTCACGCTCAGGTGGTCCCGGTCGCGCATGAAATCCGCGTCGGAGAGAATCGGCAATCCGGTCATGTCGATGACCCGGTAGCCGAGCGCCTGGCCGCGCTGCCGCATCAGCTCCGAGAATCGGTCGAGCGTCAACTGGCCGGCCGGCGTGACGGTTTCCGGCATCAACGGAAATAGCACGACGGTGAACTCCAGCCCGCGCTCGCGTGCGAAGGCTTCCATGCGTTCCAAGGCCTCCCGTTCGGTGGGAAACAGGAGACAGGACTGCCCGGTTTCGATGTCTTTTCTCCATTTGGCGAGCTGGGGCGAGATGGCGGCCGCCGGCGAACCGTGCGATTCCTGCGGTGCCAGGCGTGGCGCCGCACTTCGCGCCGCCGCAGAAAGTTTGTCGACGAGCGGCTGCAATGCATCGGTGCCCTGGACTTGAACCAATCGGGAGAAGCGCTCCAGGCGCTGCAACTGGTAGCGCAGGAAATTCCGGTTGCTCTCGGTGAATCCGCGGACGGCAACGTCTTGCAGGTAGTCGTTTAGGGTCCACGCTCTGCTGACGACGTTGTGGTCGACGGGCGGGGCGCTTCCGCGGCGGCAGCTGTCCCACCAAGTCACACCAAACACCAGGTGCCGGAGGCGCGTGCGTAACAGATTGCCCGCAGCATCGCGCTCGTCCAGCAGGGGCGCGGCACGATTGCGCAGCACCCATTCCATCGGCCGGATCTGGCCTGCTTCGAGCGGGAAGGATACAAGGGCCGCGGCGCCGTTTGTTCGCCTCGCAATCTCAAGGCCCAGTACGTGAAAGCTGCGCCCGTGACTGGAGCTGATGACCAGAATATCGGGGTCCCCCGCGCGCAGTTCACGCACGGCGTCCTCGACTTCACGGCGATGCTTCCCCGGGCTTACAACGCTTACGGCTATTTCAGCGAGGAGCACCGCAAAAATGACACCAAGCAGGAAGGCTGCGAGTTTCGTGCCGCGTCCGCGCGCGGCTGCCGCTGGCGCCGCCATTGCACGCTTCATTCCCGGGGTGCCAGCAACGCGGCCTCATAGACCTGCAGCGGTGGTGGCATCCAGGCGGGAAAGCGGATGCGCCGTATCAGCGAGAAAGTTTCCCGCAACGTCGGCAGCAGCGTGCGGCGCCCATCGCCGTATTGCTTGGCGCTTTCGCCCGTCAGCAACTTCAAGCCGATGTCCGAAATGACATGCCGTAACGGGTACACAACGGCAAGCCGCCCATGCGGGCGCAGGACACGACGCATCTCGCTGGCCGCCCTACGTTTATCGGCAACGTACTCCAGCGTGCTGACGGAAACGATCAGGTCTATCGATCCGGGGTCGAGCGGGATGCTTTCTGCGGATGCCGAATGGAGCGACGCCTGCACCCCTACCTCTGCCAGCGCCAACTGCACGGCGCCGGCATGCGGATGAATATCCACGCCGTGCAGGCGGACGCTTCGGCGCTGCAACTCGGGCAGAAAGATGCCGCTGCCATAACCGATTTCGAGCACGTCGTCATAGGGTTGCGTGCCGATCAGCCGGACGATCAGACGAAAGCGGGTTCGCTCGAGCAACGACAATACAGGTGAGTAATTCCATCGGGCTTTGTCCAGCGGCCCGGTGACAATCAGGCGTTCCTTGTCGAGCAGCCTTAGAGCACGATACTTTATCATCGGCGCCTGCGATTCATCTCGGCGGACCTTGGATCAAGGCCCATCATCCTGAATTCGGGCGAGCCGGCGCGCTCATCTGCGCTCGTAAACGGCAATCCCCCGCTCGGACCCGATCGATCCGGTTTCCCGGTATCGATCCAGATACAGCCGCAGTGCTTCCGGCGCGGGAGTGGGATCGAGCAGCCAGCGAGTCGCAACAACGCGCGAGACAAGCGTGAACTTACAATCCGCTGCGCGCAGGTCCGCTTTCCAGAGTTCGGCCCAGCGTTCGGCCATGGAAAGCGGCGGTTGCGCATGGACCAGAGAATGATAATAGTAGAAACGCGTCGGCATACGCCGGCGGGAGAGGTAATTGATCGAGCTCGCGTCGCCCACGAGCAGAACGCAATCCGCCGGCGCAAGAGCGTCCAGCCGGTGAACGAATGCCGTGACATCTGCGTACGTGAGTTTGTCGCCTGCCTCGAAGCGCGCAAGGTGCGCGCCGTATTCGCCGCCAAGCAACGTCAGGGGCAGGGAACGGTACGATGCGGCCAGCTTGACGACAATCCCTGCCAGCGCGAGGGCGGTGGCGCCGGCGACGATCCTCTGCTTCCACGGGGTGTTGCCGAATTCCGCACCTCCGGCGGCAACCAGTGAGACCGAAACCGCCAGGCCCGCACTGAGCGCCAGCACACACGGTGCCAAGTGATAGTTCAGTCCCCGCCACTGGATGAAGAAGGACAGGGCTCCCGCCGCCCAGAGCACGAACAGAGCTGCCGACGCCATCGACCGATTCGCGCGCTTGTGCATCCAGTAGGCCGCGGGCATGCTTCCAAGCGTCACCAACGGAAAAAACTGGAAGTGGTGTTGCACCAACCAAACGAGCATGTCGGGAAAAGTTCGCGGGCCGACGTACTGCGTCCCGATGTGGTAGCTGTAGGTCGCGTCGAGGACGTCGCGCAATGATGCGCCTTTCGCAAGAAGCGCGCCGAGCGCGGCAAGCAAAGCTGCCACCGACGCGATCCCCGCCACCGCCGTATGGGCGAGAATCGGGCGAAGCGGGATTCGCAGCCAGAGCGCCTGCATGGGAAGCAGCAATCCAATCACCCCGACGGTCGGCTTGTTCAACATTGCAGCGCCGATGCACAGTCCTGTTCCGATCTGGAGCCACCAGGCGCGTTTCTCGTACCCGCGGACATGACACCAGAGCGCGGCGACGAGAAACTGGGCTGCGCTCATGTCATGCTGCCCAGCCAGCCAGTAGGTCAACCCGGCGTATATCAGCGGACAATGAATCAGGCAGAGTCGTCCTGCATCCCGTCCCGCAGCGAGCCGCGCCAGATCGCTGAGAAACAGCGCGCTTGCCGCAAACAGCGCAAAGTCGAAGGCGCGCCACGACCAGAGGTTGACGCCGAAAATCCAGGTGGCGAGCGCGTGAAGCGCCATCACGCCGGGCCAGTTCGTGTCGATGACGTCGCGGAACGGAATATCCCCCTCCAGCAAACGCCATCCGAGATAGGCGTGATTGGATTGATCGGGGCTCGGGGGCAGCGTCAGGTACAACGCCCCGGACACGATCCAGCTCACCGCAGCGAGCACCGGCCAATGCCGCTGTGCCCATGCAACTGGTTTTTGAAGAATCGAGGGGGCGGCGTGCGCTGTTGAAGTCACTAACGATCGCCGCCGGTGAAATTCGCCGACTGAAAACGCGGGTTCACAACTCGCAAGGAATCGCGTGCGCCAGCCGCCGTGGCATGCTCGCCGAGGCTCCGCACGTCGAAAAGGGTCTGCATGCGCGCGAGGCAATGATCCACGAGCGCGAGCTTGCGCGGCGCCGACAGCCCCATGGCTGGGAAAAAGCCAAGCGAGGGCACGTCCTCGGCGCCGAGGAAGTCGAGCGGGTGCAGCAGTATCGAGGGCTCCACGCCGGCCAACCGGCAGAGTCGCAACGCGGTCTCGAAGTAGATGCGCGCGAGCAATGGTGAGAACCCGCTGAGGTAGAGCACGTAGCTCACGTGGATCGGCACGCGGAAGAACGGGAGCGTGGTGACCGGTATCTCGAGCAGAGTGCCCTCTGCCAACTGCCAGCGGTAGGGCCGCAGCGGCCGGAAACCTTCCAGCAGGGACCCGTAGAGCCAGGCGCGCTTGCGGCGCTCCTCTGCATTGAGCTTGGCCGTCATGAAGTAGTAAGCGCGCGCAAGGGGTCCGAGGAAAGTGGGAAAAGTGCTCGCGTCGTAGCGATAGCCGCGCCGCAACAGCACGCGAAGCGTGGTCTCGGAAAGGCTGTACCCCGGCCCGCGGAATGCGTCCGGGCGCCTTCCGGTTGCCGCTTCGATATGGGCTTCGGACTCGGTGAGCTCGCGCTCGAGTTCCTCCTCGGAGTACAGGTGCAGCCACGGTTCGTGGCGTAGAGAGTGATTGCCGATCTCATGCCCGGCCGATGCCAGTTGCGCAAGGGCACTTCGGTTTTTCTCCTGGGCGGCGTCCAGCCCGACAACGAAGAAAGTGATGCGCAGGTGGCGCCGCGCGAGCATATTGAGTACACGCGGTATCACGCAGTCGAGATACGACGGCATGGCCACCCATGCCGGATCGCCGCGAGTCTTGAGATATGCCCATTCGTTGTCGAGGTCGAGCGAAAGGCTGGCGATCGGTTTCATCTGGTCAGGCCATCGCGGAGAAGCGCGCTGCCGCGAGTTCGGCAAGCTGCACGGTCTCGTTCACGTTCAGGGTTCCGTTCAGGATGTGCGACGAGTTTACTAGGTGAAGGCCCGGCACGGAGGTGTCGGCGGGGGGCAGGCGGGAGGAATAGTCGAGCGTGGGCAGCGGCATGACGTAACGAACCCGCGATATCCGGAACCCGAGCACATCGTCTCTATCTACCTGGGGATATACGCGCGCGAGGCCGGCGAGGAAGAGCGCTTCGATTTCCGCGTCCGGAGTCTCGAAAAAGGGGTCCTCGGGCGGGAGGTAGCGCGGCAGGTAAACCAGGCCGCGCCCGCCGAAATCCCCGGGCCGCACCAGCGCCGACATTTCAATCACGCCGGTGAACGGCAGGCCCGGATCGAGCAGGTTGGTGACGTAGAAGCCGGCTAGCGGCTTTCGCAGGAGCACCGAGGCGCAAACGATGCCGAGGTAGCGAACGTCCGAGAGAAGACGCGCCTCGTCTTCGGCGATTCCCGCGCACAAACGGCACGCCACTGGGGCAGCCGCGGTCACGACCACATGATCGAAGGTTTCAATGCCACCATGCCGGAGAACCACCCTTACCTTGTCCTGCGACGGCTCCACACGGATAACCGGTGAGCCAAGCAGCGCATGCACGCCGCTCGCCTCCAGCCGTGTGGCGAACCGCTCGAGCACTCGTGCGTAGCCGCCGCGTACCGTGCCGAACATTTCCTTTTTCATGCCCGATCGGCGCGCGGCGTAGAGCCGCTGGATCGTGGCCCAGATGAACGCCGCAGAGGTTTCGGCGTAGGCCTCGCCCAGCTTGGAGCGCAGCAAGGGCAGCCAGAAGCGCTCGAAGGTGCGTTTTCCCGACCAGCGCTCGAGCCACTTTGCAACGGGGATCTGCTCTAGGCCCCGCCAGTCCTCGATGTGCGCGGCGCGCAGGATGGTGGCGCCGAGCCGCAGGACGTCGAGCCAGCCGAGCACCGGAAAGCGCAGCAACTCGAGGGTATTGGAAACCGAATACAGGCGGCCACCGGCGAAGACGCCAGTGCGCGTCTCGGTCCACTCGATGTCGCGCTCCAGGTCCAGCTCCGCGAGGAGTTTGCGCAAATGCGAATCCGACAGCAACGTAACGTGGTAGTGGCGGTCCCAGACCAGGTCGCCCACCTGCCACGCGCTCGCCAGGCCGCCAAGCCCGGGCGCCGCTTCGATCAGCGTCACACGCTTGCCTTGCGCACGGAGCCGGTGCGCGAGCGTCATGCCAAGTAGTCCGCCGCCGACGATGCCCCAGTGGCTTGCGCGCCGGGATTCGCTCACGTGCTCATGCACTTACGTGCCCGGCACTGATTCTCAAACGGGCGGCGCAAGCTCGCGCGTGCGCTCCGCCTCAACGGCATAGCGCAATCCGCAGGCGGCACAGGCGTATTCGCCTGGCGCGGGCTGCATGCGGGGCTCGAATCGCAGAAAGGGTTCCCCGCAGCGGCAGACGAGTCCGACCGCGCGCGCCGGATGGCCTACCGCCAGATGAAAATCGGCGACGGAACGCGTGACTACCGAGGCCATGCCGATCATCGCGAAACGGCCGATCGAAAGATCGCTGCCGACGGTGCAGCCCGCGCCAATGGTCGCGCCCTCGCGCACCACGGTCGGCCGCGTATGTTCGCTGGGCGCGGATTGCAACGGGCGGCGCAAGTCCGATGTCGCGGCACGCGGAAAGCGATCGTTCGTGAATATGGTTCCCGCGGCCACCATCACGCCGTCTTCGATCGTCACGGCGTTGCATACGTAAACGAAGGCATTCAGTTTCACCCGGTTGCCGATGGACACGCCATAGGCGATGTAAGTCTTCTCGCCGACGATGCATTCAGCGCCGATACGCGTGTCCGGCCCGCGTACATGCACATGGTCCCAGACCGACGTGTCCGGCCCGATCGCCACCCCTTCCTCGATGCGCGCAGTTGAATGGATGCGCGCGGTTGAATGGATGCGCGCGGCCGGATCATCTGCTGTTCTCATCCGCCGACCGCCACCCAAGCGTCGCGAAGCGTCGACTTGTAGGCGGCCTCGATCACCTGCACCGAGGCGAGCGCATCCTCCGGAGCGATCAGCAAACGCTCCTCGCCGCGCACGGCCCGGCAGAAATTCTCCACCTGCCGCCGGAAAGCCTCGACCTTGTCATAGCCCTTGCCGAACACGATCCAGTCGGGGCTGGAGATCGGGCGGTATTTGGATTCCCTCCAGCCGACACGGATGGTCCCGTTCGAGCCGTAGATGTCGATGTAGCTTTCGAGTTCCTTGTTCAGGCTCCAGGAAAGGTCGATGCTGCCGAGGACGCCGGATTTGGTGCGTACGAATAGCCGCGCCGTGTCCTCGACCGCCAGCCCCTGGATACGCTTGCCCAGAACGGCCGACACCGCCTCGATCGGCCCGAGAAAATAGCGCACGATATCGACCGAGTGGGTGCCGTTGTCGATCAGCACGCCGCCGCCTGCCACCGCCGGATCGGAATTCCAGCGGCGCGACATGTCGACACGCGAGGTAAACGCGTTTTCAAACAGCACGATCTCGCCCAGCACGCCCGAGGCGACCAGGCTCTTGGCGCGGATCACGTCGTCCACGTAGCGGAACTTGGACGCCATGGTGAAGACCACCCCTTTGGCGGCCGCCGCCTCGATCATTTGCGCGGCGTTCGGGGATTCAATGGATAGTGGTTTCTCGCATAGCACACCGATGCCACGCTCGAAGAATCCCCGGCAGATTTCCGGGTGCGTGCTGGGCGGGGTGCAGATGATCACTGCCTCGACGCCCCCTTCCGCCGCGAGTCTCTGATGCGAATCGTAAGCTGCGCAGCCGATGCTTTCCGCGAGCGCCTTCGCGGCCTGCGGCCGCACGTCCGCAACCGCGGTGATGCACGCGGACTCGCTCCCCTTCAACGCTTGCACGTAGGACTGCGAAATCGCGCCGGCGCCGACCAAGCCGAGGGGCATCGGCGTGCGCGTCACGCCGGCGCTCCCGTCATCGCGGCCTTGACGGCGGTGCGGATTTCTTGCGCGAGGGCGTCGACGATTTCGTTGGTATAGCGTTCGTTCCACGGCAGCACGAGCACGCCTTCCAGCGCGGCAAGTGTCCCCGGAAAGCGGGCCGGCGAGTAATCCACGGCCTCGGGCCTGGCGAGCGTGAAGGGCCAGCGGCTCTTGCCGAAGGTACGCTGCTCGCGGAAAACCTCGCACTGAAAGGCTGGCTTCTGGATGTAGCGCGGGGCGGAGGCGATACCGCGCGCCTTAAGGCGCTGCCCCAGTTCCGGCGAGCCGCCTGGAATAATCTTCGAATCGATGCGCAGGCAGTATTTCCAGTAGACGTGTTCGTTGCCAGGCGCCGTCCAGGGTGTTTCGACACCCGCGATGCCCTGCAACAGGCCGGTGAGGCGCGCCGCCATCTTCTGGCGCTGCCGCACCGACCATTCGAGCTTGTCGAGCTGAGCCAGTGCGACCGCGCCCTGAAGTTCCGACAGGCGGTAATTGAGAGCGAGAAAGTAATGGTCGGGGTTCGGGTCGCCGTAACCCCAGGACTTGTTGATGAACAGGAACGAGCGGCGCGAAAGCGCCGCGTCGCCGGTGACCACAATGCCGCCTTCCCCCACCGTGATGTGCTTTCCCTGCTGCAGGCTGAACGCGCCGATCGCGCCTATCGTGCCGACCTGACTGCCGTCCGAGCGCGCGAGAAACGATTGCGCGCAATCCTCGATGACGGGCAGGTTGCGCTCGCGCGCGAGCACCATGATATCGCGCATCTCGCAGGGATTGCCGAAGAGGTGCGTCACCATGATTGCCTTGGTGCGCGCAGACAGGCGCGCGCGTACCGTCTCGGCGGTGAGATTGCAGGTGCGCGGCTCGACATCCGCGAACACCGGGATCGCTCCCTGGTAGAGTATCGGCGCGAGCGCGCCCATGTCGGTGATCGCCGAGGTGACGATTTCATCGCCGGGTTCCGGATCGATCGCCGCCACTGCGACGTGTACCGCAGCCGAACCCGAAGCGCAGGCCCAGGCATGCTTCGCGCCGCACAACGCCGCGTAGCGCTGCTCGAATGCGCGCGTGAATCTCCCCTTGGTAGAGGTAAGGGTGCCGCTGCGTATCGCCTCGCTGACGCGCGCGATCTCCTCGTCGCCGAGGGTACGGCCGCTCGCGTCCTGGTCGGACGGCAGTTCAAGGGGCCTGCGTGGTGCTGCAACCGGCTGCGATATCGACATTTACTCTAGTCCTTAGCGAAGTTTGGATGGTAGGTCGGCGGTCTCCAGCTGGGCCGGGCGAACCGGATTCCACCGCGCCCAGGCCACCCGAAAGAGCAGGCGGACGTGCCCGGCGATGGTGCGAAATAGCTTCATCTTGGAATGTCCGAGCATGCGCACTTCGAGCACCGCGGGATGCTCGACGATGCGCCTGCCTTGGAGATCGAGAACCGCGAGCATTTCCGCCACGCCGAGAAAGCCGCGCTCCCGGATCAAAAGGTCCTGGGTCATGCTGCGACGGTAGACGCGCAGGCAGCTGGTATAGGTGTGAAGCTTCTGCCGCAGCACGCGCCGGTAGAGCGCGGACAGGCTTTTCGACAGGAAAAGCCGCCACGCGGGCACATTCAGGACTCGTCCCGACGGGTGGTAAGGCGACGCCGTCACCAGGGCAACATCATCTTCGAGCCGTGGTATCAGATCGAGAAGCTGATGCGGGTCGTAAGTGCAATCACAATCGATCGAGCACACTACCTCCGTGCTGGCGCTGCGGATGCCGGTAAGGATAGCCGCCGCCACACCGCAGTTTTGCCTAAGATGCACGAGTTGGCAGTTGGGAGCCGATCCAAATATTCGCTCGAGCGTGGGCCACGTACGATCGCTGCTGCCATCGTCGACGAAAACGTAGTTAAGTGCGTAGACGTGTTTGAAGTCGGACTCCACGCGCTTGAGCGTGTTGCTCAGGTAGGGCAGCACGCTTTCTTCATTGAAGCATGGGACGACCAGGGTGACTGGTATTCGTGCGCTCGTGACACCGGCTGTGAGCTCGACGCTATGGGCCGGCTTTTCACGCAGCACCGCCGGCAACGGCTCAATGCCTAAGCGGTCGCGAATCGGCTCGAAGGCATAGCGAAAAAGATAGTAGCGCAAGATGGCAGGCATGCGCTCGATGTTTCGATACTGTCGCAGGCGAACGTATCCCGGGGCCGAGGTGATTTTCGGCAGCGCGTTGTCTAGCTCCCAGACGTGGAAGTACAGAACCATCGGCGCGGTGAAATTCCGGTGCCAGTGCTCGATCGCGCGGCCCATCAACCGGCGCGGGAATTGGCGCAGGTAGGCGCCGCCTGCGATGGGGAAAAGCCAGCCGTGCCAGCCCCAGGTCGCAAGCGGGAACTCGACGATCTCGGCGTCCGCATGGCGATGCGTGAACGGAAACCTGCGCCACGGCTCGTCCGCGATCGAGCGCAGTCGTGGATAGAAGCTCGAATCGTAGGCGAAGCCTTCCTCGGCAAGTACGTCTAGGGCCCACAGATCCTTCGGGCCGAGGCGGCCCCTGGCAACGCGATAGCCGATCACGCGGATACCCGTCGCGCGCTCGATTGCCTCGCGAGAACGCTGGAGATCCTCGCGGAACTCGCCCGGCGTCATCTCCTGGATGGTCCGGTGGTAGTAACCCTTGCTCGCCACCTCGTGCCCGCGCGCGGCGATTTCACGTACCACTTCGGGCATTTCGTCCGCGACGCAGCCAAGAGCGAAGAACGTTGCTTTCACACCAAACTCATCGAGCAGGTCAAGCGCCTTGCGCGTATTGTGCTCGACGTGGCGCTCGAACCGGTACCAATGGCTGGCGTGGATCAGCTTGCGGAAGGCAATGACGTGGAAATAGTCCTCGACCGCGATTGTCAGGAGATGGCGCTTTGCGCCCGCCGCCGCCGGCATGCCTAGGTTGGGCACGGGACGCGCGCTCCGCTTTCCAGGAACTGTTCGAGCGCCGAGGCGATGCGGGCGCCGCTGTCACCGGCGCCGAAGGGATTGGGCGCGCTTCGCGCGCGCTCGAACCAAGCGGCGTCCGTCAGCGACTCTTCGAGGAGCGATTCAAGTCGCGTGGGCGAGTTTCCGGCCAGCCGCCCGACGCCGCAGTGCAACACTTCGGGGCGCTCTGTGTTCTCGCGCAGCACGACCAGGGGCTTGCCCAGGGTGGGCGCTTCCTCCTGGACGCCGCCCGAATCCGATACGATCAGCCAGGCGCGCGCGAGCAGGTGAATGAAATCGGGATACTCGAGCGGGTCGAGGCGCAGGACGCGAGGAGCACCGCGGAGCGCGGCATCTGCCGCGGCGCGCACCGCCGGATTGGGATGTACGGGAAAGACGAGAGCCAGATGGTCGTGGCGTTCGACGAAGCGGCGCAAAACGCGGAGGTGACCCTCCATCACGCCGCCGAAGTTTTCACGCCGATGGGTGGTAAGGGCGATCACGCGAAGGCCTTCGAGAGACGCGAGGGCCTCGACCAGGCGGGCCGACGGTACATGAGCCTTGCGGATGGCGTTGAGGGAATCGACGACCGGGTTACCGGTCAATGCGACCCATTGCTCCGGCACGCCCTCGGCCCGAAGCGTCTCTACGTTGCCACGCGTGGCGGCGAAGTGGTAGCGGGCTAATTGCGTCACGAGCCGCCGGTTCATCTCCTCTGGAAACGGACTCATGACGTCGCCACTTCGCAAGCCCGCCTCCACATGTCCGACCGGTATGGCGCGGTGAAAGGCGGCGAGTGCGCCCCCTAGTGCGGTGGTCGTATCTCCCTGCACGAGCACTAGATCAGGCCGCGCTGCAGCGAGCAGCGGGTCCAATCCGGCAAGTACCCGCGCCAGAACCCCGCTCGGCGTCTGCCCCGGTGTCATCACCTCCAGATCCCGATCGATCCGCACATTCAGGCGTTCGGCGAAGGGGTAGAGCAGGTCCGTGTGCTGGGAGGAGGACACGTTGAGCGTGCGCCAGCGGTCCGGCCGCGCCTCAAGCGCATGGATCACTGGCGCCAGTTTGATGACCTCGGGGCGGGTGCCGAGCAGCGTGAGGATGATCTTCAATCACCGCTCCTCGCGAACGATCGATCATCGCGATCCTCGGGCCGGGATTTGCCCAGAACATTTCCTCGGGAAATGGATACAGCATACTATCAACACTTTTAGAAGACGGTTCATCAGCTTGGAACAGGGACGCGATAGTTGTGCTGCGTGCGTCGCATGTCAACTGCAACTTGCTGCACCGCAATTTCCGGTGCCGGAGGGGCGGCGATATCCGTTCGGTGTAGCGATGCCTTGCCCACCGCGCAAATCATGGCTGGCAGGCGCGGATTGTAAGCAAACTGACAGGTTGACGAAACGGATCGCCGCAGGGCGTTAGGAAAACGATACAACATGAGCCGTCTGCGCAAGGCCGTGGTCGATTGGCTGGATGACAATTATCACTTTGGCGATACCGAGACGCTGCTAGGCGGCGACGACGAACTGTCTTTTCTTCAGAATGGGATTCTTGACAGCCTCGGCTTCGTCAAGCTGATTCTTTTTCTGGAGGACACGGTCTCGGTAAAGATCAGCGTCAGGGACATTCGTCCGGCGAACTTCGACAGCCTCGGCAAGATCCTGCGCTACGTCAGCGCGATGCCCGGATACCGCGAGCCGGTGTGAGCTCAGGCGACTTATATCTGCCGCTAGACGAGGCTCACGCGCGCGCCTCGGCGCTGCACGCGTTCATGGAGTATTGCGGGCGGGAAACGCGCCTCGAGTTCGCCGGCTACCGGGAACTGCAGGACTGGGCGATTCGTGATTGCGGCCGCTTCTGGCAACTGTTGCTTCGATGGTCGCGACTGGAGGTCGCCGGCGATACCGAGCCCGCCGTCACCGAGTTTGATTGCGAGCGAGCGCGGTTTTTCCCGAACCTGAAGCTCAATTACTCGCGCAATCTGCTGCGGTCCCTTGGTCCCGGATCGGACGATCATTGCGCCGTAACGGCGGTAACTGAGGACGGGCTTCATTCTTCGCTGACGCGCGGTGAGTTGCGCGGTGCCGTCGAGCGTTTCGCCATGGGACTCAGGAGGCAGGGCATTGGTCCGGGCGATCGCGTGATTGGAATCGTCGGGAACACGCCGGCAGCGATCGTCGCCTGCCTCGCGGCGGCGGCAGTCGGCGCGATATGGTCCTCGGTCGCGCCCGATATCGGAGAAGCGGCGATTCGAGGGCGGTTCGTGCAGCTTGCGCCCAGGCTCCTGGTCGTGCACACGGAATACTTGGCGCACGGCGTGCGGCGTTCGCTGGCGCAGAAAATCCAGGACCTGCTCGACGACGTTGCTTCGATAGCCACAGTGGTCACTCTGGATGCGGGTGCGTTCCCCGGGCGCACGAGGGTTGGCGCGACATTTCTGTCGCGGGCCGAATTGGAGCAGCACGGCGCGCTGCGCATGGACGAGTGGGAGCTGTTCCCGTTCAATCAGCCCTTGTTCGTGCTTTTCTCCTCCGGCACGACAGGGTCGCCGAAGTGCCTGATGCACGGTGCAGGCGGCACGCTGCTGGAGCATTACAAGGAGCACGTGCTGCACAGCTCGCTCGGTCCGGGCGAGAAGCTGTGTTTTCAAACCTCCGCGGGCTGGATGATGTGGAACTGGCAGTTGAGCGCGCTTGCCTGCGGAGCGGAGATTGTGCTTTTCGACGGTTCGCCCACGTTTCCAACGCAGGATGCGCTCCTACGCATACTCGACCGCGAACAGGTGACGGTGTTCGGTACCAGCGCCACCTACCTGCATGCCCTGCAGCAACTCGAGTTGTCGCCGAAGGAGGTCGGCGGCTTCGGCAAGCTGCATACGATTCAGTCCACGGGATCCGTCCTCTACGACGCGCAGTACGACTGGATAGGAAAAGAGTTCAAGCGGGTCCGGATTGAGTCGATTTCCGGCGGCACCGACATCGTGGGCTGTTTCGTTCTCGGCAACCCTTTGATGCCGATCTACCGGGGCGAGAGCCAGTGCATCGGCCTTGGCATGGACGTGCGGGTCATGACCCCGGACGGATTGCGGCGGCATGGGGAAGGCGAACTCGTCTGTGTGAACCCATTCCCATCGCGACCGGTCGGGATCTTCGGCGACAGCGACGGAAATCGCTTGCACGAGACCTACTTCAATCAGAATCCTGGCATGTGGACGCATGGCGATCTGGTGCGGTTGAGCGAGCGAGGGTCGGTGCGCGTTCTTGGCCGCAGTGACGGCACGCTCAATGTGCGCGGCGTACGCATTGGCCCGGCGGAGATATATGGCATCGTGCTCGCGGTGCCGGGCGTGTCGCAGGCAATGGCGGTCGAACAACGCGCGCCGCGCGAGCCCGGCGGGTCGCGGCTGTTGCTGCTGATCGTCCTGCAAGAGGGCGCGATCCTCGACCGCGCGATGACATTGCGACTGAAGAAGGACCTGAAGCTTAAGGGCTCGTCCAACCACGTCCCGTCCGTAATCGTGCAGGTCAGCGCACTGCCGATGACGCATAGTGGCAAGTTTTCTGAGAAAGCCGTTGCGGAAATGGTAAACGGAAAGGCAGTCTCAAACCGCGCGGCGTTGAAGAATCCGGATGCCCTGGACGCCATCGCCGCACATCCGGAACTTCTGTCACTATTGCGGGAACAATGCTGATTTCCAGGCAGGCGACGCGACGTGGCTGGGCCGTGATCGCTCATCGCGCGACGCGGCTCGACAGTGCTGGCGTTCTGGCGCTGTGGACATAGGACCTAGGGCGGCGAGAATGGCGGGTTTGCAGAGCATTCTTGTCACCGGCGGCGCCGGGTTCATCGGTTCCCACACGGTCGTGGAACTGGTTGCCGCGGGCCATGAGGTTCTCATTGTCGACAACCTGTGTAACAGCAAGGCCTCGATACTGGCGCGTATCGAGCGCATCACCGGGCGGCGGCCGGGGTACGCGCAGCTGGATGTTCGCGACGGCGCTGCGCTGCGACGGCTTTTTTCGATGCATCGCTTCGACGCCGTGATCCATTTCGCAGGGTTGAAGGCAGTCGGCGAATCCGTGGCTAAGCCGCTGATGTATTACGACAACAACGTTTCGGGTAGCGTGACATTGTTCGAGTGCATGAAGCAGGCCGGTGTGAAGACGATTGTGTTTTCGTCTTCAGCGACTGTGTATGGTGAGCCTGCATCGGTGCCGATTCGTGAAGATTTTCCTCTGATGGCGACCAATCCGTATGGCCGCACGAAACTGATTGTTGAGGAGATCCTGCGTGACCTGGCCGGGACCGATCCCGCCTGGCATGTCGCGTTGCTGCGCTATTTCAATCCGGTGGGGGCACATCCTTCAGGACTGATAGGGGAGGATCCGAACGGCGTCCCGAATAACCTTATGCCCTATATCGCTCAGGTGGCTGCGGGAAGACTGAAAGAACTTCCGATATATGGGGACGACTATCCGACGCGGGATGGCACTGGTGTGCGTGACTACATTCACGTGTTGGATCTCGCACGAGGGCATCTGGCGGCGCTGGATGCTCTGCGTCGGCATTCAGGCGTGCTTACGCTAAACCTTGGTACGGGGCGCGGCTACAGTGTTTTCGAAATGGTGCGAGCATTTGCGGCCGCGAGCGCCTCTGCAGTGCCATACCGCATCGTTGCACGTAGGCCGGGAGACATCGCGGAATGTTATGCCGACCCTGCGCTCGCCTTGGCGACACTTGGCTGGCAGACGCAACTCGGCCTAGATGCGATGTGCGCCGACACGTGGCGCTGGCAGCGGTGGGCAGCAGAGAACGTTCCTTAGCCCCGGTACAGTGCGCCAACACGCCGGCATGACGGCGTGTTGCACCGGTACCGCCCGCGGGACGCGCGTCGCCGCCCGATGACTACTTCAGGACCGGCAATAGCCGCTCCGTGATCGCGGCCGCGATGTCGGCGTTCGCTGGCTCGATGACGTGGCCATAGTGATCGACGAAGACATCACCCTGCTTACGGTCGAAGATCGAATGGAGGGGAATGAACGTAGCACCGACGCGTTGAGCGAGCCGCGCTTCGACTGCCGTAGCGCACGCGCGCATCATCTCCACCATCCGCCCGGACTCGCCACCCTCCGCGCTTATCTTCGTTTCCCAGGGCCCGAGTGCCTTGCGGCTCATTGCGATCGTGGGCTGCCAGAAGAAGTAGATCTTGAAGCCGAATTCGCGCCCGAGCGCCTCGCCTATCCGGACCAGGTTGGCATACTGGTCGGCGATCGTGCGGCACGCGGCGGCCACTTCGACCGGCGGCAACTCGGGGTTTGCCGACAAGGCAGAGCGCAGTGCGGCGACCACGTGCAGCCGGGAGACGAGCCACTGCAGCATCTCGTTGGCGCGCATCGGCTGGAATCTTTCGCGCCACTTTCGCTGGCCGTAGATGTCGCCGGGCTGCTCGCCGGTGAGGACAACTCCGACCTCGTTCACGCCGTCGAGAAAGACCACGGCGGCAGGGCGCGCGCCTCGGCGCAGCTCGAGCTCGAGCGTGGCGAGCCCTTGCGTAAAATTGTAGGCGGACTGGGATTTGTTCTCTATTTCGATGTCGTGGACGCCGGCAGCGGCCAGCTGCGCTGCTACGAACGAGGGAATCGTCGACGGGTCACGCGCCGTATAGCCCCACATCGTGGATCCGCCGAACATATACACGCGTCGCCGCGCGGCCGGATCGCCGGCAAGCACCTGCACCGTGTGCCGGTAGCCGGAGGGCTCGACCACCAGCAAACCGTCGTGGCGTCCCGATTGCACCCACCAGCCGCGGTAGGGGTCAGATACGACGTTGCGGCCGAAAACGTGTTGCTGACGGGCCGGCGCCCATCCTTTGAACCAAGGCTCGCGAGTGTTTGGCGCTACTAGGTCCTGGCCGTTGCCGGCGCCAGGCGGGAACATCTGTTCGTAGCCCCGATACGCGAATTCGACGCCAAACAGCAGTGCAAGCGCTAGCCCACCGATCACGCATGCCGTCCGCAAGCCGTTCACGGCGCGGCGAATCCATCCCGTGGCGATCGAGTCGGCAGGCTGTCGAAACATGCGGTTTCGCCCCCTGAATTCGGAATCGCGGCACCCGCATCCTTCGGCGACGCGGGTGGTTCCAGTCTAGCAGGCTGCTGAAGGAATACGCTGCGCTGGCAGCTAGCGGACTAGGGCCGGCCCTGCGACTGGACAAAGGGGTCTAGGAACGTGCCTGGCATGTACACCACGCGCCCCGGAAATTGAGGCGCGACGGGCGGCGGCGGCTGCCATTCACGAAGCTTTTCCAGTACCGCCGGCACGTACTTCTGTGTTTCGCGGTATGGCGGAATCTGCTGGCCATGACGCATTACCGCGTTCTCGCCGGCATTGTAGGCGGCTAGCACCAGTTCGATTCGGCCATCGAACAAGCCCATCAGGTCCCGTAGATAGCGGGTACCCGCTCGCAGATTCTCCTCGACGGATTGCATTGGATTCGCAACCCCATAGCGCGCGGCGGTGCCGGGAAGCACCTGCATGAGTCCCAACGCACCCTTAGGTGACCGCGCGACAGGGTTGTGGCGGGACTCCACGTGGATAACGGCATGCACCAATGCCGGGTCGAGCACCGCCTGTCGCGCAGCGCTATGGATTTCGGTGGCAAACGGCATCGCTGCAAGATTGCCGGGAATTGCCGCTTTGTCGACCGTGGCCGCCACTGGCGCCGGTGCATAGCCGTCAATGTGCGCGAGGCGGAATTGATCCGCGTCCGACAAGGTCAGCCGGTATGCCAGTGGGGCTATGGTTACCGAATCCCCTGCGGCCGCAGTCATCGCGGCGCATGCCACGACCGCGACAAGAACCATTCGTTGACATGTACTAGATGGCATGTAGAACCGCGCCTTTCTTCCCTACAGTGCAGTCTAAATTTTAGCGACTCTCAAATAAATTATTTTTGATTCTCTGAGGTTCGGCGGCGACAAAAAAGACGTCGAAAACGATTCATCACAATTGTTTGCAGTCTACCCGAAGTTGTTTGCAATCTGGCCGGAGCGATTCACCTATTTTCCTCGCGATGCATATGCGGTTCTTTGTCTTGATTAGTCCGAACGGGCTATTGACCCGCGCGTGAGGTGATCCTAGCCTCGTTAGCAAGCCAAGTAGTGCGCCGAGTTCAGGAGTCAACCTTGGGAATACGGGGCGTCTCACAGGGGGTAAGAATATGAAAATGGCCGTTCGAAAATTTTTTGTGTTTGCCGCTTTGGCGACTGCGTTCGCGGCACCTCAGATTGCCGTCGGACAGACCGGGTCACTGACCATGAGCGGCTATGCGTACCCGACCGCGCTCCGCTTCAATGTCACCGGCCATAACAACGTCGGCGCGGGCGGCTTCAACGCCAGCTTCAATCGGACTGGCCCGACGCCGGCGGCTTCGTTCGTTGCCTATTGCATCGATCTGTCGCAGACCTTCAGTTGGAACAGTTCATTTACGGTCACTGAAACCTGGCCGATTTCACTCTTCGGCGGTTTCAGGACGGGCGCGCTCGATCGGCTCTACACGCAACACTTTGCGGAGGCTACTACGCCGGTCCTGAGCGCAGCGTTCCAGCTCGCAGTGTGGGAGATCGTGAGCGAGACCTCCGCTGCGACCTATGGGGCGCTCGATCTGGATACGGGCAGCTTCCGCGCGACCTCGGGAAACAGCACGGCTCGAACCACAGCCGATAACTGGCTGCACGCGCTTGGCGCCGGACCTACGAACGGCTACGTTCTCACCGCGCTAGTCAGCGGCAGCCGTCAGGATCAGATGATGGCGACCCCCGTTCCGGAGCCCGAAACCTACATGATGCTGCTAGCTGGCCTCGGGCTGATGGGGTTCGTGGCGCGTCGCCGCCAGAAGGGCATTGCGGCCTGAAGGTCTCCGATGAACCAAACCCCGCCTCGGCGGGGTTTTTTTTGTCGCGAGCGTTCGCTATGTTGCTAAGCAGTGACTGAAACTCGAGATCGGTCTTTGGCCCTTTAATGGAATTCCTCGCGCGCGTCGTTGTTTGCCTCGGCGTATGCCTGGTTGCCATGTTGCCGCCGTCCGCGCGGGCGTTGGACAACCAGCAGCTTGCGCTCGTCGTCAATGTCTCGGATCCGCTCAGTGTGGAAATCGGCAAGTATTACGCTGCACGGCGGGGAATCACTTTTCAGAACGTCATAAAGTTGAGTTTCCCTCCCGGACGGACAAATCTGTCGAGCGAGGAATTCGCCGCGATCAAGGTGCAAGCGGATGAGCAGGCCCAGGGAAACGTGCAGGCCTTTGCGCTTGCCTGGGCGGCGCCCTACCGCGTGGAATGCATGTCCATAACTTCCGCATTTGCGTTCGGTTTCGATCTTGCTTTCTGTGCCGACGGTTGCACGCCGACACGCCAGAGCCCCTACTTTGACTCGCGCGCAAAGCTGCCCTATGCGCAGTTGAAAATACGGCCGGCCATGGCACTGGCGGCGGATAGCTTGGAGGATGCAAAAGCGCTGATCGACCGCGGTGTCGAATCGGACGGGACACGCCCTTCCGGGACGGCCTACCTGCTTTCGACGTCGGATGCCGCCCGCAATGTGCGCAGTGCTTCTTATTCTCTGGTGCAGCGGGTCCTAGGGATTCGCGCGCGGCTCCTCCAGCAGGATGCGCTCAGGCATGCGCGGGACGTGCTGTTCTATTTCACTGGCAAGGACCGGGTGACGGATCTGGAGACTTTGCATTTCCTCCCGGGTGCGATTGCGGACCACCTGACTTCGTCTGGCGGTCAGCTCACGGACAGCGGGCAGATGAGCGCGCTGCGCTGGCTTGAGGCCGGCGCCACCGGGAGCTATGGGACGGTGGTGGAACCTTGCAACCTGCTGGGGAAGTTTCCGCATCCGGCAGTTGTGATCGACAACTATCTCCGCGGAGACACGCTGATCGAGGCTTACTGGAAGAGCGTCGCCATGCCGGGCCAGGGTATCTTCATTGGCGAGCCGCTGGCGGCGCCGTTTCGCCGCAAGGCGCATTGAGATGCGCGCTTGGCGCGACGACCCGGTCATCGCGCGCGCGGCGCCGTTCCTGCTGTTCGTTGCTTTCATAATTCTGAGCTCCGCGCTGCCGGCGGCGTTTACCTTGTACGGTGTTGACCTGCGCAGTTCGTGGCTGGTGATGGTGCGCGGCGCCGTCATTGGTCTGCTTTTGCTGTGGTTCTGGCGCGGATACACGGAGCTCCACCGCCCGGCAGCGGCGCGCGCCGCGGATTGGGTTCTGGGCGTGGCCCTCGGCATCGCCGTGTTCTTCGCGTGGATTTCCATTGATCAGGACTGGGCGGTGCTGTCGCGCTCGGCTGGGTACATGCCGTTGCATCCGGACGGCAGCGTTAATCGAGTTCAGGCGTTCGTCCGCCTCGCCGGATTCTCCCTGGCCGTGCCGGTGATGGAAGAACTGTTCTGGCGTTCGCTCGTCCTGCGCTGGATCGAGCGACACGAGTTCCAGTCGGTCGTGCCGCGCGACGTGGGCTGGCGAGCGTTCGCGATCACGACCGTACTTTTCGCCCTCGAACACGACCGCTGGCTGTCTGGCGCCATCGCCGGCGCAGCGTATAACTGGCTGTATATGCGTTCGGGCAACCTCTGGGTGCCGATCCTGGCCCATGTCGTGACCAACGCTGCCTTGGGCGTCTGGATCCTGCAAACGCATAACTGGCAGTTCTGGTGACGCGCGCGCGGTTTTCCCTGCCGTAGGCCCTGTTTTGACTCGACTACAGCCGAACGTGCGCAAAATCTCACAGACATTTGCACACACACTGGCAGTTCGGGAGTGCAATGAGGGCACTGAATCCTGCGACCCGAATGGCGAGGCTTCCATGGCAACTCCCGACGACACTCTCGACGCCCTGTCCGAATTGGACCGTTTCGTCAGGCTCATGGCGGTGGCAACAGGAACTGCCGGAGTCGTTGCTGTTGTTCGCGCCTACCTTTCAGGCTGGTCGAAAGAGCGCATCCGCCGCTTACAAGCGACCGACGCGGGCTGGGCGCCATTTGACGAGTGCGAGCAGCCTTTCCCGATTCTTAGCGCCAATGACGTGCGCAGGATCGGCGGACCGGTGCGAATTCGTTGCCGGGAATTGAGAATATCCGAGCTCGCAATCGCGCCCGAACTGCTGGAACTCGATCTGTTTTTCTACTTCGCGGATGAAAGTCTGGCGGTCCACGAGCCGGTCCGCTCGCCCGCACCCGTCCGGGCGATGCCGTCCTATCGCGGCGGCTTCCGTCTCGTCAGCTCAGGTCAAGCGCATAGCGCTTAAGCTGCGCCAGCGGTACGATCGCCAGCGTTTCCTCATGCGTCGCCGCTAGCACCACGGGCGGCGCCATGCCCGCGTCCAGCGCTTCCTTCCAGCGTCCCGCGCAAAGGCACCATTGGTCGCCTGGTTTTAGACCCGCAAAACTGAGCTCCGGCACGGGCGTGCTCAGGTCGTTGCCGCGCTGCTTGGAGAAGGCGAGGAATTCTCCGGTTGCACGAATGCACACGGTATGGATCCCTGTGTCCTCATAGCCGGTGTTGCAGCAACCATCGCGGTAAAAACCCGTGAGCGGGTCCACGCTGCAGGGCTCGAGCGGCTGGCCGAAAACGTTCAGCGCCTGCGCTTCGCGACGGTCCCTCACGCGGCAGTCTTCTTCTGTATCCGGCGCGCGAATACTGTCATTTCCTTCTCTGCCTGCTTGTCGCCCTTATTTTGCGCGGCCGAGATGCCTTTGCGGTAGGCGTCGAGCGCTTCGGCAGGTCGTGCGGTTGCTTCGAGCGCCTTGCCAAGTGCGCGCCAAGCAGCCGAATACCCCGGGTCTCTTGTGACGGCTTCGCGAAGCTGCTCCGCGGCCATAGCGGCATTGCCAGATTTCAGAAATTCCAATCCAAGCGAAAACCGCAGCAGCGCGCCATCGCGCGGCGTGCCGATGAGCTTCTCCAGAGTCTCTATTGAAGGTGATGCCATTGGGCTAAGATACCCGTCATGAAGACTGTGATCCAGACCGGTGACGCGCCCGCCGCAATCGGCACCTATTCGCAAGCGGTGCGCGCCGGCGAAACCGTCTATCTTTCCGGCCAGATCGGCTTCGATCCGGTGACCATGCAGCTGGTCGATGGCATCGAGGCCCAGATCCACCGCGTGTTCAAGAACCTCACCGCGATTGCGAAGGCCTCTGGGCTGGGACTGGATCGCGCCGTGCGCATGACTGTCTACCTCACCGACCTCGGCCATTTTGCGACGGTAAACCAAATTATGGCAGAGTACGTCGGCCAACCGTACCCCTCGCGCGCGGCGATCGGGGTCGCGAGCCTGCCGCGCGGTGCGCTTGTGGAGATCGACTGCATTCTGTACGCAGGTTGAAGAGAGTACCTCCGCCGGCCGTCGTAAAAAGGCTTGCCAAGCTCGGCCTGCGTTCGGCCGACGACCTCGCGCTGCATCTGCCGCTCCGCTACGAGGACGAAACCCGGCTCACTGATCCGGCGCTCGCGCCTGCAGGCAAGCCGGTGCTGGTCGAATCGCGCGTACTGAACGCGGAAGTGAAGTGCCGCCCGAAACGCCAGCTCGTGGTCCACGCCGAGGGCTTGGTGCTGCGTTTTCTCCATTTCTACGGCAGCCAGCTGAAGCAGTTCCGGCGTGCAGCAGGCGAAGGTTTGTTGGTGCGCGCCTATGGCGAAGTTCGGCCTGGTTTTTTCGGTGCCGAGATGGTGCATCCACGTTACCGCGTCGTCCCGGCATGGGAACCGCTGCCGCAAGCTCTCACGCCGGTTTACCCTACCACCGCGGGGCTGACGCAGTACGCGTTGCGCAAGCTTGTGCTTGAGGCGCTCGATGAAGCGGTGCTGGACGACACCTTGCCGGAACCGATGCGGCGGCGTCACGCGCTCGCCGGCATTGTCGAGAGCATTCGTTCATTGCACCGACCTGCACCGGACGCTTCCCTGGCGCAACTCAGCGCGCGCGAAGGCAAAGCGTGGCGGCGGGTCAAATTCGACGAGCTGCTCGCTCAACAGCTTTCGATGCGCATGGCATACGTGGCGCGCCGCAGCCGCAGCGCCATGCCCCTGCCTTCTAACGGGCCGCTGCTCCGGCGGTTTCTGGGCAAGCTGCCTTTCCGCCTCACACGCGCACAAAGCCGATCGATGGCTGAGATCTTGCGCGATCTCGCCAAGCCGCACCCGATGCAGCGGCTTTTGCAGGGAGACGTCGGCAGCGGGAAGACCATCGTCGCCGCGATCAGCTCCCTCGCCGCCATCGACGCCGGCTGCCAGGTGGCGGTGATGGCACCGACCGAAATCCTGGCCGAACAGAATCTGCGCAAATTTTCGTCCTGGCTCGGTCCGCTGGGTGTGCCGATTGCCTGGTTGCATGGTGGTCTTACGGCAGCGGAGAAAAACGCGGTCGCGAAAAGCCTGCTCGCTTCAGCGCCTGTCGTCGCAATCGGCACCCACGCGCTGTTCCAGAAGAAGCTGACGTTCTCGAGGCTTGCGCTGGCGATTGTGGACGAGCAGCACCGCTTCGGTGTGCAGCAGCGCCTTGCGCTGAGAAAGAAAGCACGAGCCGAGCTCGCGCCCCACCAGCTAATGATGAGCGCGACGCCGATACCGCGCACGCTGTCGATGAGCTACTTCGCGGATCTGGATATCTCGACCATCGACCAGCTGCCGCCGGGGCGCCGTGGCGTTGCGACGCGCCTTGTCGCCGACGGCCGGCGTGCCGAAGTCCTCAAACGCATCCGCGAAGCCTGCGCCGAAGGACAGCAGGCCTACTGGGTGTGTCCGGTCATCGAGGAGTCGAAAGACGGGGACCTGCAGACCGCGGTGGAAACTTTCGAGGTGTTGCGAAAGGAATTGAAAGGGCTGCGTGTGGGCCTGCTACACGGTCGCCTGCCGATGGCCGAAAAGGCCGCCGTGATGAAGGCTTTCTCCACCGGGCGCCTGCATCTTCTGGTTGCGACCACGGTAATCGAAGTCGGCGTCGACGTCCCAAGCGCATCGCTGATGGTGATCGAGCACGCGGAGCGCTTTGGCCTCGCCCAGTTGCACCAGTTGCGCGGGCGCATCGGTCGTGGCACGCGCGAAAGCGTGTGCATCCTGCTTTACGGCGCGCCACTATCGGAGACGGCGAGTGCGCGCCTGAAGGTGATCTTCGAGACGCAAGACGGTTTCGAGATCGCCCGCCAGGACCTGTTGCAGCGCGGACCCGGAGAGTTTCTGGGCGAGCGCCAGAGCGGCGCGCCACTGCTGCGCTATGCGGACCTGGAGCTGGACGTAAAGCTGGCGGAAGAGGCGCGAGAAGCAGCGGAAAAGCTGCTCGATGACGCGCCACAGGCGGCGCAGCGGCACGTCGAGCGGTGGCTCGCGTCGCGCCGTGAGTTCTCACGCGCTTAATGCGCGTCCTCCGTTCCGCCTGATATTCTCGCGCATCAATGCCGCCGCGCCCATGGACTACGCCTCCGCCGCCAAGCGCATCAACGCCTACGAGCGTCTGATCCGGCTCGACAAGCCGGTCGGCGCGCTGCTGCTGCTTTGGCCGACGCTGTGGGCGGTGTGGATCGCGTCCTACGGCCGGCCATCGCTGGACTTGTTTCTGATTTTTCTCACCGGCACCTTTCTCATGCGCTCGGCGGGTTGCGCGCTCAACGATTGGGTCGATCGCGAATTCGACGGCCGTGTCGCGCGAACACAGGAACGGCCGCTCGCCACCGGCGAGATCGCACCGCGCGAAGCACTGATCATCGCCGCGGTGCTGGCCGCTGCGGCGTTTCTCCTGGTGCTGTTCCTGAACCGGTTCGCAATCCTGCTTTCGGTTGCCGCGCTGGCGATCGCCTGCGCCTATCCCTTCGCCAAGCGATTTGTTCCCCTGCCGCAACTCGGTCTTGGCATCGCGTTCAGTTTCGGTATTCCGATCGCCTTCGCGGCGATCCGCAACGGCCTGCCCTGGGAGTGCTGGGCGCTGTTTGCGGCAAATGCCTGCTACGCCTTCGCCTACGACACTGTATATGCGATGGTGGACCGCGACGACGACATCAAGATCGGCATCCACAGTTCCGCGATTGCGCTGGGCCGCTATGACGTCGCAGCGGTGATGGGGAGCTACGCCGGGATGATCGCGATTTTGGCCGCGCTCGGCATCGCGATCTCCCTCGCGTGGCCGTATTACGCAGGGCTTACTGTGGCGGCGGGCTTGATGCTTCACCAGCACGCTCTGATTCGTGGGCGCTTGCGCGAGGACTGTTTCCGCGCGTTCCGGCACAGCAACTGGATCGGTTTTTCCGTCTTCGGCGGTGTCGCGCTCGCCTACTTGCTGCCGGTGATGCTGTGAGCCTCGACAGCCCGCTGGCCGAGTTCGAGATCGGCTCCGGTGCGCGGCGCGGCTCGCGCCTGACCTTGCATACAAACAGATTGCTGCACCAGGGAGGCGACACGCTGGAGACCGTTCCGCTGGCGCAGCTCGCAGCGGTGCGCGTCGCCTTCGAGCGCGATGCGTCGAAGCTCAATTGGGCTATCGGACTGCTCGCCGTCGCGCTGGTGCTGGCGGCGCTTTCCGGCCCGCTGCAAAGCTGGGCAGCGGCGCTGGCGGCTGGTGTCAAGGAGCAGGCGCGCCGTGAATCCTTGGATGCCTTACTGCTTGGCGTGTTCAGCGCAATGCGCGGCTTCGCCGGCCTGCTGCCGCTGCTCGCCGCGGCGCTGGCGGCGGGCGCGGTCGCGCTGCTCGCGTTCTTTTGGCTCGGCGCCACGGTGTTGACGCTCTCGTTCGCGGCGACCGAGCGCAGCTACGCAGTGCGCGGCCGCGACCGCTTGTTGCTCGATTTTGCGCAGGCCGTGGCCGAGCAGCTCGCACAGCGCAAGGCCTAGGGATGCACTACGCCGATCTGCGCGATTTTCTGAGCCAGCTCGAGCGCATGGGCGAGTTGCGGCGCGTGCAGGTCGAGGTATCGCCATGCCTGGAGATGACCGAGATCTGCGACCGCGTGCTGCGCCAAGGCGGGCCGGCGCTTCTCTTCGAGCGGCCCGCGGGACATGCGATACCGGTATTGGGAAATCTCTTCGGTACGGTGCGGCGCATCTGTCTGGCGATGGGCGTCGAGAATCCTGCAGCCCTGCGCGAGATCGGAAAACTTCTCGCCGTGCTGCGGGAGCCGGAACCGCCAAAGGGTTTGCGCGATCTGTTGCAGCGGCTGCCGGAACTGAAGGACATGGCGACGAAGGTGTTCGACATGGTGCCTAAGCAACTGTCCTCGGGCCCCTGCCAGGATATTCTCTGGGAAGGCAAGGACGTCGATCTGTCGCGCCTTCCGGTGCAGACCTGCTGGCCGAAGGACGCCGGGCCGCTCATCACTTGGGGCCTAACCGTGACGCGTGGTCCGCTCAAGGCGCGCCAGAACCTCGGCATCTACCGCCAGCAGGTCATTGCGCCCAACCGCGTGATCCTGCGGTGGCTCGCGCACCGCGGCGGCGCGCTCGACTACCGCGACCACGTACTTGCGCACCCGGACGAGCCTTTTCCAGTCGCGGTCGCGCTGGGCGCCGATCCCGCGACCATGCTGGGCGCGGTGACGCCCGTGCCGGACTCACTGGGCGAATACCAGTTCGCGGGCCTCTTGCGCGGCGCGCGCACCGAGGTGGTTAAGTGCCTGGGCAGCGCGTTGCAGGTGCCTGCCTCGGCGGAGATCGTGCTCGAGGGCGCGATCCGACCGGGAGACAGCGCGCTGGAGGGGCCGCACGGCGACCACACCGGCTACTACAACGAAGCCGAGAAATTCCCGGTGTTGACCATCGAGCGCATCAGCATGCGCCGCGCGCCGATCTACCACAGCACCTACACCGGCAAGCCGCCGGACGAGCCGGCCATGCTGGGGGTCGCGCTCAATGAGGTTTTCACGCCGTTGATACAGAAACAGTTCCCGGAAATCGCCGACTTCTATCTGCCGCCGGAGGGCTGCTCCTACCGCATGGCGGTGGTGAGCATGAAAAAGCAGTATCCGGGCCACGCCAAGCGCGTGATATTCGGCGTCTGGAGCTATCTCCGGCAGTTCATGTACACCAAGTTCATCGTCGTGGTGGACGACGACATCGACGCGCGCGATTGGAAGGAAGTGGTCTGGGCGATCACCACGCGCGTCGACCCGGCGCGCGACACACTGATCGCCGACAACACGCCTATCGACTACCTCGATTTCGCCAGCCCGGTCGCGGGCCTTGGCTCAAAGATGGGCATTGATGCGACCCACAAATGGACGGCCGAGACCTCGCGCACCTGGGGCCGGCCCATCGTCATGGACCCGGATGTGAAGCGTCGCGTTGAGGCGATGTGGGAGCTGCTCGACCTTTAGCGCCCGCCACGTTGCGGCACTGCAACATTAACTGCAAGTAGACTATAGGAGGGCAGAACTTACCTTCTATGACAATTTCAGGCCAAAAAGGTAAACTGCAATCCTGTGACGAAATATTTTTGTGGGACCAGAAAAATGAAAAGCAGAATGTCAATCGTCGTCGCGTGTATTGCCCTGGGCGGTTGCACCACCCTGACCGATTTCGGCGTCAGCGTGCGCAAAGAAAGCCTGAAGAACGAACAGGGCCACGTCATCGGCTACAAGGAGCTTCTGCGCAATGCACAGACCGGCGAAGTGATCGCACAGGTGGCGATGTACACGCCGGTATTTGCCAGCAATGGCGAACTGATGGGCTACGAAGAGCATGCTAGGGATGGCGGCGCCGTGATTCGTGATGTGAACGGTCGCGCAATCGGCAGCCGTTTCGTGGACCTGCGCAGCCGCAGCACCAATGCTAAGAGCAAAGGCGTCCTGGTCGTGTTCCGCCCGGCGGACGCTCAAGTGGTTGCCGTCGCGCAGCCGAAGATCTGGGAGCTTATGGCGTCTCTGTCGGCCTCCGACCTGCGTCGGATCCAGTAGCTGCGCTTTCGCAGTCCGTCTTCTCCGGCACGGCTGCGGCATGCAGCGGCCGTTGCGTTCTGATCCCGATTTTCAACTACCTTTCGTAGACCCAGCGCAGCAGCGTGTCCATCGCCGGCTGCGCTTCATGCGCGCCGGGATGGTTCACAATCATCACCACGACGTGGCGCCGGCCGCTACGATCGAGCACGTAGCCGGCCATCGCTCGCGCGTCCGAGAGCAAGCCGGTCTTGATGTGCGCCTGTCCCGCAACGCCTTCCCCCTTCAGCCTGCGCCGCATGGTGCCGTCCACTGCGACGACCGGCAGAGACGCGATGAATTCGGGCATCACCGCGCTACGCCAGGCGGCCTGCAGCACGGCCGCAAGATTGGCCGCGCTGATGCGCTCGATGCGCGACAGGCCCGAGCCGTTCTCCATGACGAGCTCCGGGGCGGCGATGCCTTTTGATGCGAGCCAGGCCTTAATCGCGGCGAAAGCCTTCTGACCGCTGGCGGGCGCGCCCGCGTTCTCGGCTCCGAGCGTCAGATACAGGTGGCGCGCCATGACATTGTTGGAAAATTTATTTGTGTCGCGCACGATCTCCGCCAGCGGCGCTGACTCCATCGCATGCAGCAGGCGTGCGCCGGACGGCACCAGGCCTTCGCGCGCAGCCCCGTTCCAGGCTCCGCCCGTCTCGGCCCAGAACTGGCGCATCATGCCCCCGACTTGGTCGTTGGGCTCCAGCAGAGCGACGTTCAAGTCCTTTTCGCCGCAGCTGCTCCGGTACTGGCCCGAGAAGATCGCGCGCTGGCGCGCTGGTTCGAAAGTGGGTTTGAGCATTTCGCGGAACGCGGAGCCTTCGGGGCAAGCACCCTCGGAGAGCTTGAGCACATTCACCACTTCCAGCGCGGGCGGTCGCGGCTCCACGTACAGGTGCACCGCGTCACGTTCCGGATCGGGCAGGAAGACGAAGCGTAACGACTTGTAATTCACGAGCAGGGCGTCGGGAAGCACATTGTAGGGACGGAAGGCGTCGCCGTCGAAGCGCCCGGGGTCGCCCGGTGCGCGCTCGAAATAGCTGCGATCGAGCAGCACGTCGCCACGAATCTCCCGCAGTCCCTTGCCGCGCAGCGCGCGGAGCAAGGTCCAGAAAGCTTTGAGGTCGAGCTTCGGATCGCCGTAGCCCTTCAGCAGCAGATTTCCCTCGAGCACGCCGTCGCGCGCGGGCGCAGTGGCATAGACCTCGGTTCTCCAGCGGTATGCCGGTCCAAGTAGTTCGAGTGCGGCGTAAGTGGTCACTAGCTTCATCACTGACGCAGGATTCAGAGTCGCGCCGGGATTGATGCTGAGCAGCGGGCGCGAGGCGCCGGTCTCCTGGACCAGCACCGCGACCGCGCCAAGCGGTATCCTCGTTGCCGCCAGCGCATGCGCGGTCCCTGAGGGCAGCGAACTTTGGGCTTCGGCGACGAAGGCGCCCCCGCTCAGAACGAGGCCCAAGACGAGGTTGCAGGGCAGAGACACTGCTGGATTCTATTGAAGACTTGAATTCCGGCGGGCTTGCCATTATCATTAGCACTCGCTAAGGCAGAGTGCTAGCAAAACTGCTCGCCCTTCTCGCCAACGAACACCTAAGTCTTTGTAAATACTAACGATTAAATCTGGAGACCTGTATGAAGATCCGTCCATTGCATGATCGAGTCATCGTCAAGCGCATCGATGAAGAGCGCAAGTCAGCCGGCGGCATCGTGATTCCCGACACTGCGGCCGAGAAACCCGACCAGGGCGAGATCGTCGCCGTCGGCAAGGGCAAGAAAGACGACAGCGGCAAGCTGATCGCGCTCGACGTCAAGCCTGGCGACAAGGTGCTGTTCGGAAAATATTCCGGCCAGACCGTGAAGGTGAAGGGCGACGAACTCCTCGTCATGCGCGAGGAAGACATCATGGGCGTGATCGAAGGCCACTGAGCCGACGCCCGCCACGCATCCAAGAACACGCAGACACAAGAACTCGCACACAGGAGAGATTTAAATGCCAGCCAAAGAGGTACGTTTCCACGAAAACGCGCGCGCCAAGATGGTTCATGGACTGAACATCCTGGCCGACGCGGTCAAAGTCACGCTCGGCCCCAAGGGCCGCAACGTGGTGCTCGAGCGCTCGTTCGGCTCGCCGACGGTCACCAAGGACGGTGTCTCGGTCGCCAAGGAGATCGAGCTGAAGGACAAGTTCGAGAACATGGGCGCGCAGATGGTGAAGGAAGTCGCCTCCAAAACGTCGGATGTCGCCGGTGACGGCACCACGACCGCCACGGTTCTCGCGCAGGCCATCGTCCGCGAAGGCATGAAGTACGTCGCCTCCGGCATGAACCCGATGGATCTCAAGCGCGGCATCGACAAGGCGGTCATTTCGGTCGTCGACGAGCTGAAGAAGATCTCGCAACCCTGCAAGACCTCGAAGGAAATCGCCCAGGTCGGCTCGATCTCGGCCAACTCCGACGGCGACATCGGCAAGATCATCGCCGACGCGATGGACAAGGTCGGCAAGGAAGGCGTGATCACGGTGGAAGACGGCAAGAGCCTGCAGAATGAGCTTGACGTCGTCGAAGGCATGCAATTCGACCGCGGATATCTCTCGCCGTACTTCATTAACAATCCCGAGAAGCAGATCGCGGTTCTCGACGACCCGTACATCCTGCTGCACGACAAGAAAATCAGCTCGATCCGCGAGTTGCTGCCGCTCCTCGAGCAGGTGGCGAAATCCGGCAAGCCGCTGCTGATCATCGCCGAGGAAGTCGAAGGCGAAGCGCTCGCCACGCTGGTGGTGAACAACATCCGCGGCATCCTGAAGACGGTTGCCGTCAAGGCGCCGGGCTTCGGTGACCGCAGGAAGGCGATGCTCGAAGACATGGCGATCCTGACCGGCGGCACCGTGATCAGCGAGGAGCTCGGCCTGAAGTTGGAAAACGTCGGGCTGAAAGACCTCGGCAAGGCGAAGAAAATCGAGTCGGGCAAGGAAAACACCACGATCATCGACGGCGCCGGCGTGAAGAAGGACATCGAGGGCCGGGTCAAGATGATCCGCGTGCAGATCGACGAGGCGACCAGCGACTACGATCGCGAGAAGCTCCAGGAGCGCGTGGCGAAGCTCGCCGGCGGCGTGGCGCTGATCAAGGTGGGCGCGGCGACCGAAGTCGAGATGAAGGAGAAGAAGGCGCGCGTCGAAGACGCGCTGCATGCGACCCGCGCGGCGGTTGAAGAAGGCGTGGTTCCCGGCGGCGGCGTGGCTTTCCTGCGCGCGCGCAAGGCGCTCGAAGGCAAGATCAAGGGCATGAACGACGACCAGCAGGCGGGCGTCAAGATCGTGATGCGCGCCCTGGAAGAGCCGATGCGCCAGATCGTCGAGAACTCGGGCGCCGAGCCCTCGGTGGTCCTCAACAAGGTCGCCGATGGCAAGGGCGTGAACTACGGCTACAACGCGCAGACCGACGATTTCGGCGATCTGGTCGAGATGGGCGTAATCGATCCGACCAAGGTGGTGCGCTTCGCGCTGCAGAACGCCTCCTCGGTTGCCGGACTGATGCTCACCACCGACGCGATGGTTGCGGAAATGGTGGAGGAGAAGAAGGGCGGCGGCGGCCACGACCACGGCGGCGGCATGGGCGGCATGGGCGGCATGGGCGGGATGGACATGTAACTCGGCGCCAGCCGATGCCAACGGGAGGGGGCCGCAAGGCCCCTTTTCTTTTGTGTATTACACTCTTCGCGAGGAGGAAGCATGCGCATACTCGTCGCGGAGGACGATGCGATCCTGGCCGACGGCCTGACGCGTACGCTGCGCCAGTCGGGCTACGCGGTGGACTGGGTCAAGACCGGAGTTGAGGCCGACAGCGCTCTAGAGGCGAACCAGTTCGATCTGCTGATCCTTGACATCGGTCTGCCGAAAAAATCCGGCCTGGATGTGCTCCGACACCTGCGCGGCCGCGGCTCCATGATCCCGGTGCTGATCCTCACTGCGCTCGACGGTCTGAATGACCGTGTGCGCGGCCTGGATGCAGGCGCGGACGATTATCTTGCCAAGCCGTTCGAACTCGCAGAACTGGAGGCGCGCGCGCGGGCGCTGACGCGCCGCGGCATGGCGGGCGGCCCGACGCTGCTCAAGCATGGCGCGCTGACCTATGATCAGGTCGGGCGCATGGCGCGCATCAATGGCGACGCGATCGAGCTGTCGGCACGCGAAGTGAGCCTGCTGGAAATCTTCCTGCAGCGCGCCGGCCGCCTCGTCTCCAAGGACCAGCTCGTCGGCCACTTGTGCGAGTGGGGCGAGGAAGTTTCGGGCAACGCCATCGAGGTGTACGTGCACCGGCTGAGAAAGAAACTCGAGCGCGGCGGCGTGCGCATTGTCACGGTGCGCGGGCTCGGCTACAGCCTGGAAAAGTCCGCCGCTTGATATAATTCGCCCCCTGCAAACCGCGCTTGGATTCCGAGGCGCGTCCCCAAGGCCAAGTAGCTCAGTTGGTAGAGCAGCGGACTGAAAATCCGCGTGTCGGTGGTTCGATTCCGCCCTTGGCCACCAAATCCTGTTCCAGGCAAGTCCGAAGAAGTCCAAAGCGCGCTGAATTCTCGATGTTTTCATAGGGGAAACGCGCTAGGACGTTCCGGACAGGTTCGTTGACATCTGGCGGCAACCGGGGGTAACTTTGGGGGCAATTCGTACCACCCCAGAAGCTGTTACCCCCAGAAATGGCGCTCACCGCCACCTCGATCAAGAACGCTTGCTGCCGGTATCGATCCGGGCGAGCACCGCAAGGCGAGGAAGACAGCGCTCGCCGAGCGGAGCGAGAACAACTTCGAAGTCGTCGCGCGCGAGTGGTTCGCC
>Ga0187893_10002756_pt1 | contig 37690 bp, 31 predicted proteins | sample MA1701074metaG_FD_139574 | JGI IMG/M metagenome (GOLD analysis project Ga0187893, IMG submission 139574) | White microbial mat communities from a basaltic lava cave in the Kipuka Kanohina Cave System on the Island of Hawaii, USA - MA170107-4 metaG ... | reverse complement strand
TTGGCGCCATGCTTCGTTGCTCCTCGTCGACGATACTCTCCGCCGTATCGCCTCCTCGTCGCGCCTCGCCTGACGCCAAAATCGCTCCGGCAAACCCTAGCCGGACTTATGAACGGGAGCACTAAGCTCCGCCGGCAGGAATCCGTTACGGTCCGGAACCCTTTACTGCCTCCTCCGGCAGCTCAAAGTCGCAGTAAACGTGCTGGACGTCGTCGTGCTCTTCGAGTTCGTTGAGGAGGTCGAGGAGCGCCGGAGCCTTCGCAGGGTCGACCATGATGGTGTTGATCGGAATCCGCCCCAGCTCGGCGCGGGTGAAGACCGACCCCCCCTCCTCCTCGCCCTTTTTCTTGTCGGGCTTGGGGCGAAGACCCTCCAGGAGGTTCTGGAGGACGCCCCGCGCGGCATCGAAGTCGGCCGGTTTCGACGTCACGATGTATTGGTCCTCTTCCACCGCGATATTCTCCGCGCCGGCTTCGATCGCGGCTTCGTATAGCCTCTCCTCGCCGATGAGCCGGCAAGGAAACACTAGGATGCCTTTGCGCTCGAACTTCCAAGAGACCGACCCGGTTTTGCCGAGGTTCCCCCCGCGGTGCTCGAAAATGGAGCGGATCTCCGACGAAGTCCGGTTACGGTTGTCCGTGAGGAGGTCAAGCATGATCGAGACCCCACCGGGGCCGATCCCCTCGTAGACCAGCTCCTCCAGCGCCGCTCCCTCCAGCTCGCCCGTACCCTTCTTGATCGCCCGTTCGATCGAATCCTTCGGCATCGATTCCGCCTTGGCGTCATCGATCGCGTAGCGCAGGCGGAGGTTGTCGGCAGGGTTACCGCCGCCGTTTCGGGCCGCCACCGTGATGTGTTTCGCCAGTTTCGAGAAAAGCTTGCCCCTTCGAGCGTCGACGACGCCCTTCTTGTGACGGATGGAGGCCCAATGAGAATGTCCAGCCATTCGGCGTGATTCCTCAGAACCTCTTCATTTCCCGCTCTTCGAAACCTTGTCGCGGAGTTTCTTGGCGGCCAGCTTCTCCCGATTGCGCCGGAAATAGGCACAGGAGTTTCGGATCCTGCAGCTCATGCACTGAATTTTCTCTTCCTCGGGAGGGCAGACTTCGCGGCTGTGCTGCAGCAGGAAATGGTGGAACGGGAGGGCGAAGTCCGACTCGACCAGGTTGTGCAGGTATTTCTCCTTTTGGTCGCGGTTGTCGGTCCGCCGCACGAGCCCCAGGCGGAGCAGCGTTTGTTCCATGGGGCCGCTCATGGGAAGGACTGGGTGTTCCTTCCGTTGGCGCAACACCAGATTGATCGTCGAAGTCTCGACACCCTTGATCTCGCGCAGGAACCGGCGAATGTCCCCCATGGATTGATCGACGAGGAACTCCAAGCTCAAGGACCGCCTGTGACGGTGGAGGTGCTCCAGGAAATCCTTGATGAAGATCGCCAGTTCCAGAGAGTCGGGCGTCTCGGCAAAGATCTCCTGGATCTCCTTAACAGAACTGATCCGGACTTCGTTCCAATCGACGAAAGTCCCCTTGAGCCTTCGAAAAGCATCCAGGGCCTGCATCTCGGACATGTAGAAGTGGAATTTGTGGAAGACGATCAGGTCCAGAACCTCGCGAGGGTAGTTCCTGTAAGCCGAGTGGAGCTGCCGGTTCGAAGAACCGACGAGGTTCGTGATCGCTTCGATTCGCTTCTGAGTGTCCATGGCATGCCACCCCCCTTGTCGGGTGAGTGGATTCCTTCCTCCCGGGATTATGTGAAGAAACGAATGGATTGGGTTTGGATCGACGGAGGGCTCTGTAACTTCTACAAGGCGAAAGCGTTAAAGTGGTTAGATGACGTAGGGATTATACCGAGAATGGGGCTGCATTGTAAACAGGCATCTTGGCCGTACAGGCCGGACAGCAGGACGGATTTAGGACGCCTAAGCGCTATTATTCATACGATTTGTGAAGGTTAGTCCCCGTCTCGTCGGATGATGGAATTAGGGCCGTCATTGGTACAGGGAGCTAGACAAAGCTGCTCATCGCCTATCGCCGCCGGGAAATCTGCGGCGGGACTATCCGTCGAGTATCAGGGGGCCCCCCGTCGCGCAAGCCGATCCCCCGGGCGGGCCCCTTCCCGGTTAGTCATCAATGGCCCAGACGAGTCAACCGGAAATGCGCCGCTGCCGTCTTGGCGCTTGTGGTGTCGCTACCGTAGAACCGCGAATAGAAAAGGGGCGAAAGCGGGCACGATGTCTTGGCGACGAGCCAGAAAGCCGCGGTCTGCATCTCGACGCGAGCTCTCGCCGACGTGCGACCGACGGCCCGAAGGGCGACTTTGCACTTCGTGGAGAGGTCGATCGTGACGGGAAGGTCCGTTTTCTTGTTGGCGAATGCATTGATCTCCTCCTTGTCGCGTCCTGTCGAGCCGGAGATCGACTGGGACGACCCGAAGTTGACCGCCACGTTCGCGGCGGCCCCGCCGGGTCCGCCCGTCGTCACGCCGAACTGCCCCGACACTCCGGAGGTCATGGTGATGGAGTTGCCGTTCTGGGCGGACATCGACTTGGAGAACATCAAGGCATCATTCGCCTGGAGCGCGACCTCATCCTCCACGAGGCACTCGACGCTGTTGGCGCCGTCGGGACACTGGACCCCGGCCGAGGTCCCCGCTTCGCCTTTGGAAGCGTACATCCCTTCCACTTCCACATCGCCCTGACATTCGACGATGACGAGCGAACGGTTACCCCGCAGACAGAAAGCCCCGATTCTCACCTGAACCTTGGCGTTTCCAGGAAGGGACAGATCGGAGGGAGGAGTAAGACAGTTCGCACCATGCCGTGAGGCGGTCATGAAGTGGTCCGGGCCTGCCCCGAGGTCGGTCCGCCACATCTCCATGGCGCTTCCGCTGGCATCGAAGGGCGGCCGGTCTCTCCGCGAAGACACGCTGCCCGCCGAGTCGTAGGAGGTCTGGTTCATTTCCGTCTCCGTCGCTTCCGGATCCTCGATGACCGCGATGATCCATTGGCATATCCCGGTGGTGGTTTCGTCGCCGCCGAACGTCTTCCGGGGCAGCGGACCGGCTGCGCAAGGACCTTCCCCTTCGAAACAAAGCTCGACCCAGGCCCGAGTGCGGTCCTTGCTGCCGTCCGAGTCCGTGACGATCAGCGTGACGAGATGCCTCCCGAGTCCGCACACCTGGGGAGGGTCGACTTCGAGCGTCGTGGGCCGGTTGGGCTCGCCGCAGACTCCTCGAGAGCATTCCGAGAGCTCATCGGAGGTCTCGTCCCCGCCGCAGTTTCCTGGCCCAGGCGGAGGCAACGTCGTTTCCCCATGCCAAGCGTCGACGATCGCGCCCACATCCGAGAAATCGATCCGTCCATCATCGTTGGCATCGCCCGCATCCGGGCAAGAACTCGGGCAGATCCCCTCTTGGAGACATTCCAGGAGCGTGGTGGCGTCGCTCGCACCAACGGCGCCGTCGCCATCGACGTCGCCTCGGACAAAATGACCCGGTAGATCGTTATCGTGCGAACCGCCATCAAGGAGCTCCGGTGGGATCACAAAGCACCCGTCGGATCCCATCGGCGCCACGAGGTCCGCGGCCACAGCCGTCGGACCATCGGAGGCAGGGTCCATGCCCCCGTAGAACTGAGACAGGAAACCCCCGGCGTGTTCGCCCAGTGCCGCATCCACCGATTCGCCCGCCTGAGCCGCGAAGAGACGCCCGAAAACCTGCCCGCTGACCCAGATCGGCTGCGGGGAGGTGTGGGAGAAGGCCGCCGCAGCGGTCCGAGAGCGGAGACTCGTCACGTCGTCGGCAAATTCGGTCATCGGTGGGATCGGATCGACCGGGACCGTGTCGGGTTCGCCGGAGCAGGAAAGCCCATCCGGACTGAGGTCCATGCCGGAGAGGGGGAACGGGGGGCTCGGCGGGGCGCCACCGAGAAAGAGGAACCCCAACATGCCGACTGGGTCGGATAGGTCTACGACCCCCGAATCGTCCTGGTCGGCCGCATCGGAACAAACAAGGGGATTTCCCCGTTCGAAGAGGTGGCTCAGGACCGAGATGGGATCGGACAGATCGACGAGTTCGTCTCCTGTGGCGTCTCCCCGCACGAACACCATCGCGGGGAGGGAGAGGGACGGAAGGGCGACCACGGTTGCGGCGAAGGAGAGAACGAGCGTCCATCCGCGCCGCAGGAACGGACGGAGACCGAAGGAGAAGGGTCGCTGCACGATGACCTCCTGGTGTTTGGGAGGCTGGTAGGTTCGCGGGAGGGCAGGCAGGACAGGCGGGGGATCATGCCACCGCCGACCGCAAAGTCAAATCGATCGCACCGCGCCGCCGTTTTTGGAGGAGGTCCCGCGGCAGCTCGCGGGGCCGCGCGGGATCAAGAATCCGCCGTCTCGAGGTCCGCCCGCGATGGTTGTGGCGCTCCAGCGACGGGCCTCTCGATCTCACCGGCCGGGCGATCGAGAAGCCGCTCTGGGTCGGAACCTTTGATGAAGAATCTCCGCCGGTGAGCGATGATCTGCGCTGCGATGCTGACCGCGATTTCTTCCGGCGTCCGGCAGCCGATGTCCAGGCCGATCGGAGCCTTCACGGCTCGCAGTCTCTCCATCTCGGCACCGGCTGCGGCCAGCGAGCGAAAGATCCTGGAGATCTTCGCTCTCGAACCGATGAGCCCGATGTACGTCGCTCGAGTCTTGACCGCCTCCCCGAGAACAAGCTGGTCGTAACGATGACCCCGCGTGACGATCACCAGATAGGAATTCTCGGTGATCGAAAGCCGTTCGAATGCCGCGGAGAATTCGGAGACCACGAGCTGAATCGGCTCTGGGAAGTGAAGCCGGCAGGCGAATTGCTCCCGGTCGTCGATGACGACCGTGTTGAAGCCGACCCGATGGAGAAGGGGAGCCAGGAAGCGGGCGATGTGGCCTGCCCCAAAAACGCATGCGACGGGATTCCCGATCGGCTCCACGAACACTTCGACGATCCCCCCGCAGGCGAGGCCACCTTCCTCCGCGGCTCGCGGCGTAAGCTTGAAACTTCTGCGCATGGGCCGATCCGTGGCGATCACTTCACGAGCCAGGGCCCAGACGTCCGCCTCTGTGCAACCTCCGCCGATTGTTCCCAAGAATGTTCCGTCGGCGCGGACGAGCATCTTGGCCGACTCCTTGCCTGGAGTCGAGCCCGTCGACCCGACAACGGTGGCAAGGGCGGCTTTCTCGCCCCGTTCCAGGATGCGAAGAATCTCCCGATAAATCTCCGTCATTGGTCGCCTTCCGGAAAACCATGGTCGAGAGTGCAGGGTCCGCCCCATCGGTGGAAATCGAACCGATTGAAACGCCGTGGGCGAATCGACCGGCGCCGATCTTAGATCTCCCCCGAGTCGAAAGCAATGGCTCCCGCACATCATCCACCGGCGGCGCCTGTTGCAGGGCCGTTGTATACTTCGCCGGTCCCACGCCATGCCCAAATCCTGGACGACCTGCTTTCTGAAACCACCCTCTCTAGCCGGAGAGTCGAAATGACTTCCTGCGAGAGTCTCAGCTCCCAGGTCGCCAATCTGCCTATTCCGCTGGCTCCGGTTTTCACGGCCGATGAGCTGGCCTTGATCATCGGAACCTCCGTGGCGGAGGCCGTCTTCGTCATCGATACTCAGAGCGGGGTGATGGTCGCGGCGAATCCCCGTCTCCTCGAGCTGGCGGGCAAGACATTGGAAGAGGTGCAAGCCGGCGAGGTGCAATTCGATCAACTCATCTACCCCGAGGACCGCGCCGTGTTCCACACCTGGAGGGGGGCGGACCTGTCGTCCACCGCGGCCCATTTCGAGTTCCGGCTCGTCGACCGAGGCGGAAAAGAGAGCTGCGTGGAGACCTCCCTCGTGCCCTTGCGGTGGATGCGGAAAGGCTATCTGCTCGGCTTTGCCAGGCCCATCGCGGAGCGCAAAAATCTCGAGCGCCGGCTGCGCGAAGAGGTGGACGAGCAGAAAAAGAGGACGCTTGAGGCGATCAAGGCGTCCGTCCGCGTCTACCAGATCACGGAGAAGATCAAACAGAGCCTGCCGCTGACCAAGAACCTATTGAACACCGAGAACGAATCCCAGCTTTTCGAAAGCGCGGCGAGAATCCTCACCGGCGACGGGTTGCACTTCAAGGACGTCACCTTCATGGTCGTGAACGAGAATCAGCTGGTTGTCGTACACTCCTCGAAGCCCTTTCAGCGCGGCCAGTTCCCGCTGAGCGACCAGAACAAGTACGCGCAATTCGTGAGGCGAAACTTCGATGATGCCGGACTCCCCAAGGATGAGCTCTTGATACCGCTGAGGAGCCGCGGAAGCCTGCTCGGCCTCATTGAGGTCATCCTCTTCCCCCGCGAGCGGGTCTTTTTTGATGACTTGAGGATCGTCAGCGAATGGCAGAAGGACATCCTCTTTACGATCGGAGACATCATCGGGTTGCACCTGGACAACCTTCGACTGTACGGCGAGGTCAAGCGACAATCGGTCGTCGACCCGCTGACCGGAACGTTCAACCGCCACTACTTCGTCCGGCTTCTTTCCGCCGAGATGAACCGCTGCAAGCGCACAGGCCGGCCGATTTCCTTGGTTTTCGTCGATGTCGATGAGTTCAAGCGGATCAACGACACATACGGCCACCTTCAGGGAGACCATGTGCTGCGCGAACTGGGGGGCATCTTCACGCGGAATCTTCGTGAGGAGGATTGCGTTTGCCGCTACGGGGGCGATGAGTTCGTCGTGCTGCTCCCCGAGGTGGACGGAGAGAAGGCGAAGCTGATCGCGGAGAAACTCCTCCAGGCTGTGCGGGAGCACGGATTCTTCAGCCTGGAGTCCCCCGAGAAACCGATCCCCGTCAGCATCAGTATCGGAATCAGCTCGCTGGAGAATAACCAAGACGAGGACCTATTTCTCCAGGCCGCGGATGCGGCGCTTTATCGGGCTAAGAAGATGGGGAAGAACCGCTGCGAGACCCTTCCGGGCGCCGAGCCCCGCAACACTCCGGTCATTCTCGCGGCGCCTCAGAATTCGTCATCTACTTCTTCCTCTTCTTCTTCTTCCTCTTCGTAATCTTCCTCTTCCTCTTCTTCCTCGTCGTTCTCGGCTTCTTCATCGGGGGTCGGCCGGGCACCGCGACTGTCGAACTCGTCGATGAACTCTTCCTCTTCCTCCCCCATGTCCGGCGTCGTCGCGCCGAAGGGCTTTTCGCTTTGAGAGAACCCCTCCTCCTCTCCGATCGGCCTCCGCTTCGGGGGGCGACCGGGTTTTCCCGTCCTGATGGCCGGTGCCTCGATCGGAATCTCCCCGCCGCCCTTGGCAGTTCCCTTCTTCACCGCGTCCTTCGCCAGCTTGGGTTCCTTGACTGGCTTCGTGGGCGAAGCTCTCTCGGGTCTTTGAGACGCTTTGGAGGGCTTGCCCTTACCGGACTTGCCGTCTTTCTTTCCGGGCTTCTTCGCCATGGGGTCCTCTCGTTCCTCCCTTGTTTGATCCATCAAGGCTTCGATTCTCGAAACCTTTTCTAGACTTGAATCGACGATGAACGAAAGTCGTGGGGTGTTCCTGGTATCCAGATGCTTCCCCACTTCCTTCTGGATAAACCCCCGGGCGCTTTCCAGTGCTCGAATAGTTCTGGATTGAACACCGGGGCTCCCGAAGATCGAAACGTAAACTCTTGCTTCTTTCAGATCCTGGGAAGGCTCGACGTTGAGTACCGTCACAAGTCCGACCCGCGGATCCTTGATCTCCCTCTGGATGATCGAACCGACGAGGAATTTCATGCGGCTGGCGATACGCGGCAAGTGGTAGCGAAAGGCCATGGGCGGCGGTATGGGGCTACAACCTGCTCTTCTCCTCGACGATCGAATACGCTTCTATGACGTCTCCCTCTTTAATGTCCTCGTAGTTGGCGATCTTCAGGCCACACTCAAAGCCCTCCCGCACTTCCCGCACATCGTCCTTGTGGCGCTTCAGCGAACTGATTTCGCCCGTATAGACGACTCTCCCATCCCGGACGAGGCGGATCTTATCCGTCCGGGCGACCGTCCCTGATGTCACCCGGCAGCCGGCGATATTCCCGACTTTGGAAGCTCGGTAAATCTGTTGAACGCGAAGATGCCCCTTGACCTGCTCGCGGCGTTTAGGAGCGAGGCGGTCCTCCATCGCCTGCCGGATCTCGTCGAGGAGTTCATAGATAACCTCGTACGTGCGGATCTCGATTCTGCATTCTTCGGCGACCGCCCGAGCCCTCTCATCCGCGGTTACGTGGAAGCCGACTACAATCGCCTTGGACGCATCGGCCAAGAGGATGTCGTCCTGACTGATTCCACCTACACCCGAATGTAGGATCTTCACCTTGATGGCTTCGGTGCTCAATTCGCCCACCGATTTCTTCAAGACTTCAAGCGAACCCTTCACGTCGGCCTTGAGAACCAGCCGTAACTCCTTGACCTCCTCCCGCTCTAGATGAGTAAAAAGATTCTCCAAAGTGATCACGTCGCGCTCCGCGCGGGTCGCCTCGCGCTTCTTGCGGAGGCGATCCTCGGCAAGTTGCCGGGCCTGACCGATATCCGGAAGAACGTAGAGCCGATCCCCTGCATCGGGGACTTCAGAGAGCCCGCTGATTTGAACCGGGGTTGATGGGAGGGCTTCCGTCACCGCCTGGATTCCGTTGAACCACATTCCGCGCACCTTGCCGTAAGCGGTACCGCAGAGGACGATGTCTCCGGTCCTCAGGGTTCCGTTCTGTACAAGGACGGTCGCGATGATCCCACGGCCTGCATCGGAGTGGGCATCGAGCACCGTACCGATGCCCGGTCGCGTCGGATCGGCCTTCAGGTCGAGGATCTGCGATTCGAGGCTCACCGTCGTGAGCAAGTTGTCGATTCCCTGCGAAGTCAGGGCGGAGACTTCGACGTACTCCGTCGCTCCTCCCCACTCGACGGGGATCAGGTCGAGTTTTGCCAGCATTTCTTTACAGCGAGGAATATTGGCAGTCGGCTTGTCGATCTTGTTGAGCGCCACGACGATGCGCACCCCAGCAGCCTTTGCGTGGCTGATCGCTTCCTCCGTCTGCGGCATCGGACCCTCATCGGCAGCAACGACAAGGACCGCCACATCCGTGAGGTTCGCGCCGCGGGCACGCATGGCCGTGAAGGCCTTGTGGCCGGGGGTGTCGATGAAGACGACGTGTACATCTCCACGGTCGACGCGATACGAGCCCAAATGTTGGGTGATCCCTCCGGATTCCCCCTGAGTGATCTTGGTCATGCGGATCTTGTCGAGGAGGGACGTTTTTCCGTGGTCGACGTGCCCCATGAAAGTGACCACCGGCGCTCGCGGCATGAGCTTCTCCGGCTGCGGGGTGAGCGTATCGAGAGCCTGGATGGCGGCCTCGAGGTCTTCGTCCTTCTTCTTGTAGGACAATTCGATCGAAAAGTCCTGCGCCAGTTTCCCGAGGATCTCTTGCGGCAGATAGGAGTTCATCGTCAGCATTTGGCCCTCGCGCATCAGCTTTCCGATGATCTCGTTAGCCTTGATCCCTGTGGCGGCGGAGAAATCCTTGACCGTGATCGGAGGAGAGATCTGGACCGACTTGGGACCTCCCACCGACGGGGCCTCTTCCTCGCGGCCCGGGCGCGCGGGCTCGACCCTTCGGACGACGCGCCGCACCCCGGTGCGCGTGTTCCCGAAGACATCCATTCCGAAGTCCGGCGAGCCTGGAAAAACTCGCTTCCGCGTGGGGGGGATGTCCTTGCCGGTTTTCTGCGCCTTGTCTTTCCCCTGCTTGTCCTTCTCGCCAGCTTCCTCATCAACCTCCTCTACCGGGGTGGTAAGGATCGATGCGGGAGTCGGCGAAGCGACAAATCGGGGCGGCGTGCTCTGCGTGGAGATGACCGGCTTGGCCTTACCCACAATGGAAGGCCTCGCCGTCGGGGGGATTTCCGGCACGGGAGCGGGCTTGGCCGGCGGACCCACCTTCGGCGTGCCGCTCGGAACAGCCTCAGCGGGCGCTCCGGCTGCTGGAGCCTTCGGCCGAATCCCCAGCTTGGCATTTCGCTTCGGGAGGCGATCCTTCAGGATCTGGGCTACGGGGTCCGGAATCGTGCACATGTGGTTTTTCACATGGTGACCCTGAGTCTCCAGATAGGCCATGAGCTCTTTCGATGACATCCCGAGCTCTTTGGCCAGATTGAAGATTCTCACTCCCAAAGAAATCAACCTCCCATTCGTTCAGGGTCGCCCAGAGTCATCGGAAGCCGAGGGAACTTGGTCAGGAGCCGACTGGAATTCGCTCCCCTCTTCGGAGCCACCGCTCGGGGGCTCCACTGAGATCCCTTCGTCATCATCGCCGGGGCGATCCTCTATCTCATCTTCCGGCGAGGCGAGGTCCGGCGAGGGCTTGTCGGTCTCGCTGACAACTCCCGGTACGCCGTTTCCCAGCGCTTCTACGCCAAGAGATTCGGCTGCCGGAACCTGAGAGGCGGCCGGGGCGGCTCCCTGCCCACCGATCTCTTCCGTTCGCAGCTTCTCCAGCTCCTCGTCCGAAACAGTCACAATGTCCAGATCCCACCCGCAGAGCCTCGATGCCAACCGAACGTTCTGGCCTCGTTTGCCGATGGCGAGGGATTGCTGGTCCGGTTTGACGTACACCTTGGCTTTCTTCGTTTCGAAATCAAGGTCCATGGAAGAGATCTCTGCCGGCTTGAGCGCATTCATGATGAGCACTTCGATCGATTCGTTCCAGCGAACGATGTCGATCTTCTCTCCAAAGAGCTCGTCAACGATGTTCTTGATCCGCGAACCGCGAACCCCGACACAGGCCCCGACGCAATCCACATTGTGATCGTATGTAGTTACCGCCACCTTGGTGCGGTATCCGGGCTCTCGTGCGATCTGGACGATTTCGATGACCTTCTCGGCGACCTCAGGAACCTCGATGGCGAAGAGCGCTCGAACCATTTCAGGGCTCGTGCGGGACAAAGTGATTCTTACCCGGTTTGCGTTCTTCTTGATCTCCTTGATGAGGAGCTTGATCCTCTCGCCGGTTCGGAATCTCTCCCCGGGGGCCTGCTCCGAACGAGGCAGAATCCCTTCTACCTTCCCAAGATTGACAATGATGTTCGGGCCTTCGAAACGCTGAACGATACCCGAAACGAGCTTTCCCGCCTTTCCGATGTACTCGTCGTAGAGGACGTCTCTCTCCGCCTCGCGGATCTTCTGAAGCAGGACCTGCTTTCCCGCCGATGCGGCGATGCGGCCGAGGTCGGGAACATGCACCTCCCTCTGCCCGCAAAAGACCCTGTAGTCTCCCGTCTGCCGGTCGATCACGACACGGGTCTCCTCAGACTCCCCCAGCCGCTTGTTCACGGCCGAAAGGTAAGCGGCCTCGAGGGCTTGGAAGACGGTCTCTTTGTCGATCTCTTTATCTCTGTGGATCGTGTCGACCAGCCGGAGGATCTCTTGGTTCATTGGACTACAGCGAGCCTAAAAGTCCTGACGAAGGCCACGAAGCCGGCCGCCCACGAGGGAAGAGAACTCCACTGAAGCGTTCCCCTCCCGAGGCGGATTGAACGCACAAGTTATTGAGAGTAAACAACTTATATCAAATGCGCGCGGCGTTCATTGTAGACTCATCAGGGGTGGTGTCAAGCCCCATTTGTGGAAAGTCTTACGGCGATTCAGCACCCCCATCGCATGTCGGAACACGGTGGTGTTAGGGTAGACCGTGAGATCCATTGCGCAGCCTGCAGCTCCCCGCCCGACCGCTCAGCCCGAAAACCCGACCACTTCTAAAGCCAAGAGCGGGTTGGGCCGAAACTCTCCAATGAAGCCCTCCGTCTGGAGTGCTTCGTAGCGGCGCAAGTGATTGAAAGGAAAATGTCTTAGAGAATCCTGCAGGTGAACTGGTTCCTTGACATCATTGGAAGGGAATGTTAGAATCCCGACAAATTCGTTAGTTATTATATTCAAATGACTTAAGGGATAAAAGGAGGGGGTTTAAGGGCGGCTCCCGAAGGGCACTTCCCCCGGGGGATCGAACCTTGAGGTTCAATCGATGCAGTGTGAATCCTGCCAAAACAAGCCGGCGGCGGTACACCTGACAGACGTCTCCAACAACCAGAAACGGGAAATCCACCTCTGCGAGGAGTGCGCCAAGGACAAAGGCGTCACCATCAAGAGCCACATGAACAAGGACCCCCATTTCCCGGAGCTGTTCAACCAGCTCGTGGAGTCCCAGACGGACACCGCCGAGGACGAGAAAGATGTGCGCTGCCCCAAGTGTGGGATCACATACCGGAAGTTCCGTTCAAGTGGGAAATTCGGATGCCCGAACGACTATGTCGCCTTCCGTAAGGGTCTCGTGAACCTGCTCGAGAAGATCCACCAGAAGGTCCAGCACGTAGGAAAAGTTCCGTCGAGAGTCGGAAACGAGCTGGCCCGTCAAAAGGAGTTGAACCAGCTTCGCGAGGAGTTGTCCAGAGCGGTAGAAGCAGAAGCATACGAGAAGGCGGCAGAGCTGAGGGATCGGATCTACATGCTGGAGAGCCGATCTCGACAGGAATGAAGGAAAAACGAAAGGAGGATCTGCCTCCGAAATGAGAGGGCTTCGGCGGCTGCCCCCGACCGCGGGAACGTCCGCGTTCTGGTGGCTGGAGTGAGAAACGAGACGTGAAACCCGTGAGCCAGTTGGGTCAAAGGATGGATTTGAACGAACTCCAGTCGCGTGCAGGAGAATGGCTGGACGGGACCGGGCCAGAATCGGACATCGTGATCAGCTCGCGCGTCCGTCTAGCCCGCAACGTCGCCGATTTCCCCTTTCTGTCGCGTGCTAACCCTCGGGAACGCGGCGAACTGGAGGCGCTCCTTCGAGAACAGATCGAAGGAACTGCTCTCGGCCAGGACCTGAGCTACTTCTCCCTTCCCACGCTGACCCAAGTGGACCGTCTTTTCCTCGTGGAGCGGCATCTCATCAGCCGCGAGCATGCCTTCGGAAAGGGCCCGCGCGGAGTGGCAATTGGTCCATTCGAAACAATCAGCATCATGGTGAACGAGGAGGACCATCTTCGGCTTCAGGCGCTGCGTTCCGGCCTGCAACTCCGCAAGACCTGGGAAGAGATCAACGCGGTCGATGACAGCCTGGAACGATCCGTGAACTACGCCTTCTCGCCTCAGTTCGGCTATCTCACGGTCTGCCCGACCAATGTGGGGACGGGCATGCGAGCTTCGGTCATGCTCCATCTTCCGGCGCTGGTGATGACCCGTCAGATCGACAAAGTGTTTCAGGCAGTTGCCAAGATCAACTTGGCGGTTCGCGGCCTTTATGGTGAGGGGACCCAGGCCTCGGGTGACTTCTATCAGATCTCGAACCAGCCCACTCTGGGGAAAAGCGAAACGGAGATCATCGCCAACATCGATAGCGTGATTCCCAAGATCGTCGAGTACGAACGGGCGGTCCGCGAGACCCTCTTGGAGAACAAACGGGAGATTGTCGAAGATAAGGTCTGGAGGGCCTTCGGGATGCTGCAGAGTGCCCGAACGATCAACTCCGAGGAGACCATGGATCTGCTATCCGCAGTCCGGATGGGTGTAAACCTGGGACTCCTCCCCGACCTGGAGATGCGGACCGTCAATGAGCTTTTCATCTTCACTCAGCCCGCCCACTTGCAAAGGCTGGAAAGGTCGGAGCTCAATTCGCCTGAACGCGACATCACTCGCGCCACGTACATCCGGAAGCGACTCGCCGGGCGCCGGCCGGCCCGATCGTAGCGCGGGCGGTGAGGGGGATTGAGCTGAGCTTGAACGGGGCGGTTTCATGCCGTAGGATGCCGCGCCGACTGAGATCCGGCTTCGTTACTGAGGAATCGCTCCAAGAACAGGGGCCGCAGGGCGCATGGCAATCGCCCGGCGGCGTCCCGGACGGAGGAATGGTCAATGTTTGATCGCTTTACCGATCGAGCCCGAAAGGTCATGGCGCTGGCCCGTAAGGAAGCGCAGCGGTTCAATCATGATTTCATCGGGACCGAGCACATTCTCCTCGGGCTGATTCAGGAAGGGAGCGGGGTTGCCGCCAACGTCCTGAAGAACCTCGGGGTCGAGATCACGAAAATCCGCAGCGAAATCGAGAAGAACGTTCAATCCGGGCCGTCCATGGTCACGATGGGCCAGCTCCCCTTTACCCCGCGAGCCAAGAAGGTGCTGGAACTTTCCATGGAGGAGGCCAACGAGCTGGGTCATAACTACATCGGCACCGAGCACCTCCTCTTGGGGCTTCTGCGAGAAAACGATGGCGTGGCCGCACAGGTCCTCCTCGACCTCGGACTGAAGCTTGAAGAAGTGCGCAACGAGGTTCTTGAGCTCCTCGGTGCCGAGATGCAGCAGGAGTCGAATCCGGTGCCCCAAGCTCAACCGAAGAGCGGTCGCTCGAAGACTCCTGCGCTCGATGCGTTCGGGCGAGACCTTACCGAGCTGGCGCGCGAAGGGAAACTGGACCCGGTCATCGGCCGCCACGACGAGATCGAACGCGTGATCCAGATCCTCAGCCGGCGCACGAAGAATAACCCAGTTCTGCTCGGGGAACCCGGCGTCGGCAAGACAGCGATCGTCGAGGGGCTTGCGCAAGACGTCGTAAACGGAAACGTACCGGAGATTCTGCGGAACCGGCGGATCGTGGTCCTGGATTTGGCCATGATGGTTGCGGGGACCAAGTACCGCGGCCAGTTCGAGGAGCGGATCAAAGCCGTCATGACCGAAGTACGCCGCGTGAAGAACGTGATCCTCTTCATCGACGAGTTGCACACGCTTGTCGGAGCCGGTGGAGCCGAGGGGGCGATTGATGCCTCCAATGTCCTGAAGCCGGCGCTTTCACGCGGCGAGGTCCAGTGCATCGGCGCGACGACCCTCGATGAGTACCGCAAGTTCATCGAGAAGGACGGCGCGCTTGAACGGCGCTTTCAGACCATCATGGTCAACCCCCCCTCCAAGGCCGAAACATGCGAGATCCTAAAGGGGCTCCGCGACAAGTACGAGGCCCATCACCGCGTGCAGATTACCGACGCGGCGATCGACTCCGCCGTCGAACTCGCCACGCGGTACATCAGCGGACGATTCCTGCCCGACAAGGCGATCGACGTCATCGACGAAGCCGGCTCGCGGGTCCGGATGAAGACGATGACTCGGCCTCCCGACCTGAAGGATCTCGAGCGCGAGATCGAGAACCTCAACAAGGAAAAGGAAGAGGCCGTCGCGCAGCAGGATTTCGAGCGGGCTGCAAACTTGAGGGACCAGGCGGACAAGCTCAAGAAGAAGAAAGAGCAGATCAAGCGCGAGTGGCGCGAGCAGGCCACGGAGAGCGGTGGGATTGTGGACGAAGAAGTCGTCGCGGAGACGGTCTCGAAGATGACCGGTATCCCTCTCACCCGGCTCGAAAAGGCCGAAGCGGAGCGGCTCCTTCACCTCGAAGAAGAGCTCCACCAAACCGTGATCTCTCAGGACGAAGCAATCAAGGCGATCGCACGCGCCGTCCGGCGCTCACGCTCGGGGCTGAAGGACCCCCGTCGGCCCGTCGGCTCGTTCATCTTCCTTGGCCCGACGGGTGTGGGGAAAACCCTCCTGGCGAAAGCCCTCGCCAAGTTCATGTTCGGGGAGGAAGAAGCGCTCATTCAGATCGACATGTCCGAGTACATGGAGAAGCACAATGTCTCGCGGCTGGTCGGTGCACCGCCGGGGTACGTCGGCTTCGAGGAGGGGGGGCAGCTCACGGAAAAGATCCGCCGGAGGCCGTATTCGGTGGTCCTGTTCGACGAGATCGAGAAGGCCCACGTCGATGTCTTCAACATGCTCCTTCAGATCATGGAGGAAGGCAAGCTGACCGACAGCTTCGGGCGCCACATCGATTTCCAGAACACGATCCTCATCATGACCTCGAACATCGGGGCTAATATCATCAAGAGCCAGAGCTCCCTCGGCTTCCGTCCGACATCGAGCGATCGCTCGTACGAGGTGATGAAGAAGGAGCTGATGGAGGAAGTGGAGAAGCACTTCCGGCCGGAGTTCCTCAACCGTCTCGACGACACGATCGTCTTCCGCGCGCTGACGCGCGATGAGCTGAAGCAGATCGTCGATATCGAAGTGCGGCATGTGAAGAGCCGACTCCTCGATCAAGGACTTGAAGTGGTCCTGACGGATGAAGTGCGGGAATTCCTCATCGAGAAGGGGTTTAACCCCGAGTTCGGCGCCCGTCCAATCCGCCGCGCGGTCGAGCAGTACATCGAAGACCCGCTGGCCGAGGAGGTGCTCCGGGGCTCGTTCAAGGAGAAGGCCAAGATCCGCATCTTGGTCCGGGACGGCCACCTCTACTTCGACTCCTCTGCGGCGGAACCGACGGCCGAGCCCGTCGGAGCGGGCATAGCAGCAGGCGCCCCGGCCGGGAAAGAGAACGGCACCGCGACCACAACAAAGTCCGGCGGGGCGAAGAAATCCAAGAAGTAACCGCTCTGCGGGCCTGAAGGCCCGCGAAAAGGTTACGTGAATTCGCGTTCAGTCGCCACGCAGGCTCCCTGAAAGGGGTTGCCCTCGGCCCGCGGGGCGGCCGAGTGGATGCGACGCACTCCGTGGTGGGCGCCTCGAGCCGTCGAAGGTAGGCGTTCAGCGGCGATAAGCCGCCGCGTGGAGGCTTGGTTGCAGAGCGGCCGCCCGCCGCGGCTGTCGGTTTGTCGCTCCTACCGTGAGCGTGCGGCGTTTTCCGTTTCCCTCATCCTCACGACGATCGGTCGCAACTTTCCCGCCAGATAGAACGAACCGCTGATGACCAGCGGACGCATGCGCTTTCGGGCCGCATGAAAAGCCTCGACCGGATCTTCGATGGCGGCGGACGCAACGCCGCCGATCTCCCTGAATTCCTGCGCGAGGTGCGCGGGGTCGCGTCCCCGCAACGTGTCCGCCCGAGTGAAGAAGACTTCCGCGGCCAGATCCTTCAGCTCGGCTAGGATCGCCGGGGCGGGCTTGTCGGCCGCCAGGGCGAAAATGCAGACGCGCGGCCGCGGGAAGGAAGTTTCGTCGAGGGCTTCCCGCAGCGCCCGCACCGACTCTCGAGTGTGAGCCCCATCCACGACGAGCGGAATCGTTCCCGGGAACATCTCGATCCTCGCGGGGAGACTCAACCGTTCGAGCGCGGTCAAGAGCTGGTCCTGAGTCGGGTCGCGTCCGTCTTCGCGCAAGGCTCCGGTCCAGAGGTGGATGGCGAGAGCCAGGTCACGCCGGAGCGCTTCCCCTCGAATGACTCCCTCGGGAATGGAACCCGAAGACCATCCCACGGGAAAGCCGCCGACGCTGAGAATCCCCGGCGCTTCGGAGCGGACGAGAAACGGCTCGGCGGCGACGACGGGGGCCCCCCTTTCCGCCGCTACGGCTCGGATGACTCGTTCAGCCTCGGCAGGGAGGCGGCCGATCACGACCGGAACGCCGGGCTTGACGATGCCGGCCTTCTCTCCTGCGATGGACTCCAGCGTATTTCCCAGTTGCTCGGTGTGCTCGAGGCCAATACTGGTGATGGCGGTCGAGCGGGGCAGGAGGATGTTGGTCGCATCCAGTCGGCCGCCCAGTCCGACCTCGAAGATTCCCCAATCGACGCGTCGCTCCCGGAATTCGATCATGGCCAGGACGGTCATGAGCTCGAAGAAGGTCGGAAACCGCTCGGGGCCCCACAGGTGGCGTTTCTCCAGGACGGGCAAGACCGAGCTGGCCAGAGAGCAAAGGTCTCGGCCGGCGATGGGGGCTCCCCGGCTCCGGATGCGCTCCCGCAGGCTCTCGATGTGAGGAGAGGTGTATGTGCCCACGGAATACCCCGATGAAGCCAACAGGCTCTCGAGCATGAGGCTCGTACTGCCCTTCCCCTTCGTCCCTGCGATATGGATGCTCCGGAAAGCGGCCTGCGGGTCGCCCAGATCCCGCGCAAGGCCCACCATCCGTTCCAGGTTCCACGTGTCCCCGGCGTAACGGAACGTCTTCATCCGCTCGTAATTCGTGAACTTGCCGAGGAATCGCTCGAAATCCTCCTCGCTGCGGATCGGCTCCAAAACCGGTTTTGAAAGGGCGGGCGGCTCGCTCATCGACACACGAGAGGCGACAAAACGAGCGCGGAGGAGAACGGTCTGAGGGAAGAAGTCGCGAATGCTTGCATGGGTCTCGGCAGGATTGATCGCAAGTGCCCGTGAACTATAATTCTGGCCTTCCAAAATGCAAAACCAAAGGAGCGGAGAGAGAAAGCCCCTCGTCGGGATCGGATGCGACGTGGCGGCCGGACCTCCCGCGGCCCTCCACCTCCGTTTGGAGTATTGCGATGCCATCAGCGACGCCGGCGGAGTCCCCGTTGGGCTGCCTCCCTTTCCGGCGGACGACCGCCCGGACCGCGCCCTGGAGGCCCTGGATGGACTCGTCTTGAGCGGAGGGCCGGATTACGATCCCACTTGCTATGGATGCGACCCGCATCCGTCGCTCAACCCGATGCATCCGCGGCGACAGTCCGCCGACCTGTTCCTCGCGCGCCGAGCGATCGAAAGCAAGATGCCTGTTCTCGGAATCTGCGGGGGCCATCAGCTCATCAACATCGCGCTCGGCGGCGACCTCGTCCAGCACATCCCCGACCAAATCCCCGAGGCGCGAGTGCACGCCGGCCCGGCGGGAGGTCCGCCGGCCCCCCCGCACAAGATCCGCATCACACCCGGCACGCTGCTCGACCGTCTTGTCAGTCGGAGGAGCTTGTCGGTCAATAGCTACCACCATCAAGCCGTCGGTAGGCTGGGACGAGGACTCCAGGTTTGTGCTCGGGCCGAAGACGGCGTCGTGGAGGCCATCGAATCGGCCGTGGCGGGTGAGAGGTTTTTGCTCGGCGTCCAGTGGCACCCGGAACGCGATCCCAGCGCATCCAGCCGAGCGATCTTCTCGGCCTTCATTGAGGCCGCCCGGAGGGCCGGGCGGGGGTGCCGGCGTTGATGGGATCCCAGCCGGTGCGCATCTTCATCTCGGCCGGCGAACGTTCCGGCGATGTCCACGCCGCGCATCTCATCCGCGCCGTGAAAAAACTCAGGCCCGATGTGGAGTTCGAAGGGTTCGGCGGCCCCTCCATGGAGGAGGCGGGGTGCCGGCTTCACCGAAACATGCTCGATCTGTCGGTGATGTGGTTTTCCTTTCTCGGACATCTTTGGAAATTCCTTTCGCTCCTGCGGAACTTTTACTGGCTGCTGAAGGAGAGTCCTCCCGCCGCGCTTGTCCTCGTGGATTATCCCGGCCTCCATTTCATCCTCGCGAGGCTGGCCCGGGCCCGAAAGGTCCCGGTGGTCTATTACATCTGTCCGCAGATCTGGGGATGGGCACCCTGGCGGCGTGGCAAGATCATCCGCCTGACGGACCTCTTGATGGTCATTCTTCCGTTCGAGGCGGCGCTCTACCGGAACGACAAGAACACGGTCGAATACGTCGGCCATCCGTTGCCGGACGAGCTGCTCGATCATCCGGCGTTCGCCGGTGGGGCCGATCCTCGGGAGACTCTGGGTATCGCGAAGGAGCGCCGCGTCGTGGGAGTCTTTCCGGGGAGCCGCCGCCAAGAGGTGAGATCGCTCATGCCCCTCTTCCGGCGAATTCTCGACGGCATGGAACTGGACCCGCACCGCCACCAGGTGGTGGTTTCCTGCTGCGAGCCGGGCTTTCGGGAGACCATCGAAGCGAATCTTCTCGGAGCGGCCTATCCCGTGGCGGTCCGCGACGACGACTCTCGGCTCTTGATGGGGGCTTGCGACTTCGCCCTGGTGGCATCGGGAACGGCGACTCTAGAGCTGTCTTTCTTCCGCAAGCCGATGCTCGTTCTCTACCGAATCTCCAAGCTCGCCCTGATGGCTTATCGGCTGCTGGCCGTGAACCCGTTCATCTCGCTCGTGAACATCCTGGGCCGCGGGGAAGTGGTTCCGGAGAAGGTCGTCAGCGGCATGGATCCGAGCGATCTGATCGTACAGGCGCGGGCTCTTTTCGAGGACTCGCCAGAACGAGACCTCTGCCTGAGGAAGCTGGAGAGGCTGCACGAGGAGGTCTTCCAGCCGGGAGGGGTCGCCAAGGCCGCGGGCACGCTCGTCGAGTTTCTTGAGAAGAGGAACATCTTTGCAGAGGCTCGCGCATGATTCGCCTGAACGTCGAGGTCTCCGGGGACAAAGGCTTGCGGAAGTACCCCATCTGGATCGGTGCGCGGGCCATCTCCCTCCTCGGCGCCGCGATACGCCGCTCGGGAGACTATTCCCGCCTCCACATCGTGACGGATGAGCGGGTCTGGGCTGCGGGCGGCCGAAAACTCTCGAAGGCGATCGCGGGCACCCGTTTGCCGGCCTCGCGGACGGTGGTTCCCTCGGGAGAGCCATCCAAGTCCGCCGAGCTCCTCGCTCGCGTCTGGAGCGACCTGATCCGCGCCGGCTGCGACCGCCGCTCTCTGATCGTCGCGTTCGGCGGGGGCGTGGTGGGGGATCTCTCCGGCTTCGCCGCGGCGAGCATCCTTCGCGGGATCGACTTCATCCAGGTCCCGACGACCCTCCTGGCCATGGTCGATGCGAGCGTGGGGGGGAAGACCGGGATCAACCTGCCCGAGGGAAAGAACCTCGTGGGGGCCTTCCACCAGCCGCGCGCGGTCGTGATGGACCTCGATTTCCTCCGCACGCTCCCGGAGCGTGAGCTACGCGCCGGCTGGGCGGAAGTCATCAAGACGGCCGCCATCAGGGACGCGGCGCTCTATCGGTTTCTCGAGAGTCACGGCGAGAGGTTGAGACGGAGGGCTCCCGGCTCTCTCCAGCGCGTCATCCGCGCCTGTTGCCGGATCAAAGCCTCCATCGTGGCGGCCGATGAGCGCGAATCGGGGCTGCGTATGATCCTGAACTTCGGCCACACGCTGGCCCACGCGATCGAGGCGGTGCGCGGCTACGGGAGCCTCCTCCACGGAGAAGCAGTCGCGATCGGGATGACTTTCGCCTCGCTCCTGGGCGAATCCCTCGCCGCCTCCCGCAAGGGGACGGCGGGGCGGGTCGAACGGCTTCTCCACGCGTACGGCCTTCCGACGCGAATCACGGGTTGCCCCATCGAGCCTCTTCTGGCCGGCATGCAGCGCGACAAGAAACGCGGCGCGAGCGGCCTGCGCTGGATCTTTCTCCCTCGCCTCGGGGCCGCGAGAATCCACGAGGACGTCCCGGCGGATGCGGTTCGCAGGGAGCTGCGGAAGTTCCTCCGCGGACCGCCTTCGGTGCATTGACCCGGAGGGGGTCGAAGATATACTCAGATTTTTTTCCCGGAGGCTCCATGAAGCACGACGTCAAGGATCTCGGTCTACGGCAAGAGGGGGTCCGGCGCATCCAGTGGGCCGACGGCGACATGCCGGTCCTCCGGCAGATCCGAGCCCGCTTCGCCGAGGAGAAGCCGCTCGCGGGCCTCAAGATGTCCGCTTGCCTCCACGTCACGACCGAAACCGCCAACCTGGCGCGTGCGCTGAAGGAAGGGGGAGCCGACCTGGTCCTCTGCGCGTCGAATCCTCTCTCCACCCAGGACGACGTCGCCGCCGCGCTTGTGGGGGAATACGGGATCCCCGTCTTTGCAGTCAAGGGCGAGGATCGCGACACCTACTACCGCCACCTTCAGGCGGCACTGGAGCATGCCCCGGCCATTACGATGGACGACGGAGCCGACCTCGTGACTCTGATCCTCAAGGAGTATCCGAAACTCCACTCGAAGGTGATCGGCAGCATGGAGGAGACGACCACCGGCGTCATCCGACTCAAGGCCATGGAGCGTGACGGCGCGCTGCGTTTTCCGGTCGTCGCCGTCAACGACGCCCAGTGCAAGCATCTCTTCGACAACCGCTATGGGACCGGCCAGTCGACCGTCGATGGAATCATCCGGGCCACAGCAACCCTGCTGGCGGGCCGCACGGTAGTGGTCGCGGGCTACGGCTGGTGCGGGCGCGGATTCGCCTCCCGCGCAAGGGGCATGGGGGCGCTGGTCGTCGTCACGGAGATCGATCCGATCCGCGCCATCGAGGCATCCATGGACGGTTTCCAGGTCATGCCGATGGAGGATGCCGCGAAGGTCGGCGACGTCTTCTGTACGTTGACCGGGAACATCCACGTGATCCGCCTCGAGCACTTCCGGGCGATGAAAGACGGCGCCATGGTCTGCAACTCCGGCCATTTCAACGTCGAGCTGGACCTCGAGTGCCTCGAGAAATCCGCGGTGAAAAAGCCCGGAGTTCGCGAATTCGTCGACCAGTACACGCTGGCGGACGGGAAAAGGATCTACGTCCTCGGCGAGGGGCGCCTCATCAACCTGGCCGCGGCGGAAGGTCACCCCGCCTCCGTGATGGACATGAGCTTCGCCGTGCAGGCGCTGGCGACGGAATACGTGGCCAGGAACCGCGGAAAGCTCGCGGTCAAGGTCCATCCCATCCCCGTCGAGATCGATGCCTGGGTGGCGCGGATGAAGCTGGAGTCGATGGGACGCAAGATCGACCGTCTGACCCCGGAGCAAGTGAAGTACCTGGCATCGTGGACGGAGGGAACTTGATGCATCGCTCGGCCGTTCGCCCCGCGTCGTTTCCGGTTTCGCGTTTCTTCACCCCGCCGGTCCTCTGCCTCGCCTTCGGCCTCTTCGTTGGCTGCGAGGGGAACAGCGGTGGGGATGGGGGGGCGCCGAAGTCCGCAGTGCACACAGCGCAGGAGCCCGCCCGCCATCCGGCGATGACCCTCCCCTCCGGCGCCGTCGGGAACGGATCTCAGGCCCGCGCCCCCGCGAGCCACGGAGCGAGCCCTCACGGGGCGGCTCCGCGCGGCGCTGATTCCCCCCCCGGAGCGCTCCCCGCCGGCCATCCGCCGGTTCCCGCGCCATCCTCAGCGGCTCCGACGAAAGCCGCTGAGACCGCCGCCCCGGCTCCGGCGGCTTCGTCCCCCGCCGCGACGGGAGGCTCGGGCCGCGAGGTCCAGATCGGCCCCTTGAAGCTCACCGCGCCGGAAGGATGGGTCGTGCTACCCGCGAATCCTCAGTTCGGCGGTCTGGCGGCGTTCGGCCTGCCGCGCGCCGAGGGAGATGCCGAGGATGCCCGACTCACCGTCTCGACCGTGGCGGGGGACCTCGCGCAGAACCTCTCCCGCTGGCAAGGGCAGTTCAAGGAGAGTCCTCCTGTCGCTCCTGTGATCGTCGATGTAGCCGGGATGCAGGTTGTGACGGTGCGGCTCGCCGGGACGTTGACGTCCATGAGCGGCGGCGCCCCGAAGCCGAATTCGAAGATGTGGGGCGCGGTGCTGGAGCTGCCCGGTCAGCCGCAGAAGGTCTACTTGAAGGCGACAGGGCCGGCCAAGAGCATGGACAAATGGGACGGCAGCTTCACGGCCTTCTTGAAATCGCTCAAGAGGGGATGAACGCCCGCTCGACGACCTCCGGGGAGGAAGGAAAAGGACGCGGATGCTCGCGCGCCTCGAAAAAGGCGGCCTCGCCGGCTTCTCGGCGAGGCCGAAGCCTATGGTGGGCGATACTGGATTCGAACCAGTGACTTCCACCGTGTGAGGATGGCACTCTAGCCGCTGAGTTAATCGCCCGCGGACTTTTCGGGCCGGTAGTCTACTCCAGCCGGAACCCTTTGGAAGCAAAATAGATTCATGACCAACGATCGGAAACGGAAGATCCGCCTCATCGCGCTCGACGTCGATGGCACCCTCCTGGATGACCAGAAGCAGCTCCCCGCCGCCAACCGCGAGGCCCTCCGCGCCGCGCGGGCCCGTGGAGTCGAGATCGCGATCGCCTCGGGGAGGATGATCCCCACCATCGAGCCCATCGAGACCCTCCTCGGCCTCGATTGCTCGATCATCGCCTACAACGGCGGCAAGGTCGTCTCGTGCCGAGCGACGGGGCGCCGCTGCTTGGCTCACAACCCGCTTTCGGCCGGCATCGCCGAGCGGCTCATCCGCTTCTCGCTGGAGCACGGCTATCTCCTGAACTTCTATCACGAGGATGTCCTCTATGCGGACCGCTCCGTGCGCCGGGGAGAGGAGTTCCGAGCCATCTACTCGGGACGAACGGGAGCGAAGTACCACCTCACGGACCTCGACGGCCTTCGAGGGACTTCGCCGACAAAATTGATCCTTCTCAGCTCGCCGCCCGACTGCGATCGGCTCCAGCGGGAGTTCTCGGCTGAATTCCGGTCGGACGTCAACGTCACCCGGAGCGATCCGGAGTACCTGGAGTTCATGGCGCCGGGGGTGGATAAGGGATCGGCCCTGCCGGTGCTTGCCGGCGATCAGGGCATCGCAGTCGAGGAGATCCTCGCGATGGGAGACGCCGACAACGACCTCGAGCTCGTGTCTCGGGCCGGCTTGGGGGTGGCCGTCGGCAACGCGAGGCCACGGGTGAAGGCCGCCGCCCGCCGCGTGACGCAGCGGTCCAATAACGATGGAGCTGTCGCGGAGGCGGTTGAGCGCTGGGTTCTGAACGGGGAAGAATGGTGGTAACCGTTCTCGGGCCATCAGGCCCGGCTGAACGGTTACGAATGGTGAAAACTACGAACGCGAACCCGGGGGCATCCTCTTGAGCTGATCTCGGAACAAGGCCGCCTTTTCGTAATCCTCGCGCCGGACCGCCTCGTCCATCTTCTGCTTCAAGAGATCCCGCTTGGATGACGGGATCTGGCTGCGGAATTGGCGGATCAGGTCCTCCAGGCTCTTGATCGAGCGGGTCCTCTCGTACTCGAAGACCGTGCTGTCCTCAAGCTCGGGAAGGTTCCGGATCGTCTCGATTCCCTTCGCGAGGCTGTTGATGGCGGCGCGGAGGTTTCCGTTGTCCTTCACCCGCCGCAGCGTTCGCGAGATGATGTTCATCCGCAGGATATAGGGGCGGTACTGCTCGAGCCCATCGGCGGCTTCTTTGCTCGTGGCGTGCTTGCCCACGAAATCGAGCAGGCGGAGGTTGCGCGCCGTGTCGCGTGCACAGAGCGAGTAATCGCCGATCTGAAAGAAGAGCAGGTACCTGTAGTAGTAGAGAATGCCTTCGCTCTGGAGGCGCCCGCAGTCCGACTGGTTCAAGGCGAATTCCGGACCGAGCGTCCGTGCCCGGTGCCGATACCAACTGAGCCAGGATTCGCGGCCCTCGGGCCGCCTCCCATCGGGCCGGCCGTTGATCTCGTACTGCTCGATGCCCAGCGGGAGCCGCACCTGGAGCACCTCCCGCCCGTCGCGGGCCTTGACCCGCCGAACCGTGCGGTTCTCGTCGTGCTTCCAGCGATCGAGGATTCCGCTGATGTCGTCGCCCGGAGAACCGGTCGCGACGAGTTCTTTCGTGTCCTTGGGTTCCTTTTCCTTCCTCATGACGAACCCATTCTAACAGATCGGAGGGTGAAGACGGAGGGTCGAGATTGGCCGCCCCGCGGGCTGAGGTCAGAAACGGATCTTCCCCTCCACGACACGGTGGCCGGCGCGGGAGATCCTCCATACGCGGTCGATTTTCTTCAATTCGGCGGCGAACTCGACCACGGCGGTCGATCCCGAGTCGTTCCCCGGCGCGCCACGGCGGAGGAAGCGGGCGGTGACGTTCAGCTTGCCCGACTCGGGCGAGGCGCCATCCACGCCGTCCAGCTCGATGGTGACATCCTCCGGGCGCACCTCCAGTTCATAAAGAAGGGCCCGGGACTTCGAGTCCCGCTCCTGGAGAAAAAACCGCGCCAGAAGGAGCTGCACTTGCCGGCGGTCTAGTTTGCTCTCGTCTTCCGCGAAGTCCTCGGCGAGAGGGGCCACGACCCCGCCGGCGCTCCCTTCGTTGAAAGCCTCCGCGACACCTTCCACGAGGGCCCGTACGCGGTCCTCGTCGCTCCTCAGGGCCAGAAGGAGCCAGTATCCGACCAGAGCGACCGCGGTGGCGACCGCGACGGAAACGAGGACTCTCTTCACCGGCACCTCCCGACCTCCTTCGATCGCCCCGCGGAGCGTAAAACCCGCCGAGCCGCTTCAGCGCGCGCACCGGGCGGATTATAATGCCCGCCCCGCGCCGTCCTGAACACCCTGGAAGTCGCACGCCGCATGAGATGGTTATCGTTCGCCGTCCGTCCCTTCGGGGTCGCGCTGGCGGTCTTCATCGTCTTCAACCTCGCGCTGGCGGTCCAGAACCCCGCCCTCTCCGCCAATCACATCTGGCTTTATCTGCGCATCGGCGAGCCGACCCTCTCCGCCATCGCGGCGATTCTGGGGGTCGCCCTGTTCGTGCCGCACGCATGGGCCGCTCGCCCCTGGCTGCGCACGGTCGTCGGAGGGGCCATCGTCGGGTTCTCGATCCTCGTCGTCTTCAATGTCGTCGAATTCTACCTGGCGCTCCGCCGTGGGAGCGTGGCCGAGGCCTTTCCGGTTCCCTTCAGCGTCCTCATCGCCGCCATATTGGGAATCGAGGCGCTTCGCGTGATCCGCTGGAGGCCGGCCCGATCCCCCCTGCCGCCGCCGGCGCGGCGCTTCATCGGGCTTCTGCAGGTCGTCGTCGCGTTTTTTCTTCTGATCTTTGCGCACATCGTCACCTTCGGGCTGACCGACTACTCCCCGTCGGCGGTAACGGCCGACGCGATCGTGGTCCTCGGAGCCAAAGTCAATCCGGATGGCACCCTCTCTCACGCCCTCGAGGACCGGATGGCGACAGCCATCCGTCTTTACGGGGAGAATCCATTTCGCTACCTCGTCTTGAGCGGTGGAGTCGAGGCGAGCGGCCTCAGCGAGCCGCAGGCGATGGCGATCTACGCCCAGCGGGAGGGAGTCCCTCGCGACAGGCTCATCCTCGACGAAGGAGGGAAGGATACGCTCGCATCGGCGCGGAATTGCAGCGCGATCGCCCGCCAGCGAGGTTTCCGTAAGCTGCTCGTCGTAAGCACCTACTTCCACAACGCCCGGACGAAGATGGTCTTCGAGAGGTCAGGGATCCCGTGCCTCACAGTTCCGGCACGCTACCGCCCACTTGTGCGGGAACCGTTCTTCCTGTTCCGGGAGACCATGGCGTTTCCTTATTATTTCCTCTGGTACCGGTAGACACGACCTCCGCGGAGAGTCGCTCGCGAGCAAGAGAGCCGGCGCATCTGACGATTCCTTTTGACATTCGGGCAAATTCGATCATCTTTATGCCCACGTAACAGGTGGTCCCGTCATTTTTCAAAACCGTATTGGAGTCCTTCACCAGTGGACCAGGATAAAACCCTCACCTGCGCGGACTGCGGAGCGGAGTTCATTTTCACCGCCAAGGAGCAAGCGTATTACGCAGAGCGCGGCTTCATGGCGCCGAAGCGGTGCAAGCCGTGCCGCGAGGCGAAGAAATCGGCGGGCGGCGGAGGAGGCCCACGCGGGATGCGGTCGGGGGGCGGAGGCGGGGGAGACGACATGGGCGGAGGCGCGAGACCCACCTTTGATGCCACATGTGCCTCTTGCGGCCAGCCGACACAGGTTCCGTTCCGGCCGGCCCCCGGGCGTCCGGTCTACTGCCGGAACTGCTACCGTCAGAAGAGCCCGAGGGCCGGCGGCGGCGGTGGCGGCGGGTCGTACCGGCGGTATTGACTAATTCAGCAGCGGCTTCCGCAGCCGCAGCGCCGGCCGACGAGCACGCTCCTGTAGTAGCCGGCACGGACGCAGATTGTCCGGAAGATCGGCCGACCCCAGTGATCGTACCCGGTGAACACATTCTCGTACTGAGCCGGGACCCATACGCGATCGTAGACTGGGGCGTACTGGTGAACGTGAATCGGCTCGTGATATCTGGGTCCGCCGAAAGACGCCGACATCCAGCCGCCGTGGCCTCCGAATCCGAAGTTGAAGCCCCAACCGCGGTGCTTGTGGCCGGCAAGAGCGGGCGTGGTGGCGAAGAGCAGGACACCGAGGACGACGGGGACGGCGAAAAGGGCGCGTTTCATGGCTATGGACCTCCTCACAGGGGTTTCCGAACTCCCTGATTCCGACAGCCATCTCGACGGCCCAGGACTGTGTTTATTCAAGTGCGGGCGGGGGCAGCGAAGAGCCTCGCAAATCCGAGATCTTCAAAGGCTTGGAGCCGCCCGCCGGAGTCGAGCTGTCGCGCCCCATCAATTCTCGGGAGCGACGCCGACCACGACGAGCCCCAGGCGGACGGCCTTCTCCTTCTGCCCCTGCAAGGCGATCTGGAAGTCGAGCACCTGGTGGTCGTGTTCCTTCTCGTGCACGAGGGCGAGTTTCTCCGGCGCCGTTCCCTTCATCGGTCTGAGCCAGACAATCACCGGGTGCTTCGTGCCCGAGGCCTGATTGCTCAGCTTGACCGATTCCTTCGTGGGAATCGGGGAGAGGTCCTTGTCGGCGGATGCCGGACAGAGGAGGGCGAAGTCGCGGGTCTCGGACACCCCCTGGTGATCGCCGTCGGTGGGCTGGAGCCCAAGCCGCAGGGTGTAGATCCCCGCCGGGAACGGCTTGTCCTTGAAGTCGTAATGCTTCTGGTGGTAGCGAGCCGCGCCGAGGAGCGTCCCTTCCGCCAGCGCTTCGAACTTGGCGCCGATCTGCTTTTCTTTGGGGGGCGGAGCCTCGGGAACTTCCTTGCGGAACCAGAAGTCGGCAAGGGGCTTTCCCTCCGCATCGACGATGCGGCAGCCATCGGCGGCGAGCGCTTCGCGCACGGGCGAGGCGAGATCGGCCGGCGGCGGCTCCTTGAGCGCTTGAAGCTGGTAGGAGGCCGCCGGAGATGGCCCTGCGAACGCGAAGGTGAAGGCGGCAACCAAGAAAACGCACGAGCGGTTCATCGGGGTTCCCTTCGGCTGATGGGATTCCTGCTTCGATGGCCGCCGGCAAGCGGCCCGGACGGAGAAAGGACTCGGTCGCTCAGAGCGAGAACTCGCCCAGCATGGCGCTCCGCTTCATCGGATCGCTCCATCGGGCGTCGAGGCCCGAGCCGACGAAGAAGTGCTCGATGCTCTTGGCGCAGCTCAGGTGGTCCGCCGCGCTGAGGGCGGGATAGGCGAGCTGTTCGTTCCCGCAGTGGGCATCGCAACAGAGGTTGAGGGCCTTCGTGCGCACGCGAGCCGTTTCGCCCACTTGCAGGGTGGCCTCATCGCCCTCACGAGCGTACGTGATCGCCGTGCGGCGGATGTCGACGATGTTCTTCAAGTATTTGCCGGCGAGCGTCCTCACCATGGAGAGGAGAGCCTTCCCCTGGGCGTCGGAAGCTTTCTCATCCAGGAAGACGACCGCTCGGATCGCACCTTCATTCTCGGTGCTGAGCGTCCCCGCGGCGCGGACGGCGACGGCGATGTTGAGGCCATCAAGGTCCTGGCCATCCCACTGACCCCTCCTGACGTTCCAGCCCAGAAGGGCCATCTCGCCGGTCGTGTTGGCTTCGCTGTTGGAGAAGCACGGCCCGGTCCAGACGTCGCAGGTCCGGGCTTCGACGTACTCGCCGAAGATCACGGGGCCCGCAGAGAGACTCCCGGTCGAAACGAAGATGGCGGCCAACGCGAGGTACGTTCTCATGGCAAGGTCTCCTTCCAGCAGGGTTTGAAGGAGTATTTTCGAAGTGCCGCCCCTCAGGGTCAAGGGGCTCCTTCAAATTCCTAGCTCAAGTCCTCCAGACCCACGAAGCACTTCCGACCGTGGGTGCAGGCCTCCTGGTTGACCCGCTGATCGTCCGGGCCGCGTGGCGTCTGGGTGAGCTGGCACCAGAAAGCAGTAGAGTTGCAGGTGCCATACAGCTCCGCGACCCGGGCTTCCTGGGCCGGATCGCGCGCCGCCGAGGAGTACATCTCCTTGCAGCGCAGGTTCTGGCAGTGCTTTCGAGCGTCGAAGTGGAACGCCATGACTCACACCCTCCGGGGTAACGGCAGACCCGCGGCGGCGAGGATCGCCCGCTTCACCGCGGTCTGGGTGATCTTGACCTTGTACCGGTTCTTCTCCATGGGCTTGGCGGCGGCGACCGCCTGCGCGGCGGCTGCCGCGGCGGTCTCCTCGGTGATCTTCTTCCCCTGGAGGGCGGCTTCGGCCTCCTTGGCCCGCCATGGGATCGGGGCGACGGCCCCGAGGCAGATCCGCGCCGAGGCGCAGGTCCCGTCGGCCATATTGAGAGCCACCGAAGCGATGGCCAGCGGCCAGTCGTGGGACTCTTTCTGGCGCACTTCGTAGCTGGCGCTGCGGCTCCGCGTGGGGGGAAGGATCACATGCGTGACGATCTCGTTCGGCTTGAGGACGTTCTCCACGCCGACATGCGCCGCATCCGGAGCGACGAAGAACTCCTCGACGGGGATCTCCCGCGGGGCCGCGGGGCCGGCGATGCGCACCTTGGCGTCATAGACGACGAGGGCCGGAGCGGCGCTCGAAGCGTGCACCGCGTGGCACTTCATCCCGTCGTGGCCGAGGATCGCGAGGTATTCGTTCTCGCCCCCCTCGGCGGGGCAGTCCGGTCCGCCTTTCTTGCGGCAATGGAAGGCCTCTTGGCGGTAGTACCAGCACGGCGGGCGGCAGCAGAGGTTGCCCCCGAGGGTCCCCTGGTTCCGAATCTGCGGCGTCCCGGCGTCCCAGAGCGCCTGCACGAGGGCGGGGTACGAGGCTCGCAGCGCCGCGTTCTCGACGACCTCGGCCAGCGTGACGTTGGCGCCGATCCGGAAGCCCTTCTCGGCGTCCCCTTCAATGGCGTTCGTCCCGGCGACGGTCTTGATGTTGACGACGACGTCGGGCTGGAGAACGTAGTCCTTCATCAGGTTGAGGAGGCTCGTTCCGCCCGCGAGGGCCACCGCCTTCTCCCCCAGCAGCTTGACCGCGTCGGCCTCCGTCGGGGCGCTCACATAGGCGAAGCTCTTCATGGCTCAGGCTTTTCCTTTCTCCAGGGCCTCGAGGACCCGCGCCGGCGTCATCGGGATGAACGGAACCCGCACGCCGATGGCGTTGGCGACGGCGTTGGCGATCGCCGCCGCGGTGGGTATGGTCGCCGGCTCGCCGATCCCGATCACTCCGCGCTCGGGGTAATCGAGGAGGTGCATCTCGATTTCGGGGATGTCGCTCGCCGATGCGAGCCGGTAGTTCTCCAGGTCGGCGTTCAGCGGCAGCGCCGTCCGCCGGTCGAGGCGCCTCTCCTCGTGGAGCGCGTAGTTGAGCCCCATGATGACGCCGCCGTAGACCTGGCTCTCGCAGAGGAGGCGGTTGACGACCAGCCCGCAGTCGTGGACGGCCACGATCTTGTTGAGATGGATGGCGCCGGTCTCGACGTCGACCGAGACGTCCGCGAACTGCCCCCCGGCGGCATCCGCGCTGACGAGATCGGCCCCCTGGTCCCTGTCCGCGCTCACGCTGATCGTCTTGCCGGCGCCGATCCGGGCGCAGGCCTGGCGCCAGGTGAACCCCTTCTCGGGGTCGCCCGGGGCGTGGACGCGCCCGTCGGAGGCCACCAGCTCCTCGGGTTTGACGCCCAGCTCGCCGGCGACGACCTTGAACAGCTCGTCGCGGGCCTTGGTGGCCGCCGTCGTGACGGACGCGCTGATCCCACCGATCGTCGTGCTCCCGCCGCTCGCCCCCGAGGGCGGGAGGGCGGAGCTGCCGATCTGCGAGTCGATCTGGTCGACGCGGAGGCCGAGCACTTCGGCGGCCAGCATCGGCACGATGGTCGTCGTGCCGGTGCCGAGGTCCTGCGTTCCGCAGCGCACCTCGACCTTGCCGTCCGCGGAGATGGCCACGCTGGCCTGTGAGCCTCCCGCCGCGCCGCGCCACTGGCCGATCGCGCAGCCGAGGCCGCGCTTGATGGGCCCGGCGGCCGTGTCGCCGCGCGGGTGCCAGTTCTCGCTCCAGCCGATCCGTGCGGCGCCGAGCTTCAGCTCGTGGGCCCAGATCGCCTGGCGGACGCCCTCAGGGAGGTTGCGGAGGCGGAACTCGACCGGGTCGAGCTTCGGATCCAGTTTGTGGCAGAGGTCATCCATGGCCGCCTCCATGAGGAGGCATCCCTGCGGATGGCCCGGGGCGCGCATGGCCCGCTGGTTCCCCGAATTGACGGAGATGTTGGTCTGGACGCGCCGCCGGTTCGGGACGTTGTAGACGTAGGGGAACGGAAAGTTCGCGTCGCTCGAGTTTCCCCCGGTTCCCCAGGTCTTCGCATCGACGGCCAGGAGCTTGGCCTCCTTGTCGCAGGCGATCTTGACCGTCCCGAAGCCGGATGGGCGATTGCCCCCCGAATTGTGCTCCTCGGCACGGTCGAGCATGAGTTTGACCGGCGCATTGGCATTCTTGGCCATCTCGCAGGCGGCGATGCCCCAGACATCGGGGGCGAACTTGCTGCCGAACCCGCCGCCCATGAACTTGGCGATGCAGGTGACGGGCTTGTTGAAGTGGCGGGCGAGCTGATCCTTGACCGCTCCGACGCCCTGAGTCGAGCACCAGACGGTCAGCTCATCCCCGTTCCACTGGGCCACGAGGCCATGGCTCTCGAGGCAGACGTGGGTGATGACGTTGGCCCCGTAGGTGCCCTCGACGACGGCCGCGGCGTCCTTGAACGCCTCGTCCGGGTTCTTGCCGCGCTCGTCGACCCTGCCCGTCTGGGCGACCGGCGGGCCGAGCTTGAGGCCATCCTCTTCGCTCCCCACCGGGGCGAGGGGTTGGAGCTTCACCTGGATCGCCCGGACGGCGTCCTGGGCGATCGCCTCCGTGACGGCTGCGACCGCGGCGATCCCGTCGCCGGCGTAGCGCAGCTCATCGCCCGGCTTCCGCACGAGGTGGACCGCCTTGACGCCTTCCATCCCCTCGGCGGGGCCGGTGTCGATCGAGACGATCTTGCAGTGGGCGAGCGGGCTCCGGAGCATGCGGGCGTGGAGCATGCCGGGGAGGTTCATGTCGAAGGAGTACTTGGCTTGTCCGGAAACCTTGAGAGGCCCATCGACGCGCCGCACCGAGGTCCCGACGATTTTTCGTTCCTCAGGCCACTTCGGCATCTCAGTTGCCTCCCTTCACGCCCCGCATCAGCTCGGAAGCGCGCTTGACCGCATGGAAGATCCCGATGTACGTGCCGCAGCGGCAGATATTGCCGTTGAGGCCGCGGCACATCTCCTCGTGGCTCGGGTGCGGGTCCCTGTCGAGGAGCGACTTTGCGGACATGACGAATCCCGGGGTGCAGAAGCCGCACATCATGCCGTCGTGGTGGATGAAGGCCTCCTGAACCGGGTGGAGCTTGCCGCCCGACGCCAGGCTCTCGACCGTCTCGATCTTCTTCCCTTGAGCTTCGACCGCGAGCACGCTGCACGAGTAGACCGTCTTGCCGTCAACGATCATCGTGCAGGCTCCGCAGCTCCCGCGGTCGCAGACGCGCTTCGATCCCGTGAGGTCGACGTGCTTCGACGTGCCGAGGTCGATGTGGTCGCGCAGGGCGTCGAGGAGCGTGACGCGAGGCTCCACCTTGAGCTTGACCTCCTTGCCGTTGACGCTGAGCGTCACCGGCACGGCGCCCGGCCCGACGGGCCCGGCGGCGGCGGGCGCGGCGCCGGCGGACTGTGCCAGAAGTCCATCGGAAGGTAACGCCGCCGCGCCGGCCGAGATGGCGACGCCGCGGAGGAAATGACGCCGGCTGAAGAGACTGCCGCGCGGCCCGCGTTCCGCGGCTGGCGGCTTCCTCTCCGGATCGGACTTATCTCTCTTGCTCATCGATGGAGCCTTTCGAACATTGCCTTCTGACTTTGCGGTTGCCGTTTCAGGACTTTTTCAGTTCCGGAACCATCACTGGAGGCCCACCGCCGGCCGGTTTTTCCCGCAGCTCGACCGCCGCCTGGCAGCAGGCGCAGGGGCCGGGATCGACCGTCTGGATCGAGCAGACCTCGCACCAGTAGTAAACGGAAAACACCTTGCCGTCCTTGATCCAGTCCGTGCGGGCGACCTCGAGGAGCGAGCTGCGGGGAAAGATCCTGCCGGTGAGGACCAGCTTACGCCCTTGGAAGCGCGCGTCGCTGAAGAGCGCGGCCGACGTCGAGTTTCGGATGAGGACGAGAAAGGCGCCGTCCTCGGTGCGGATGCCCCGGAGGTGATCGTGGACGGGCGGGATCTGCACGCCGTGGCGATCCCGCATCTCCTCGGCGAGACAGACCAGCTCGCCCCGGACGGTGACGGCGCGGGGCGCCTCCCCGCCGGCGCTCGGGCGCGAGGCTGCGGGCGGATCTTCAACGAGCGCACGAGGCTGGCTCATGCACGCGGAAGCAAGAAGACCCGCCAAGAGAAGCTGAATCACCGGGGCCACCGAAGCTCTTTTCCTCAGGATTTCCGACCGCTCTCCTGACCTTCGGGTCGGGACACCCTCATCGGGGGGTCAGGAGCCTCTCCGAAGGCCGGTCAATATACGGGATCGCCCCGCCAAAGATCAAGCGGGCGAAAGGCAGGGTGTGCAGGCACGTGACTGCGGGACGAGTTAACCGCAGAGGACGCGGAGGACGCGGAGGCGCGCAGAGGGGCCGGTTCGCAGCAGGAAGATCTCCCCTGCGTCCTCCGCGGTTCCCGTCCATCCTGCGGAGGGAGAGGAGTATGGGGATGGGAAGAGTCACGCAGTTGCCTGCCTTCACTCGAAGGCAGGGAGCAAGCAGGGGGAGAAGCCTGCTCCGAACCCCCTCGCTCCCGGCCGGCGGCCCGGCTATCATTCCCGCCCGCATGCAGGGGACTCCATCCCGACCGGCGGAGCTTCCGCGCCTCCTCGGCGCCTGGAGCGCAGCCTCGATCCTCATCGGCAGCGTCATCGGCTCGGGGGTCTTCGTGAAGCCGCGGATGGTGGCCGAGACCCTCCCCTCGATCGGCTGGATCCTCATCTGCTGGATCGCGGCCGGCGCGCTCTCCCTCATCGGCTCGCTCGCCTTCGCCGAGATGTCGTCCCGCTATCCGAACGCCGGAGGGCAGTACGCCTACCTCCGGGGCTCCTTCGGCCGGTTCCCCGCCTTCCTCTTCGGCTGGACGAACCTCACGATCATCAACGCCGCGAGCTGCGCGGCGCTCGCCTGCATGGCGGTCGAATACCTCGCCAACATCTTCCGTCTCGACATCGAGGTGAGCGGCTGGGCCGCCAAGTCCCTTGCCGTCGGGCTGACGGCTCTCCTGACGGCCGCCAACGCCGTGGGGGTCCTCTGGGGGGCTCGGATCCAGAACTTCTTGACCGGGGTGAAGCTGCTGGCGATCGGCGCGATCATTTTCGGGGCCGTTCTCCCCGGCCGGGGCTCCGCCGCCAATCTCTCGCCGTTCTGGACGTTCCGCGACGAGGAGATGACCTTCGGGAAGATCCTCAACGGCTTCCAGGTCGCCTTCATCGCGATCTTCTGGGCGTACGACGGCTGGTACCTTCTCAGCTTCTCCGGCGGCGAGATCAAGAACCCGCGCCGGAACATCCCGCTCGGCTTTACCGTCGGCATCCTGGTCGTCGCGGCGGTCTACGTGCTCGCCAACGTCGCATATTTCGCGGCGATGCCGATCGGAGAGCTCGCCGCGGTGAGCAAGGACCGCCTCGGGGGGGTCGCGGCGGTCGTGGCGGAGCGGTTCTACGGGCCCGTGGGGCTCACGCTGATCTCCCTGGGGATCCTCGGCTCGATGATGGGAGCCGCCAACGGCAACCTGCTCACGGGGCCGAGGCTCTGTTACGCCATGGCCCGCGATCGGCTCTTCTTCCGCCCGTTCGCCTCCGTCCACTCGCGGTTCCTGACGCCCGCGGCCGCCATCGGCATCCAGGGGGTCATTGCAGCCCTCTGCGTTTTCGCCGGGAACTTCGACGACCTGACCGATTCGGTCGTCTTCGCCGCATGGACGTTTTACGGGCTGACGGTCGCCGGCCTCTTCATCTTGAGGCGGCGCCATCCGAGCGAACCCGGGGGGTTCCGCATGCCCGGATTTCCGCTCCTGCCGGCGTTCTTCGTCCTCTTCGCCGGCGTGTTCGTCGTCTACAACGCCTACGAGGCCGCGACGAAGGTCCAGGGGGTGTTCGTGAGGTACCTGGAGACCGGCGTGCTCGACACGACGGGGCTCTACCCGCTCTTCTCGACGGGCGTGATCCTGCTCGGCGTGCCGTTCTACCTGTACTTCACGTGGAGGAGCCGCGGCGCGCCTTTGGTCGAGGCGACGACGGAGACGTTAACCGCAGAGGACGCAGAGGACGCAGAGGAAGCGCAGAGGAACGGTACTGGGGGCTAAACTGGGGGCTAAAGCAGGCTCACGCAGTTCCGCATCCGAATGAGCTCTGAATCGTTCGGCGCGCTGCGTGTGCTGGGAAGTTGAATGGGTTGGGGCGGTCGGAAGGGGAACATTCGGTTGGCGAGGGAAGTGGGAGAAAGAGATTTCGTAACCGTTCACCGGAGGGGCTCGCAGAACGAGCGAGGCGCTCACCACGGAGTGCTTCATCCCCCCTTGGCATCGCCGCCGGTGACAGGACTCCCTCTTCAGGGAGCCTGCGTGGCGACTGAACGCAAAACTGCAACCGTTCTCGGGCCATCAGGCCCGGCTGAACGGTTACGAGATTTCGATCGCCGCGCGGAAACCCCGCTCCGCCACGCGGCAGGGTCGCAGGGCCGTGGGGGCCGCTCGCAAGGCCGTGGCGGAGATCTGCATCGCCGTGGCAGAAACCCGCATCGCCATGGCGCCGATCCGCATCCCCGTGGCGGGAATCCGCATCGTCCTGGCCCCGGTCCGCATCGCCGTGGCGGAACTCCGCATCGCCATGGCTCCGGTCCGCATCGCCGTGGCGGGAATCCGCATCGCCACGGCGCCGGCCCGCATCGCCACGGCAGAAGTCCGCATCGCCGTGGCGGAAGTCCGCATCGCCGCAGCAGGAATCCGCATCGCCACGGCAGAAGTCCGCATCGCCGTGGTGCCGGTCCGCATCGCCGTGGCGGGAATCCGCATCGCCACGGCGCCGGCCCGCATCGCCACGGCAGAAGTCCGCATCGCCGTGGTGCCGATCCGCATCGCCATGGCGGAACTCCGCATCGCCGTGGCTCCGGTCCGCATCGCCGTGGCGGGAATCCGCATCGCCACGGCAGAAGTCCGCATCGCCGTGGTGCCGATCCGCATCGCCATGGCAGAACTCCGCATCGCCAAGGCTCCGGTCCGCATTGGCATGGGGATTTTCCGCACCGCCCCTGGCCACGCAGCAACGGACGGCCAACGCGCCACGAACGCCGCCGGAAGGGTCGCCGCGGCAAGGTTTCGAGCCTCGGCGTCTCCAACGAGAAATCGATCCATAAGAGTCGCTAACAAAATGAACCCAGACCGCGCAGGCCCACCTTGGCAACGAACGGTATCGACCGTCCGAAGTCCACCGCAAGGTGGACCTGCCCTGCGGGTTGCGGCGGCTACCTGTCCCCCCTCGGGGGAGCAAGGGGGGAAGGGACCGGGCCGTGGAGCTTCGCCGCTCCGCCTCTCCCCCCTCGCTCCCCCCGAGGGGACCTCCTCGACGATACTCTCCGCTCGGGTACCCGCCCGGCGGATCGCTACGAGGGGGGTTCCCGCGGCGGGTGGGTGTGCCTCGTCGGCGCTCCTCGCATTCGGTCCCGGCCCAATCCCGGCAGCTCTGCTGCCGGGAGGGCCGCCTTCCGGTCGGCCGCTCTCGCGGCCCTTCCGGTCCTCGCGCTGGCGCGCTCGGCCTCCAGGCGGGCCTCGCAGCCGCCCGCTGGCGCGGGCTGCCGCGACCGAACAGGGAGCGGCGGGGGCTGCT
>Ga0187893_10002755_pt1 | contig 37700 bp, 38 predicted proteins | sample MA1701074metaG_FD_139574 | JGI IMG/M metagenome (GOLD analysis project Ga0187893, IMG submission 139574) | White microbial mat communities from a basaltic lava cave in the Kipuka Kanohina Cave System on the Island of Hawaii, USA - MA170107-4 metaG ... | reverse complement strand
TAGGCTGGATTCGCCGCGGCCTGGCCGGCCGCTTGTCGCGCTGGCCGGAGGTATTTGAGCTCTCCTCCCAGGACATTCAGCTACGCCCTGCGGCTGAGGATGTGCTGAGCGCGAGGATGGCGGAGGTGGCGTCGGAACTCGCGCGCGAGGGAGCGATCCGCGGCTGGCGCGGCGAGACCTATGCGGTGCGTGCGACCGAGGGCGGCGCGCCGCTGTTTCACCTCGAGCGCGCGGCAATGCGCTTCTTCGGGCTTACGTCCTCTGCGGCGCATCTCAATGGCTTCGTTCTGCAGGGTGAAAACCTGAGAATCTGGATTGCGCGGCGCGCGGCGACGAAGGCGATTGACCCGGGAATGCTCGATACGCTGGTCGGTGGCGGCGTGCCTTCCGGCGAGGATGCATGGAGCACGCTGCTGCGCGAGTGCGGCGAGGAGGCGGGCATACCCGTCGCTCTGGCGAAACAGGCGCGGCCCGCGGGCAGGTTGCGGGTCTGCCGCGAGGTTCCCGAGGGCGTGCACAGCGAGATCCTGCAGGTTCACGATCTTGAGCTGCCGGCGGACTTCACGCCGCGCAACACCGATGGCGAGGTGAGCGAGTTCCTTTTGCTCGACGCGCAGGCGCTGCTCGAGCGCATCGCGCGCGAAGAGTTGACCGTAGAGGCGGGGCTGGTGGCGGCGGACTTCGCGCGGCGCCGCGGCGTGCTCCAGGATGCGGACGAAGAGATAAGCACGGCGATCGAAGCGTGTCGCGCAGATGCCGTGCGTCCCTCGGGGCCGGTCGGATAGAATCTCCGCGCCCAATGGCGCAAGTACGCAGCCCGGACTCCGGCAATCCGATTCTCAACTCCCCGTACGCGGAGCCTGAGTCGCACTACGCAACGGATCAGGCCGGAAACCTCAACTACGAAGACGTAAGGGATCTGCGCCGGGTGTTCACGCCCGACACGCCGGTGATTCCGCTGGCGCAGCCGCAGCCCGGGATGTTCGACATCAACGAGTTGGCGGTCCAGTACCAGGAACATCTGATCAACCTGATGCGCCGCGAGGTTGGCGCCTGGCGGGCAGGAAAGTACCCGGGCGTCACCAGTCGCGTAACGCGCGAATTGCTCGATTTCTGGTTTCTCAATCCGGCCCGCGAGGACCGCGACAAGCTGTTCTTCGCGCAGCAGGAAGCGGTGGAAACGGCGATCTGGATCAATGAGGTCGCCGAACGCTCGAATCCGGGTACGCACCTGCTCGACCGGCTCGCCCTCGCGCAACGCACGGTGTCGCCGGACCCGGCGCAGGTATTGCCGCGGATTGCCTTCAAGATGGCAACCGGCGCCGGCAAGACCGTCGTCATGGCCTGCCTGATCCTGTATCACTTCCTCAATCGCAAGCAGTACCGCAGCGACATCCATTACGCGGACGATTTTCTGATCGTCGCTCCCGGCATCACCATTCGCGACCGGCTCCAGGTTCTTTCCGTGGACACCAGCACACACAAGCGGCTGGATGCGATGGACTACTACCGCCAGCGCGCGCTTGTTCCCCCGCAGCACGAGGGTGAACTTGACGCGCTCAATGCCCGGATCGTGATCACCAACTATCACGCGTTCGAGCCGCGGGTGCTTACGGGCAACAAGCGCAGTCCTTTCGATGGAAAGCTCGATTTCAAGACCGGTAAAAAGAAGGAGCAGAAAGAGGATTTCAATCTCGTCCTGCGCCGGGTGCTGGGCAAGCTCAGGAAGGGCCGCCGGTTGCTGGTGCTGAACGACGAGGCGCACCACTGCTATCTGCCCCTTGCAAAAGGGCGCAATACCGAGGAAGAGGCGAGTGAAACCGAGAACGAACGCGCCGCGGTATGGTTCCGGGGACTCACCGAGATCGCCAAGCGTTTCCAGATCCGCGCGATGTACGACCTTTCGGCCACGCCGTACTACCTCGCCGGCTCCGGATGGCCCGCGTATTCTCTCTTTCCCTGGGTGGTCACGGACTTCGGGCTGATCGAGGCGATCGAGTCCGGTCTGGTGAAGATTCCATTCCTCCCGGTTGACGACACCAGCCAGCAACTGACCGAGCCGGTGTTGCGCGATCTCTATGGCGCCTGCAAAGACGGCTTGCCGAAGAAGGGCCAGGAAAAGGCGCGCAGCGAAGCCCGCAAGAAGGGCGAGAAGATCCGGGAATCGCCGCCGGTGCTGCCGCCGACGCTGGTTACCGCATTGCAGATGTTCGTCGAGAATTACCGGAAGTACGAAATCGGCATGCGCCAGCGCGGGGAACGCGCTCTCGATCTTCTCAGCGAACCGCCGGTATTCATCGTGGTGTGCAACAACACGACGGTGTCGAAGGAAGTCTACAAGTACATCGCCGGTTACGAGGTCGAAAACGAAAACGGCGAGACGCAGGCCATCGCCGGCGCCTTCGATGTGTTTTCAAATTACGACCCCGCTTCGGGCCGGCCCCGGCAGAAGCCGCCGACGCTGCTCATCGATAGCGATGCGCTGGAGTACTCGGGGCAGATCGACGGCGAATTCAAAAAGGTATTCGCGACAGAAATCGAGAAATTCAAGCGCAGCTGGAGAATCCAGCATCCCGAGCGCAGCGTCGAGGATCTGGATGACGCGGGAATTCTTCGCGAGGTCGTCAATACGGTGGGCAAGAGCGGGCAACTTGGCGCCCACGTGCGTTGTGTGGTTTCGGTCTCGATGCTCACCGAAGGCTGGGATGCGAACACGGTCACGCACATTGTCGGCCTGCGTGCTTTCGGCTCGCAACTGTTGTGCGAGCAGGTCGCGGGCCGTGCCCTCAGGCGGCGCGAATACTTCCTTGACCGCAAGACGGGCAAATTTCCGCCTGAATACGCGCACATCATCGGCGTGCCGTTCAAGCTTTTCAAGCCGGGCGCAACTGCCTTCGTCGAGCCGGTGGAGTCGAAGGAAGTCCGGGCGCTGCCCGAGCGCGAGGCCCTCGAGATCAAGTTTCCAAACGTCATCGGCTACCGGGTGATCCGGCAGCAGGCGCCGCTGGAAGCCGACCTGGAGTCCATCGAAGACTTCGAGTTGGACTTCACCAAGACGCCGGCCAAGACCGTTCTCGGAACGCCCGTAGGTCCGGAGAAACGCTACCTGACCCTGGATCAGGCGCTCGAGCTGCGGGAGCAGGAAGTAGAGTTCTGGATCGTGCAGCAACTGCTGCGCTACCGCTTCAAGGACGAGGCGGGCCGGCCAGACGTGTCGCAGTTTGCGGCGCTCAGGCGCATCGCGGCCGACTGGCTGAGGAAGAAGGTCAAGGCGATCGGCGAAACCGACGCGCGTTTCAAGAACTTTGTCCTGTACTGGCAGGGCGACAAGGTGGCGGCGCACATCATGCAGGCAGTTGATGCCCACGCCCAGGCGCAGGGCGGCACGACAGTCCGCCCTGTATTCAACCACTACAACCCCGGGGGCTCGACGCGTTTCGTTCACGGCCGGACGGTCAAGAACACCTGGCCGACGAAGAAGAGCCACGTCAACGTTGTCGTCGCCGACACGAAAACCTGGGAGCAGATTGCCGCGAAATCGCTGGAAGAACTGGATTACGTAGAGTCCTACGTCAAGAACGCCTACCTTGGCGTCACCATCCCCTACGTGAAGGAAGGCAAGGACGGAAGCTATTTTCCGGACTTCCTTTGCCGGGTGAAGCTTGCCGGCGGCGGCACGGTAAACCTGATCGTCGAGATCACCGGCATGAACAGGGAGAAGGCGGAGAAGCGCTGGTACGTCAGAAACCGCTGGCTGCCCGCCGTGAACGCCGAAGGCTCGAACGGGCGCTGGGAGTTCATCGAGGTCAGCGATGACATCCGGACCATCAAGAACCAGCTTGCCGACAAGCTCAAGTCCATCGTCGAGGACGACTGGAACATTCCGATGTCGCCCGAGGAGGACGAGGCTGTCTACCGCAATCTGATCCGGGCGCAAGAGAGTTCGATTCGCAAGTTCCTGGAAGAAACCAAGGATGACAACCTCTAGCCAATTGGCGCCCGGCGACGTCGTCAGCATCGACTTTCCGTTTGCCGAAGGCGACGGTGGAAAGAACCGTCCAGTCCTCGTCGTTTCCGGGCCCAACACCTTTGGCGATTTCGTCGTTGCGATGATCAGCAGCAGCGGTCAGGACGACGGCGTACCGATCCTGCCCGCGGACATCGCGCACGGCAGCATGTCCACCGCCGGATTCGTCCGAACGGGAAGGCTCTTTACTGTCGAGAAGGACTCCCTTGTGGCCAAGCGAGGCGTCCTTCAACCCAAGGCAATGAGCAAGGTGCTCGCCAAACTCTGTCCTTCACTCGGCTGCAGGTCTTAGGGTATGAAGAAACGTTCGCCAGTCGACCCCGCTGATGGTTTGGCGGTGGCCGAGGTTGGCGAATGGTCCGTCGAATTGAAGCACCGCCTTCTTCGCGAATATGTCGAGGCCACCTGGGGCGCCCGCGCCAAATATCCCCATCACGGATATGTGGATCTCTTCAGCGGGCCGGGCCGAGTCAGGATCAAGACGACAGGGGAGGTCATGGATGGAAGCCCACTCGTGGCGTGGCGCACTTCAGCGGAAAGTAAGGCCCCATATACCTCGATGACCATTGCGGATGTCGATCGCCCCTCGGTCGAAGCATGCGAAATGCGCTTGAAAAGCGCGGGTTGTTCGCCGCGAACACTGGTGGGTAAGGCACAGAAGACGGCGCGGGACGCCTGCGAAGGTCTTGACAAGTTCGGTCTGCACCTCGTTTTCCTAGATCCGTTTAACCTCGAGGCGCTGCCATTCAATGTCTTCGAGGCGTTCTTCGAACGCGATCTGCGCCATGTGGATTTCATCGTTCACTTCAGCGCCAACGACCTGCAACGCAATTTGGATAGCTTTCTCGCGGAAGAGGCTTCGGTAATGGATGCCTTCGCGCCAGGTTGGCGCAATCACGTAACCATGCGGGCGCGGGACCAGATGCGCGGAACGGCATTCTGGTATTGGGTTTCGCTTTTTGAAAAGCACGGCTTCAAGATCGCCAAAGAGGCGCCTTTGATTCGTGGCGGCACAAATCAACCGCTCTATTGGCTGGTGCTTCTCTCGCGGCATCGCCTTGCAGCCAATATCTGGAACTCCGTTGCGGGCAAGACTCCTCAAGGAAAATTTCCCTTCTGATAGCATCGCGCGCCATGGCAACCATCACAACCATCGAGTGGACTGAGCGCACCTGGAACCCGGTGACCGGATGCTCGAAGATTTCGCAGGGTTGCAAGAATTGCTACGCGGAGCGCATCGCCGACCGCTTCTGGGGGGCGCGAAAGTTTACCGATGTCATCGTTCACCCGGAACGCCTGAATCAACCGCACAGACTTAGGCGTCCGACAAAGATCTTCGTCAATTCGATGAGCGATTTGTTTCATGAGGACGTTCCTGTCGAATTTATTCATCGCGTGTTCGCCGTGATGGGCGCGTGCCCGCGGCACATTTTCCAGGTGCTCACCAAGCGAAGCGAACGCTTGCTGGAGCTTGCTCCGGCGCTCGCTTGGGCACCGAACATCTGGATGGGTGTCTCCGTCGAAGACAGACGCGTGGTGACCCGCATTGATCAGCTGCGGGCTATCCCGGCGCATGTCAGATTTCTCTCTCTTGAACCGCTCATCGGTCCGCTCCCGAGCCTCAATCTCAGGCACATCCACTGGGCAATTGTCGGCGGCGAGTCCGGACCGCACGCGCGGCCAATGTTGAAGAGCTGGGCGCAAGATATCCGGCGCCAATGCCGCGCCGCAGGCGTGAGTTTTTTCATGAAGCAGGGATCGAGTGCAAACTGGTCCGACTACAAGGACATCGGTTCCTTCCCGGTCGCGCTTCGCGTGCGCGAGTATCCGGGCGCCGCTGCCGCATAGGACATCAAATGGCTACAAAGAAACCCCGCGGACCCGCCAAGAGCGACGCCGAGCGCACCGGCAAGCGCATCGACGCGATCCACCACGAAAAAGACAAGCGCCTCCTCATTCCCTCCCGCGAGGAGGCGGGGCAGGAAGCCGAGAATCCGGTCGTCCAGTCCAAGCGCTCCGCGGACTACCCCCTGAACCCCGTCACCACCCGCGGCCAGGACCCCGAACTCTTCTGGATGCACAAGTACGGCCCTGCCGACGACGAGACGCGCCTGTCCGTGGATATCCGATCACTCTACCGGCACGAACACATCGAGCCGGAAACCATGATCCACCGGCTCTACAAGATCTCCAAGAGCGACACCCCGCAGAACGACTTCTTCGTCAACGAGACCTTCGGCAACCTCCTCGGCGGCGTCGACGAACTGGACAAGCCCAAGCACTACTACAAGCAGATGCACGACTGGCGCAACCGCCTGATCCAGGGCGATTCGCTGCTAGTCATGATCAGCCTCCTCGAGCGTGAAGGCATGGCCGGAAAGGTGCAGATGATCTACATCGATCCGCCTTACGGGATTCGGTATGGCTCGAATTGGCAGATGCGACTCAATGATCGCAATGTCAAGGACGGTGACGATGCAAACCTCTCGGGAGAGCCGGAAGTAGTCAAGGCGTTTCGAGATACTTGGGAACTTGGCGTTCACTCGTATCTTTCGTATCTTCGAGAACGATTGCTGATCGCGCGAGAGCTTCTTACCGAAACGGGTTCTTGCTTTGTTCAGATTTCAGATGAAAACGTGCATCTTGTCCGATCAATTTTGGACGAAGTATTTGGTAGCGCGAACTTCGTTAGTCAAATTGCATTTCAGACCACATCTGGATTCGAGACCAAGACAATTGCTTCTGTCTGCGATTATCTGATCTGGTATGCAAAGCGCGCTGAGTACGTAAAGGTGCGAAAGCTATTTGAAGAACAGAGCATTAAGGTGGGTGAAGGGAACGCAAGTTGGGTGCTTTTGCCTGACGGAAGTTTTCGCGGCGTTACCGCGGTAGAAAGAAATGGCATAACCCAGATTCCGGCGGGAGCGAAGCTCTATTTTCCAGACAACCTGCAGTCACAAGGCGCAGCGTCTGCGCCGCAGCCGTTCGCGTATGAGGGCAAGACTTATTTGCCTGGGAGCAACTCACACTGGAAGGCGAAGTATCCGAAGGGAATGGAGCGGCTGAGCGCACTCGGAAGAATTCATGTGGCGTCGAATAGCATTCGCTTCCGCCGCTTTTCTGATGATTTTCCATTTAGAGAGCGAGGCAATGTGTGGACAGATACGCTCACTGGAAACTTCACGGAAGAGAAAATATTCGTTGTCCAGACAGGTACAAAGGTTGTCGAAAGATGTGTCCTCATGGCAACTGATCCTGGCGATTTGGTGATTGATCCGACTAGCGGCTCGGGAACTACGGCGCATGTTTCCGAACAGTGGGGCCGTCGATGGATTGCGATTGATACATCGCGTATAGCGCTGAACATTGGCAAGACCAGAATGGCTACAGCGACCTTTCCTTGGTACCAGCTGTACGATCCTGTCGGGCAGGATGTGCGACAAGGTTTCAAATACAAGAAAGTTCCTCACGTAACACTCAAGAGCCTGGCGAGTGGCGAGTTACCGGAGCAGGAGACTCTTTTCGATCAGCCGGAGATTGACCAAGGCAAGCTTCGCGTGGCGGGCCCGTTTACGGTTGAGACACTTCAAAACTTCGAACCTACGTCCCCCGGGTCTGTCGAGTCCGGTGAGGCTGAGGCAGAAGGCTTGCAGCGATTCACCGATCGTGTCTACGCACACCTTCAATCCGCGGGTATCAAGAATGGCATTCGGAATGAGAATGCCGTTTTCACCAAGATCAACCCCCTTCCGCACGAGGCTCTTCATGCCGAGGGCTGGTATACGACGGAGCGAGGAGAGGCGAAGGCGTATCTCTATATCGGGCCGCAGTTCGGGATGGTGAGCCGGCAGGCGGTGAATGAGGCGATCAAGGAGTGCCGGCTGAGGGGGGATGCGGACTGGCTGGTGGTCATGGGTTTCGCGTTCGAGTCGGACATCGAGAACCGTGAGGTAAGCGCGAAGCTGGGCGGGTTCATGGTGACGAAGGTGCGGATGCACGACGATCTGATGCAGGAAGGGCTCGTCAAGAAGGACAAGAAGGCTGCTTCGTTTGTGACGATCGGCGAGCCCGATATCGGGGCGGAGAAACTGAAGGATGGCTCGACGGTTATCGAGATTCGTGGCCTGGACATATACGACCCGATCCGCGACGAGGTGAAGCCGCGCTCTGCGGCAGACATCGCGTACTGGATGGTGGATGACGACTACGACGGTGCGAGCTTCATCGTGCGGCAGGTGTTTTTCTGCGGCGGCGACAAGGACGAGTTCGACAAGTGGAAAAAGGGTCTGTCGGATCTCGCCAAGCAGATGACGAAGAAGAAGGTCGAGCAGACGTTAAAGGTGCAGATTGACGACGAGGCTTTCGACCGCCTGTACGGTTTCCGTTCCCACGCGATTCCATCCAGGAAGGGCCGGCGGGTGGCGGTGCGGGTGGTGAGTCAGTTTGGTGAAGAGTCCACCAAGGTCATCAATCTGTAAAACCCGGGTCCCCGCCTAAAGCTGCGGGGACGACGGCGTTGCGCCGGAACGACGGATCAGGGATTCCTGAGGTGCCAGGCCTTCGGGCGCGTGAACGCCTGGATGCCGTAGGTGGATAGCGTCACGCCGACGCCGGAGTGCCCGACGCCCGACCAGGGCAGCCGCGGGCTGACGCGGTCGCAGCAGTTCCAGTAGACCGAGCCCGAGCGCACCTGCGCGAGGATGCGGCGCGCGCGCGCCTCGTCCGGCGTGTAGACGCCCGCCGTCAAGCCGTACGCGGTGTCGTTCATGAGCCGCAGCGCTTCCTCGTCGCCCGCGACCTTCTGGATGCCGATCAGCGGGCCGAAACTTTCCTCGCGCATCAATTCCATCGAGTGGTCCACGTTCGAGAACACCGTCGCCTCGAACCAGTTGCCGGGCCGCGCGATGCGCTTGCCGCCGGCGAGCAGCTGCGCGCCTTTCGCCAGGGCATCGGCGACCTGCGCCTCGAGCACCGCAATCTGGGGCGCGCGCGCGAGCGGCCCGAGGTAGGTCTTCTCGTCCAGCGGGTCGCCGCATTTGAAGCCCTGCACCGTGGCGACGAACGCCGCCACGAAGCGGTCATGGATGCGCTCGTGCACGTAGATGCGCTCCACCGAGCAGCAGCTCTGCCCGGCGTTGTACATCGCGCCGTCGGCGAGCGATTCGGCGGCGATCTTCGGCTCCGCGTCCTCGCAGACGTAGGTCGGGTCCTTGCCGCCCAGCTCCAGTTGCAGCTTCAGCATGCGCGGCGCGCAGGCCGCGGCGATACGCGCGCCGGTGGCGTAGGAGCCGGTGAAGAAAATCCCGTCGACCGGTTGCTCGACGAGGGCGGCGCCGGTCGCGCCGGCGCCGACGATGACCGCAAACACATCGGCCGGGACGCCCGCAGCATGCAGCATTTCGCCGATCGCGAGGCCGGTAAGCGCGGCGAATTCGGAAGGCTTGTAGAGCACCGCGTTGCCCGCGAGCAGCGCCGGCACGAACACGTTCGAGCCGACGAAATAGGGGTAGTTCCAGGCCGAGATGTTCGCCACCACGCCGAGCGGCTCGTGCGTGATCTGTTCCTGCAGCTTCTGGTCGGCGAGAACGGTTTCCGCTGCGAGCGCATTTTTCGTGTGCTGAAGAAAAAAATCAATGCGGCCGGCGAGCGCGTTGAGCTCGTTGCGCGACTGGGCGATGGGCTTGCCGGTTTCCCGGGTCAGGATCTGGGCGAGTTCGCTCTTGCGCTTCTCGATCTGCTGCTTGAATTTTCCGATGACGCCGAGGCGATCCCCTAGCGGAACCGACGCCCACCCCGGCTGCGCCCTGCGCGCCGCCGCGCATTTCGCCGCGACAGCGTCTGCGTCGTCCTCCGCGATCTCGCGGATCGGCGTGCCGTCAGCGGGATTGGATATTTTCACGCGAGGCCTGGAGGAAATCCTGCAGCAGAGGGGCGGCGTTCAGCACGCCGTCGTCGCGGCCGTGCAGGAATTCAGGGTGCCACTGCACGGCGGCGACGTATTGCGGCCCCTCCAGCCGCAGCGCCTCGATGACGTCGTCGTCTGCCGAGCGCGCTTCGATTTTGAGTCCCTTGCCGAGGCGGTTCACCGCCTGGTGGTGGAGCGAATTCACTTTCGCCCGCCCTACGCCCGGGTAGAGCGCGGCGAGCTGCGTGCCGGGGACAATGTCGACCTGGTGGTACTTCTCGTCGTAGATCGCCACGTCCTGGTGGCGCTGCGCGCCCGGCTTTTGCGTCGCGGTGTCCTGGTAGAGCGAGCCGCCGAGGGCGACATTGATGACTTGTTGCCCGCGGCACACGCCGAATACCGGTTTCTTGAGCTGCATGAAGCGCTCGAGGAGTTCCAGCTCGTAGCGGTCGCGCTCCGGATCGCCCGCCCATTCGGGCCTGAGCGGCTGCTCGCCGTACATCTGCGGCGAGACGTCGGTGCCGCCCTGCAGCACGAGGCCGTCGAGCTCCTGCGCATAGTCTGCGAGCTTGAGGGCGGTCGAATCACGCTCGAGGACGTCGGCGACGAGGTAGACGAGCACGCCCGCCGATTGCAGCCAGCGCGCGAAGGACTGCTCGAGGTAGTAGACGTTCTTCTTCAGGTAGCCCGGCTTCGCCGCATCGCCATACTGGATGCGCGCCGAGACGCCGATCCTGAGGCGTCTCATGTTGCGGCTTGATGACGCGAAGGCTTGACCCGCATGGTGGCTCAAGTGTACAAGAATCGAAATTCACCAAGGAGGGTAAGGCCATGCGTTTCAAGTATCTACTTTTGAATTTCGGCGCATTTGTTCTGTTCGGCGCAGCCGGTGCCGCCGCGCTGGCGCAGGAGGTTCCGGAAAAACGCCTCGCCGAGATTTACGCCATGTCGCCGGAGCGGCTGGCCGACACCAGCGCCTGGATCCGCTCGCGCTCCGAGCGGCTCATGATGCATATCAATTCCATCAAGGACGCGAAAATCCGCGCCTTGGTCCTCGACATGGTGAATAACCCGCGTTCCACGGTATTCAACCAGGGCGCGGAGAAGAATGCATTCTGGTTCTCGCCCGCCGCGGGCGGTCCTGGCCACCATTTCTATCCCGGCGGCCTCGCGGTGCACGCGCTGGAGAACATCGAAGTTTCCCTGGGCTGGGCGGACAGCATCGCGCGCGTCCACGGCGCGGACAACGCCAACCGCGACATCATCATTGCTGCGCTGGTGCTGCACGACTGGGCGAAGGTCTGGTACCTCTGGGATGCCGCCACGGGCACCATCAAGCGCCCGGACTGGTTTCCGGCCTACTGGGGCGGCGAGCAGGGCATCGCCAAATGGCGCTGGATGGGCGGCCATGGCGCCATCGTCTACGCCGAGCTGATGAAGCGCGGCGCGCCGACGGATCTGGTCATCGCCACCGCAGCCGCGCACTTCGACCCGTTCTGGGACGTCGACCGCGCCGACGGCAAAGAAGGACTGAATGCGGCGCTCGCCGAGGCAGCGAAACTCGCCGGCATGCCGGCGATCAAGGTCGACCCGGCGAAGCGCATGGCCGAGTGGTGGATGATCGTCTATTCGGACGGCTCCTGGTCCTATTCGCATTACATCGCGGGACAGTTCGCGCACAACTGGGCGCGCGAGGTCGCCAAGGACCTCGGCATCGATCCGAAGTCGCCGCAGGCCAACAAGCTCGCGAGCTTCGCGCTCAGCCGGCTTTCGGACTTCAAGCTTTACAGCCAGTACCAGGCGGCGGGCTACGACGCCTCGGTGCCGAAGAAGGCGATCCTCGCGGTGCTGAAGGATTCCGCGGCGCAGGAAGTGCGGGGCCGCTGATCCGGCGCCCGCTGACTGCGGTCGCCGTCGCGGCGGCCGCAGCGGTACTCGCCGCGGCGCAAGCGCAGCCGCAGGCGATCCAGGTCGATATCCGCAACGGCGCGGTGCCGCAGGCGCAGCGCGTCCTCAAGGCGGCGCACGAGTCGCAGGTGCGCATCGAATGGACCTCGGATCGCCCGCTCACCGTGCATCTCGAGGGCTACGACATCTCGGTCACGGTGCGGCCCGGCAACCCCGGGGTGATGGAATTCAAGGCATTCGCCACCGGCCGCTTCGCGGTGCATGCGCACGAGGGAGAAAAACGCGGCGCGGCGGCTTCGCACGCCCACGGGCGCGGCGCGCTGCTTTGGCTGGAGGTTCATCCAAAGTGAGGTGGGTGCTGGTTCCGCTCGGCGTGCCGCTCGACGCGCTCGCCCATGCCTTCGGTTCGCGCTACGAGCTGCCGGTGCCGGTGTGGCTTTTCATCGCCGGCGGGGCGCTCACGGTGACGCTGACCTTCGTCATCATCGCCGCATTCTCTCGAGGTGGCGCTGAGCGCTACGCGGGCGTGCAACGTCCGCTCGCTGAATCCGCGATCGGCAGATTGCTTGGCGCCGCCTGGCTGTCCGCGGCCGTGAAGGCGCTCGGCGTCGCCGCGCTGCTGCTGGTCGTGCTTGCCGGTTTTTTAGGTACCAGGGACCCGAACCGGAACATTGCGCCGACCCTCGTGTGGATCGTGTGGTGGGTGGGATTTTCCTATCTCTCCATGCTGGCGGGAAATATCTGGCCAGTCGCGAACCCCTGGCGGTCCCTGTTCGACCTCGTGGATTCCGGCAAGCGCAGAAAAATCTTTCCGCCGAGGCTCGGCGGCTGGCTCGCGCTTGCCGGACTGCTCGCCTTCGGCTGGGTGGAGCTGGTGTTTCCGTTTCGCGCCACGCCACTGGTTCTGGCCTGGATCGTGACCGCCTACTCGGCGCTCACGTGGGCGGGAATGGCGCGCTACGGTGCGCTGGCCTGGCTCAGCAATGCCGACCCGTTCCATCGCGTGTTCGAGCTGTTTGCGCGTTTTGCGCCGCTTGCGAGCAGCGCACAAGGCGATCTGGTGCTGCGCCCGCACGCGGCGGGGCTGCTGGCGCGCGACTCCGCGAGCCGCTCCAATGCGGAGGTCGCGTTTATCGTGGCGATGCTTGCGCTCGTCCTGTTCGACGGCATTCAGGGCAGCAAGCACTGGGTGGCGCTCGAGGACGCAATCCATGCCGTCGACCCTGCGTTCGGCGATTCGGGCTGGATCTTGCTGCACACGGCGGGATTGCTGCTGACCTGGCTTGCGTTCGTCGGCATGTACTGCACCGCTTGCGCAATTGCGCGGGCTGCTGCAGGAGGCGCAACGCCGACGCTCGCCTACGCGCGCGCTTTCGCACCGACGCTGATCCCGATCGCGGTCGGCTACCATTTCGCGCACAGCTTTACCTATCTGCTGGTGCAGGGGCAAAGTCTGTTTTTTCTCGTCTCGGATCCGCTCGGCCTGGGCTGGAATCTGTTCGGCACGCGCGATTTCACGCCGGACATCGCCCTCATCAACACCAAGACCGCCTGGTACCTGGCGCTGGGTGCGATCGTCGCCGGCCACGCGATCTCGGTCTACCTCGCCCACGCCGCCGCCGAGCGCCTGCTCGAAACGCGCGGCCGCGCGCTGCGGGCGCTGGCGCCGATGACGGCGCTGATGGTGCTCTACACCATCCTCAGCCTGCAGATCCTCGCCGAGCCGCTGGTGCGCTACTCCGGCCCGCAGGAAACCATCATCTAGAGCGCCGCAGTGAACAGGCCCTCGAAATCCTGCCGGCTGCAGGGGCGGGGATTGGTCTGGTGGCAGATGTCCGCGATGGCGACGTCGACGAGTCGCGGAATTTGATCCTTCTTCAATCCGACAACGCTTAGCCGATCAGGTATGCCAATTTCTTTTTTCAGAGCAGACAAAAATGAAATCAAATTCGAGGCACCCGCGACACGGGCCAATTCCGCCATCTTCTCTTCCGCCGCCGGCAGGTTGAAGCGCATCACGTGGTCGATCATCAATGCGTTGGCGAGGCCGTGGTGCAGGTCGGCCACCGTCGAGAGCGCATGCGCGCAGGAATGCACTGCACCGAGGTCCTTCTGGAACGCGATCGCGCCCATCATCGAGGCCATCAGCATGTCGCTGCGCGCCTGGAGATTATTCGGTTCCTTCACCGCAATCGGCAGCGCACGCGCCGCGATGCGCACCCCTTCGAGCGCGATGCCGTCACACAGCGGGTGGTAGGCGGGCGAGAGGTAGGACTCGATGTTGTGCGTGAGCGCGTCCATGCCGGTGGCCGCGGTGATGCCCGGCGGCAGCGCGAGGGTCAGCTCCGGATCGGCGAATGCCGCCTTGGCGAGCAGCGCCGCGGAGAACACGATGCGCTTGACGTGCGTATCGTCCTCGGAAATTACGGAGGAGCGGCCGACTTCGCTGCCGGTGCCGGCGGTGGTCGGCAGCGCAACGAAATGCGGCAGCGGCTTGTCGATCGGCCGCACGCGGGGATGGTCCCAGGCGTACTCGAGCACGTCGCCCGGGTGCACCGCCATCAGCGCGACCACCTTCGCCACGTCGAGCGCGGCGCCACCGCCGAAACCGATCACCGAATCCGCGCCGTGTGAGCGATAGGCCTCCACGCCGGCCCGTGCCTGGGACACGGTCGGATTACCTTGCACGCCAGAAAAGATTTCCAAATCCAATCCGGAAAGAAAAGAACGAAATTCACTAACGATCGGTAAAGCTGCAATACCTTTGTCAGTCACGAGCAGCGGCCGCTTGCAGCCCGCTTCCTTGAGATGCGCCGCGACGAGTTTTCTTGCCCCTGGCCCGAATTGGATCGTGGTCGGGAAGGCGAATTTGTGGACTGCCATCAGATGCAGAAAATGAGGTTGGATTCGACCGAAAAGTTCCGACGGCGGCCACGAGCAATGGTCATTCGATTATCGGTCGCCTCGTTTTCCGGTCTCGAGCAGGGCTTCAATCTGCTGGACGAACGGCGGAACGGACTCCTTCGCGGTCTGCCAGACCACCCGCAGATCCACATCGAAATATCCATGCACGAGCCGGTTGCGTATCGCACTCGCCTTGTGCCACGGTACATCGGTGTTCGCGTCCAGCAGCTCGGGCGACAGGTTGACGCACGCCTCGCCGATGATTTCAAGGTTCCGGATCACCGCATCCTGCAGCATCCGGTTGGCAAGAAACGATCCTTGGTCGACGCCCTGCAGGTAGGCGGAAATGCGTTCGGCAGCGTCGAGTACGTGTCGGAGTCGAAGCTCGTCCCGCTCTGTCACAGCGGGCGAGCCTCCGCGAGTACCCGGTCGCGTATGTAACGCGAGATCTCCGCTGGTGTTCGTATGTCGACGCGTACACCGAGGAGATCGCTCAATGCTTGCTCGAAACCAGTCAGCGTAAAGAGAGTCGCCCGATCGTCCATGTCGACGAGCAGGTCGATGTCGCTGTCCTCGCGGTCGGTCCCGCGCGCTGCGGACCCGAACACGCGGACGTTGGTCGCGCCGAATTCGCGGGCGATCGCGAGCACGCGTTCCCGATGGCCCATGAGTGTGACGGAAGGTCGTGGCATGACGCTCTATCCTCTGACTGCGACCTTGCCATGTGCCCTGGCGCGGCTATTGCGCTTCCGGTTCGCTGCCAGGTCCGCCGGTCCCGAATAGGCACCGACGATTCCAGCGCGGCGCGCGGAATCGAGAGCGCTCGTCTTGAACCTCTCGGACACGGATTTGGGTTTGCGCGCAGTGCGGGTCACGGCAATCTCCAGCGATAGGGTGCTTGGTCAATCCTAGCACTTTCCATTCTCGGGAATGAAATCCGGATCACGCTTTCGCTCAGTGGCCAAATCTATTCAATCAATTTGTCGGCGCGCAGCAGGACCGACTGAGGGATGGTGAGGCCGAGCGCTTTGGCGGTCTTGAGGTTGATCACGAGTTCGAACTTGGTTGGCTGTTCAACAGGCAAATCGCCGGGCTTCGCGCCGCGAAGAATGCGATCCGCATAGGTGCCAGCGCGGTATAAGAGATCGGCAAGGTCAGGACCGTAGCAAACCAACCCCCCGCCCTGCACATACCGCTCGAACGGAAAAATCGCGATGAAGCGGTGTGCCAATGAAAGCCTGCCGATCTCCGTGGCCTTTTCGTCGAGATTGGGACTAGGCATTACCATCATGCCTGCCACTTTGGCATCGCTCAGCTTCGCGAAGCCCGTTTTCAAATCATCAATGCGCTCGAGGGTTACCAGAATCAGTTCGATCCCGCGCTTCTGTGTATGCGCCGTTAGAGCAGCGAGTCCCGCTTGAAGAACCGGGGATGCTCCAGCCATGCTCAATGCACCGAGCCGGCGGAGCTTCGGCACGACTTCCATAAGCAGCTCGAAGCGCTTGAGTACCAGGTCCGAATTGAAGAACGACAGGCCCGTGACGTTGCCCTCGGGACGCGCGAGGTTCGTGACCAGGCCGCCAGCAACGATGTCTCCGGACACCGTGACGATCGGCAGTTCGCTGCTCGCCTGCCGTGCGGCAATCGCTGCTTGCGTGCCGATGGCGACAATTACTTTCGGTTCTAACGCGACCGCCGCCTTCGCAAGTGCCGGAAGCCGCTCGGCCCTGCCCTCAGCGGAAAGAAGTTCGATGGCAATCGTCTTGCCTATCGCCTGTCCTCGGGATGTCAGGCCGGCCTCGACAGCACGGGCGGAAAGGGCGCTTGGCGCCCAGCTGAGGACCACAACGCGCGGCAGTCGCGCGGCATCCTGCGCCGCGGCTAGTTTCGGACTGAGGATAGACAGGCCGAGCATCTGGAGCAGTGCGCGCCGGGAAATCATTTGATTGGCCGCGATCAGATAATCTCGAAGTAGCGCTTCATTTCCCAGTCCGTCACCGCGTCCTGGTACTGGCGCCATTCCCATTCGCGCGTGCGCACGAAATGATCGACGAAAACCTCGCCGAAGAGTTCCGGCGCCGCTTTCGAGCGCTTGAGGTTGGCGGTAGCCTCGTTCAGGCTGCGCGGCAGGCGCGGGATTTTCGCCGCCTTCGCGGCATCGCCGGTGAGCGGCGCGTCCTTCAGCTTCAGGTTCTTCTCGATGCCCCACAGGCCCGCGCCGACGCAGGCGGCGAGCGCGAGATAGGGATTGCTGTCCGAGCCCGGGCAGCGTGTTTCCAGGCGCGTGGATTTCGGCGATCCGGGAATCACGCGCAGGCTCGCGGTGCGGTTGTCCACCGCCCAGGTGCGCTTCACCGGCGCCCACATCCCGTCCACCAGGCGCTTGTAGCTGTTGACCGTCGGCGCGTACAGGCACTGGATGTCTTCCAGCAGCGCGAGCTGGCCGGCGAGGTAGCTCTCGAAGGTCCTCGACATGCGGTGCGGATTGCGCGCGTCGTAGAAGACGTTGCGCTTGCCGTCCGACAGGCTCTGGTGCACGTGCCCGCTGCAGCCCGGATACTGCGTGCTCCACTTCGCCATGAAGCTCGGCATGATGCCGAAGCGCTGGCCGATGTCCTTGGCCGATTGCTTGAAGAGCACGCCGCGGTCGCCGGACTCCACGCCCGCCGAGTAGAGGATCGCGGCCTCGTACACGCCCGGGCCGGTCTCGGTATGCAGGCCCTCGATCGGCACGCCGAACTGCCCCATCTCTTCCATGAGCGCCTCGAAGAAGGGCTGGTTCTGGCCCGCGCGCGTGAGCGAGTAGCCGAACATGCCCGGCGTGATCGGCGTCGGCGCGACGTAGTGCTTGGCCGCCATGGTCTGCGGCGTCTCGCGAAAGTTGAACCATTCGTATTCGAGGCCGGTCAGCACCTCGAAGCCGAGCTTCTCCGCGCGCTTGAGCACGCGCTTGTACACCTGGCGCGGGCAGACGGGATTGGGTGCGCCCGAAGCATCCACGAAATCGCCGAGGAAGAAGGGCACGCCGCCCTCCCAGGGCACGCGGCGGAAGGTGGCGAGGTCGATCTGCACCAGCGCATCCGGAAAGCCGGTGTGCCAGCCGGTCCAGACGGCGTTGTCGTAGGGCGCATCGTTGGCGTCCCAGCCGAAGACGACGTTGCAGAAACCGAAGCCCGACTCGGCCGCGGCGAGGAACTTGTCCTTGTGCAGGTACTTGCCGCGCAGCACGCCGTCGGTGTCCGTCACCGCGACTTTGACTCGCGTCGACGGCAGGCCGCACACTTCCTCGATGATACGGCGCGTGTCGGCGGTCTTCTTCTGCGGCATGGCTCCCCCGGGGATGGTGTGGCGTTCGGTACGAATTATTGCCTAAACCCGGCGATTGCGGGCACCATCCGGTACGGGAAAACCGGAGGAGGAATCATGCGCAGGCTGCTCTTGCTCATCGGCTTTATCGTCGTGCCCGCGACTGCGGCGGCACAGGGTCAGTTGAACGTCATCTGCAGCGTGCAGATCGAGTGGTGCCAGATCCTCGCGACGGTGTTCGCGAAGACCAGCGGCGTCAAGGTCAACATGGTGCAGAAGGGCTCGGGCGAAGCCGTCGCCCAGATTTCGGCGGAAGCGGCGAATCCGCGGACCGACTTGTGGTTCGGCGGCACGGGCGATCCTCACCTGCAGGCCGCCGAGCGCGGCCTCACGCAGGAATACCGTTCACCGCGGCTCGCGGAGCTGCAGGACTGGGCGCTGGGCCAGGCCAAGGGGTCGGGCTATCGCACGGTCGGCATCTATCTCGGCGTGCTCGGCATCGGCTACAGCGAGGAGACGCTGGCGAAGAAAAAACTCCCCAAGCCCGCCTGCTGGGCGGATCTGCTGAAGCCTGAATACCGCGGCGAACTGCAGATCGCGAATCCCAATTCTTCCGGCACGGCCTACGTCGCCATCGCGTCGCTGGTGCAGATCATGGGCGAAGAGAAGGCTTTCGAGTTCCTCAAGGGCATGCACCGCAACGTGTCGCAGTACACGCGCTCGGGCACCGCGCCGATCAAGAACGTGGCGCGCGGCGAAACGGTGCTCTCCGTCAGTTTCATCCACGACGCGGTGACCGAGGCGGTCGGCGGCTTCCCCGGCACGCGCGCGATCGCGCCCTGCGAGGGCACCGGTTACGAGATCGGCTCGATGAGCATCGTCAAGGGTGCGCGCAACCTCGATAGCGCGAAGAAGTTCTACGACTGGGCGCTGACGCCGGCGACGCAGGAGATGGCGGCGGCGGCCAATTCGTACCAGATCCCCTCCAGCCGCGCGGCCAAGGTGCATCCGCTCGCGCCCAATCCGAAGGCGATGAAGCTCATAAACTACGACTTCGCCAAGTACGGCTCCTCGGCGGAGCGCAAGCGCCTGCTCGAGCGCTGGGAGAAGGAAGTCAACAGCCTGCCCCGCTCCTGAAGGGCGAGGCGTGAAGTCCAACGCCTTGCGCGCCGCGCGGCTATGGGCGGTGGTCGGCCTGGCCGCCGCCGGCTACGCGCTGCTGCCGCAGATCCTGCTTCTTGCCGCGTTGGCGGCGCTCGCCTTGTGGCCGCAGCCGGTGGATCTGCAGCGCCGGCGTATCGGCGCGTGGCTGGCGGCGCTCGCGGGTCTTGCGTTCGCGTGGATTTATCTGCAGGCCTACGCGGCACCCGTGTCGAGCACGAATTCGGGCATCGGCATCGGCGAATCCGTAACGCTGCTCGCGCTCCTCTTTTGCGCCACCAGCGGTCTCGCGCTGCGGGGCGCATTTCGCGGCGACGCGTTCACGGCGGGCGCGGCGGGATTTGCGGTGCTGATGGTGGTGCAATTCACGCTGGTGCCCTTGCTCGCGGTCCTCGCCGCGGCGCTCAAGGACAGCGACGGCGCCTGGTCGCTCGCCAGCATCGCCGCGCGCCTGTCGCAGGACCGGCTCTGGAGCCTTGCCTGCTTGGCGGGCGGAGGGCGTTGCGGCGTCGCCCTCAATACCTTGCTCCTCGCCGTGCTCACGGCCAGCGGCTGTACGCTGCTCGGGCTCGCCTTCGCGCTCGTCGTGACGCGTACCGGGATCCCCCTGCGGCGCGGGGTGCGGCTGCTCACGGTACTGCCGATCGTCACGCCGCCTTTCGTCATCGGCATGGGATTGATCCTCGTCTTCGGCCGCGCCGGCATCGCCAACCAGTTGCTGGAATGGGCCTTTGGACTCGAGCCTTCGCGCTGGATCTACGGGCTGCCCGGCGTGCTGCTGGCGCAGCTCTTCGCTTTCACCCCGGTCGCGTTCCTCGTGCTGGTCGGCGTGGTCGAGGGCGTTTCGCCGACGCTGGAGGAGGCCGCGCAGACGCTGCGCGCGGATGCCGCGCGGACCTTCCATACCGTGTCGCTGCCGCTGATGCGGCCGGGAATCGCCAATGCGTTCCTGATTTCCTTCATCGAGAGCATCGCGGATTTCGGCAATCCGATCGTGCTGGGCGGCAACTTCGGCGTGCTGTCGACCGAGATCTATTTCTCCATCGTCGGCGCGCAGCTCGACCAGGGCCGCGCCGCGGCGCTCGCGCTGGTGCTGCTGGCATTCGCGCTCGCAGCCTTCGCGCTGCAGAGGCGCGCGCTGGGCGCCCGCTCATTCGTGACCGTCACGGGCAAGGGGGAGAGCGGCTTGCCGGTGCCGTTGCCGGACGGCGCTCGCCGCGCCGCGCTCGCGCTCGTGCTGCCCTGGATGGTGCTCACCATCGTCGTCTACGCGCTCGCGCTGGTCGGCGGCTTCGTCGAGACCTGGGGCCGCGACTACAGCTTCACGCTCAAGCACTTCATCAAGGCCTTTGAAGTCACCACCGGCGCCGGGGGGATCGTCTGGTCGGGCGCGGCGTGGAACTCGTTCTGGACCACAGTGCTGCTCGCCGCCATCGCGGCGCCGCTCACGGCCGGCCTGGGGCTGCTGGTCGCGTGGCTGATCGCGCGGCAGCCCTTCGCCGGGCGCGGCGCGTTCGAATTCATGACCCTGCTTTCGTTCGCCATTCCGGGCACCATCATCGGCATCGCCTACGTCATCGCCTTCAACGTGCCGCCGATCGAGATCACCGGCACCGCGCTGGTGATCGTGCTGTGCCTGGTGTTCCGCAACCTGCCCGTCGGCGTGCGCGCGGGCGTCGCCGCCATGAGCCAGCTCGACCGTTCGCTGGATGAAGCCTCGCTCACCTTGCGCGCGAGCGGCGGGCGTACGCTCACACGCGTGGTGCTGCCGCTGCTGCGTCCGGCGATCGCCGGCGCTTTGGTGTACTCCTTCGTGCGCGCGATGACGACGGTGAGCGCGGTGATTTTCCTGGTTTCGGCCGAGTACGACCTCGCCACCGCGTACATCATCGGGCGCGTGATCAACGGCGACTACGGCGTGGCGCTTGCCTACTGCACGGTGCTGATTCTGCTCATGGTCGGCGCCATCGTGCTGATCCAGTGGCTGGTAGGCAAGCGCCGCATCGGCCGCGTTGCGGCGCCCGGCGCGCTGGGGCAGCGCGCATGAGCCGCGCCGCGACGATCGAGCTGCGCGGCGTCAGCAAGGCCTATGGCGACGTCGTGGCGGTGCGCGATGTCAGCCTGACCATCGAGGCCGCGACGCTCGTGACGCTGCTCGGTCCCTCGGGCTGCGGCAAGACCACCACGCTGCGCATGGTCGCGGGCCTGGAGCTTCCGACGGAGGGCGAAATCTTGATCGGCGGACGCGACGTTTCGGGCCTGCCGGCCTACGAGCGCGACGTGGGCATGGTGTTCCAGAGTTACGCGCTGTTTCCCCACTTGAACGTGATCGAGAACGTCGCCTATGGCATCGCGCCGCGCGCCGCTTCGCGCGCGGAAGCCGAGCGCGCGGCAGGTGGGGCGCTCGAGACGGTCGGGCTTTCCGGCATGGCCGAGCGCCTGCCTTCGGAACTTTCGGGCGGCCAGCAGCAGCGCGTCGCCGTGGCGCGCGCGCTGGTGCTCGAGCCCGCCGTGCTGCTGTTCGATGAGCCGCTTTCAAACCTGGACGCGAAGCTCCGGCGCACGATGCGCGAGGAGATCCGCGCCTTGCAGCGGCGCACGCAGATGACGGTGATCTACGTCACGCACGACCAGGACGAGGCGCTCGCGGTCTCGGACCGCATCGTGGTGATGAACCAGGCGAGGATTGCGCAGCAGGGCACGCCGCGGGAGCTCTACGAAGCGCCTGACAGCGTCTTCGTCGCCGGCTTCATCGGCGATGCCAACATGCTCAAAGGGCGGCTGCAGCGCATCGACGCCACGCAGGGGCGCTTGCGCTTCGGCGGCTTCGAATGCGTGGTGCCGCATCGCGGCCTGCCCGATGGCGAAGTGGCATTCGCCGCGCGGCCGGAGGCGTTCGAGGTCACCGCATCCGGCACCGGGCGCGCCGAAGTCCTGCACGCCGCATACCTTGGCAGGCATATGGAGTACCGGTTGCGCTGCGAACTGGGCGAACTCTTCGTGCGCTCGCCGGAGGTAAATCCCGCCCATGACATCGGTGCGCAGGTCGCGCTGTCGGTGGCCGGCAGCGGCATCGCGCTGCTGCGGCCCTGATGGATATACTCCGCGCACCATGAGCTGGGAAAAAGAAGTCGAGGAATTGCGCCTGCGCGAAGAGCTGGCGCGGCGCATGGGCGGGCCGGACAAGGTCAAGCGCCAGCGCGACGGCGGCAAGCTCACGGTGAGGGAGCGCGTCGAGCGGCTGCTCGACGCGGGCTCGTTGCACGAGATCGGCGGCCTCGCCGGAGTGGCGCAATACGGCTCCGACGGCGAACTGGCCGCGTTCACGCCGGCGAACCTGATCTTTGGCCGCGGCAAGATTGGCGGGCGGCCCGTGGCGGTCAGTGGCGACGATTTCACGGTGCGCGGCGGCGCCAACGACGGCGGCGTGAAGAACAAGCTGCTCGCGGTGGAGCGCATGGCCTGCGACCTGCGCCTGCCGCTCGTGCGCCTGGTGGACGGCACCGGCGGCGGCGGCTCGGTGAAGAACCTGGAGATCCAGGGCCATTCGCCGCTGCCGAAGGCCTTCCTGTGGGACTGGTGGACCGACAACCTGTCGGAGATCCCGGTGGTGTCGCTGGCGCTGGGCTCGGTGGCGGGCCTCGGCGCCGCGCGCGTGGTGGCGAGCCACTACTCGGTCATGGTCAAGGAAACGTCGCAGATGTTCGTCGCCGGCCCGCCGGTGGTGGAATGGACGCACGGCAAATTCGAGAAAAACGAACTCGGCGGCAGCCATATCCATACGCGCAACGGCGCGGTGGACGACGAGGCGGCGAGCGAAGACGACGCCTTCGAGCGCGCGCGGAATTTCCTCTCCTACCTGCCCAGCTCCGTTCATGAACTTTCGCAACGGCAAGAAAACAATGACGACCCAGCGCGCGCCGATCCCTGGCTGATCGAGGCGGTGCCGCGCGATCCGCGCAAGGTCTACAACATGCGCAAGATCATCGCCGCGGTCGCGGACCGCGGCTCGTTCTTCGAGACGGGAAAGCTCTGGGGCCGCCCCGTCATCACGGGCTTCGCCCGGCTTTCCGGCTGGCCGGTGGCGATCATGGCGGGCGACCCGATGCACTACGGCGGCGCCTGGACCGCGCGCGCTTCCGAAAAAGTCATGCGCTTCGTCGACCTCGCGCAGACCTTTCATCTGCCGGTGGTCCACCTGGTCGATTGCCCGGGGTTCCTCATCGGCCCGCAGGCCGAGCAGGAGGCGACCATTCGCGCCGGCATGCGTGCCGCGGCCGCGATCCTGCAATCCACCGTGCCCTGGTGCTCGGTGATCGTGCGCAAGGTGTTCGGCGTCGCGGGCGCCCTGCACCAGAACTCCTCGCGCTACGGCATGCGCATGGCCTGGCCCTCGGCCGAATGGGGTTCGCTGCCTATTGCGGGAGGATTGGAGGCCGCCTACAAGGGCGAAATTGCCGCGGCGAGCGACCCGGCCGCCAAGCGCGCCGAAATCGAGAGCCGCATTCGCAAGTTTGCCTCCCCGTTGCGCGGCGCCGAGCGCTACGACATCGAGGAAATCATCGACCCGCGCGAGACGCGCAAGGTCCTGTGCGAGTTCGCCGAACTCGCCGCGCCGCTGCGCACGCCGGGGCGCAGCTCCTTCGGCCTGCGGCCCTGACCGCGCAAAAGCGCGAAAAAGTATAGTATGCGGCAGGACAACGGGATAAATGTTGAGTCACGAAAACGAAACGCTGAGATGGCCGACCAACCTTGACCACGCCGGGATCGTGGCGCGGCTGGTGCAGTTTCGCGAAGCCGCCCGCGCGGCCGGGCTTGCCGACGTCGCCGCCCGTTTCGAGCGCGTCGAGGACATGCCGGCGGCCCAGATCGGCGCCAATGTCATCGCCACCATGACCGTGCTGCAGGAGCGCACCGACCAGATGCACATCGCCCAGCAGCTCGAAATGATCGCGATGAACCTGAAGAACCTGAAGTAGGCGGCCGCCCGCAGCTGGTGTGAAGCGGTTCTGCCCCATGCGACAATTCTCTCACCCATCTTTTTCGCACCGAGGCAGGCATGGCGACCCGACCGGAAGAACGCATGATCGAGCCGGATATGAATCCGCAGGACCTCTGGCTCGAGGAAGTCTTCACCGACCGGCGCGTCGGCACCATCCGGCGCATGATCCCGGTGGACGGCAGCGGCGAGCGCGATGCGGCCCGCGAGATCCTCTACATCGGCGAGACGCAGGTGATGAGCCAGATGGGCGCGCTGCCGATCAATTTCGTGCTCGAGGCGAAGTCGCTCGGTGAGGCGGCGGGCATGTTCGGCGCCGCCGCCAAAGCCGCGATCGAGCGCACCGTGCGCGAACTGCAGGAATTGCGCCGCCAGCAGGCATCCTCGATCGTCGTGCCCCAGGGCGGCCTGCCGCCGATGGGCCCGGGCGGCGGCGGCAAAATTCAAATGCCCTGAAATTCAGGGACAGACCACGTTTTAAAACGTGGTCTGTCCCTGTTTTGGTGGAGGAGGAATGCAATGAACGGGCTGATGATGGACATGCCGCTCTTGATCAGCGACCTGATCAAGCACGCGGACCGCAACCACGGCGACACGGAAATCGTCTCCAAGACCGTGGAAGGGGAAATCCACAGGTACAACTTCCGCGAAGCGCATGCGCGTGCGCGGCGGCTGGCCAAGGTGCTGCAGGCGCTGGGCGTGAAGCCGTCCGACCGCGTCGGCACGCTCGCCTGGAACGGCTACCGCCATTACGAGCTCTATTACGCGATTTCGGGCATCGGCGGGGTCATCAACACCATCAACCCGCGCCTGTTTCCGGAACAGATCACCTACATCTCGAACCACGCCGAGAACATGGCGCTGTTCTTCGATCTCTCGTTCGTGCCGCTGGTGGAAAAACTCGCGCCGCAGCTGAAGACGGTGAAGCACTACGTGCTCATGACCGACCGCGCGCACATGCCGGCAAAAACGAGCATCCCGAACCTGCAGTGCTACGAAGAACTGATGGCGAAGCAGGACGAGCGCTTCGAGTGGCCCAAGTTCGACGAGCGCACCGCAGCGGCGCTCTGCTACACCTCGGGCACCACCGGCAATCCAAAGGGCGTGCTCTACGGCCACCGCTCCACCGTCATTCACGCCTACGGCGGCGCGCTGCCGGATGCTCTCAACCTTTCCGCGCGCGACGCGGTGCTGCCCGTGGTGCCGATGTTCCACGCCAATGCCTGGAGCCTGCCCTACGCCTGCACGCTGGTGGGCGCAAAGATGGTGTTCCCGGGTCCGCACCTCGATGGCAAGAGCGTCTACGACCTGATCGAGCAGGAGCAGGTGACGCTCTCGGCGGGCGTGCCCACCGTGTGGCTGATGCTGCTGCAGCACCTCGCGACGAACAAGGTCAAATTCTCGACGCTCAATCGCACCGTCATCGGCGGCTCGGCCTGCCCGCCGGCGATGATCCGCGCCTTCCAGGACGACTACAACGTGCAGGTGTTCCACGCCTGGGGCATGACCGAGATGAGTCCGCTGGGCACCGTGGGTTCGCTAAAAGCCAAACAGGCGGCGATGGGCAGGGAGGAACGCTACGCAGTGCAGGCGAAGCAGGGCCGCGGCCTCTTCGGCGTGGAGATGAAAATCGTGGACGAGGCGGGCAAGGAACTGCCCTGGGACGGCAAGCGCTTCGGCGACCTGCTGGTGCGCGGGCCGTGGATCGCCTCGGGCTACCTGAAGGGCGAAGGCGGCGATCCGCTGCGCGAGGGCTGGTTCCCGACCGGCGACGTCGCCACCATCGATCCGGACGGCTACCTGCAGATCACCGACCGCTCGAAGGACGTCATCAAGTCGGGCGGCGAGTGGATCAGCTCGATCGACCTGGAGAACATCGCGGTGGCGCACCCCGCGGTGCAGGAGGCGGCGGTGATCGGGATTGCGCACCCGAAATGGGACGAACGCCCGATCGTGGTGGTGATCAAGAAGGCGGGGCAGGAGGTGAGCAGGGCGGAACTGCTCAAGTTCTACGAGGGCAAGATCGCGAAGTGGTGGATGCCCGAGGACGTGGTGTTCGTCGCCGAGTTGCCGCACACCGCCACGGGCAAGCTCTCCAAGCTCACGCTGCGCCAGCAGATGAAGGACTACAAGCTCCCCGGATGAACAACGTCCTCGTCGAAGTGAAAGAGCGCGTGCTGAGCATCGAAATCGCGCGCGTGGACAAGAAAAATGCGCTCACGCAGGACATGTATCGCGCCATGTCGCAGGCGCTGGCCGCCGCCGATGCCGATGCGAGCGTGCGCGCGATCCTGATCCACGGCACGCGCGATTGCTTCACCGCGGGCAACGACCTGAAGGATTTCCTCGATCGCTCGGCGAGCGGCGAGCCCTCGTCGGCGTTCAAGTTCATCAGCGTCCTGCCCAAGCTGACCAAGCCCCTCGTCGCGGCAGTCGGCGGTCCCGCGGTCGGCATCGGCACGACGATGCTTTTGCATTGCGACCTCGTCTACGCCTCGCCCAAGGCGCGTTTCCAGATGCCCTTTGTGCCCTTGGGTCTGGTTCCGGAAGCGGCCTCCAGCCTGCTGCTGCCGATGATCGCGGGCTACCAGCGCGCCGCGGAGCTCCTGCTGCTCGGCCAGCCCTTCAGCGCCGAAAAGGCGCTCGCCGCGGGATTCGTCACCGAAATCGTGCCCGAGGAAAAACTGCTCGAGCATGCGCGCGCCGCGGCCATCGGCGTCGCCGCGCTGCCGCCCGCCTCGGTGCGCCTCACCAAGCAGCTCATGAAGCGCCAGCTCGGCGCCGCGATTGCCTCGCAGATGCAGGAAGAGGGGCGCATCTTCGCCGAGCGCTTGCAATCGGGCGAGGCAAAAGAGGCAATGAGCGCGTTCTTCGAGAAGCGCAAGCCGGACTTCTCCAGGTTCTAGCGCGTGGGTCAAGTCGAACGCAGGTACTTCCTGATTGCCGCCGGGTTTCTTCTTGCCGCGCCGCTCACCGCCGAAGCACAGAAGGCGGGAAGGGTCTATCGAGTCGGGCTCGTCGCCCCGGCTTCACGTTCAGAGCAGCATGATGCATTTCGGCAAAAGCTCCGGGAACTTGGTTACATCGAGGGAAAGAACCTCATCGTCGAGGCGCGATACGCGGCAGGGCGGATCGAGCGGATTCCCGAGTTCGTCGCGGAGGTAATCCGCCTGAAGGTCGATGTACTCGTGGTCGGCGCGAACACCGCTGCGCACGCCGCCAAGAGAGCGACCACAGCCGTCCCGATCGTGTTTGGCGGCGTGCCAGATCCCGTCGGGACCGGCATCGTGGCCAGCCTCGGCCGCCCAGGAGGCAACATCACCGGCATCTCAATGGCGGTCGGCGAGGGCTTCGCCGGGAAATGGGTCCAGTTGCTCAGGGACGCGGTCCCCGGGGTCTCGCATGCCGCAGCGCTCGTGAACTCGGCGTCTACGGACTCGGGAAATTACGTGAAGGAGATGCGGGCCGCCGCGCGGGCTCTGAACATGAAGCTGGAAGTATTCGCCGCAGGGAATAATCCCGCTGAGCTTGACGAGGCACTTGCTGCGATCGGCGCGAGTGGAGCTCGGGGGCTCATTGTACCGGCCGACGCGTTCTTTTTTACGCATCGCGCCAAGCTCGTGCAATCCGCCGCGCGCGAGCGGCTGCCCGCGGTCTACTGCGATCTGGCGATCGCTGACGGCGGGGGCATGTTGGCTTACGGGCCGAGTCTGGTGCATGCGTTCCGACAGGTGGCCACGCATGTGGACAAAATTCTGAAGGGCGCCAAACCAGCCGACCTTCCCGTGGAGCAGCCGACCAAGTTCGAGCTAGTCATCAACATGAAAACCGCCAAGGCGCTCGGCCTAGCTATTCCGCAGTCCGTGCTGCTGCGTGCCGACCGGGTGATCGAATGACGACGCGGCGCGAACTGCTGGTTGCGCTTGGCGCACTTGCCGTTCCGCTTGCCGGCGAGGCGCAGCAGACTGCGAAGCCGTTTCGCGTCGTGTATTTGGCATCTGCAAGCCCGGAATCCGCGGGTCATCTTTGGGAAGCCTTCAAGCGCCGACTGCACGAGCTGGGCTATGTCGAAGGCAAGAACGCCATCTTCGAAGCCCGATGGGCATTGGGCAAAGTGGAGCACATTCCCGGCCTCGCGAAAGAACTGATTGCACTGAAGCCCGACGCGATCCTGGTATTGACTGGTATCGCCGCCCGCGCGCTCCAGCAGGAAACGACAACGATCCCGATCGTGTTCGCTACCCTCGGCGACCCGATTGGCACGGGCTTGATCAAGAGCTTGGCGCGCCCCGGCGGAAACATCACCGGGCTCTCCAGTCTCGCTGCCGACTTCAGCCCCAAGCTGCTTGAATTGCTGCTGATGGCCGTACCCAAGGTCTCGCGTGTTGCGGTGCTGTCCGACCCCAGCAACCCCGCTGCACAGCTGAAAAACATCCAGACCGCGGCGCAGACGGTCGGCATAAGTCTCGTGGTGATGGAAGTGCAGACAGCGGCGGGGATTGAAAATGCGTTTGCACGCATTGCCAGTGAAAACATAAGGGCGGCAATCGTGTTGGCTTCCGGGCTTTTCATGCTGCAAAAACGCCTGCTCGCGGAACTGGCGACAAGGAATCGGGTTCCCACGATATTCATGGCCAGGGAGTATCCTGAGGCCGGCGGCTTCATGAGTTACGGATCGAACTACACCGACAGCGTCCGGGACGCCGCAAGCTACGTGGACCGAATCCTCAAAGGTGCGAGGCCTGGCGATCTGCCCGTGGAGCAATCAAGCAAGTTCGAGCTGGTGCTCAACCTGAAAACGGCGCGCGCGATTGGCCTCACAGTCCCGCAATCGCTGCTGCTCCGTGCCGACCGGGTGATTGAATGAGCAACGGTCCCATTTGACCTTCGTTCATTGCCGCCTTGATTTTCGTATATACGTATATACAATAACAAGGTGGATAGGGATCCCGCCAAAGACCGGCGCAATATCTCGGAGCGCGGCCTGTCGTTCGATCTTGCGGAGCAACTCGACTGGACCACGGCTCTGATCTGGGAAGACAAGCGCAAGGATTACGGGGAGCCGCGCTACTGCGTGCTTGGGTTCATCGAGGATCGTCTCCATAGCGTGGTGTTCACGCCGCGCGACGGTAAGGCGCGGGTCATCAGTCTGCGTAAGGCCAACAAACGTGAGGTGAAGCGATATGAAACGTCGAGCTAGTCCCGGAAAGCGTCACCGCGTCAATCCGGAGTGGACGAAGGCAATGATTGTCAAGGCCCGTCCGGCGCGAGAAGTGTTGCCGAAGATCTTTGGCGCCCGAACCGCGGCCGCCATGCTCAAGCCGCGTGGCCGTCCCAAATCTCCGGATTCAAAGGTGGCCATCAGCCTCAGGCTGTCGCCCGACACGCTGGCCCGCTGGAAGGCCACGGGCCCGGGTTGGCAGACCCGCATGGCTGAGGTTCTGCGAGAGACGGTGTAGTTGCAGGCCGGATTCGCGCGTCGCAGGCGCACTCGCTGGATTCCCGCGTTCGCGGGAATGACGATAGCGTTCTCCGCAGGTGCGATGGAGGTTGCGGTGGACGTGGGGCACTACGCCGCCGAGCCCGGCGTCATTTCGGCGAGCGGCGTGCCGGAATTCGAATACAACTTGGCGCTCGCCCGCGACGTGAAAACAGAGCTGGAGAAAGCCGGCGTCGATGTGCGCCTGATCGGCGAACGCGGCGACTACGCGGTGCTGCACCACCGTACGCGTGACGCGCGGGGTGCGGATTTCTTCGTTTCGATCCACCATGATTCGGTCAGGGAGCGGCTGCTGCCGCAGGCGGACAGGTTCGCCGGCTTTTCGCTTTTCATTTCCAGGGCCAATCCATATCCGGAGAAGAGCCTCGCCTGTGCTTCCTCGATAGGCGCAAGAATGCGCGAGAGCGGCTTTACGCCTTCCCGTTACCACGCCGATCCGGTCATCGGCGAATCGCGCCCGTTTGCTGACGAGGCCAACGGCGTGCACTACTATGACAACCTCGCCGTGGCGGGGCGCAGCGCGCCGATGGCGTCGGTGCTGTTCGAGGCTGGCGTGATCGTCAACCGGGAAGAGGAGCGGCGCATGCGCGACCCGGCGGTACGCGCGCGGATCGCCACCGCGGTGGCCAGCGGTGTCAGGGACTGTCTGACGAGGGAAAAGTAATGCGAGCCGTACTTGCATCGGTCTTGTTGCTCGGCCTCTGCGCCCATCCGGCGGTCGCGCAACTGTATCGCTGGGTGGATCCTGAAACGGGCTCGGTGAAGTTCTCCAGCTATCCGCCGCCGTGGTACGGGAACGAGGCGGCGCAGCGCCGCGCGCCAAAAGTCGACGTCATTCCCCCGGGGCGAACTGCGGGTGCAACTACGCAGGCCGCGAACACGTCGCAGGACGGCGCGCAGCGCCTCGAGAGTTTCGAACTCCAGCGCAGGCAACTGTTGCAGCAGCTCGCGAAACCCGGCGCCCAGCGCGCGCCGCAGGAGCTGCAGAAGCAGCTCGAGGCCTACAGCACGCTCTCGGACCAGATGGACAAGCTCGATCCGCCGGGCGCCGCCGCGCGCCGCGGCGAGGTCCAAGTGCTGATCGAAAGAATATTGAAAGGGGAATCCCGCTGAACGCGGCGATCCGCCACGAAACCGTCGCCTGCGGCGCGGTGAACCTGCATTGCGCCGTTGCGGGGGAGGCCGGGCGGCCGCTGATGCTCTTCCTGCACGGTTTCCCGGAATTCTGGGCCGCCTGGCGCAAGCCCATGGCGCATTTCGCCGCGCGCGGCTGGCTGTGCGTGGCGCCCGACCTGCGCGGCTACAACCTGTCGGACAAACCTGACGGAGTGGAACCGTACAAGGCGAAGCACCTGATCAACGACGTGCTCGCGCTCGGTGCGCATTACAGCAAGGCGAAATTCGTTCTGGTGGCGCACGACTGGGGCGGTGCGGTCGCCTGGGCCGTGGCGATCGGGCACGCACAGCGGCTCGAGCGCCTGGTCATGATCAATTCGCCGCACCCCTACGTCTTCTGGCGCGAACTTTCCAGCAATCCGGCGCAGCAGAAGGCGAGCGAATACATGAATTTGTTCCGCCTGCCGAAAGCCGAGCGCGTGCTGTCGGACCAGGGCTATGCGCGCTTGCTCGGCGCCCTCGGCCACCTGGATGAAGCCTGGCGCGCGGAGCTGGTGCAGGCCTGGTCGCAACCCGGCGCGCTCACCGGCGGCCTCAACTATTACCGCGCTTCGCCGCTCTATCCGCCGACCGCCGACGACCCGGGGGCGAAGAAGCTGCGCGTCGAGGCGAAAGACTTCATGGTGCGCGTGCCGACGCTGCTGCTCTGGGGCGAGCGCGACACGGCGCTGCTCACGGGCTGCCTCGAAGGCCTCGGCGAGTGCGTGCCCGACCTGAAGGTGGTGCGAGCGCCGGACGCCTCGCACTGGATCGTGCACGAGAAGCCGGAGCTGATCTGCAGTGAAATGGAGAAGTTCGTAGGGGAGAAGCATGGCTAAGACCGCGATCAAGCTTCGGGAATTGGAGTCGAAAATCGGCCAGGAGGTCGGTATTTCCCCATGGGTGGAGATTCTTCAGGAGCGGATCGACCTCTTCGCCGAGGCAACCGGGGATTTCCAGTGGATCCATGTCGATCCGAAGCGGGCCAGGGATTCGCCCTTCGGCGGCACCATCGCGCACGGCTTTCTCACCCTGTCGATGCTGCCCAAGCTCTCCGAATCCACGTTCGAATTCGCCGACCGCAAGATGGGCGTCAACTACGGCCTGAACAAGGTGCGCTTCACCTCGCCTGTTCCGGCCGGTTGCAGAATCCGCGCGCGCTTCGTCCTCGCCAAATTCGAGAAGATCGAGGGCAACGGCGTGCAGACCACCTGGGGCGTGACCTTCGAGCGTGAGGGCGGAGACAAACCCGTCTGCGTCGCAGAATCCATTGGCAGGCACTATTTCTAAATGAAAAACACTCGTTGGAAAAATCGTCCACCCAATTCCAATTGGGGAGAATTCGGCCCCGACGACCAGCGCGGGCGCATGAATTACGTCACGCGCGAAAAAGTGCTGCAGGGCGTGGCGGAGGTGAAGGAGGGGCTCACCTTCGTGCTCTCGCTGCCGCTCGACTACCCGGGCGGCAATGCGCTCAACCCGCGCCGCCATCCGCCGCGCCTCGCGGCGACGCACCGCAACGGCAGGCAGAATTTCGCCTACGAAGTGCGCCAGGACAACCCGATGCAGACCGACATCGTCTGCGACGACCTGGTGCTGCTCACGCTGCAATACTCGACGCAGTGGGATTCCTTCGCCCACGTGGGAAGTCTCTTCGACGCCGACGGCGACGGCAAGCCGGAAGCGGTTTTTTACAACGGCTATCGCGCAGGGGTTGACGTGATTCCTGCGAAGGAAAACGCCAATGCCGAGTCCTGGGCCAGGTTCGAGGGCAGCCGCGCCGAGGCGCTCGGCATCCAGAACCTCGCCGAGCACGGCGCGCAGGGCCGCGGCGTGATGATCGACCTGCACGCGCACTATGGAAGAAAGCGGGAGGCGGTTGGTTACGATGCGCTACGAAAAATTCTCGACAAAGACCAAGTCGAAATCGAGCGCGGCGACATCGTCTGCCTGCACACCGGCTTTGCCGAGATGGTGATGGAATTCAAGAAGAACCCGACGCCCGAGGCCCTGCACCACAGCTGCACCGGGCTCGACGGCCGCGACGACAGGCTGCTGCAGTGGATTTCGGATTCGGGGCTCTCGGTGCTCGCCGCCGACAACTACGCGGTGGAGCTCTTCAGCATCAAGCCCTGGAAGGACTCCGCGCACGCCATGCTGCCGCTGCACCAGCACTGCCTGTTCAAGAACGGCATCCACCTCGGCGAGCTGTGGTATTTCACGCCGCTCGCCAGGTGGCTGCGCGAGCACAAGCGCAACCGCTTCCTTCTCACCGCCCCGCCGCTCCGGCTTCCCGGCGCCGTAGGTTCACCCGCAACCCCGGTGGTTACCGTATGAGCAAAGTCGCAATCATTACCGGATCTGCTTCAGGTATCGGTGCAGCTACGGCCGTGGAACTTTCACGCCGTGGGTTTTCCGTATTGATAAATTATTCAAAAAGCAAGGAAAAGGCGGAAATAGTCGCCGCGAAGTGCAAGGATGCGCTCGTCGTCCAGGCCGATGTCGGCGAGGACGCGCAGTGCCGCAAGCTCGTCAAGGCGGCGCAGGACAAATGGGGCCGCGTCGACGCACTGGTGAACAACGCCGGCACCACCAAGTTCGTCAAGCACGCCGACCTGGACGGCCTCTCGGCCGACGATTTCCTGCGCATCTACCGCCTCAACGTCGTGGGGCCGTTCCAGATGGCGCGCGCCTGCGCGCCGGCGCTGAAGGCGGCGAAAGGCACGGTGGTGAACGTCTCCTCGGTCGCCTCGCTGCTCGGCACCGGTTCTTCCATGGCCTACGCCGCTTCCAAGGCGGCGCTCAATTCGCTCACGTACTCGCTGGCGCGCGTGCTCGGGCCGGAGGTCCGCGTCAACGCGGTCTGCCCCGGCTACGTGGATACGCCGTGGCAGCACCATGCGCTCGGCAAGGAGGGCGCGAACAAGGCGGCCGAGCACTACTCGGCCATGGTGCCGCTGAAGGATTACGCGCGGCCCGAGGACCTCGCCGAAACCATCGCCTGGCTGATCGAAGGGGCGCGCCAGGTCACCGGCGAAACCATCTTCGTCGACGGCGGCATGCACATCCAGCCGCCGCGCTGAGATCCGGCGTGGCGGGTACGCACGACACCATCATCGTCGGCGCCGGCTCGGCCGGCTGCGTGCTGGCCAATCGCCTGAGCGCCGACCCGCTGCACCGCGTGCTGCTGCTCGAGGCCGGGCCGCGCGACACCGATCCCTGGATCCACATCCCGCTCGGCTACGGCAAGCTGTTCAAGAAGCCCTCGGTGAACTGGAGCTATTCGTCCGAGCCCGAGCCGCAGCTGAACGGCCGCAAGATCTTCACGCCGCGCGGCAAGGTGCTGGGCGGCTCCTCCTCGATCAACGGCCTCGTTTATACGCGCGGCCAACCCGAAGACTTCGACGACTGGGAAACCCCGGGCTGGTCGTTCGGCGAGCTGCTGCCCTACTTCAGGAAATCCGAAGACCAGGTGGGGCAGGGCTTGAGCGCCGACCCGCTGCACGGCAAGGGCGGCCCGCTCACGGTCTCGGACCAGCGCGAGCCGCACGAACTGTGCGACGCTTTCATCGAAGCGGCGGTGCAGGCCGGGCACCCGCGCAATCCGGATTTCAACGGCGAGCAGCAGGAGGGCGCCGGCTACCAGCAGCTCACCGCGCGCAACGGCCGGCGCTGTTCCACCGCCGTCGGCTATCTGCGGCCGGCCGAGAGTCGGGCGAATTTGACGGTTGCAACAGATGCCCTGGTGTCGCGGGTTTTGTTTGAAGGCAAAAGGGCCTGCGGCATCGAATACCTGAAGGGCGAAGAAAAATTCCGGGCAAAAGCTGACCATGAGGTCATTCTCTGCGGCGGCGCCATCAACACGCCGCAGATCCTGCAGCTCTCCGGCGTGGGGCCGGCGGCGCTGCTCGGCGAGCACGGCATTGCGGTGGTCCTCGACCAACCCCATGTCGGCGAGCACCTGCAGGACCATTTCCAGGCGCGCATCGCGTTGAAGTGCACGCGCCCGATCACGGTAAACGACGACATGCAGAGCTGGTGGCGCATGGCGCGCATGGGGCTGCGATACGCGCTGCTGCGCAAGGGCCCGCTCGCGGTAAGCGCGGGCTACGCCGGCGGCTTCTGGCGCACGCGTCCCGAATTGAAGCGCCCCGACGTGCAGACGCACTTTCTCACCTTCAGCCTCGATCGCATGGGCGAGAAGCTGCATCCGTTTTCCGGCTTCACCGCCTCGATCTGCCAGCTGCGCCCGACGTCGCGCGGCTCGGTGCGCATCCGCTCAAGCGATCCGCGCGCGGCGCCGGCGATCCGCTACAACTACCTCGCCACCGAGCACGACCGGCGCACCATGATCGATGGCATGCGGCTGCTGCGCCGGATCCTGGCGCAGCCCGCGATCCGGCCCTACATCGCCTCGGAATACCTGCCCGGGGCGCAGGTGCGGTCGGACGACGCGTGGCTCGGCTACCTGCGCGAAGCCGGCACCACGATCTACCACCCTACCTGCACCGCGAAAATGGGCACCGGCGCCGACAGCGTGGTGGATTCGCAGTTGCGCGTGCGCGGCATCGAGCGCCTGCGCGTGGTGGATGCATCGGTGATGCCGGCGGTGGTGTCGGGGAACACCAACGCGGCGGTCATCGCCATCGCGGAAAAAGCGGCCGACCTGATTCACTCGAATCAACAAAAAAAGGGGCCAGGCTCAATTTAAGTTCGGTAAATTGAGCCTGGCCTCTTTTTTCTTTTTCGCGCTAAAGCTCAATTTCCTCGGGCGGAACAATGACCACGCGCCCGTCGCGCCAGATTACGACCGGATGGCCGAGGGCCTTGTGCCGCGCGAAAGCTTCTCGTCCGACGCGAGCGAGTATTTCCGTGATTTCGCTGATGGGGACACCCATCAATCGGGGTTCGACGCCAACTTCGTAGTCGCCTTCTTTTTCCATAATTTTCATGTTGTCTTGAATTGCCTGCCAGAGCGCGATTTGCTCAACGCGAACAGTTCCGGCGCCCTCCTCCTTCATGGCGATCAGCCGCGCCGGTGGGGACGAATTGTCATACATTGCCCAAGAGTCGGCAATCGGCGCGTAGAGCGAAAAGAAATTGGTCAATCCCGGGCTGTAGCGGCGCCGGATGTCGTCCGGCGGCACGGCGTGACCGCCCCCGCGAACCCGTTCGGCCACCCTGCTGACCGCCATCCAAGAAACTAGATCACGCGTTCCAGAAGTACGCCTCTGACATCCATCTCGAAGTCGAGGCCCTCGATCGGCGGGCGGCAGTAGTGCCAGGTGAGGCTGCTGGGTCGAACGCGGCTTTGAATTTGCTTCATCTGTCCTTGGATGTTTTTCATCGTATATAGCTGGCTCACGGTTGCCCCAGCCCACGCAGCGCCCAACCCCTTCAAGCTAGCATCCATCTTGCCGAGCACGAATTCGGCCTTCGCCTTCATCCCGGGCTCGGAAGTGTCGCCGCGCGCCACGATGTCCTCGGGAAAGCGCCCTCCCTCGGGCCACTCACCGCTGCCGGCGACGATGAACGAGCCGGCGGTTTTTGACGGCACCGTGTAGCTGAAGGCGTAGAAGCAGGGCCCGGCGGGCGGATCGATTTCCGGCGCGACATTGGAGCGCGCCACCGGGTTCTTCCCGTCGCGGTACAGCCCCCACCGCTCCAGCACCGCGACATAGCCCGTGTTGAAGTCGCCGAAGCCGGAAAATGTGAACGGTTTGGGCGAGCGCAGTTCGCAGGCGCAGAACGCGGTCAGGGGCCTTTGAATGCTCTTCAAATAGTTCGAAACATATTCAAAGCCCTGCGCGACCGGCACCGGCCGCGCGAAGCGCGCCCGCTCGATGGCGAAGCCGGGCAGCGCCGCGACGCCCTGCGAGTAAGGGAATACGCCTTCGAGGAACGAGAATCCGCCGTCGGGAAAAGGGATCAAGCTGCGCATACATCGACTTTACACCAGCGCCGCGGCGCGACCTTGCCATTTAACGTTAAGCGTTATATCCTGCCCCGGTGATCCGGAGTTTTCGCTGCGTTGATACACGGGCGCTGTTCGAGACCGGCCGGAACCGGCGCTTTGCGGCCGTCGCCGGGGTGGCGGCGCGCAAGCTGGCGCAGCTCGACGCGGCGGAAACGCTCGATTTCCTGCGCGCGCCGCCGGGCAACCGGCTCGAAGCGCTGAAGGGTGATCGGGCGGGGCAGCACAGCATCCGCGTCAACGACCAGTTCCGCATTTGCTTTCGCTGGACGAAGACGGGCCCGGAACACGTGGAGATTGTCGACTATCACTGACGGAGAATGACCATGTTCAAGAATGGCATGCGACCGGTGCATCCGGGCGAGGTGCTGCGCGAGGACTACCTGGTGCCGCTCGGGCTGAGCGCCAATGCGCTGGCGAAGGCGCTGGCGGTTCCCGCACCGCGCGTGAACGACATTGTGCGCGAGCGGCGCGGAATCACTGCAGACACGGCGATGCGCCTGGCGCGGTACTTTGGCGGCGACGCCCGCTCCTGGCTCAACCTGCAGGCCGCTTACGATCTGCGCCTGGCGGAAATCGCGAACGCCAGGCGCATCAAGCGCGAAATCGAGCCCGCGGCCGCATAATGATCAGCGAGTAATTTCCGTAGCGTCGGGACCGACCGGGGGAGCGGTCGATGGCGAAAATCAAAAAAAGCGGGCGCAGGGCGCCGCCGCGGATGCGGCGGGAGACGCTTGCGCCCGCCAAGTCCCGCGACGCCGGCCTCAAGCAGCAGCTCGCCGAGGCGCGTTCCCACCAGGCGGCGACCGCGGCGATCCTGCGCCTCATCCGGCGCTCGCCCGGCGACGCGCAGCCGGTGTT
>Ga0187893_10002754_pt1 | contig 37705 bp, 36 predicted proteins | sample MA1701074metaG_FD_139574 | JGI IMG/M metagenome (GOLD analysis project Ga0187893, IMG submission 139574) | White microbial mat communities from a basaltic lava cave in the Kipuka Kanohina Cave System on the Island of Hawaii, USA - MA170107-4 metaG ... | reverse complement strand
CTCGCGTTGCGCATCGAATGCCTCGTTCGAAGCGAACCAGCCCTCGAAACGGTGCTCTCCGGTACAGATCAGCTCGAAAACGATCATTCTCTTGTCGGTGCCCCCAAGCGGATTCTACGCGGGCGCAGGGGAATGTCAGGAAAACGTCGTTTCCGTCCTTTACAGCCCCCTGACCCCCGGTGAGAATCCGGAGCCTTTCGGCAGGACCCCCGCCCGCATGCGCCCCCGCTTCACCGCCCTTGCCGCCTGCACCGCCGCCCTCTTCGCCGTCCTCCCCGCGCGGGCGCAGGAGTTCGACTGCATCATCGAAGCGAAGCAGATGGTCGACATCCGCAGCCCGGTCGACGGCCTGATCGAGCGGGTGCACGCCGAGCGGGGCGAGTCGGTCAAGAAGGGCCAGGTGCTCGTCACGCTGGAATCCGGCCCGGAGCGCGCCGCGGTTGCGGTCGCCAGACAGCGCGCCGAAGCGAGCGGCGCGGTGAAGTCGGCCGAAGCGAAGCTCGATCTCGCGGTCAAGAAGGAAAAGCGCGCCGAGGAGCTGGCGCGGCAGAATTTCATCTCCAACAACGCGCTCGAGGAAGCCCGGACCGAGCGCCAGCTCGCCGAGTCCGAGGTCAAGGTCGCGCGCGAGAACCAGCGGCTCGCCGAGCTCGAGATGCACCGCTCGTCCGAAGTGCTCGGCATGCGCACCCTGCGCAGCCCGGTGAACGGCGTGGTCGTCGACCGCTACCTGAAGGCCGGCGAGTTCGCGACCGCCAACGTGAAGGACCCGATCCTCCGGGTGGCGGAGATCGATCCGCTGAACGTCGAGGTGATCCTGCCGGCGAGCCTCTACGGCACCGTCCAGCAGGGCGATCGCGCGGAGGTCCTGCCCGAGACTCCGCAGCAGAAGTTCGTCGCCCGGGTGCGCGTCGTCGACCGGGTGATCAACGCCGCGAGCGGCACGTTCGGCGTCCGCCTCGAGCTGCCGAACGACAAGCAGCTCATCCCCGCCGGCGCGAAGTGCCGGGTCAAGTTCCTGAAATAGTCGTCACGAGACGAGGGCTCTCCGGCAGGGCCTACTCGCCCCTGCCGCTGAAGGCGAGGAGGTCGCCGAGCTGCTCGTCCATCGCGAGCACGTCGCGGCGGATCGCCGCGTGGCTCGCCTCGGCGCGCACCTGCGCATACCGGACGACCCGCCGCAGCAGCCGCTGCGCGGCGCCGCGGCCGTCGCCGACGAGACGGAGTGCAAGGGCGAGCGCCGGCCCCTTGAGATAGACCCGGCACAGCTCGCCCTCGAGCGCGCAGATCACCTCGAACGAGCCGGGATCGCCCTGCCGGCCGCTGCGGCCGAAGAGCTGCCGGTCGACCCGCCGCGACTCGTGCAGCTCGGTCGCGATCACGTGCAGGCCGCCGCGCGCCTCGACGCCCTTCCCCAGCCGGATGTCGGTGCCGCGGCCGGCCATGTTCGTCGCCACGGTGATCGCGCCGACCTGGCCGGCCCGGGCGACGATCTCGGCTTCGGTCTTGTCCTGCCGCGCGTTGAGAAGCTGGTGATTCAAGCCGGCTGCGGCAAGCAGCTTGCTCAGCTCCTCGGAGGCGCCCACCGAGCGCGTGCCGACGAGCGCCGGCTGCCCGGTGCGGTGGAGCTCGCGCAGCCGCTCGACGACGCCGCGCCACTTTTCCCCGGTCGTGGCGTAGACCGTTTCGCCAAGGTCGCGCCGCTGCACCGGCCGGTTGGTGGGCACCTTCACGACCGGGAGCCGGTACACCGTCCACAGCTCGGGTGAAATCTCGCGCGCCGTGCCGGTCATTCCGGCGAGGCGCAGGTAGCGGCGGAAGAACCGCTGGTAGGTCATGCGCGCGACCGAGGTCTGCTGGCTGGTGAGCGGGACCGCCTCCTTGGCCTCCACCATCTGGTGCAGCCCCTGCTCCCACGACCGGTCGGGCAGGATCCGGCCGGTCGACTCGTCGATGATCTGCACTTTCTCGTCGCGGACCAGGTAGTGGACGTCGCGCTTGAACACGTGGGTCGCGACGAGCGCCTGCGTCGCGAGCTCCTCGCGCCGGCGCGTGCCCTTGAAGACGCCCGGCAGCCGGTCGGCCATCGCGGCGAGCGTCCGTTTGCCCTGCTCGGTCAGCCGGCAATGGCGCTCGCCGCCCTCGATCGCGAAATCGGCGCCGTCGGCGAGCTGCGCGACCAGCGCGAGCGCGGTCTGGTACATCTCCTTCTCCGGCGCCGAGTCCGAGCGGCCGGAGATGACGAGCGGCGTGCGCGCCTCGTCCACCAGCACGCTGTCGGCCTCGTCGACGATCGCGAAGAAGAGCCCGCGCAGCACGAGCCGGCTCGACCGCGACTCGCTCCCGGCCACGCGCTCGATCGAGAGCTGGATCCGGTTCACCTGCGAACCGAGCGCGATCCGGTCGCGCAGGTAGTCGAACGTCAGCTCCTTGTTGGTGCAGTAGGTCACGTCGCAGCCGTAGGCCGCCCGCCGGGCCGGCGGCTCCTTGCCGTTCACGACGGTGCCGACCGAGAGGCCGAGCATCTTGTACACCGGCATCATCGTCTCGGCGTCGCGCGCGGTCAGGTAGTCGTTGACCGTGATGATGTGGACCGGCAGGCCGGCCATCGCGGCGGTGCAGGCGGGAAGCGTCGCGGTGAGCGTCTTGCCCTCCCCCGTCTCCATCTCCGCGATCATCCCGTTCAGGATGATCCACCCGCCGCGGATCTGCGAGTCGAAGTGGCGCATCCCGAGCGCGCGGCCCGAGACCTCGCGAATGAGGGCGAAGCTCTGCGCCACGATCGGCACGGTGAAGCCGCCGCGCCGCAGGAGGAGCCGCAGCTCGGCCGCCGCGTTGCGGATTCCCGCGTCGGTCAGCTTCTCGGTCTCCTTCGCGTAGCGCCGGACGCCCTCCACGATCGCGGCGTCGAGCGCGTGCCGCGACCGCATCCGGCGCGCGACCGGCGCCACGAGCCGGTCGGCGATGCGGTCGAGGACGCCCGGACGCTCGAACGCCTGCTCGGGATAGGCCGCGGTCGCGGCGAGCGGCGGAAGCGCGAGCTCAGACATTGAACCGCGACAGGAAGAGCTGCCGGGCGCGGCGGTACCACTGCAGGCCGAGCGGCTCCCACCCGTGGTCGAAGCGGAGGTAGGCGCGGCCGCCGACGTGCAGCCGCCGCTCGCCGGCCGGCAGCTCGACGTCGACCTGGAACCATTTCTGCATCGTCCTGCGGCCCTCCTTGTCGCCCGGGTCGACCGCGGCGATGCCGCCGCCCTGCGTGCCGAGCGCCGCGCTCGGAAGCGCGTCGGTCGCAGAAGGCACGACCCGCTTCAGCGCCGCCTGGACCGGATCGGCGATGCGCTCGACGAGCCGCACGTCGACCCGCCGGGTCTGGTTGCGCACGAGATCGATGTCCTGCTGCGAGACGATCGCCCGCACGATGATCGCGTCGGCGTTGACCACGTGGCCGAGGAGCTCGCCTTTCTTGACGAACCGGCCCGGCATGTCGGGCCCGCGCGGCAGCACGAACTCGCCCTCGGTCCGCGCCTTGATCGCGAGCTCCCCGGCGCGCTCGCGCGCGCGCTCGAGGCTCTGGATCGCGAACCGGCGCTCCTCGTCCATGATCTCGGCCTTGACCCGGTCGCCCACGATCTGCTCGCGGTGGCGCGCTTCGAGCTCGGTCACCCGCGCCTCGAGCACCTTGACCTCGGTGAGAAGCTCGAGGTCGTTCGTCTCGATCAGGAGCTCGCCCGGCTTGACCCAGGCGCCCGGGCTCGCCGCGACGCGCACGACGAAGCCGTCGGACCCCGCGCGCGCGAAGCCCTCGTCGGGCAGCCAGACGACGCCCTGCGCGCTCGTGCGCAAGGGGATCGGGATCGCGAACAGGACGAGGACGACGGCGAGCGTGACGAGCGCGCTCGTCGTCATCGCCCGGCCGCGCACCCGCCGGAGCTTGGGACTGGTGACGAGGTAGTTCACGATCTTGGCTCCCGGTGCGACCAGCCAGGCATAAGCGGTGAACGCCGCGAAGATCACCCCGAGGAGCAGCGACTGCTCGCCGAGGAAAACGAGGATCGCGACGATCACCACGAGGCGGTAGAAGAACGAGCTCACCGCGAACGCCACGAACCACGTCCGCTCGCCCGCGGTCGACAGCGGCGGCTCGGCCTCGCGCCGCTTGAAGAGGTACTTCTCGCACAGGTAGACGACGTACTGGGTGCTGCGCGTCCGGAGGTTCGGGATCTCCAGCCAGTCCATCAGCATGTAGTAGCCGTCGAACCGCAACAGCGGATTCGCGTTGAAGATCACCGTCGAGACGCCCGCGATCAGCATGATGTTGTAGAGCAGCGCGCGGAACATCCCCGGCTCGGCCGTGAGCCACAGGAAGAGCGCGATCGAGGCGATGAAGAGCTCGACCATCATCCCCGCGCCGCCGACCGCGACCCGCTGCCACTTGCTGCGGAACGCCCACGCCGAGGAGGCGTCGACGTAGGGCACCGGCGTCAGCACGAGGATCATCACGCCCATCTCGTGCACCTCGCCGCCGCGCGCCTTGACCGCGAACGCGTGCCCGAACTCGTGGCAGAGCTTGAGCACCGGGAACACGAGCCACATCATCAGCAGGTTCTCGGGCAGGAGCACCCGGTCGAGCACGTTCTCGCTCAGCTCGCGCCAGTGCGTCACCGCCGCGACGGTGCCGAATCCCACGACAATGCACCAGAGGATGAACCCGCCGAGGCCGAAGAACGGCCGCGCGAGCGGCAGCAGCCGGCCGAGCAGCCGCTCCGGGTCGAAGAGCGGGACCTGCCAGGCGAAGACGCTGAAGATCTTCTTCAGCAGCAGCCGCTGCTCTTGCTGCTCGCGGCGCCGGAAGAGCTCGGCGGTGTCGGGCGGGACGTCGCACTGCAGGACGTCGGCCGCGTGCAGCTGGCCGAGGAGCTGGATCACCTCGTCCTGGGTCACCGCGTCGTCGCCGAGCTGCGCGAGCGCCCGGTCCCAGATCGCCTGGACGGTGTGCTTGCCGTCCATCAGGCCGATCACGAAGTAGGCCGGCGGCGAGAAGCGGTGGAAGCGCTCGGAGGCGCGGTCCTGGAGCACGTACCAGGTGTCGCCGCGGTACTGGTGGCGGTGGATCTGCGCGTGGGTGCGCAGGCGCGGCGTCAGCTTCGCGACCCGGTACCAGGACGGGCTGAAGAGCTGCTGCGCCATTCAGCCTGCTACGGCAGCCAGGACCAGAGGATCAGCCGGAGCGAGTTGACCGCCTGGCGCGTCCAGATCCAGAGATACGAGCGGCGCTCGATGTCGACCTTGCCGACGCCTTCCATGTTCGGGCGCATGCGCGGATCGGTCCGGTCGAGCTTCGCCTCGACGCGGAAGAAGTTCTTGCCCTCGCGCGGGGTGGACACCGGGGTGATCTTGTTGACCGCGAAGCCGATCGGGTCGGCGGGGAACGCGGACATGAGGAGGCTGCCGCGCTGTCCCTCCTGCAGGAACGCCACGTCACCCTCGTCGACCTTGAGCACCAGGCGGAACTCGCTGAGCGGGGCCACCTCGAAGAGCACGGTGCCGCGCTCGACCGGCGCGCCGAGCGTCTGGCTCAGATCGCCCGAGACCACCACCCCGTCGAACGGCGCGGTGACCGTGGTGCGCGCGAGCTGCTCCTCGACGCGCTGGACCTGCGCGCGTGCCTGCTCGAGCTGCGCGGTCGCGATCTGGACCTGGGCGAGGTTGCGCTCGGCGAACGCCGAGCGCAGGCCCTTCGAGTGCTCCTCCTGCTGGCTCAGCCACTTCAGCCGCTCGATCTTGAGGTCGCGGTCGTCGAGGCGCGCGAGCAGCGCGCCCTGCTTGACGAGATCGCCGGCCCGCGCCGGCGCCTCCTTGATGTAGCCGCTGAACGGCGCGGTCGCCGCGAGCTGGAGCTGCGGCTCGAGCACGGTGCCGGCGGAGACGCGGAAATCGCCCTTCACGAACAGCAGGAACGCGGCGAGCACCACGGCGCTGATCGCGGCGAGCTTGAGCGCCGCATGGCGCGGCCCGAAGAGCTGGGCGAGCTTCTCGCGCCACCAGTCGCGCAGGCGCGCCCCGATCCAGCGGTCCTCGCGCCGGTGCACCTCGAGCATCGGGCCGGCGAGGCCCGCCACCGCCTCGCAGAGCTCGATCGTCGCCGGGTCGAACGGCCGGTTCGCCACCCGCTCGAGCGTGATCGCGCCGGCGGGCTTGCCTTGCGTGGTCATGACGACCGTGCAGCAGGCGCCCGAGCCCTGCTCGTCGACGAGCGCGTCGTGCGCGCGCCGCACGAGCGGCGAGCTGCCCGGCGGCGGCGGCACCGCGACCGTCGCGTTCTGGTCGATCGCCTCGTCCATCGCCGAGGAGATGCCGCGCATCAGGTTCGTGCGCTCCTTGAACTGGGCGCTGTGCGAGACCGCGTCGATCCGCACCTGGCCGCCGTGCACGAAGCCGACGCTGACGCGGTCGCAGCCGAGCCGGGTCGCGAGGTCGGTGGCGAGCGCGGTGCCGGCGGCGACGAAGCGCTCGTGGGCGGCGGCCGAGGCCACGACTTCGAGCACGGTCTGGAGCTTGTTGCGCGTCTCGCCGACCCGCACGACCTCCTGCTGGCAGAACATCAGCTCGAGCCCGGCCGCGCCCCAGTGGAGCTGCCGGAGCGCGGCCTGCAGCTCCGCTTCGGGGCGCGGGGCGATGTCGAGCACGACCACCCCGTGCAGGCGGCCGACCGACTCGACCGGGTAGCCGAGGAAAGTATTCGCCGGCGCGCCCTCCTTCGCCGGCTTGCCCGGCGCGACGACGCCGCGCCGCTCGACGAGCGCCTGCTGCGCGGTCGGCGTCAGGTAATTCATGTCGCGCCGGACGTCCGGCCACACCGCGACCGCGGTGTAGCCTTCGGCGCCGTCGAGTTTCAGCAGGACCACGCCGCCGACGACCGCGGGGATGAGCCGGGACTGGATCGCGAGCCAGCTCTGGCAGTACTCGCGCGCGTCGTTCGCGCTCGCGAGCACCGCCCAGAGCGCGGACTCCTGCTGGCCCCCGGCCGGAGCCGGCGTCTGGGCCGCCGCCGCGGCGCGCGCATCCTTCCCGGGACCGGAGGGACCGAAGGCGGCGGACATCTCGGGGGACGGTTGCTGCGCGGCGGCCGCGCGGCGCGCGATCACTGCTTCAGCTCACCGTACCGGCTCTCGTACTCGCCGATCAGCTTCGCGAGAATGCCCGACAGGCGCTTCGCGGCGTACGGCGACAGCACGATGCGGTGGGAGAGCTCGATCTCCATGTCCTGCGGCGTGCGCTCCCAGTTGTGGCTCACGCCGAAGTTGAGGACCACCTCTTCGCGCGTGCTGGTGGCGTTGCAGAAGTTGGCGTAGGAGCTCTTCAGGGTCTGGGTGTTCCAGCGGACCTTGGCGTTCACCGCCTGCTCGGGGGCGGCCGGGGCCGCGGCCGGTTTGTCCTTCTCTCCGTTCTGCTGGGCCTTGGTGGCCATCTCGGTTCTCCTCGGGCGGATTTGGCGGGGTGGAAGGTGCGCCGACGGGCACCCGCCCCGCGGGATCACGACCGGGAATGGTACGAGAAACGGTAATCGGAATCGGGGGTTATCGCGCGGTCTTTGAGCAAGACTGCACGAGCGCCGAGTGCGGGATTGCGCGCGAGCGGGCGCGCGTCCCTGGCGCGTGGTGCCCGGGGCCGGACTCGAACCGGCATGGGATTCAAACCCGAGGGATTTTAAGTCCCTTGCGTCTACCCGTTTCGCCACCCGGGCGGGGTGCTCGCGTTGCGGGAGTGCCTAATGGAGGCGGGGGTCGGAATCGAACCGGCGTACACGGCTTTGCAGGCCGCTGCATGACCACTCTGCCACCCCGCCCGACGAGCACGCGCGCCTGCCGGCGCCGCAAACGAAACGAGGGAAAGCCGGCATGCCTTCCCTCGGAATCCTGGAGCGGGAAACGAGGCTCGAACTCGCGACCTCAACCTTGGCAAGGTTGCGCTCTACCAACTGAGCTATTCCCGCGTTTAGAAACAGAAGTTTAGCTTCGCCCACCCAGGGTGGTCAAGGGCGGTCGCCGGAGTGCGGCGCGGCGAGCTTGAGGTAGTAGAGCATCGAAACGCCGGTCAGCGCGGCGGCGAGATAGATCAGCCAGGTGCCGAGCCGCTGCGGGTCCAGCCACTGTCCGATGGGGTCGTGGTAGAGCAGCAGGGGGATCGCCACGAGCTGCGATACGGTCTTGATCTTGCCGAGGAAGTTGACCGCGACGCTCTTCGCCTGCCCGAGCTTCGCCATCCACTCGCGCAGCGCGGAGATCGCGATCTCGCGGCCGATGATGATGATCGCGACGATCGCGTCCACGCGGTTGAGCTCGAGGAGCACGATCAGCGCCGCGGCGACCATCAGCTTGTCCGCGACCGGATCGAGGAATGCGCCGAACGCCGAGGTCTGGTTGAGCCGCCGCGCGAGGTAGCCGTCGAGCCAGTCGGTCACCGCCGCGCCCACGAACAGGATCGTCGCGGCGAGGTTCTTGTCCTGCGGCGCGAGCCAGTGTCCGGGCAGGTAGTAGATCGCGACGAGCAGCGGGATGGCGATGATCCGCAGCCACGTCAGCAGATTCGGCACGTTCATCGGCATCAGTGCAGCGCCCGGTAGATCCGCTCGGCGAGCGTCCGGCTGATGCCCTCCACCTGCGCGAGGTCCTCCACGCTCGCGGCCACCACGCCCTTCAGTCCGCCGAACCGCTCGAGGAGCTGGCGCCGCCGCTTCGCGCCGATCCCGCCGATCGATTCCAGGCTCGAGGTGACCCGCTTCTTGGCCCGGCGCTGCCGGTGCCCGGCGATCGCGAAGCGGTGCGCCTCGTCGCGGATCGACTGGATCAGGTGCAGTCCCGGGTGATCCGGGTCGAGGCGCAGCACCCGGTCCCCGGCGAGCACGAGCTCCTCGAACCCGGGCTTGCGCTCCGGCCCCTTCGCGACGCCGACCAGATCGACGTCGGCGAACCCGAGCTCGGCGAGCACCGCGCGCGCGGCGTTCGCCTGACCCTTGCCGCCGTCGATCAGGACGAGGTCCGGCACCGCGCCCTGGCCGCGTGCGATCTTCTCGTAGCGCCGGTGCAGCACGTCCCGGAGCGCGGCGTAGTCGTCCCCCGGCTGGATGCCCGTGATGTTGTAGTGCCGGTATTCGCCCGTGCGCATCCGGTACTGATCGTAGACCACGCAGGAGGCGACCGTCAGCTCGCCCTGCGTGTGGCTCACGTCGAAGCACTCGATCCGCTGCACCGAGGGCGGCAGTCCGAGCGCGTCGCGCATCGCCGCGAGGCGCGCCTCCTGCGTGCCCTGCTCCCGCGCGCGCTGCGCGAGCGACTGCGCGGCGTTGCGCTCGGCCATCTCGAGCCAGGCGCGGCGCTCGGACTGCGGCCGGGTCAGGATCTGCACCGCGCGGCCGGCCCGCTCGGCGAGCGCGCCGGCGAGCTCCTCGGCATCGACATCCTCGCCCGTGACGATCAGCCCGGGGGGCGCCCCTTGCAGGTAGTGCTGGGCGAGGAATGCGCCCACGATCTCGGCCGGGCTGCGCTCCTCCGCATGCTGGGGAAAGAAGCTCTTGTCGCCGAGGTAGCGTCCGTTGCGGATCATCACCAGGTTGACGCAGGCGATCCCCTGGTCGCGCCCGCACGCGATCACGTCGGCATCCAGCGCCTGCGACGTGTCGACGTACTGCCGGCCCTGGACCTTGGCGAGCGAGCGGATCTGGTCGCGGACCACCGCCGCCTGCTCGTAGTCGAGCGCCTCGGCGGCGCGCTGCATCCGCGCCGCGAGGCCGGTCATCACGTCGTCCTCGCGCCCGTCCATGAAAAGCCGCGCGTTCTGCACGTCGGCATCGTACCGCGCGGCGTCGATGAGCCCCACGCACGGCGCCGAGCAGCGCCGGATCTGGTGCAGCAGGCAGGGTCGCGAGCGGTTCTGGAACACCGAGTTCTCGCAGGTGCGCAGGCGAAACACCCGCTGCAGCGTCTGGATGCTCTCGCGCACCGCGCCGGCGTTCGGGAACGGGCCGTAGTAGTGGTGCTGCCGGTCGAGCGGGCCGCGGTGGAAGCCGAGCCGCGGGAACCCGTCGCCGCTGACCGTCAGATAAGGATAGGACTTGTCGTCGCGGAAGAGGATGTTGTAGCGCGGCGCGAGCGACTTGATGAGGTTGCCCTCGAGCAGCAGCGCTTCGCCTTCCGAGCCGGTGACGGTCACCTCGACCGACGCCACCTGGGCGAGCATCACCTGGGTGCGCGGCCCATGGTCGCTCTTCTGGAAGTACGACGACACGCGCTTGCGCAGGTCGCGCGCCTTGCCCACGTAGAGCACGTCGCCGGCGGCGTTCAGCATCCGGTACACGCCGGGGACGTTCGGCAGGCCGGCGATGAAGGACGCAGCGTCGAACACTCGTCGAGGGTGCGTGGAGGGCGGGTGGAGGGTGCGTGGAGGCGCGGCTACGAGCCGCGGGCGCGTCGAGTACGGTAGAATCGCCGGCTTTTCGAACGCGACCGGCAGATCGACTATGGCGAAAGTTCTTGCGACCGAGATCCGCGTCGGCAACCTGCTCGAGTGGGACAAGCGGGTCTGGCGGGTGCTCAAATCCTATCACGTGCACGTCGGCGGCCGCGGCGGCGCGTTCATGCAGGTCGAGATGAAGGACATCGAGGCCGGCACGAAGACCAACACGCGCTTTCGCACCGACGAGAAGGTCGAGCGGGCCTACGTCGAGCAGCGGGAGATGCAGTACCTCTACCAGGAAGGCGAGAGCTACGTCTTCATGGACAAGGACACCTACGACCAGCTGCCGCTCGCGCCGGAAATGCTCGAGGGCCAGGCGGGCTATCTCCTTCCCAATACCGACGTCCAGATCAACTTCCACAACGAGCGGCCGATCGGCGTGCAGCTGCCGCCGTCGGTGGTGCTCACCGTGGTCGAAACCGATCCGAACATCAGGAACTCGACCGTCACCACCTCGTTCAAGCCCGCGAAGACCGATACCGGGCTCGTCGTCCAGGTGCCGCCGTTCATCGAGAACGGCGAGAAGATCAAGGTCAATACGGACGACGGCGCCTATATCGAGCGGGCGTAGCAGAGCGCGCCCGGGCTCGAGCGCACGTTCAGGCGAGCGTGCCGTCGTCGCGTCCGCGCCCGAGCTGCGCGAGCGCCGCCCGGTACGCCGCGCCGCTCGCCGCGGCGCGACCGCCCGGACCGCGCATGCGCTCCGCCCTTTCGGCGTCGAGCGCCGCCGGACCCAGCCCGTCGAGGAGCCGTACCGCCGCTTCGCGCGCGTTGCAGACGAGCACCATATCGCACCCCGCGTCGAGAGCGGCGTGCCCACGTTCGACGATCCCGCCCGCGACGCTCGCCCCCTCCATCGACAGATCGTCGCTGAACACGATGCCGTCGAAGCCGAGCCGCCCGCGCAGGATGTCCTTGAGCCAGACCGGCGAGAAGCCCGCCGGCCGCGAATCCACTTGCGGATAGATCACGTGGGCCGGCATGACTCCGGCAAGCCCCCCGGCGATCAGCGCGCGGTACGGCGCGAGATCGTCGGCTTCGATCACCGCGAGCTCGCGCTCGTCGATCGGCACCTCGTGATGCGAGTCGGCGCGCACGAATCCGTGACCGGGAAAGTGCTTGCCGACCGCGCCCATCCCCACCCGCCGCATGCCGCCGGCGAGCGCCGCCGCGAGCCGCGCGACGGCCACCGCCTCGGAATGGAACGCACGGTCGCCGATCACGCTCGAGGAGCCGAAGTCGATGTCGAGCACCGGGGCGAAGCTGAAGTCGACCCCGTGCGCGGCGAGCTCCGCCGCCAGCACCACCCCGGTCGCGCCGGCGAGGTTCTCCGCGAACCCCGGGTTCGCGTCGTACGCGCGCCCGAGTGAGCGCATCGGCGGCAGGCGCGTGAACCCCTCGACGAACCGCTGCACCCGCCCGCCTTCGTGATCCACCGCGATCAGCAGCGCCGGCGAGCGCGCGGCCCCGATCGCGCCGGTCAGCGCCCTGAGCTGCTCCGGGGACGCGTAGTTGCGCGCGAAGAGGATCACGCCGCCGACGAGCGGATGCGCGAGGAGCTCGCGCTCGTCCGGCGCGAGCTCGAGCCCGGCGAGATCGACCATCACCGGCCCGAGCGGTCGCTCAGCTCGCATCGCCCTCCCCTTCCAGCACGACGAATGCGGCCGCCATCCCGCGCTCATCGGTCAGGCTGACGTGCACCGTCCGGATGCCGCGGCGCTCGACGAGCGCCGCGAGCGGCGCGGCGAGCTCGAGATACGGACGACCGGAAGCGTGGTTGACGACCCCGATGCTCTGCCAGTTGACCGGCGCGCGGATCCCGGTACCCATCGCTTTCGAGAACGCCTCTTTCGCGGCGAACCGCTTGGCGAGGTAGGCCGCGGGCTTGCGGTGCGCGGCGAAGCGCGCGAGCTCGCGCGGCACGAGGACCTTGCGCGCGAAGCGCTCGCCCCAGCGCGCGAGCGCCTGCTCGATGCGCGCGATCTCGACCAGATCGGTGCCGATCCCGACGATCACCCGCCGCCCCGGATCGCAGCGCGCGTTGCCGCGCCGACGATGAGCGTCTTCATCTCCCGCACCGCCTCGCGCATGCCCACGAACACCGCCCGGCTGACGATCGCGTGCCCGATGTGCAGTTCCCGCACGCCGGTGAGCTGCGCCACCGGCTCGACGTTGAAGTAATTCAGGGCGTGACCGGCGTTGAATCGCATCCGCCGGGCCCGGATGGCCGCCCCGGCCGCGGCGAGCCGCGCGAGCTCGGCGACGACCGCCGGGCTCTCGGCGTCGCGGCCGCGCGAATGGAACGCCTGGGCGTACGGGCCGGTGTGAACCTCGCACACCGCGGCGCCGATCCGGTGCGCCGCATCGACCTGGCGCTCGTCGGCATCGATGAACACGCTCACCACGATTCCCGCGCCCGCGAGGCGCCCCACCACCGCCTTGAGATTCGCCTCGCGGCCGGCGACGTCGAGGCCGCCCTCGGTGGTGATCTCCTGCCGGCCCTCGGGGACGAGCATCGCCATCTCGGGGCGGATCCGGCACGCGATCGCGACCATCTCGTCGGTCGCGGCCAGCTCGAGGTTGAGCTTGATGTGGGTCAGCTCGCGCAGCCGCCGCACGTCCTCGTCCTGGATGTGCCGCCGGTCCTCGCGCAGGTGAACGGTGATGCCGTCGGCGCCGCCGAGGTGGGCCTCGACCGCCGCCCACACCGGGTCGGGCTCGTAGGTCCGCCGCGCCTGGCGGACGGTGGCGACGTGGTCGATGTTGACGCCGAGCTCGATCATAGATTCGCCAGCTCGCGGAAAATGGTCCGGCTGTGCAGCGGCTGCCGGTCGAGGCGCCGGGTGATGGCGAGCCGCATCAGCTGCTTCGCCGACTGCGCGGTCGCCGGATCCGCGTAGTCGTCGCGCGCGATCGCGAGCAGCACGCGCCCCGGCACGACGAGCGCGTCGGCCGATTCCGCGCCGCCCGCGATCCTGGTCGCACCGCGCTCCGGATCGTACCGGTAGAGCCGGTCGGCGTCGATCGGCGCTCCGCTCGCCGACTCGCGGTCGAGCGCGAGGGCGTAGCCGAGCTCGGCGAGGAGCCCGCGCTCGAACGCGCGCAGGATCGGCCCCTCGTCGGCGGCGCGCGCGAGCCCGCCCAGGGCGGCGGCATACCGGTCGAACAGCGCCTCGTGCGGATCCTCGCGCGCGAGGAGACGGAGCAGAAGCTCGTTCAGGTAAAAGCCGCAGAGCAGACGCTCCCCGGCGAGCCGCGGCTGCCCGCCCTGCCACTCGCAGCGCACGAGCGTGCGCACCTCCCCGCGGCCCGACCAGCTCGCGACGAGCGGCTGGAACGCGAGCAGCGTTCCGCGCAGCGCCGAGCCCGGACGGCGAGCGCCCTTCGCGATCAGCGGCAGGCGGCCGAAGCTGCGCGTGAACGCCTCGACGAGGAGGCTCGTCTCGCTGTACGGATAGGCGTGCAGGACGTACGCCGCCGCCCGGTCGACCCGCACACGATCGCGCATGCCCGCTCTCACCCCACGAGGGGGCAGGCCCCCGCGTGCTCCCCGAAGCCAGCCAGACCGTACCCGGTTTCCACTTCAGAAGCCCAGGCGCCGCAGCGCCGCCCCGTCGCGGGTCCAGTCGGGCCGCACCTTCACCCACACCTGGAGGAACACCTTGCCGCCGAAGAGCTTCTCCATGTCCCGCCGCGCCGCGCTCGCGATCGCCTTCAGCTTCGCCCCGCCCTTGCCGATCACCATCGCCTTGTGGTTCTCCTTATCGACGACTATAGCGGCGTGGATGCGGCGCAATCGCCCCACTTCCTCGAAGCGGTCGATGCCGACCGCGCAGCCGTACGGCAGCTCCTCGCCGAGGAGCCGGAAGAGCTTCTCGCGCACGAGTTCCGCGGCGAGGAACCGCTCGCTGCGGTCGGTGAACGCATCTTCGTCGTGAAGCGGCGGCTGTTCGGGCAGGTGGCGCGCGAGCGCCTTCAGGAGCGCCGCGAGGTTGCGCCCCTTCGACGCGCTGACCGGGACCGTCTCGGCGAAGGTCCCGGCCTTCCCCACCCGGGCGAGGAACGGCAGCATCCGGCCCGGGTCGGACAACCGGTCGCTCTTGTTCGCGACGAGGAACACCGGCACGCCGCGCGGCAGCAGGGCCGCCACTGCGCGATCCTCCTCGTCGAACCGCCCGGCCTCGACCACGAAGAGGACCGCATCGACGTCCGCGAGGCTCGAGCGCACCGCGCGGTTGAGGAGGCGATTCAGCGGGCCGCCGTGGCGCGTCTGGAAGCCGGGGGTATCGACGAAGACGAACTGCGCGTCCGGCCGCGTCAGGATGCCGCTGATGCGGTGCCGCGTCGTCTGCGGCTTCGCCGAGGTGATGCTGACCTTGTGGCCGACGAGGGCGTTCAGGAGGGTCGACTTGCCGACGTTCGGCCGGCCGACGATTGCGACCGTCCCGGACCGGAATCCCGGCGCCCCGCGGCCGTTCATTTCGCGTGCGCGAGCCGCTCGAACGCCGCGCGCGCCGCCTCCTGCTCGGCGAGGCGCCGGCTCGTCCCGCTGCCCGAGGTGCGGACGTCGAGCTCGCGCACGAGGCACTCCACCTCGAAGCGCTGGTCGTGCGGCGCGCCGCGCGTGGCGAGCACGCTGTACTGGGGCAGCGCGTACTGCCGGCTCTGGAGCCATTCCTGGAGCCGGGTCTTGGGATCCTTGTCGACGCCGGTCGCGTCCAGTGTCTCGAGCAGCGGGCCGTAGAGCCGGAGCACGACCCCGCTCGCCGCGTCGAACCCGCCGTCGAGGTAGACCGCCCCGATCAGCGCCTCGAGGGCGTCAGCGAGGATCGACGGCCGCCGGAAGCCGCCGCTCTTCAGCTCGCCTTCGCCCAGCCGCAGGTGGTCCCCGAGCGCGAGGCCGGTCGCGACTTCGTACAGCCGCGGCTCGCACACGAGGCTCGCCCGCAGCCGGGAAAGCTCACCCTCGCGCACGCCCGCGAAGCGCCTGTAGAGCTCGGCCGTGACGATACAGTTCAGCACGCCGTCGCCCAGGAACTCCAGGCGCTCGTTGTGCGGCGCGCCGTGGCTGCGATGGGTCAGCGCCTGCGCGAGGAGCCGGGGTTCCCTGAACCGGTAGCCGAGGCCCGACTCCAGGGCGTCGTCCTTCAATTCAGTCGATGCCTCGGGTGCTCTTCGGCTTGCTCGAGCCGGCGAAATCGATCACGAGGCTCACGTTGGAGAAGAGCGGGATCCGCTTCTCGTAGGCGAACCCGATCACGATTTCGTTGCCTTCCTTGGTGATCTCGAGATCGCTCGGCTGGACCGCCTCGAAATAGTCGATCGTCTGCCGCGCCTCGAACGCCTTGCGCACGTCGGCCACCGTGGCGTTGCGCAGCTGCCCGCTCTCGGTGATCGCCGTCACTGCCTTCTTGATGGCGAAGTACTCGATGTAGGCCGGCACGACCTTCATCCCGGTGATCGCCAGCAGGACGATTGCCACCAGCAGGGAGAGCAACCCCGCAAATCCCAATCCGCGCTGCGATCTCATGAGTACGCGCCCTCCACCAAAGCGAGCCTAGGCGGCTCCAAAGCGAGCCTAGGCGGCTCCAAAGCGAGCCTAGGCGGCTCCAAAGCGAGCCTAGGCGGCTCAGCGAAACGAGCCGAACCGGCTCAGCTCGCCGAAGTTGAACCAGATGAAGAATGCCTTGCCGACGATGTTCTCGTCCGGAACGAACCCCCACACCCGGCTGTCGGCCGAGTTGTCGCGGTTGTCGCCCATCATGAAGTAGTGCCCCGGCGGTACTGTGCAGGAGAATCCGTCGTTATTGTAGGAGCAATTCTCCCGGAACGGGAATTGCTTCACGAAGGGCACCGCCGCCGGCGCGTCGTCCTCCACGAGGATCCGGTGCGTGTGGTCGCCGAGCCGCTCCAGATACTGCTTCGCGAACGTCGCGCGCTTGTGGAGATACTCGCCGTCCGGCCTGAGCTCGATCTCCTTGCCGTTGACCCAGAGCCGCTTGCCCGCGTAGACGATCTTGTCCCCCGGCAGGCCGACCACCCGCTTGATGTAATCGACCGACGGGTCCTCCGGGTAGCGGAACACCATCACGTCGCCGCGCGCGGGCGAACCGATCTCGATCACCTTCTTGTTGAGGATCGGGACGCGGATGCCGTAGGTGAACTTGTTGACCAGGATGAAGTCGCCGACGAGGAGCGTCGGGATCATCGAGCCCGACGGGATGCGGAACGGCTCCACCAGGAAAGAACGCAGCACGAACACGATCAGGATGACCGGGAAGAAGCTCTTCGGATACTCGATCCACCACGGCTCCTTCGCGCCGGCGGGCCGTCGCCGGGCGAAGACGAGGCGGTCCGCGGCCGCGATCGCGCCGGTCGCCGCGAGCAGGACGAAGAGGATCAGCGCGAAGTTCACTTCGATTCCACCTGCAGGATCGCGAGAAACGCCTCCTGCGGGATCTCGACCGTGCCGACCTGCTTCATCCGCCGCTTGCCGGCTTTCTGCTTCTCGAGGAGCTTGCGCTTGCGCGTGATGTCGCCGCCGTAGCACTTGGCGAGCACGTTCTTGCGCAGGGCCTTGACCGTCTCGCGCGCGATGATGTGCGAGCCGATCGCCGCCTGGATCGCGACGTCGAACATCTGCCGCGGGATCAGCCCGCGCATGCGCGTCACCAGGTCGCGGCCCCGGAACTGGGCGCTCGACCGGTGCACCATGAGCGAAAGCGCGTCCACGCGCTCGCCGTTGACGAGGATGTCGAGCTTCACCATGTCGGCGGTGCGGAATTCCTTGAACTCGTAGTCGAGCGATGCGTAGCCGCGCGACACCGACTTCAGCTTGTCGAAGAAGTCCATCACGATCTCGGCGAGCGGCATCTCGTAGGTGAGCATCACCTGCCGGCCGTGGTACTGCATGTTCCGCTGCGCGCCGCGCTTGGAGGTGGCGAGCGTGATCACCGGCCCGACGTAGTCCTGCGGCACGAAGATGGTGACGGTGATGATCGGCTCGCGGATCTCGGCGATCTTCGACGGGTCGGGCATCTTCGCCGGGTTCTCGATCCGCGCGGTCTCGCCGTCGCGCGCGAGCACCTCGTACACCACCGTCGGCGCGGTGGTGATGAGCTCCATGTCGTACTCGCGCTCGAGCCGCTCCTGCACGATGTCCATGTGCAGCAGGCCGAGGAAGCCGCAGCGGAAGCCGAAGCCGAGGGCCTGCGAAACCTCCGGCTCGTAGTGCAGCGACGAGTCGTTGAGCTTCAGCTTCTGCAGCGCCTCGCGCAGCGCCTCGTACTGGTTCGACTCGATCGGATACAGGCCGGCGAAGACCTGCGGCTTGATCTCCTTGAAGCCGGGCAGCGGGCCCGCCGCCGGGCGGTCCGCGCCGGTGACCGTGTCGCCGACCTGCGCCGCCTGCAGCTCCTTGATCCCGGAGATGACGTATCCCACTTCGCCCGCGCCGAGCTCGTCGCGCACTTGCGCCTTCGGCGTGAACACGCCCACCTGCTCGCACAGGTACGCGGACGCGGTTGACAGCAGCAGGATCCGGTCCTTGGGCCGCAAGATCCCGTCGACGACGCGCACGAGCATCACGACGCCGACGTAGTTGTCGAACCAGGAATCGATGATCAGCGCCTTCAGCGGCGCCGCCGGATCCCCGCGCGGCGCGGGGATTCGCCGGATGACCGCCTCGAGGACTTCGTCCACGTTCTCGCCGGTCTTGGCGCTCACGCGGATCGCGTCCTGCGCCGGGATGCCGATCACCTCCTCGATCTCCTGGATCGCGCGCTCGGGATTGGCCGACGGGAGGTCGATCTTGTTCAGCACCGGCACGACCTCGACGCCCAGCTCGATCGCGGTGTAGCAGTTCGCCACCGTCTGCGCCTCCACCCCCTGGGAGGCATCCACCACGAGCAGGGCGCCCTCGCAGGCGGAGAGCGAACGCGCCACTTCGTAGGAGAAATCGACGTGGCCCGGGGTGTCGATCAGGTTCAGGTTGTAGGTCGTGCCGTCGCGGGCGGTGTAGCGCAGCGCCGCCGTCTGCGCCTTGATCGTGATCCCGCGCTCGCGCTCGATGTCCATCGAATCGAGCACCTGCTCGCCCATCTCGCGGTCGGAGAGCCCGCCGCAGCGCTGGATGAAGCGGTCGGCGAGCGTCGACTTGCCGTGGTCGATGTGGGCGATGATCGAGAAATTGCGGATGTGCTGCATCGCGTGGCGTCGCGCGTCCGGCGCAGGATCCGAAAAAGGGATACAAAAAAGGGTGCCCGACAAGCACCCTTTCGCCGACCTTGCGAAGCGGGGCGGATTCTAGCCGATTTCGCGCTCCGCGCGCCCTTCGCGACCGCCGCGATCCGCGTCAGCCCCCGCTCGTCTCGCCGCGGATCGTCGCGAAGATGTTCGCCTCGCCGCGGCGGATCTGCAGCGTGATGGTCGTGCCCTTGTCGAGGCTCCCGAGCACGTCGTTGAACTGTTTCGCGGACTTGATCTCGGTCGTCGTGCCCTTCGCGGTGACCGCGACGATGACGTCGCCCTGGCGCACGTCGCCGCGCGGCTGCGTCCGCACCTCGTCCACGACCGCGCCTCCCGGCAGCCGCAGGTCGCGGCGCTTCTCCTCGCCGAGGTCGCTCACCACCAGGCCGAGGCGGTTCGCCGCCACTTCGGGCTTCTTCTCGCCCGGCTTCGCGCCGCGCCCGGCGGCGACGCGGTCGTCGGGAATCTCGCCGACCGTGACGGTGACGTCCCTCGTCTGGCCCTTGCGCCAGAGCTGGACCGACGCCTTGGCACCGGGCCGCGTCGAGCCGACGATCCGCGGCAGGTCGGCCGACGCAGTGACCGGCTTGCCGTCGAACTTGAGGATGATGTCGCCCGTTTCCACGCCCGCCCGCTCCGCCGGACCGCCCTTCTCGACCCCGTTCACCAGCGCCCCGGCCGGCTTGCCGAGGCCGAACGAGTCGGCGAGCTCCTTCGACACCTCCTGGATCACCACGCCGATCCGCCCGCGGCTCACGCGGCCGGCGCTGCGGAGCTGGCCCGAGATGTCCATCGCGACGTCGATCGGGATCGCGAACGAGAGACCCATGAAGCCGCCGGTGCGGCTGTAGATCTGCGAGTTGATCCCGATCACCTCGCCGTTCAGGTTGAAGAGCGGCCCGCCCGAGTTGCCCGGATTGATCGCGACGTCGGTCTGGATGAACGGGACGAAGTTCTCCTGCGGGAGCGAACGCCCCTTGGCGCTGATGATTCCCGCGGTCACGCTGTTCTCGAACCCGAACGGCGAGCCGATCGCGACCACCCATTCGCCGACCTTCAGCCGGCTCGGATCGCCGAACTTCACCGCCTGCAGCCCGGACGCCTCGATCTTGATCACCGCCACGTCGGTCCGCCGGTCGGCGCCGATCACCTTCGCCTTGAACTCGCGCTTGTCGTTGAACTTGACGGTGATCTCGTCGGCCTGCTCGACGACGTGGGCGTTGGTCAGGATGTAGCCGTCGGCGCTCACGACGAAGCCCGAGCCGAGGGAGTTCGACTCGAACTCGCGCGGCCCCTGCGGGCCGCGCGGCACGAACCGCCGGAAGAGCTCGGCGAGCGGGTCGTTCTCGTCGAGCTGCGGCGCCTGCGGATTGGCGCGGGCCTGGCGCTGCTGCGTCGTGCTGATGTTCACGACCGCGGCACCCTGGTTCTCGACGATCTGCGTGAAGTCGGGAAGACCCCGGACCTGGGCGGAGCCCGCGCCGGAGAAAACGAGCGCGGCGGCGGCCGATCCGGCGGCAACGAGGGTGCGGAGGGTTGTCATGGCGGCGGGCCCTTGCGGGGGTGAGCGGAGGGGTTGGCGGACAAGCCCGAAGATAAAGACAAAGCCTTGCCGTTTCAAGGGAAAGTGCACTGGCGGGCGACGGCGCGGGCGCGCGCCGGTCACTGCGGGCGGCGATACTCGACGTTCTGGGCGATCAGCTTGACGCTCTCGGCCGGCACTTCGCCGATCACCGTCACGAGGTAGTTGTCCAGCCGGCGGGTGTACACGTTGACGGCGCCCTGCCGGGACGCCCCGGGCGCCGCCTGCGGGGACTTCTCCCCCAGCGCCTCGATGAACACCGAGACCGCCGCCAGCCCATCGGACAGGACGATCTGGCCCACGTCCACGCTCGCGCCGACGTTGCGCTTGAGCTCGGTCACCTTCCGGTAGCCGGGCGGGAGCGCCTTCAGCAGCCAGCCGTGCCGGGCGAGGTCGGCGGGGACCATGCCGCTCGATTCGACCTTCCAGTCGCGCCCCTTGCCGGCGTAGCGCGATTTCACCTGCTCGCGGTCGATGCGCCCGCCGATCTGGAGCTGGGTGAACGCGAACTGCTCGACCACCTCGCCCTTCTCGTTGTAGGTCCGCGCGCGGACCAGCATGCCGGTGCTCACGTCGGCCCAGAGCTTGTGGCCGTAGCGATAGCCGTCCCTCGGCTCGAGCACGATCGCCTGGCAGTCGTGCCCGGCGATGCGCTCGGTCTCGGCCTTGCGGATCGTGTAATGCTCGCCGAGTTCGCGCGGCGCGGCCCGCATGCCCGGGAACGGCCGGGTATCGGACTGGCGCTCGACCTTCATCGTCATCGTCTGGGGCAGGTAGCAGATGACCTGCTCGTTCACGCGCACGATCTCGCGCGGCGTGCCGTCGAGCGCTTCGAGCCGCTCGTGCACGCCCGAGCCGTCGACGATCCGGGTGATACGGGAGGTCTCGGAGTGCTCGCCGTGCTGGTAGAGGAACGTGCCGGCGTAGCTCAGCCGCTCGGTCGCGGCGTAGATGCGCTGGAGCCAGGAGGCCGCGTCGCTCCCCTCCCGGGTGGGTGCGCTCGCGCCCGGCCGGGCCGCGCCTGCCCCTTGCGCGAGCGCGCCGCCGGCGGCGGCGACCGCCGCTCCCGTCACGAGCGCCGCGGCGACTGCTCGCGCGCGCATCGTCAGCGGGCCCCGTTCTCTTCCGCGACCGTACGGATGTAAGGTGCGAGCCCACCCAGCGCGAACGAGGGCGAGAAGCGCTGATGGGCGAGAAGGTAGTCGCCGACACCCTGCGCGGGCGGGATGAGCGCGGCCGGCGGCGCGACGTTCACCGCGACGGGCCCGGCACCCGGGCCGCCCTCGAAGAGCGGCAGCGACATCCAGCCGACCAGCGCCACGGCGGCGACCGACGCGGCCGCGGCGAGCGGAACCCAGAGCCGCTCGCGCGTCGAGCGCCCGGCGCGGCGCGGTGCCAGCACGGTCGGCTCCCCGGCGAGCCGCGCGCGCACCGCCCCCGCGACGTGCGGGGCGGTATGGCCGCGCAGCGCATCGCCGATCAGATGGTAGACGTCCCAGGCCTCGCGCAGCTCCGGATCGTTTTTCAGGCGCCGCACGCAGCGTTCGCCCGCCTCGTCGTCGAGCGCGCCGTCCATCATCGCCGAGAGCTGCTCTTTCATGTCGCTCACCACCTAGTATGTCACCACTGCCGTGTCACCACTGCCGTGTCACCACCGCTTGTCCTTGCCGACGTCGACCAGCGGCCGCAGCCGCGCCGCGATCGCCTCGCGCGCGCGGAAGATCCGCGACCGCACCGTGCCGATCGGGCAGTTCATGATGCTCGCGATCTCCTCGTAGCTCAGCCCCTCGATCTCGCGCAGCTCGATCGCCGTGCGCAGCTCGCCGGGCAGGTCCTCCATCGCCTTCTGGACGGTCGCCGCGATCTCCTTCGAGGCGAGCATGCTCTCCGGCGTGTTGATGTCGCGGAGCTGCTCGCCGTCCTCGAACGACTCCGCCTCGTCCGCGTCGAACTCCGTGGTCGTCGGCGCCCGCCGTCCGAGCGCCACCAGGTAGTTCTTCGCGGTATTGATCCCGATCCGGTACAGCCACGTGTAGAACGCGCTGTCGCCGCGGAACGAGGGCAGCGCGCGGTAGGCCTTGATGAAGGCTTCCTGCGCGACGTCCTCGACCTCGGCCGGATCGCGGATGAACCGCGACAGCAGCCGCCCGAGCTTGCGCTGGTACTTGGAAACGAGCAGGTCGAAGGCCTGCTTGTCGCCGCCCTGCGCGCGCTCCACCAGCCGCTGGTCAATGTCGCGGTCGGCCATCCCCGCCCTTCCGCAAGCCTCGCGTCTTCTTGTTTTTCAAGCGCTTACCGGCACGCAGCGGGCAGTATACCGCACGCACTACGAGGTCTTTCCAGCGACCTTGCTGCTAGAGACAGGAGCCGGCTCGTTTGGTTCATCGCGACGCGGCCTCATTGCGCGCGGTTTGCGCGCCCGGCGGGGACTGCGCACCCGCCGGCACGCGCCAGCGGAGCCAGACCCGCAGGCGCCGGAACGCATCCGCCGCCACGGCGTCGGGGAGCACCAGCGCCGTTCGCCGCCGGCCGGACGCGTCGCGCACGACGAGCAGCGCGAGCCAAGGCGCCGGGACCGCGGCGTCGAGGACCCGTGCGTCCTCCCAGAGGCCCGCCGGCCCGGCGACGGCGACGCGGCCGTCGGCGTCGAGTTCGAGCCCGGCGATCGCGAGCGGGGAGCGGTGCAGCGAGCGGCGAGCGTGCTCGAACGCGGAGAGCGCGAGCCCGGCGGCCACGATCGCGGCGGCCGCGGCGGGCAATGCGACCGCCGCGGCGGCGAGCGCAGCGCCGTGCGCGGTCACGACGGCTGCGGCCAGCCACCGGGACGGGCCGAGCCGCACCTGGAGGCGCGCGCTCAAACGCGGGCGAAGATCAGCGTGCCATTCGTGCCGCCGAACCCGAACGAGTTCGACAGCGCGGCGCGGATCGGCATCTCGCGCGCCTGCAACGGCACGTAGTCGAGATCGCAGGCCGGATCGGCGTTCACCAGGTTCGCCGTCGGCGGGGCGACCTGATGGCGGACCGCGAGCACCGAGAACACCGCCTCGATGCCGCCCGCCGCGCCGAGCAGGTGGCCGGTCATCGACTTGGTCGACGAGATCGCGAGCCGCCGCGCGTGCCCGCCGAAGCAGCGCTTGGTCGCGATCGTCTCGGCCAGGTCCCCGAGCGGCGTCGAGGTGCCGTGGGCGTTGATGTAGTCGACCCCGTCGGGATCGAGGCGGGCGTTCCTCAGCGCGTTCGCCATGCACCGCGCCGCGCCCTCCCCGTCCTCGCACGGCGCGGTGATGTGGTGCGCGTCGGCGCTCATGCCGTATCCGGCGAGCTCGGCGTAGATCCGCGCGCCCCGCGCGCGCGCGAACTCGTACTCCTCGAGCACGAGCACGCCGGCGCCCTCGCCGAGCACGAACCCGTCGCGATCGCGGTCCCACGGCCGGCTCGCGGTCGCGGGATCGTCGTTGCGGGTCGACAGCGCCCGCGGCGCGGTGAAGCCGCCGAGTCCGAGCGGGCTGATCGTCGACTCCGAGCCGCCGGCGACGATCACGTCGGCGTCGCCGTACTCGATCAGCCGCCCGGCCTCGCCGATGCAGTGGTTCGAGGTGGTGCAGGCGGTCACCATCGCCAGGTTCGGCCCTTTCAGCCCGTACAGGATCGAGAGCTGGCCGGCGATCATGTTGATGATGCTGCCCGGGACGAAGAACGGCGAGATCTTGCGCGGGCCGCCCTTCAGCCAGTCGTCGTGGGTCGACTCGATCAGCGGCAGCCCGCCGATCCCGGAGCCGATGACGCAGCCGACGCGCTCGCGATCGGTGCGATCGAGGTCGAGGCCGGAGTCCTTCAGCGCCTGGATGCCCGCCGCCAGCCCGTAGTGGATGAAGGTGTCGTAGCGGCGCGCCTCCTTGGGCGACAGGTAGGCGGCGACGTCGAAGCCCTTCACCTCGCCGGCGATCCGGCTCGGGAAGGCGCTCGCGTCGAAGCGGGTGATGCGGGTGATGCCGGAGCGGCCGGCGACGACGTTCTGCCAGGCTTCGTCGACCGAGTTGCCGACGGGGCAGACGATGCCGAGCCCGGTGACGACGACGCGGCGGCGGGTCAAGCGGGCGGGCGCTGGAGGGGGGAACGACGCCCCTTCGCGCGCTGCGGGGAGGGGTGGGCCGCGGCCGCCGTCACGGGTCGCATTCCGGCGCCTGCTCCGGCTACGCCTTCTTCGAGACGTGGCCCTTGATGTAGTCGACGGCCTGCTGCACCGTGGTGATCTTCTCGGCCTCTTCGTCCGGGATCTCGGTCTCGAACTCCTCCTCGAGCGCCATCACCAGCTCGACCGTGTCGAGCGAATCGGCGCCGAGGTCGTCGACGAACGAGGACTCGTTCTTGATCTCCGCCTCGTTCACGCCGAGTTGCTCGGCGACGATCTTCTTGACCCTGGGTTCGACGTTGTCCATGCGAGGCTCCTTCCCTTGCTTTAGCGCCGGAATGTGTTCTAGGAATGCCGGCCCGAGGCGGCGGATTCTAGCAGAACGCCTCCCCGCCCCCGGTCGCGGCCAGAATTCGCCGTCAACTCATGTACATGCCGCCGTTGACGTGCAGCGTCGCGCCGGTGACGTACGCCGCCCCCGGCGAGGCGAGAAAGAGCACCGCCGCGGCGACGTCCTCCGGCCGCCCGAGCCGGCCGAGGGGAATCTGGGCGAGCAGCGCCGCGCGCTGCGGCTCGGCGAGCGCGCGCGTCATGTCGGTGTCGATGAAGCCCGGGGCGATGCAGTTGACGGTGATGCCGCGGCTGCCGATCTCGCGCGCGAGCGCGCGCGTCAGGCCGGCGACGCCGGCCTTGGCCGCGGCGTAGTTCGCCTGCCCGGGGTTGCCGCTCGCGCCGACGACCGAGGTGATGCTGACGATCCGGCCGGCCCGCGCCTTCATCATTCCCCGCAGCACCGCGCGCGACAGGCGGAAGACCGACTTGAGATCGGTGTCGAGCACCGCGTCCCACTCGGCGTCCTTCATGCGCAGGAGCAGGTTGTCCCGCGCGATGCCGGCGTTGTTGACGAGGATCCCGATCGCGCCGAGCTCCTTCTCGAGGGCCGCCACGCACGCATCCACGGCGGCGCCGTCGGTGACGTTCAGCGCCGCGCCACGCCCCGCGATGCCGGCGGCGGCGAGCGCTTCGCCGATCGCGGCCGCGCCCGCGTCGGAGGTCGCGGTGCCGACGACGGTCGCGCCGGCGCCGCCGAGCGCGAGCGCGATGGCTTTGCCGATGCCGCGCGACGCGCCGGTGACGAGCGCGACCTGCCCCGCGAGCTCACCCGCCCGATCGGCCACGTCAGGTGACTTTCAGGGCCGCGATCGCCTGCACCATCGCGTCGCGATCGACGAGCGAAGTGCCCTGCGTACCGTCGGCGATCCGCTTGACGAGCGGCGCGAGCACCTTGCCCGGTCCGCACTCGAAGACCTCGGTCACGCCGCGCGCAGCGATCGCGCGCACGCACTCCACCCAGCGCACCGGGTGATCGGCCTGGCGCACGAGCGCGTCCTTGATCGCCGCGGGATCGCTGCAGACTGCCGCATCGACGTTGTTGACGACCGGCATGCGCGGCGGCCGGAAAGTGATCGCCTGGAGGTGCGTCGCCAGCCGCGCCGCGGCCGGAGCGAGAAGCGAGGAGTGGAACGGCGCGCTCACCGGCAGCGACACGGCGCGCCGCGCGCCTTTCGATCGTGCGATCCCGATCGCCCGCTCGACCGCGGCCGCATGCCCGGCGATCACCACCTGGCCGGGTGCATTGAAGTTCACCGCCTCGACCACCGCGCCTTGCGCGGCTTCGGCGCACGCCGAGCGCACCGCGTCGTCGTCGAGGCCGAGCACCGCCGCCATGGCGCCTTCGCCCACCGGCACCGCCTCCTGCATCGCCTGGGCGCGCAGCCGCACGAGCGGCAGCGCATCCTCGAACGCAAGCGCGCCGGCGGCGACGAGCGCGGTGTACTCGCCGAGGCTGTGCCCGGCGACCACCGCCGGCTCCGGCCCGCCGAGCGAGCGCCACAGCCGGTACGCGGCATAGCCGGCGGTCAGCATCACAGGCTGCGTGTTCACCGTGCGGTTCAACTCGTCGGCGGGGCCATCGGCGATCAGTCTCCCGATGTCCTGCTGCAGCGTCGCCGAGGCGATCGCCAGCACTTCGGCGACCTCGGGCGCATCGCCGTATCCGGCGAGCATGCCGAGCGACTGCGAGCCCTGCCCCGGAAACACGATCCCGATCGTCATCGACCCTCCGTCAGAACTCGGCGAGCGAGGCGCCCCAGGTGAAGCCGCCGCCCACGCCCTGGAGCAGCACCTTGTGCCCGGCGCGGATGCGCCCGTCGCGCAGCGCGAGGTCGAGCGCGAGCGGCACCGACGCGGCCGACGTGTTGCCGTGCCGGTCGACAGTGACCACGAGCTTCTCCGCGGGAATACCGAGCCGCTTCACCGTCGCGTCCAGAATCCGCACGTTCGCCTGATGCGGAATCAGCCAGTCGATGTCGCGCAGGCTCATGCCGCAGCGCTCGACCGTCTCGCGCGCGACCTCGTCGAGGACGCGCACCGCGAACCGGAACACCGCCGGCCCGTCCATGGTCAGGAACGGGCTGCCGACGATCTTCCCGCCGCACACGTTGCCCGGCACCGCCAGGTCCCCGGCGTGGCCGCCGTCGGCGCGCAGGACGCTCGCGTGCACGCCCGGCCGCTCGTCGGCACGCAGCACCACCGCGCCGGCACCGTCGCCGAACAGCACGCAGGTCCCGCGATCGTTCCAGTCGAGGATGCGCGAGAACACCTCGGCGCCGACGACGAGCGCGTTGCGCGACTGGCCCGACCGCACGAAGCTGTCGGCGACTGCCAGCCCATAGACGAACCCGCTGCAGACCGCCTGCACGTCGAACGCCGCGCAGCCGCGTACACCGAGCTTCGCCTGCAGCAGGCAGGCGGTGCTCGGGAAGACGTAATCCGGAGTGGAAGTCGCGACGATGATGAGGTCGAGGTCGGCGGCGCTCGTGCCCGCCGCCGCGAGCGCCGCGCGGCTCGCTTCCAGCGCGAGATCACTCGAAGTCTGGCGCTCGTCGGCGATGTGCCGCTGCCGGATCCCGGTCCGCGACGCGATCCACTCGTCGGAGGTGTCGACGCGGCGCGCGAGCTCGTGGTTGGTCACGATGCGCGGCGGCAGGTAACCGCCGGTGCCGACGATGCGCGCGTACTTCACGACGCGGCCTCCGCGGACGCGGCCTCGGCGACGGCGGCGCTCGCCTCCGCCACCGCGAGCCGCCCGGCGATGCGCTCGAGCACGCCGCCGCGCACTTCCTCGGCCGCGCGCTCGATCGCGCGGCAGAACGCGATCGCATCGGCCGACCCGTGGCTCTTGACGATCACGCCCTTCAGGCCGAGCAGGGTCGCGCCGTTGTAGCGCCGCGGGTCGACGCGCCGCCGGAACGCGCGGATCGCCGGCCAGGCGAAGAGCGCCGAGAGTCGCCGCAGCGGCCCGCCGGTGAACTCCTCGCGCAGGAACGTTCCCATCATCCGCGCGAGCCCCTCGGAGGTCTTGAGCGCGACGTTGCCGACGAAACCGTCGCAGACCACCACGTCGACCTCGCCGCGGAAGATCCCGTCGCCCTCGACGTTGCCGGCGAAGTTGAGCTCGCTCGCGCGCAGGAGGTCGCCCGCCTGCTTGACGATCTGGTTGCCCTTGATCGCCTCGGCGCCGATGTTGAGGAGGCCGACGCTCGGGCGCTCGCGGCCCTCCACCGCCGACACGAGGATCGATCCCATCACCGCGAACTGCAGCAGGTGCTCCGGCCGGCAATCTGGGCTCGCGCCGAGGTCGAGCATGTACGTCTGCCCCTTGAGCGTCGGCAGCACCGAGACGAGCGCCGGCCGGTCGATGCCGGGCAGGGTCCGCAGCACGAAGTGCGCCGTCGCCATCAGCGCGCCGGTGTTGCCGGCGCTCACCGCCGCGTGCGCCTCGCCCGTCTTGACGAGGTCGATGGCGATGCGCATCGACGAGTCCTTCTTGCGCTTGACCGCGGTCGCCGGCGATTCGTCCATCGCCACCACTTCGGCCGCGTGCCGGACACGGAGCCGCGCCGAGGCGGTCGCGTGGCGGCGGGCGAGCTCCGTCCCGATTGCGTCGCTCCGCCCCACGAGGATCACCGCGGCGTCCGCGCTCGCCGCGAGAAAGCGCAGCGCTGCGGGCACGGTCACCGCGGGGCCGTGGTCGCCGCCCATGCAGTCGATCGCCAGGGTTACGTCGCTCGCCACGATCGGCCGGCCGCGCTCGACACCCGCCGGCCGGCCGCCTCCTCCCTCGGCTCGCTCGCAGCGCGCCGCGGGCGCGGCGCGGTCGCGGGCGTCACTCGCTCTTGGTCTTGACGACCTTCTTGCCGCGGTAGAAGCCGCTCGGGCTGACGTGGTGCCGCAGGTGGATCTCGCCGGTCGAGGGCTCGACCGCGAGCGGCGGGTTGACGAGCGCATCGTGCGAGCGATGCATGCCCCGCTTCGACGCCGACTTCTTGTTCTGCTGGACGGCCATGTTGGCTCCTTCAACTGTTTGCATCGATCTGCTTCAGGCCGGCGAGCGCCGCGAACGGCGAGGTCTCCGTCAGCCCGGTTCCCCGCGCGCCGCCGGTCTCGCAGCGCGCGTGCATCGGAATCATCGGCGCCGCGAGGATCAGCTCGTCCTCGATGAGCGCCGCGAGGTCCATCGCCGGCGACGCGAGCACCCGGTCGCGCTCGTCCTGCGCCGCGTCGATCTCCGCCGGGGAAGCGGCGAGCGCGAGAACGCTCGCCACAGCAACCGGAAACCCGAAGCGCTCGAGGCAGCGCTGGCAGGTGAGCTCGATCTCCCCGTGCGCCTCGATCGTCAGCGCCGGCTCGCCGTCCGCATCGCCGCGCACCGCGTAGTGCACATCCGCCGCACTGCAGCCGAGCTCCGCGAGTCGCGGGAGGTCGCCGATCCCGAGCACGCCCTTGACCGTCTCGCGCGCGGCCGCGAACCGCAGGCCGTCAATCGTCCCGGTGCGAGACATGGGGCGCGAATGATAGTATTTTTCGCCACTACCGTCAAAGAAATCAGCGAACTAGCAACTTGCAACGGGCGCGTGCGCCGGCGCGCGCCGCGCGCCGCGCGCCATGATCCCGCCCCGCCTCATCCTGGCCTCGACTTCTCCGTACCGGCGCGAGCTCCTCGCGCGACTGCGCGTCCCGTTCGAGGCGATGAGTCCCGGCGTCGACGAAACGCCGCGCGACGGCGAGACGCCCGCCGCGCTCGCCGTGCGGCTCGCCGAGGAGAAGGCGCGGGCGATCGCCGCGCGCCATCCCGATGCGATCGTCATCGGCGGCGACCAGGTCGCGGTGCTCGACGGGCGCACGCTCGCCAAGCCCGGGACGCACGCGAACGCGATCGCGCAGCTCCGCGCGGTGCGCGGACGGCGGGTGAGCTTCCTCACCGCGGTCGCGGTCGAGCACGCCGCGCGCGGCGAGCGGCGGGCGCGGCTCGTCCCGTGCGAAGTCGAGTTCCGCGACTTCCCCGAGGACGCGATCGAGCCCTATCTTCGCGCCGACCGTCCGTACGACTGCGCCGGCGCGGCGAAGATCGAAAGCCTCGGGATCGCGCTCGTGGCGCGGCTCGAGGGCGACGATCCGACCGCGCTCGTCGGCCTGCCGCTGATCGCGCTCGTGGGGCTCCTCGGCGAGCTCGGGCTCGACGTGTTGCGGCCGGCCTAGGGCCGCGGGTGGGCGCGGGTACGTTGCTTCTCGTCCCGACGCCGCTTGGCGACGGGGCGCTCGACGAGAGCGTTCCCGCGCTCGTGCAGGCCCGGGTCCGGCGCATCGACCGGTTCGTCGTCGAGGAGCCGAAGCGCGCCCGGGCGTTCCTGAAGCGGATCGGGCATCCACGGCCGCTCGCCTCGCTCGCGATCGACCCTCTGCCGGAGCGCCCTGATCGGGCCGCGCTGGACCGATTGCTCGCGCCGCTCATGGGCGGCGCAGACACCGCCCTCCTCTCCGACGTCGGCGCGCCTGCCGTGGCGGACCCGGGCGCGCTACTCGTGCGGCGGGCACACGAGCTCGCGATCCGCGTTGCGCCGCTCGTGGGACCATCGGCGATCCTGCTCGCGCTGATGGCGTCGGGACTCGAGGGCCAGCGGTTCGCGTTCCACGGCTACCTGCCGGTCGCGGAAGGCGCGCTCGCCACGCAGCTGAAGGCGCTCGAAGCGGATTCGCGCCGCGAGCGCCGCACCGAGATCTTCATCGAGACGCCGTACCGAACGGACCGGCTCCTGCGCGCGATCACGGCGGCGTGCGCGCCGGCCACGCTGCTCTCGGTTGCGGTCGAGCTGACCCTGCCGGGTGAAACGATCGCGACGCGAACGATCGCCGCGTGGCGGCGGGCGCTGCCTGCGCTGGGCAGACGGCCGGCGGTGTTCCTGCTCCTCGCCTGAAAGGACTATCGGAGGCGCGGCGATTCGGCGGTGAGCCCGAGCGCGGCGGCCGCGCCCGCGCCGAAGCGCTTGGCGAGCCGCTCGGCGACGTTCTCCTTCTGCGTGAAGTCGACGATGCTCTCGGCCTTGACCACCTCGCGCGCGACGTACTCGAGGCTGCCGAGCCCGTCGGTGAGGCCGAGCTCGATCGACTTCGAGCCGGTCCAGATGAGGCCGCTGAAGAGCTCGGGCGAGTCCTTGAGCCGCGCCCCGCGCCCCTTGCGCACGACGTCGATGAACTGCGTGTGGATCTCGCCGAGCAGCGCCTTCGCGTAATCGACCTGGCGTGCCTCGAGCGGCGAGAACGGGTCGAGGAACGCCTTGTTGTCGCCGGCGGTGAACACCCGGCGCTCGACGCCGAGCTTGTGCATGGCGTCGACGAAGCCGAAGTTGTCCATCAGCACGCCGATCGAGCCGACGAGGCTCGCCTTGTCGACGTAGATCTTGTCCGCGGCCGAGGCGATGTAGTAGCCGCCGGAGGCGCAGATGTCCTCCACCACCGCGTACACGGGCGTGTCGGGATGCAGCCCGCGCAGCCGCCGGATCTCGTCGTAGATGATCCCCGCCTGCACCGGGCTGCCGCCGGGCGAGTTGATCCGGAGCACGACCCCTTGCGTCTTCTTGTCCTTGAACGCGCCCTGGAGCGCGGCCGTCACGTTGTCGGCGCTCGCGTTGCCCTTGGCGTCGATGACACCGGCGACCTCCACGAGCGCGGTGTGCTTCTCGGTGGACCGGTCGCGCCGGCCCCAGTCGTAGAACGTGCCGATGAGGAAGGTGACGTAGGCGAACGCGAGCAGCTTGAAGAAGATGCCCCAGCGGCGTGCGCGCCGCTGCTCCTTGAGCGCATCGAGCGCGAGCTTCTCGATCAGCCCGCGCTCCCAGTTCGGGTCGCCCTTCCGGTCGGTATCAGCCATGGTTGCCAGCCTGCTCTTTCAGGATCACCGCGCCGTCGACTTCCTCGACCGCGACCGGCAGGAGGCCGCCCCCGCGGCACGGCCCGCCGAGGCACGCGCCGGTCGCCGGGTCGTACGTCGCGCCGTGCGTCGAGCATAGCAAAACCATGCCGTCGGCATCGAAAAACCGCCCCGGCTGCCAGTCGAGCTCGACGCCGACGTGCGCGCAGCGGTTGACATAGGCGTACACCCGGCCGTCGTGCCGGATCGCGAATGCGCTCGCCGCGGCCCCGCCCCGCCGCACCTCGAAGCGCACGCCGTCGCCGCCCTCGGCGAGCGCGTCGCTCGCGCACACCACTACGCGCCCCGCTACGCGTTCGCGCTCAGCCATCGTCCGAGTTCCGCGGTCGAATGGACCAGCCCGAGCGGCGCGTGCCGCGCGAGCGCCGCCGCGTCGTGCGCGCCGTAGCTGACGGCGACTGCGGCGACGCCGGCGTTCGCCGCCATCTGCAGGTCGTGGGACGTGTCGCCGATCATCAGCGCATGCGCCGGCTCCAGCGCCAGCTCGTCGAGCAGCTCGAGCAGCATGTCCGGCGCCGGCTTCGAGGCGCTCTGGTCGGCGCAGCGCGTCGCATCGAAGTGGCGCGCGAGTCCGGTGTGCGCGAGCGCGCGGGCGAGCCCCGCGCGGCTCTTGCCGGTCGCGATCGCCAGCCGGTGCCCGCTCGCGCGCAGGCTCTCCAGCATCTCGCGCGTGCCGGGAAAGAGCGGCAGGTCGGCGTCGCGCGCACGGAAGTGCACCCCATAACGCTCGGCCACCCGAGGGTACTCCGACGGCGCGAGCCCCGGGATGGCGTGCGCGAGCGAGTCGGCGAGACCGAGCCCGATCACGTGGCGCGCCCGGGCCTCGTCGGGCACCGGCAGGCCGAGATCGCGGCAGGCGGCCTGGATGCAGGCGGCGATCGCCCCGGCCGAGTCGATCAGCGTGCCGTCCCAGTCGAAGACGAGGAGGTCAAACCGCTTCGGCATGGGCCGGTCCCCGGACGGTGGCGAGAAAGCCGGCAAGCTCGTCCGGCAGCGGCGCCTCGAGCGCGACCCGCCCGGCGCCGAGCGGGTGCGCGAATGCGAGCGCATGAGCGTGCAGGAACATCCGTTTCAGGCCGCGCTTCGCCAGCGCGCGGTTCAGCTCGAAGTCGCCGTAGCGGTCGTCGCCGGCGATCGGGAAGCCCAGGTGGGCGAGGTGCACGCGGATCTGGTGCGTCCGCCCGGTGGCGAGCGTCGCCTCGACGAGCGAGAAGGCGCCGCAGCGCTCGACCGCCCGGAAATCGGTGCGCGACGACTGACCGCCCGCGCCGACGCTCACGTGCCGCGCGCCGGTCGCGGTGACGCGCTTGCGCAGCGGCAGTTCGACCGTGCGCGGCCCCCGCGCCCACGCACCCTTCACCAGCGCGAGATAGCGCTTGGCGACCCGGCCCTCGCGGAGCGCCGCGTGCAGGGCGACGAGCGCCGCGCGCTTCTTGGCGAGCACGAGCAGGCCGGAGGTCTCGCGGTCGAGACGGTGGGCGAGCTCCAGGAACCTCGCCTCCGGACGCGCCGCCCGGAGCTGCTCGATGACCCCGAAGCTCACCCCGCTCCCGCCGTGGACCGCCACCCCCGAAGGCTTGTCGATCACGAGCAGCGCGTCGTCCTCGAACGCGATCCGGAAGCGGGGATCGCGCGGCGGCGCCGGGCGGCGCGCCGGCGCGGCGCTCGTGCGAACCGGCGGGATCCGCACCCGGTCACCCGCCTGGAGGCGATAGGTGGCGTCCACCCGGCGGCTGTTCACCCGCACCTCGCCGCCCCGGAGGAGCCGGTAGACGTGGCTCCGCGGCACCCCTTTCAGCTCGCGGAGGAGGAAATTGTCGACGCGCTGTGCGGCCCGCCCTTCGTCGACCACGACCACGCCCGCACGCGCGTTGCCTAAACCCTTCATTCTTCATATACTCCGGGCGCTGTCTTCGCTCGCGGGACAGCGGCCGCCGGCACCGTCCGCGGCCGCCAGCACGTCCCCGGCCACTTGGCCGCGAAGCGGGCCCGACCCGGCCAGCGCGCGATACGCCGTCACCCTGTCACCGCGACGATCGCGGCATTCGTGACTCGTGACAACAGGGACAATCGTGACACGCGTGACACGCGCCGTCCGCTCCCGGGTCAGGGGCAAGCCCGTCAGCTGGTTTCGATCGCTCACCAGAAGCAGCGATGTTAAATGAGTAGCGCGCCGGAATCCGTTACCGATTCCACCCGCCCGGCACGGGGAGACCACTCCGGGCGGTACCCGCCAGACGACACGCCCCGCCGACTGACCCTGGAACCACGAGCGAACATCACGATGCTTCGTTAACGGCAGCCCACCAGTCAAGCGGCGTGTTTCGCAGCGGCGCGCGAGGAGAAGAACTACATGAAGCGCATGCTGTTCAACGCGACCCAGGCCGAGGAACTCCGGGTCGCGATCGTCGACGGTCAGAAACTGATCGACCTCGACATCGAATCGGCGAGCAAGGAGCAACGCAAGAGCAACATCTACAAAGGCGTCATCACCCGGGTAGAGCCCAGCCTCGAAGCGGCGTTCGTCGACTACGGCACCGAACGCCACGGCTTCCTGCCGTTCAAGGAGATCGCGCGGAGCTATTTCCGCGCCGACGCCGAGCCCGGCCGCGCCCGCATCCAGGATGCGGTCGCCGAGGGCACCGAGGTGATCGTCCAGGTCGAGAAGGACGAGCGCGGCAACAAGGGCGCCGCGCTCACCACCTTCATCAGCCTCGCCGGCCGGTACCTCGTCCTCATGCCGAACAACCCGCGCGGCGGCGGCGTCTCGCGCCGGGTCGAGGGCGAGGACCGCAACGAGCTCCGCGAGACCATGGAGAAGCTCCCGGTCCCGCAGGGAATGAGCGTCATCGCCCGCACCGCCGGGATCGGCCGCACGCTCGAAGAGCTCGAGTGGGACCTCACCTACCTCCTCAAGCTGTGGGAGAAGATCGGCGAGGCGGGCGAGTCGCAGCGCGACGAGTCCGGCCAGCTCGCCAACCCCGCGCCGTACCTGATCTACCAGGAGTCGAGTCTCGTCATCCGCGCGATCCGGGACTACTTCCACCCCGACATCGGCGAGATCCTGATCGACACCGACTCGATCCACGAGCAGACCGTGGCGTTCATGAGCAACGTCATGCCCGACAACGTCCAGCGGGTGAAGCGCTACCACGACGACGTGCCGCTCTTCTCGCGCTTCCAGATCGAGCACCAGATCGAGAGCGCCTACTCGCGCCAGGTGACGCTCCCCTCGGGCGGCGCGGTCGTCATCGACCACACCGAGGCGCTGGTGTCGGTCGACGTCAACTCGGCCCGTGCGACCAAGGGCGGCGACATCGAGGAAACGGCGCTGCGGACGAACCTCGAGGCCGCCGACGAGATCGCGCGGCAGCTGCGCCTGCGCGACCTCGGCGGGCTGATCGTCATCGACTTCATCGACATGGAGATCGCGCGCAGCCAGCGCGAGGTCGAGAACCGCCTGCGCGAGGCGCTGCGCTACGACCGCGCGCGGGTGCAGATGGGCAAGATCTCGCGCTTCGGGCTGATGGAGCTCTCGCGCCAGCGGCTGCGGCCCTCGCTCGAGGAGACCGCGCACCAGCAGTGCCCGCGCTGCAACGGCATCGGCTTCATCCGCGGCATCGAGTCGACCGCGCTCCACATCCTGCGCATCATGCAGGAGGAGGCGATGAAGGAGAACAGCGCCGCGGTCCACGTGCAGGTGCCGGTGGACGTCGCCACCTACCTCCTCAACGAGAAGCGCGCCGACATCCACGCGGTCGAGGCGCGGCTCAAGGTGAACGTCGTCGTGATTCCGAACGTCCACCTCGAGACACCGCACTACAAGGTCGAGCGGCGGCGCCACGACGATCTCAACCAGGAAGGCGTGCTGCCGCCGAGCTACAACCTGGTGGAGGCACCGGCCGAGGAGGAGGCCCTCGTTTCGCCGCAGGACGCGCGAGCGCCGAAGCAGCAGGCGGCCGTTCAGGGTGTCACGCCGGAGCAGCCCGCACCGATCGTTCCGCCGAAGCCGGTGGCCGTGCCGGCGTCGCCCGCGCCCGTGCTGCCCGTGCGCGCGGAAGCGCCGGCGCAGGAGAGAGCGGGATTCATCGGCCGGTTGTTCGGCTGGCTCCGCAGCCCGGAGCCCGCGCCCGTGCCCCAGGCGGCGGCATCGGTACCGGCGCTGCCCGACCCGCGCGAGCGGCGCGACCACCGCGGCGAGCGGCCGGACCGGCGCGACCGCGGGAGCGACCGCAATCGCGGCGACGGGCAGGATCGGGGTCGCGGCGACCGGCCGCGCCACGATCGGATGCAGGGCCAGGGCCGCGGTCGCGACGGCGAGCGGCAGGGACGCGGCGGCGACCAGGGCAATCGCGACCGGCGCGACCGGCGCGATCACCGCGACCCGCAGCGGGACGGGCAACGCGGCCCGCGGCCCGATGACCGGCCGCGGCAAGGCGGAGGCGAGCCGCGCCGGGGCGGCGAGCAGCGGCAGGGGTTCGAGCAGCGCCCGGTCGGCGAACAGCGCCCGGTCGGCGAACAGCGCCCGGTCGGCGAACAGCGTCCGGTCGGCGAACAGCGTCCGGTCAACGAACAGCGTCCGGTCAACGAACAGCGTCCGGTCAACGAACAGCGTCCGGTCGGCGAACAGCGTCCGGTCGGCGAACAGCGTCAAAGCGAGCGTTCGCCGCAGGAACCGCGGATGCAGCCGATCGGCGCGTCGTTTGCCCAGCCCCGGCCCGAAGGCGGTGCGGAGCAGGACGGCGAACGCCGCCGGGGCCGCCGCAATCGCCGCGATCGCGGGGATCGAGGCGACCGGGGCGACCGTCACGACGGCCAGCGCCACGAGGGACCACGCCAGGACGGACCGCGCCAGGACGGACCGCGCCAGGAGGGATCGCGTCACGAGGGACCGCGCCGGGAGGGGCAACAACGCCCGGACGGCCAGCGCAACGACCGTCCGCGGCGCGAGGTCCCGGTCAGCGAGGATCAGCTGCGCGAGGAGCAGCTGCGCGAAGGACGGCTGCGCGCCGCGGAGGCGGAGCAAGCCGCCGCAGCGGAGGCGTCGCCGTTCGCCCGCATCGCCGCAGCACCCGTCGCGGCAGCCGCCATGGCCCCGGTATTCGAGCCGCAGCGCGAGACCCGCGCGTTCGAACCGCCGCGCGAAGCGCCGGTGATCGCCGAGGCCTTGCCGATCGCGGTGGAGCGCCGGCCCGAGGCCCGGATCCCACCTCCGCCGCCGGTGAACGTCGACGACGCGCTGCGCGACAGCGGCCTGGTGATGATCGAAACGAGCCGCGACAAGGTCCGCGCTGACGCCCCCGTCGACGAAGCGCCCGTGCCGCGGGCGCGCCGCGAGCGCCGCCCGCCGCCGTCCGATCTCGAGACCCCGCTGCAGCAGGTCGAGACCCGCAAGTCGGACGGCGGGCCGACCCCGCAGTAGCCGAGCCTACCCGGCCAGCTCGGCCCGCATCCGGTCGAGCAGGCCGGCGGTCGCGTCCTCGACGAGGTCGAGCACGTGCTCGAACCCGGCGGGCCCGCCGTAGTACGGATCGGGCACCTCGTCGCCGGCCGCGCCGCGCGCGAACTCGAGCAGCAGCCGCACCTTGTGCCCCGCCGACGGCGGCGCAAGCCGGGCGAGGATCGCGTGATGCTCGCGGTCCATCGCGACGATGAGGTCGAAGTCCCGGAAGTCCTCGCGCGTGACGCGGCGCGCGCGCAGCCGCGACAGGTCGTAGCCGCGGCGTTGCGCGTGCGCCTGCGCGCGCGGGTCGGGTGGCTCACCGTCGTGGTAAGCGTGCGTCCCCGCCGAGTCGGCAGCGACCCGGTCGGCGAGGCCCGCGTCGGCGACGAGCTTGCGGAACACGCCCTCGGCGGTCGGCGACCGGCAGATGTTGCCGGTGCAGACGAAGAGCACCCG
>Ga0187893_10002753_pt1 | contig 37722 bp, 37 predicted proteins | sample MA1701074metaG_FD_139574 | JGI IMG/M metagenome (GOLD analysis project Ga0187893, IMG submission 139574) | White microbial mat communities from a basaltic lava cave in the Kipuka Kanohina Cave System on the Island of Hawaii, USA - MA170107-4 metaG ... | reverse complement strand
TCACCGGCTCCTACAGTCCCGGCGCCAGCGGCAACATGGCGAGCACCAAGTTCGCCAGCTCGCTCGCGGTGGGGATCAACGTCATCATGCTGCCGGGCGGGAAGGTCGTGACCATCGTGACCACGGCCGACAACCAGCAGCTCACCCAGAACACGCCGGTGCCGACCTCGGCGTTCGCCGGCCGGCGCGTCTCGTGGCGCGAGCTGATCAAGGAGTAGGCGCGGCCCCCGGCGCGCGGCGCCTCGGGCTCGCGCTCGCGGCGTCGCTCCTAGCGCACGGCGCGTTGCTCGGCGCGCTGCCGCGGGCCTGGCACCCCGCGCCTGCGCCGGACGAGCCGGTCGCGCCGCTGCAAGTCAGCTTCCTCGCGCCTGCGGCGGCGCCCGCTGCGGCGCGCTATCTGCCGGGCCACCAGCTTGACCGGCGTCCGCAGATTCTCACGCACGTGGAGCCGAGTTTCCCCACGCTGGCTCTCGCTCCCGTCGGCCGCGTGGTGCTCGGGCTCTACGTCGACGAAACCGGCCGCGTGGACAAGGTGGCGGTCGAATCCGACGACCCGAACGGGGCGTTCGCCGCCTCCGCGCGCGCGGCCTTCGCCGGCGCGCGCTTCTTGCCCGGGATGAAACGCGGCGTGCCGGTCAAGTCCCTGCTGCGCATCGAGGTGCTGTTCGGCGCCCCCCACCCCGACAACGCCAGGCAATGAAATTAGCGCTCGCTTTCCTGCTGCTGGCATCCGCGGCCGCGGCCGCGTCGAACAAGGCCGACCTCGGCGATCTCGCCAAGCAGGCGGCGAGCGGGTCGGCACCCGCGCGGCAGGAAATCGAGCGCCGCGCCAACGGCGGCGACGCGTACGCCGAGCACCTGATGGGCCTGATGCACGTCTCCGGCCAGGGCGCCGTGCAGAGCGACACGCAGGCGGTCGAGTGGTTCCTGCGCGCCGCGAAGAAGGGCCACGTGCCCTCGCAGCACAACCTCGGCGTGATCTACGAGCGCACCCCGGGCTCGCTCAGGGACGCGGCCGAGGCGCGGCGCTGGTACCTGTCGGCCGCCGAGCAGGGCTACGCGCGCTCGCAGGCGAAGATCGGCGCCTTCTACCTCGACGGCGCCGGCGTCCCGGCCGACACCGACCTCGGCAAGGCGTGGATCGAGAAGGCCGCCGCGCAGGGCGAGCCGTACGCGCTTTACCGGCTCGGCATGCTCTACCTCGAAGGGCGCGGCTACGAAAAGGACCCGAAGAAGGCGGCGCAGCTCATCGCCCAGGCGGCGGACGGCAAGGACCGCGACGCGCAGTTCCAGGCGGCGCTCCTCTACCACGACGGCCGCGGCGTGGCGAAGGACCGCCAAAAAACGCTGCAGCTGCTGCGCGCGGCGGCCGACCAGCGGCAGGCCGAGGCCGAATACATGCTCGCGGTGGTGTACCGGATGGGCTGGCTGGGCGTGAAGCGCAACGAGAAGCAGTCGCTCGCGCTTCTCCACCGCAGCGCGGTCCAGGGCCACGCACCGGCGCAGTACCAGCTCGGCCTCGCCTACGCCGCCGGCGAAGGCGTGAAGCCCGACTCCGAGGAAGCCTACGGCTGGCTGCTGCGCGCCGCCCGCCAGGGCCATGCGCCGGCGATCGAGCAGGTGCGCCGCATCCAGTCCGGCGTCAAGAAAAATCCCTGAGCGCTGCGGCGACGCGCGCGATCACCGGGTCCCAGTAGTAGAGCCGCTCCTGGCGCCACATGCGCGCCGCCGGATACCACGGCAGCTTTTCTCCCTTGCGCAGGTAGCGCCAGCCGGGCTGCGCGGGGACCAGGACCCACACCGGGCGCGCCAGCGCGCCCGCCAGGTGGATCGCGGTGGTGGTGACGCTGATCACCAGGTCGAGCTCGCACAGCAGCGCCGCGCACTCGTCGAGGTCGTCCACCGGCTCCTGCCAGTGCGCGAGCGGCACGCCCTCGGCGCGCAGCGCCGCCACCTCCTCGCGGCAGTCGCCGTACTGCAGGCTCACGAACCGCAGACCGGGCACGCCGAAGATCGGCCGCCATTGCTCGAGCGGGATCGAGCGCTGCGCACGGTCGGTGCGCTCGGTGCCGCCGCGCCAGGAGATGCCGACCCGGAGGCCCGGGCCGAGCGCGGCGAGCTGCGTGCGCCAGTGCGCGCGCCGCGCCGCGTCCGCGGCGAGGTAGCCCCGGTGCGCCGGAAACGCTGCCAGGTCGCGGCGCAGGAACTCGCCGAGCCCGCTCATCGGCGCGTGGTAGTCGGGCCGGGGCGGCGGTCCCTTGCGCGGGCGCTTCGCGATCACCGTGGCCCCGGGAAACGAGCGCGCGAACAGGCGCTCGAGCCGCGGATGGCACTCGAAGGTGCAGCGCGCGCCGCTCGCGAGCAGGTCGGGAAACATGTTCGCGAACATCGCCTGGTCGCCGAGGCCCTGCTCGGACCAGACGTGGATCGACCTCCCGGCGAGGGGCTCGCCGCGCCACAGCGGGCAGGCGAAATCCTGCTTGAAGCGCGCGTTCTCCCGCAGCCCCCATTTCTTTCCCTGGTGGTGCCAGCCGCTGGCGAAATCGCCCAGCGCGAGCAGCGCGAACGACAGGTTGTTGTGCGCGCCGGCATCCTCCGGGTCGCGCTCCAGCGCCCGGCGAAAGCACGCGATGCCCTCGTCGAACCGGTCCAGGGTGCAGAGCTGCAGGCCCATCGCGCCCAGGATCGGCGCGTGGTCGGGCGCCTCCGCGGCGAGCGCCTCGAGCTGCGCGAGCGAGGACTGCGCGTCGCCGCACTCGCCGGTGAGCACCGCCTGGTTGAGGCGCGCGCCGAAGTTCGAGGGCTGCAGCGCGAGCGCGGCGGCGTTGGCGGCGAGCGCCTTTACGGGCCGCCCGAGCTGCAGGTAGACGTCCGCGACCGCGAGGTGCGCCTCTTCCCAGCCGGGCTGCTGCCGGCGCACCGCGTGGAGCTCGACCAGGGCCTCGCCGAAGCGCCCGGCGTCGCTCAGCACGCGGCCCAGCCGCAGGCGCGCGTCGGCGTCGTCCGGCTCGAGCCTGAGCAGGCGCCGCAGCAGCTCGGCGGCGCGCTCGAGCTTGCGGCTCCGGCGCAGGATCCGCGCGGCGTTGGCGAGCGCCTGGCGATGCTGCGGGTCGGCCGCGAGGCAGCGCTCGAAGTGCTCGAGGGCCGGCGCGAGCTCCGCCTGCGCGAACAGCAGCGCGCCGAGCCCGTTGTGGCCGTGCGCGTGCGCGGGGTGCGCGGCGAGCAGCCTCTCGTAGCGCCGGCGCGCCTCGCCGGCATCGCCGGCCTCGTGCTCGAGGCGGGCGCGGCCGTACAGGGCCTCCGCCGCGGCGGGAAACACCGCTTCCATGCGCTCGTACTCGCGCCGCGCGTCGTCGAGGCGGCTGGCGCGCTTCAGAGCCGCCGCGCGGTTGAGGTAGGCCGGCAGCAGCCCGGGCGCGGCAGCGATCGCGGCGTCGTACGCCGCGAGCGCCTCGTCGACGCGCCGCTGCTCGCCGAGCACGTTGGCGAGGTTGAGCTGGGCCTCGGCATAGCCGGCGTCGAGCGCGAGCGCGTCGCGGTATTTCCGCTCCGCCTCTTCCAGCTTGCCCTGGCGCTGCAGCACGTTGCCGAGGAACAGGTGGAAGTCGGCGCGGCTTGCGTCGTAGAGCAGCGCGAGCCCGATGTGGCGCTCGGCTTCCAGGAGCTGGCCCGACATGAACGCGGTGTGCGCGAGCAGGTAGTGCGCGTCCGGGTGCTGCGGCGAGGCATCGAGCACCGAGGAAAACGCCGCGCGCGCATCGACCAGCCGGCCCGCGCGCAGGCTTTCCAGCCCGGCGTCGAGGAGGCCCTGCAGCCGGCTCATGGGTTAAATGCGGGTCAGCCGAGCGCGGCGCGCACGCGCTCGAGCACCGGCTGCCAGTCGCCCGCGAGCGGCTGGCGGAACAGGCGCACCGACGGGTACCACGGCATGCTTTCGCCGCGCGCGCCGTAGCGCCACTCCGCGACCGCCGGGACCATGACGCAGGCCGGGCGGCCGAGCGCGCCCGCAAGGTGCACGACCGCGGTGCACACGCTCACCGTCATGTCGAGGGCGCAGATGAGCGCCGCGGTGTCGTCGGTGCTCGCGATCGTCTCGGGCCAGTGCTCGACGCGGATGCCGTGGTTGCGCTCGAGCGCGTCGAGCTCGCCGCCGACGTCGCCGTACTGCAGGCTGATGAAGCAGGTGCGCGGCACGCCGAGCAGCGCCCGCAGCTGCTCGAGCGGCAGCGAGCGCCGGCCGCGCCCGGTGCTCGGCAGGCCGCCGCGCCAAGACAAGCCGACCGCCCTGCCGCCAAGGGCGGCAAGGCGGGCGCGCCAGTACTCGACGCGCGCCGGGTCGGCGCGCAGGTAACCGGCGTGGCGCGGGAAGTCCTGCAGCCGCGAGCGGAATACGAGCGGCAGGCTGCCCGCGGGCAGCTGGTAGTCGAGCGCCTCGCCCGCGAGGCGGCCGCGCAGCTCGGTCTCGGTGCCGGCGAGGAAGGTCGCGGCCGGGAACGAGCGCGCGAGGAGCGGCTGCAGCCGGGCGTCGCAGGTGATGAAGAGCCGCGCGCCGGTGCCGATCGCCTCGCCGAAGCAGGAAGCGAACATGAGCTCGTCGCCCAGGCCCTGCTCGCGGGCGACGAGCAGCGTGCGGCCCGCGAGGCTCGCGCCGCGCCAGCGCGGGTAGTCGAAGCGCTCGTGCAGGCTGCGCACCGTCGGCGCCTCCAGGCGCGCCTCGTACTTCTCCCAGCCGGGCGTGTAGTTGCCGAGGAGCAGCTGCACCAGCGCTTCGCCGAATTCGGCCGCGGCGCGGTTGCCGCCCAGCGCGGCCGACTGGCGGTGCGCGGCGATCGCCTCGTCGTAGCGCCCCTGGTGCTCGAGCGCGACGCCGAGCGTGCGGCAGGTGTCGGCGAGGCCCGGCTCGAGCTCGAGCGCCGCGCGGCAGCGCGCGGTCGCCTCGGCGGGCCGCTCGAGCGTCACCAGCAGATCGGCGAAGTTGTGGTGCGCGAGGGCGAACCGGGGATCGAGGTCGATCGCCCGGCGGTAGAAGCGCGCCGCCTCCTCCAGCCGCCCGAGCGCCTTCAGCGAGCCGGCGTGGTTGTTGAGGATCTCGGCGTTGCGCGGGGCGAGCAGCGCCGCCTGCGCGAAGTAGCGCATCGCGTCCTCGTGCTCGTGCTTGAGCTGGTGCAGGTAGCCGGCGAGGTGCACCGCGTCGGCGTCGTCGGGGTGGCGCTCGATGACGTCGCGGCAGTTGGAGAGCGCGACGTCGTAGTCGCCGGCCTTGATGTACTCCAGCGCCTCGCCCAGCCGCCCGGCGCTCATCCCTGGCGGCCGGCGGCCTTCGTCGCGGCAAGCTCGCGCGGCAGCGTGAACACCACGCTTTCGGTGATGCCCGGCAGCGACCGCACGCTAGCGGCGCCGAGCGCCTTGAGGCGCGCGATCAGCTCGCGCACCAGCACTTCCGGCGCGGAGGCGCCCGCGCTGACGCCGATGCGGCGCTTGCCGGCGATCCATTCGGGCCGCAGGTCGGCGGCGCAGTCCACCATGTAGGCCTGCGCGCCCATGTGCTCGGCGACCTCGCGCAGGCGGTTGGAGTTCGAGCTGTTGGGCGAGCCGACCACGATCACCACGTCGCACCGCGGCGCCATCAGCTTGACCGCGTCCTGGCGGTTCTGGGTCGCGTAGCAGATGTCGTCCTTCTTCGGGCCGCGGATCGCGGGGAAGCGCGCTTTCAGCGCCGCGACGATCGCCCTGGCGTCGTCGATCGAAAGCGTGGTCTGGGTGACGTAGGCGAGCTTCTCCGGGTTCGAGACCTCGAGCTTCGCCACGTCGTCGACCGTCTCCACCAGGGACATGCCGCGCACCGCCTGCCCCATGGTGCCCTCGGTCTCGGGGTGGCCGCGGTGGCCGATCATCACGATCTCGTAGCCGCCCTTCAGCATGCGCTTCACCTCGACGTGCACCTTGGTGACCAGCGGGCAGGTGGCGTCGAACACCTTCAGGCCGCGCCGGTCGGCGTCGGCGCGCACCCGCTGCGACACGCCGTGCGCGCTGAAGATCACCGTCGCGCCGGCGGGCACCTCGTCGAGCTCCTCGACGAACACCGCGCCCTTGGCGCGCAGGTCCTCGACCACGGCCTTGTTGTGCACGATCTCGTGGCGCACGTAGATCGGCGCGCCGTGCAGCTCGAGCGCGCGCTCGACGGTCTCGATCGCGCGCTCGACGCCGGCGCAGAAGCCGCGGGGGTTGGCCAGCAGCACGTCCATCGCCGCTATTTTCTCATGCCGTACGCGGCGTCGAAGGCGGCCTCGAGGCGCGGATTGACGCCGCGCAGCCCGTCGACCACTTGCTTCGCCCAGTCGAAATATTCCCGCCGGCGCCATTTGTCCCAGCCTACCGGCGGACGGCTCCGCAGATCGCGCAGGTTGCAGATCTTGTCCGCCAGCTTGACCAGCTTGGCGCCGCGGCTGAGTCCCGCCGCATGCTCGATCTGCAGGCGCTTGCGGGTCTGCTTGCGCAATCTCTTGTTGTCCGTGACCTCGAGAACCGTGCGCGCCACGCGCCTGCCAAACGCAGCCTCCAGCTCCTCGTAGGTGGTTCGGGTGTCCTCGATGGTGTCGTGCAACAGCGCGGCGGCGAGGACCTCGGGATCACCGACGCCGCCCTCGGAAACAAGCAGGGTCGCCAGCGCGATCGGGTGATTGATGTACGGCGACGCATGGCGGTCTTTCCGACGCTGCCGCCGATGCTTGTGGGCGGCGAACGCGAGCGCCTCAAGAAGGAGCGCCAGCCCGCTTTTCATGGTGCACGAATCCTTCGAGGATCAGCAGCACCGCGCCGAGCGTGATCGCCGAATCGGCGAGGTTGAACGCCGGCCAGTGCCAGCCCATGGCGTGGAAGTCGAGGAAGTCGACCACGTGGCCGAAGCGCAGGCGGTCGATGACGTTGCCGAGCGCGCCGCCCAGGATGAGCGCGAGACCCAGGCACAGCATCCGCTTCTGCGGGTTCCTGAGGATGAGGACGCTGACGATCACGGCGGCCATGAGTGCGAAGGCGATGAGGAGCGGCGTCTGCCAGCCGGGGGCGCTGGCGAACATGCTGAAGGCCGCGCCCTTGTTGTAGACCAGGACGAGGTTGAGGAACGCGGTGATTTCCTCCTGGGGACGCCGGTTTGCGAAAAAACCCGCGACCGCCCACTTGGTGAGCTGGTCAGCCACCACGATCGCGGCCGAGAGCGCGAACCAGCGCCAGGTCCTAGACATGCCTGCGGGTCTCGCCCGGCCCCTTGAGATTGCTCTGGCAGCGCCCGCACAGCCCGTCGCCGTTGACGTCGGGCATGTAGTGCCAGCAGCGCTCGCACTTGGGATTCTCGCTGGGCGCAACTTTCGCCGCCAGCTCGCTTCCGCCGGCGGCCCGGGCGGCCGAGGTGATCATCAGGAACTTGAGCTCGCTGCCAAGGCTCGCGAGAAGCTCGTAGTCGTCCTGCGGCGCCGTGATCTCGACCTCGGCCTGCAGCGAGGAGCCGACCTTGTCGGCGCCGCGCAGGTCCTCGATCTGCTTCCTGACCGGACCGCGCAGCTCACGCAGCCGCTCCCATTTGGCGAGCAGCCGGGGGCCGTCCGCCGGGCGCGGCAGCTCGTGCCACGTATGAAAGAACACGCTGTCGTCCTTCCGGCGCGAGAACTCGTGCCACACCTCCTCCGCGGTGAACGACAGGATCGGCGCCATCAGGCGCACCAGGGTCTGGGTGATGTGCCACAGCGCGGTCTGCGCCGAGCGCCGCGCCGCGGAGCTCGCCGGGCAGGTGTAGAGCCGGTCCTTCAGGACATCGAGGTAGAAGGCGCTGAGGTCCTCGGAGCAGAACACCTGCAGCTTCTGGGCCACGAGGTGGAACTGGTAGCGCGCGTAGTCGGCCTTGACCTGCTCCTGCATCTGCGCCGTCATCGTCAGGGCGTAGCGATCGATTTCCACAAGCTCTCCCATCCCCACAGCATCGCGCGAGACGTCGAAATCCGACGTGTTCGCCAGCAGGAAGCGCAGCGTGTTGCGCACGCGGCGGTAGCTCTCGACCACGCGCTTGAGGATCTCGCTCGAGATGGTGAGCTCGCCCGAGTAGTCGGCGCTCGCCACCCACAGCCGCAGGATCTCCGCGCCCAGGGTGCTCGAGATCTCCTGCGGCGCCATCACGTTGCCCTTCGACTTCGACATCTTGCGGCCCTCGAGGTCGATGACGAAGCCGTGCGTGAGGAGCGACTTGTAGGGCGGCGCGCCGTCGGTCATGCACGAGACCAGCAGCGACGAGTGGAACCAGCCGCGGTGCTGGTCGGAGCCTTCGAGGTACATCTCGGCCGGATAGGTCGACTGCGCGCGGTGCGAGCCGCGCAGAACGGTGTAGTGCGTCGAGCCCGAGTCGAACCAGACATCCAGCGTATCGCGGCTCTTCTCGTAGTCCGGACCCACATCGGCGCTGAACGTCTGCCACGCCTCGATGCCGCTCCGCTCCACACGCTTCGCGACCTCTTCCAATAGCTCCTGCGTCCGTGGATGCAGCGCACCGGTCTCGCGATGCAGGTAGAACGGCATCGGCACGCCCCACTGGCGCTGGCGCGAAAGCGTCCAGTCGGGACGGTTCGCGATCATGCCGTGCAGGCGCGCCTGGCCCCACGAGGGAAAGAACTCGGTGTTCTCGATGCCGCGCAAGGCCGTGGTGCGCAGCGATTCGCCCTTGACGGGCTTGTCCATGGCGGCGAACCACTGAGTGGTGGCGCGCAGGATCACCGGCGTCTTGTGGCGCCAGCAGTGCATGTAGCTATGGGTGTGCTTCCAGTCCACGGCGAGGAGCGCACCCTTCTCCTCGAGCGTCTTCACGATCTTCGGATTCGCGTCCCAGATCGACAGCCCGCCGAAGAGCGGCAGCGAGGGGGCGAACTTGCCGTCGCCCATCACCGGCGTGAGCATCTCCTCGTCCTTCATGCCGTAGCGCCGGCACGATTCGAAGTCCTCGACGCCGTAGGCCGGCGCCGAGTGCACGATGCCGGTGCCGGCGTCGAGCGTGACGTGTTCGCCGAGGTACGCCGGCGCATCGCGGTCGTAGAACGGGTGCCGGAAGCGGATCTTCTCCAGCGCCCTGCCTTTGCAGGTCCCGATGGTCTTTCCGCTCAGGGAAAACCGTTTCAGACACGCTTCCTGCAGCTCCGCTGCCAGGATCAGCAGCCCCTTTTCCGTGTCGACCAGGTTGTAGGTCAGCTCCGGGTGGACGTTCAGCGCCTGGTTTCCGGGCAACGTCCATGGCGTGGTGGTCCAAGTTACCGCGAAGCCGGGCTTGGAGATCTTGACGTCGAAGGCTTTGGACAGCTTGTCCAGTTCCACAAACGGAAACCCGACATCGATCGCCGGGTCCTTGCGGTCCTCGTACTCGACCTCGGCCTCGGCGAGCGCCGAGCCGCAGTCGAAGCACCAGTTCACCGGCTTCAGCCCGCGGTAGACGTAGCCGCGCTCGAGGAGGCGCCCGAGCACGCGGATCTCGTCGGCCTCGTTGCGGTACGCCATCGTCAGGTACGGGTCGTCCCAGTCACCGAGGACGCCGAGGCGCTGGAACTGCCTGCGCTGCCGGTCGATCTGCTCGGTGGCGAAGGCGCGGCACCGGCGCAGCGTCTCGTCGGTCGGCAGGTTCTTGCCGTGCTTCTTCTCGATCTGCACCTCGATCGGCATGCCGTGGCAGTCCCAGCCGGGCACGTAAGGCGCATCGAACCCGGCCAGGGTCTTGGACTTGACCACCATGTCTTTGAGGATCTTGTTGACCGCGGTGCCGATGTGGATGTCGCCGTTCGCGTAGGGCGGGCCGTCGTGCAGCACGAAGCGCGGCCGGCCGCCGGCGATCGAGCGCAGCTTCCGGTAGACGCCCTTCTCCTGCCATTCCTTCACCCACTGCGGCTCGCGCTTCGCGAGGTCGCCGCGCATCGGGAACGCCGTCTCCGGCAGGTTCAGCGTGTCCTTGTAGTCAGCCATGCTTCTGGAAGAACTCCTTCGCCTGCGCGGCGTCGCGCGCGATCGCGGCCTGCAGCGCCGGCAGGCCGTCGTACTTCTCCTCGTCGCGCAGCTTCTCGAGGAAGCGCACGCGCAGGTGCTCGCCGTAGAGGTCGCGCTCGCGCTCGAACAGATGCACCTCGAGCAGCGGGATCGCGACCGGGTTCACGGTCGGGCGCCGGCCGACGCTCGCCACGCCCCGGCCGAAGCGCTCGACCTCCACCACGAAGATCCCGGCGATCGGCGGCGGCCGGCGCAGCACGATGTTGGCGGTCGGGAAGCCGAGCGCCTTGCCGAGCTTCGCGCCGTGCGCCACCCGGCCGCTGATCGTGTAGGGGTGCCCGAGCAGGCGCTCGGCGCCGCGCAGGTCGCCCGCCTTGAGGGCTGCGCGTATCGCGGAACTCGATACCCGCTTGCCGTCGAATCGGACGTCGGGCATCGCCTCGACTGCAAAGCCGCGGTTCTGCAAGGTCGCAAAATCTCCGGCGCGGCGCGCCCCGAAGCGGAAATCGCGCCCGATGAGCAGCCAGCGCGTGCCCAGGCCGCGCACCAGGACTTCCTCGACGAAGCGCGCTGCCGGCAGCGCGGCGAATTTCGCGTCGAAGCGCGCGATGTGCACATGCTCCACCCCGGCCTCGGCCATCAGCTCGAGCTTGTCGCGCAGCCGGGTAAGGCGCGCGGGCGCGGTCTCGGGCGTGAAGAACTCGCGCGGGTGCGGCTCGAAGGTGAGGACGCAGGAGGTGAGCTTCGCTTCGCGGCCCTTGGCGATCACGCGATCGATGAGCGCGCGATGTCCGCGGTGCACGCCGTCGAAGTTCCCGATCGTCAGCGCACACCGGCCCCGGGCGCGCTGCAAAGAGCCGTGCGTGACGACCATGGACTCGGTTAAAACGCTGAATTATAGTGTCTTTATGAAAAATATCGAAGACCAGATGAGCTTCTACGCCGCGTACCACCAGGACGCGCGCAACAAGGCCACGCATTTCATCGGCGTGCCGGCGATCATGCTCTCGCTCTTCATCCCGCTCGCCTGGATCCGCTTCGAGGCGGGCGGCGTCACGCTCACCGCGGCGATGCTGTTCGCCGCCGTGGTGCTGGTCTACTACTTCGTCCTGGACGTGCCGCTTGCCCTGGCGATGCTCGCGGTTACAGGACTTCTTGTGTTTCTGGGTCAAAAAATCGCCGACCTGGGTACCGTGCAAGGCTGGAGCTGGTTCGCGGCGCTGTTCGTCGGCGGCTGGATCCTGCAGCTCGTCGGCCACGTGTTCGAGGGGCGCAAGCCCGCGCTCACCGACAACCTGTTCCAGATCTTCGTCGCGCCGATCTTCCTCGCCGCCGAGGTGTTCTTCGCGCTCGGCTACAAGCCCCGGCTGCACGCCAATGTGCAGCAACGCGCGCTGGAGATGAGGGCTTCCGGAACGCTTTTGCCGCGCCGAGCCTAGAAGGAGTAATCGACGCCGATGAAGGGCCGCTTCTGTCGCCCCACTTGTCCGTTCTTGCCGCCGGCGATGGAATTCCGCCCCACCACCAAGCCTACGTTGTCGAATACATGGCCCAAAGAAGCTCCGTAAATGACCTCGTTGAAACCACCACCTGTGATGTTGGTCCCGGCAAAGAGGCCGAATGAAGGGCAACGCCACTTGGAGAGGATGATCTTGCCCGGGATGTAGCCGCAGTCGCTGTCCGGTGTCGGGCGAAGCTTCGGCAGCGCCAGATAGAACTTCACCAGAGCGTACCCGTTGTAACTCCAGTCGCTGCCGCCGCTACCCAGCGAAGTGTCACCTACGCCGCGCGTCGCGCCAAGCGCGATCGCCACGGTGCCGCGTCCCCCTGGCGAATTGCTGAAAAACGAATCCGCGCCCAGGAAATCGCCGCTGTACGGGCCGGGCGCGGGCTGGATCGATTGCTCCTTCACGGGAGGCTCGGCCGCCGGCTTTGACGGGCCCCTGCTCCTGCCTGTCCTGATATCGAGCTCCTGCTCCTGGATCGCGAGCGTCGCTGACGATCCCTCGTCCAGCCGTCGTAGCCGGTTGAAGAGCTGGCGCGCCCCAGCGGGCTCGTTTTCCGACTGCGGGCCGATCTTGACGTTGACCTGGTCCAACGGCTCGGTGGAGATGCACTCGTCCGGAATAGTCGGAGCGCCGGCGGGTGGCTTTGGACGCGGATTCGAAGGCTCGACGGTGATCCAGCTGACCGTGTTCTCGTCGATGGGCGTGCCGCCCAGCGCCATCCACATGCCCGACTTGGAATAATCGCCGCTCAACGGATACCAGCGAAACGTCATCGCCTTGCTGTCCGAGGGCTTCGCCTGCGCCACGGGATCGAGCTTCGCTCCTAGCGCGCTGAAGAGAATCGACAATGGGTTCGGTTCGCTGCGGTGGTTGATGGTGACCGATCCGCTGATGCAGGCTTTGCGCTCGCTGAAGACCAGCGCATAGATCTGCCGGCTGCCGAACACGTATCCCGTATCTTGTCCGTTCCACATCAGTACCGGCGTACGCCTGCGGAACTTTCCCGGAGTCACCTCGCATTCACCGTTCACGATATCGCTGCTCCGAACCTTGCATTGCTCCAGATAGACGACGTACTTGGGCAATGCGGGCACGTAAACGCCGAACACGCTGCGGAGAAACTTGTCGGCGGCCTCATTGCATTCGCGCTTGTTCGACCTGCACTTCGCATCGATATCGCGCAAAGCAGTCCTCACGCTCGTGCACGCATCGTCCTTGCAAAGTGCGTTGATATGGCCGACGAACGGGTTCTGCGCCCACGAAACCTGAGTGAAAACGACGAACGCAATCGCGATGCTGAAGCGAAGTGCAGTCATTGTTGGCCCCCGACCAAGCAATCTCCGGATGGACAACCGGATAAGAAACGATCCGGCTTGCGTGCCGACACTACCTCGACGAATTTGCGAAGGTCAAACTAGACGGAAAGAGCTCAGTTGAGCCGCGCGCAAAGCGCCGACAGCTCGACGACCTTGACGCGCACCTCGTCGAGGTCGGGCGCCTCGGGCTCGCGCTCGGTGTAGTCGTTCAGGTCCTTCAGCGCCGCGCGGTAGCACTCGAGGCGCTGGTAGACGTAGCCGCGGTCGCGCAGCTCGCCGCTCGCGTCGGGCGCGACCAGCAGCATGCGGTTGAGGACGTCGAGCATGCGCTCGGGCTTGTCGGCCTTGCGGTAGATGCCTTTGAGGTTGCGCAGCACCCGCGCCAGGATCTGGCGCTTGGTCGCGGGCTCGAGAAACTGGTCCAGCGCCAGCTCGGAGGCCGGCAGGTTGTCGGCGACGCCGTCGGGGATCACGCGCTTGACCCGGCTGCGCAGCTCGTCCTCGGACTGCGGCGCGCCGCCGGCGAAAGGGTCGAGCACCAGCATGCCGCCGCGCAGCTTGAGGCGCACCAGGAAGTGCCCCGGGAACGAGACGCCCTCGAGCGGCAGCCCGACGCGCCGGCCGAGCTCCATGTACAGGATCGACAGCGTGATCGGGATGCCGGTCTTGCGGTCGATCACCTCGTTGAGATAGCTGTTGCGCGGGTCGTAGTAGTCGTCGGTGTTGCCCCAGTAGCCGAGGTCCTGGTACAGGAACTGGTTGAGCGCGACCACGCGCTCCTCGGCGCCGGTGTTCTGCGGCATGCGCCCGCGCAGGCGCATCGCCATGCGCTCGATCTCGCCGAGGTAGCGCTCGACGTCGAGCGCGGGATAAGCGTCCTGCGCGATCATCAGGCAGGCGCGCGCGAGGTCGATGCGCGCGTCCTCGTGGCCGAGGACCTGGGCGAAGCCCTCGAGGGAGATGCTGGTCATTCCGCGGCGCGGCGCGAGAAGTCGCGCGGGCGGAAACCGAAGACGAGCAGGCAGGCGGCGTAGGCCGCCGCGCCGAGCGCCACCAGGCCGAGGACCGCCGGCACCTTGTGCTGCCAGGGGGCCGCCAGCCACCACCCCGGCTCTGCCATGGAGCTGAACAGCACGATCGCCATGAACGCCACCGCCGCAGCCACCTTCAGGACGAACACCGGCCAGCCGGGCTGGGGTGTGTAGATGGAATTCTTCCTGAGCTGCACGTAGAGCAGACCTGCATTCAAACAGGCGCCCAGGCCGATGGCGAGCGCGAGCCCGGCGTGGCGCAGCGGTCCGACGAGAACCAGGTTCATGAGCTGCGTGGCGATGAGCGTGAAGACGGCAATCTTGACCGGAGTCGCCACGTTTTGTCTTGCGTAAAAGCCCGGCGCGAGGATTTTCACCAGGATCATTCCCGCCAGGCCGACGCTGTACGCGATCAGGGCCTGGCGCGTCATCCAGGCGTCCTCGGCGCTGAAGCGGCCGTACTGGAACAGCATCGCGATCAGCGGCAGCGCGAGCACTGCCAGCGCGGCCGCGGCCGGCACCGCCAGCAGCACGGTGATGCGCAGGCCCCAGTCGAGCAGCCGGCTGTATTCCGTCGGGTTCGCGGAGGCGTGGTACTTCGAGAGGCTCGGCAGCAGGATGGTCCCCACCGCGACGCCGAGCACCCCGGCGGGCAGCTCCATCAGCCGGTCGGCGTAGTAGAGCCAGGAGATGCTTCCCGGGATCAGGAAGGAAGCGAAGATCTGGTTGAGCAAAAGGGAGACCTGGCTCACCGAGACGCCGAACGCCGCCGGCGCCATGAGCAGCAGCACCCGGCGCAGCCCGGGATGCGAGAAATCCATGCGCCATCGCGGCAGCAGGCGCATCTTCAAAAGGAAGGGCACCTGGAACGCGAGTTGCAATACCCCGCCGGCGAAAACCGCCCAGGCGAGGACCAGTATCGGCGGGTCGAAATAGTCGGCAAAGAAGGCGGCGCCGACGATGAAGGCGACGTTGAGCAGCGCCGGCGTGATCGCCGGCACTGCGAAACGGTTCCACGTGTTGAGAATGCCGGCCGAGAGCGCGACCAGCGAGATGAACAGGATGTAGGGGAAAGTGATGCGCAGCAGCGATACCGTGAGATCGAAAGGCTTGGCCGGATCGACGACGAACCCGGGAGCGGTGACGTACACGATGAACGGCGCGGCCGCCACGCCGAGCGCAGCAGTGACAGCCAGGGCGATGAACAGCAAGGTCGAAACCGCGTCGATCAGGCGTCTCGCTTCTTCCTCGTTCTTGTGCTTGTGCTCGGCGAGCAGCGGAACGAAGGCCTGCGAGAAGGCACCCTCGGCGAACAGGCGCCGCAGCAGGTTGGGAATCTTGAACGCCACGAAGAACGCGTCGGTAAGCGGTCCGGCGCCGAATATCCGCGCGATGAAGAAGTCGCGCACATAACCGAGGACGCGGCTCACCATCGTCAGGCTGCTCACCGTCGCCAGGGTGCGCAAAAGGTTCATGCTAAAATTTTACGAATGGCAAACATCAAGTCCGCCCGCAAACGGGCCAAGCAGGCGGTCGAGCGCCGCAGCCACAACATGAGCCTGCGCACCGAGGTGCGCAGCGCGATCAAGAACGTGACCAAGGCGGTCGCCGCCGGCAGGAAGGACGACGCCGCGAAAGCGCTGCGCGAGTCGCAGCGCGTCATCGACCGCGTGGTGGCGAAGGGCGTCCTGCACCGCAACGCCGGCGACCGTCACAAGAGCCGGCTGGCGCATGCCCTCAAGGGCATGAAGTAGTCCTCGGTTACCAACTACGCCGTATCCCCGACGCGCTGCATCTCTGCGAGCTTGGTCCGCTCCGGGACGCGCCCGTCGCGCACCTGCAGCTCGTTGTCCTTGGCGAAGTTGAGCAGGAAGCGGTAGGCCATCGGCTCGACCTCCTCGAGGCGCACGTCCACCACCACGCAGCGCACGCCGTTGGCGGTGATCGGGTGCACGAACGGCGAGTACTGCATGCGGTGGTCGCCGCCGAACGCCGCCATCACCCCGCACAGCCGCTCCGCCCAGTCGCTCGGGCGGAAGGTCTTGCCGTCGCGCGTGGTCCCCTGGATGACGAACTCGATGACCGCGGCTTCAGCCATGCCCAATTATAGTGAAGGCTGATGTCCAAGCCCGCTAGCCGGATCCTGGTGATCAACGACGAGCACCTCGTGCTGCGGGAGTTCGTCAAGGGGCTGAACGCCGCCGCGCGCACGCTCGACAATCCGCTCGGCATCAGCTTCGTCGGCGTCACCACCGCGAAGGAAGCGCTGCAGGTCATCGAGGCCGACGGCAACCTGCAGGCGGTCCTGGTGGATGACACCCTGTATACGCTGGGCTCGAACTCGAAAAAGAAGCTCCAGATGTCGGCCCTGGCGCTCGTGCAGCGCATCACCCGCTTCCGCCCCGAGCTCGACGTGTACATCGTCATCGCGCAGGAGAAGGAGGACGACGTCGTCGACGCGCTGTTCGCGGAATCGGTCGACGGCTACTTCTACCGCGAGGAGCGCGACTACCGCGGCATCTACCGCATCCTCAACGCGCAGATCCAGGAGCGCGCGCGCACGCCGTTCTACGACCAGCTCAAGAACTACGTGTGGATGGCGAAGGACCAGTGGCACACGCCGGGCCACTCCTCGGGCGAGTCGCTGCGCGGCAGTCCCTGGGTGGACGACTTCTACGAGTTCATGGGCGAGCACGTGTTCGACGCCGACCTGTCGGTGTCGGTGCCGATGCTCGACTCGCTGATGGAGCCGAAGGGCGTGATCGGCGAGGCGCAGGCGATGGCGGCGAAGGCGTTCGGCGCGCGCCGCACCTTCTTCGCCACCAACGGCACCTCGACCGCGAACAAGGTGATCTTCCAGACGCTGCTCGCGCCGGGCGAGAAGCTGCTGCTCGACCGCAACTGCCACAAGAGCGTGCACCACGGCGTGGTGCTGTCGGGCGCGCACCCGGTCTATCTGGATTCCGCGTTGAACCGCAAATACGGGCTGTACGGTCCAGTGCCGAAAAAGACGCTGCTGAAGGCGATACGGAAGCATCCCGATGCCCAGGCGCTGATCCTGACCTCGTGCACCTACGACGGCCTGCGCTACGATCTCGCGCCGATCGCCGAGGCGGCGCACGCGCGCGGCATCAAGGTGATCATCGACGAGGCCTGGTACGGCTTCGCGCGCTTCCACCCCGCGTTCCGGCCCACCGCGCTCGACGCCGGCGCGGACTACGCGACGCAGTCGACGCACAAGGTGCTGTCGGCGTTCTCGCAGGCCTCGATGATCCACGTCAACGACCCCGGCTTCCGCGAGCACCTGTTCCGCGAGAACTTCAACATGCATACGTCGACGAGCCCGCAATACGGGCTCATCGCGAGCCTCGACGTCGCGCGCAAGCAGGCCGTGATGGAAGGCTACAAGCTGCTCTCCCGCACGCTGGAGCTCGCGACCGAGGTCAGGAGCCTCATCAATTCAACCAGGGTGTTCCGGGTGCTGGAGCTGGAGGACCTGCTGCCCGACGCGGTCAAGCACGACGCCATCCAGCTCGACCCGACCAAGGTCACGATCGACATCTCCGGCTGCGGCTACACCGTCGAGGACCTGCAGAAGGCGCTGTTCGAGCGCTTCAACATCCAGGTCGAGAAGTCCACCTTCAACACGCTGACATTGCTGCTGACGATCGGAACCACCCGATCCAAGGTCTCGCGGCTCTATGACGCGCTGATGCGCATCGCGCGCGAGGGCCATGCGCCGCGGCGCCTGGTCCGGAGCCCGGAGATACCCGCCTTCACGAAACTGAGGTTCCTGCCGAGGGATGCGTACTACTGCGGCGGCGAGCTGGTGCCGGTGTTCGACGACCGCGAGCGCGTGAACCGCGGGCTCGCCGGGCGCATCGCCGCCGACCAGATCGTGCCCTACCCGCCCGGCATCCCGGTGCTGGTGCCGGGGCAGCTCATCACCAAGAGCATCGTCGACTACCTCGGCAGCCTGCTCCACTCGCACAAGCGCATGGAGATGCACGGCGTGGTGCACGAGGGTTACGTGCCCTGCATCCGCGTGCTGAAGGCCGCGGAGGAAGAGACCCTCAGGCGACTGTAGCCTCGAAGCGGCGGTCCGGGCCTTTGCGCCTGGCGTGGTAGGCGCTGACGCTGTCGCCCGTGGCAGCACCCTGGTGGCCAACGCCCGCTTCGGCGGCGCGCTGGCGCTCGCGGCGGCGGGCGAGCGCGCGCGCGCCACCGCGGGCTTCGAGGAGTTCCTCCGGCTCGAGCCGCAGCACCCCCTGGCCGACGACGCAAGGCAGGCGCTCGCCGCGCTGCGCTAGCGGTGCTAAGATTTCCTCCAACGGCGGCCTGGGCCGCCGTTTTTCGTTGGGGAGACGCCTCATGAGCCACGTCATGGACACGTACGCCCGCCAGCCGGTGGCGTTCGTGCGCGGCGAAGGCGTCTGGCTGTGGGACGAGGCGGGCAAGAAGTACCTCGACGCCCTCGCCGGCATCGCCGTGAACACGCTTGGCTATGCGCATCCGAAGCTCAGGAAAGCCCTCACGGAGAGAATCGACAGCGGCGTTCTTCACACCTCCAACCTCTGGCGCATCCCGGACCAGGAGAAGGCCGCCGACCGCATCGCCGAGATCACCGGCCTGGACGAGGTGTTCTTCTGCAACTCCGGGCTGGAGGCGAACGAGGCCGCGATCAAAGTGGCGCGCAAGTACGGCCACGAGCGCGGCGTCGCCGAGCCGGCGATCATCGTTATGGAGAAGGCGTTCCACGGCCGCTCGCTCGCCACGCTGTCGGCCACCGGCAGCCGCAAGGTGCAGGCGGGCTTCGAGCCGCTGGTGTCGGGGTTCGTGCGCGTGCCGCTCAACGACCTCGACGCGGTGCGCCAGGTCGCCGAGCGCAACAAGAACGTGGTGGCGGTGTTCATCGAGCCGATCCAGGGCGAAGGCGGCATCAACGTCTCGCGGCTCGAGTACCTGCGCGGGCTGAAGGAGATCTGCGAGCGCAAGGAGTGGCTCTTCATGTCCGACGAGGTGCAGTGCGGCCTCGGGCGCACCGGCAAGTGGTTCGTCTACCAGCACGCGGGCTTCCTGCCCGACGTGGTGCCGCTCGCCAAGGGCCTCGCCTCGGGCGTGCCGGTGGGCGCGTGCGTGGTCGGCGGGCGCGCCAGGGGCGTGTTCAAGCCGGGCAACCACGGCTCGACCTTCGGCGGCAACCCGCTCGCCATGACCGCGGTCGTGGCCACCATCGACACCATCAGGGAGGAGGGCCTGCTCGCCAACGCATCCCGCGTGGGGGAGGTGATCCGTTCAGGATTGAAAGCCGTTGACGGCTTGTCCGATGTGCGCGGCATGGGGCTCATGATCGGCGCCGAGCTCGGCGCGCCGTGCGGCGAGATCGTGCGCCAGGCGCTCGAAGCGGGCCTGGTCATCAACGTCACCGCGGACAACGTGATCCGCCTGCTGCCGCCGCTCGTGATGAACGAGGCCGAGGGCCGCATGGTGGTCGAGCGCCTCGCGCCGCTGGTGCGCGCGTTTCTCGCCCGCAGCCCCGAGCCCACGGCCGCCGCGCGCTGAGCAGTGCCATGCGCGTGAGGCATTTCCTGCAGTTCAAGGATTTCTCGCTCGACGAGCTTGAGCACGTGTTCGCGCGCACGCGCTGGATCAAGGACAAGTTCAAGCGCTACCAGCGCTACTGGCCGCTCGAGGACCGGACGCTGGCGATGATCTTCGAGAAGCCCTCGACGCGCACCCGCATGTCGTTCGAGGCCGGCATGCACCAGCTCGGCGGCGCTGCGATCTACCTCTACACGCGCGACTCGCAGCTCGGGCGCGGCGAGTCGGTGGAGGACGCGGCGCAGGTGATCTCGCGCATGTGCGACGTCATCATGGTGCGCACCTTCGAGCAGGACATCATCCAGCGCTTCGCCGGTTCCTCGCGCGTGCCGGTGATCAACGGCCTCACCAACGAGTACCACCCCTGCCAGATCCTGGCCGACGTGTTCACCTACGTGGAGGCGCGCGGCCCGATCCGCGGCCGCACCGTGGCCTGGATCGGCGACTCGAACAACGTCTGCAACACCTGGCTGCAGGCGGCGCAGATCTTCGATTTCAAGCTGAACGTCTCGACCCCGCCCGGCTACGAGCTGGAGGAAAAATCGAAATATGTCGAGTCGTTCTCCGATCCCATGAAGGCCGTGAAAGGCGCGGACCTGGTCACCACCGACGTCTGGACCTCGATGGGGTTCGAGGCCGAGAACGAGGCGCGCCGGCGCGACTTCCAGGACTGGCAGGTCGACGCCGCGATGATGAAGGCGGCGAAGAAGAACGCGCTCTTCATGCACTGCCTGCCGGCGCACCGCGGCGAGGAAGTCGCAGCCGAGGTGATCGACGGCAAGCAGTCGGTGGTGTGGGACGAGGCCGAGAACCGGCTGCATACGCAGAAGGCGCTTCTGGAATTCCTGGTCGTGGGGAAAGTTCGTGCAAAAAAGAAATCCCATTAACAAAGTCGTCCTGGCCTACTCCGGCGGCCTCGACACCTCGGTGATCGTCAAGTGGCTGCAGGACGAGTACGGCTGCGAGGTGATCACCTTCACCGCCGACATCGGCCAGGGCGAGGAGCTCGAGCCCGCCCGGAAGAAGGCCCGCAAGATGGGCGTGAAAAAAATCTTCGTGGAGGACCTGCGCGAAGAGTTCGTGCGCGACTTCGTGTTCCCGATGTTCCGCGCGAATGCGGTCTACGAGGGCGAGTACCTGCTCGGCACCTCGATCGCCCGGCCGCTCATTGCACAGAATCTGGTAAAAATAGCCAGACGAACAAAAGCAGATGCGATCGCGCACGGCGCCACCGGCAAGGGCAACGACCAGGTGCGCTTCGAGCTCGGCGCCTACGCCCTGATGCCCGACGTGAAGATCATCGCCCCCTGGCGCGAGTGGGACCTGCTGTCGCGCGAGAAGCTCGTCGCCTACGCGCAAAAGCACGGCATCCCGGTCGACTTCAAGAAGAAGAAGGGCGCGCCCTACTCGATGGACGCCAACCTGCTGCACATCTCCTACGAGGGGGGCGTGCTCGAGGACCCGGCGTACGAGCCCGAGGAGTCGATGTGGCGCATCACGGTCCCGCCCGAGAAGGCGCCCGCGCGCCCCGAATACGTCGACCTCGCGTACCGCCGCGGGAACATCGTCGCCGTGAACGGAAAAAAATTGTCACCTTCGAAAGTGCTGACCGAGCTGAACCGCCTCGGCGGCCGCCACGGGATCGGGCGGCTCGACATGGTGGAGAACCGCTACGTCGGCATGAAGAGCCGCGGCTGCTACGAGACCCCCGGCGGAGCGATCATGCTGAAGGCGCACCGCGCGATCGAGTCGATCACCCTCGACCGCGAGGTGCTGGCGCTCAAGGACGACCTGATGCCGCGCTACGCGCGCCTGGTGTACAACGGCTACTGGTTCAGCCCGGAGCGCAGGCTGCTGCAGAAGCTGATCGACGAGTCGCAGCGGGAGGTCAACGGCACGGTGCGGCTCAAGCTGTACAAGGGCACGGTGCTGGTGAGCGGCCGCGCCTCGCGCGACTCGCTGTTCGACCCGTCGATCGCCACGTTCGAGGACGACAAGGGCGCCTACAATCAGGCCGACGCCGCCGGCTTCATCCGGCTGAACGCGCTGCGCATGCGCATCGCTGCAAAGAGGGGTCGAAAATAGGGCAGCTTCTGGTTCCGTTGCTGTTCTTCGCCGTGCCGGGCGTGGCGGCTCCCTTCGCCGTGCAGCTCGGCGACACCAGGATCGGGCTCGACGCCCCGCCCGGGTTCGCCGACACCGGCTTCACCGGCTCGCCGCGGCTGCAGGAGCTCGCCGAGGCGCTGACCTCGGCGTCGAACCGCATCCTGCTGTTCGCGGTGTCCGACGGCGACCTGCGCCGCTTCACGCAGGGCGACTCGCTCGAGCTGCAGCGCTTCATGATCGTGGTCACGCCGCGCGGCATGGAGCGCGAGCGGGTGAGCGAGAGCACCTTCAAGCTGTTCGTCAACGAGTCGCTGCGCGGGCTGGGCGAGGCGCCGGCCGACCGCGACTATCCCAGGCACCTCGACGCGCGGCCGCTCGGGGCGATGAGCCTGCTCGCCGAGCTGCGCAAGGAGGCCGACGTGGTCTCGGTGCTGCAGGGAACGCGCACCAAGGAAGGCGGCCGGTCCGCCCGCCCGCAGTACATGCTGGCGAGCTCGACGCTGCTGTTCCTGCGCGGCAAGGCGCTCAGCCTCACGGTGTACTCGCGCTACCAGGACGGCGCCGACGTCGAGTGGATCCAGCTCATCACCGCGCGCTGGGTCGACGACCTGAAGCGGCTGAACCCGAGATGAACGCGCTGCGGCTCCTCGCCTGCCTGCTCGTCGCCGCGTCGGCGCTCTCGCACGCCGCCGCGCCGGGCAAGCCCGACGCGCTGACGCCCGACGGCGGGCGGTACTACGGCCCGCTGCGCGACGGCAAGCTGCACGGCCGCGGGCGGCTCGAATGGACGAACGGCAACGTCTACGAGGGCGACTTCAAGGACGGCCTGATGGCCGGGCGCGGGGTGTTCCGCGACCCCGGCGGCGAGGTCTACCAGGGCGAGTTCCGGGACGGCTACTACTGGGGCCGCGGCGACGCGGTCTACAGCGACGGGCGCAAGTACCGCGGCGAGTTCGTGCGCGGCGACTGGGAAGGCAAGGGCCGCCACGAGAGCGCCGACGGCGAGGTCCACGAAGGCGACGTCAGGAAGAACGAGTTCACCGGCCGCGGCAACCAGACGCGCAAGGACGGCTCGCGCTACGAGGGCGAGTTCGTCAACTGGCGCTACCACGGCAAGGGGCGCTACAGCGACGGGCGCGGCACGGTCTACGAAGGGAGCTTCGTCAACGGCGAGCTCGACGGCCGCGGCACGGTCAGCGGCCCCGGCGGCCTGCGCTACGAAGGAGAGCTCAAGCACTGGCAGTTTCACGGCCAGGGCGTGCTGCGCCTCGCCAACGGCGACGTCTACAAGGGCGGGTTCGCCATGGGCCGCTACGAAGGCCAGGGCACCCTCACCTATGGCAAGCCGCGCCCGGACGGGGCGACGCAGCAGTCGGGAACCTGGCGCTACGGCGCGCTGGAGAACCGCGAGGCGCGCCGCAAGTCCAGCCTCAACGTCGAGGCCGTGCTCTACAACCAGCGCGCCCTGCTCGACCGGGCGATCGCCTCGCTCAAGCCGCGCGACCCCGCGCGCGTCAACCTGTGGCTGCTCGTGACCCGGCAGTTCGCCGAGCGCTTCGGCACCGCCGGGCGCAGCCTCGCGCTCGTCACCAGCCGCAGCACGGTGGAGACGGCGCCGATGGCGACCGCCACCAGCCTGCGCGAGGCGCTCGCCGCGCTCGCGCGCCGCATGGACCGGGGCGAGGACATCCTGTTCGTGTTCCTCACCAGCCACGGCTCGCGCAGCCACGACCTGGTCCTCAACCAGAACGGCATGGACCTGCCCGACCTGCCGGCGGCGCAGCTCGGGCGCCTCCTCAAGGAGAGCGGCGTCGGCTGGAAAGTGGTGCTGGTCTCCGCCTGCTACGCCGGCGGCTTCATCGACGCGCTGAAGGACGACCAGACCATGGTGATCACGGCGGCGCGCCACGACCGCACCTCCTTCGGCTGCGCCGACGAGAACGAGTTCACCTACTTCGGGCGCGCGTTCTTCAAGGAGTCGCTGCCGCGCGCGAGCTCGTTCGAGGACGCGTTCCGCAAGGCCGAGGTGGTGGTGCGGGAAATGGAGGCGCGCGAAGGCACCTCGGGCGACAAGCACTCGCTGCCGCAGATGTGGAGCGCGGCGCCGATCGAGCGCCAGCTGCGCCGTTTCTGGGCGCAGCCGTAATGGCGTCGTTCGACATCGTCTCGCAGGTCGACCGCCAGGAGGTGAAGAACGCGGTCGATCAGACCAACAAGGAAATCACCAACCGCTTCGACTTCAAGGGCTCGGACGCCCGCGTGGAGCAGGCCGAGCTCGCGCTGACGGTCTACGCCGACGACGAGTTCAAGCTCGGCCAGGTGCTCGACGTGCTGCGCACGCGGCTCGCGAAGCGCGGCGTCGACGTGCGCGCGCTCGAGCCGGGCGCGCTGGAGAAGATCTCGGGCGACAAGGTGAAGCGCCCGGTGGCGGTGAAGGTCGGCGTGCCGCAGGAAAAGGCGAAGCAGGTCCAGAAGATAATGAAGGACGCGAAGCTCAAGGTCGCGGCCTCGATCCAGGGCGACGCGGTACGGGTGTCGGGCGCGAAGAAGGACGACCTGCAGGCCGCGATCCAGCTGGTGCGCAAGTCGGTGACCGACCTCCCGATCCAGTTCATCAACTTCAGAGACTAGCGCGCCAGCGGTCGTAGATCCGGTCGGCGACCTGGTGCAGGCGCGCCAGGCGCGTATCGAGGTCTTTTTCCATCTCGGCGGGCTGCTGCACCGCGGGGCTCTTGCGGTGCTGCTCGATCTCGTCCTTGCCCGTGCCGATCCAGGTGCGCACCAGCTCGGGGGTCATCTCGACGTGGCACTGCATGCCGACGTGCCTGCCGAGCGCGAACGCCTGGTTGGCGCAGTGCTCGCCTTCCAGGATGCGCGTCGCCCCGGGCGGGATGCTGAAGGTCTCGCCGTGCCACTGGAACGCCTGGAACGCCTGCAGGCCGCCGAGCCACTCGCGCGCGACGCCGTTGTCGGCGACCCGCACCTCGCCCCAGCCGATCTCGCGCACCGGGTTCGCGCGCACGGCGCCGCCGAACGCGCGCGCCATCAGCTGCCCGCCGAGGCAGTGGCCGATCACCGGCACGTCCTGGCGCACCGCGCCGCGCAGCAGCTCGAGCAGCGGAATAATCCACGGCAGGTCGTCGTTCGCGCTCAGGGGGCCGCCCATCACCGCCAGGCCGGCGAAGCCGCGCGCATCGCGCGGCACCGGCTCGCCCTGGTCGAGGGCGACGAGTTTCCAGGGAATCGACCGCCGCTCGAGATAGGTGGCAAAATAACCCGGTCCCTCGGTGCGCGCGGTCCGGAAAATACCAACAGGTTTCATGGCCCGTATTATTGCAATTCTGCTCTCGCTCTACTGCAGCGCGGCTGCGGCCGTCGACGTCGCCCTGATCGGGCTGATCGGCGACAAGGCGGCGGTGGTCGCGATCGCCGGCGGCGAGCCCAAGACAATCAAGGTCGGGCAGACCTGGAGCGGGATCACCGTGATCTCGGTCGAGCGCGGCCAGGCCACCGTCGAGATCGAGGGCAAGCGCCGCGTGCTGCAGATCGGGCAGCACTACCGCAGCGGCCCGGCCACGGCCAGCCGCGAGAAGGTCATCCTGTCGGCCGACAGCCGCGGCATGTTCCACGCCGAGGGCGCGATCAACGGCGTGCCGGTGCGCTTCATGGTGGACACCGGCGCCACCTTCGTCGGCATGTCGGCGCGCGAAGCGGTGCGCCTGGGGATCGACTTCCAGAAAGGCCGGCCGGTGATGATGCAGACCGCCAATGGCCGGGTGATGAACTACCTGATCAAGCTCGATCGCGTCAGGGTCGGCGACATCGAGCTGAACGGCATCGAGGGCGTCGTCGGCGAGCAGGACATGCCCATCGTGCTGCTCGGCATGAGCTTCCTCAACCGGCTCGAGATGCAGCGCGACGGGTCTTCCATGACCCTCATCCGGAGGTTCTAGGAAAAATAGGGACTGTCCCTGGGACTGTCCCTATTTCTCCTCGACCTTGCCGATCTTCTCCAGGGCGATCTTGAGGCGCGCCGCGTCGCGCTCCCAGTAGGTGCGGAACGCCGGCGCATCGAGGTAGCTCACCGGGGTCTGGACCCTCTCCATCGCGCCCTTGAACTCCGCGCTGTTCGCCGCCTCGCGCACCGCGAAGCGCAGGCGCTCGACGATCGGCGTCGGCGTCGCCCCCGGCGCGAACACTCCGGACCAGATGTAGAACTCGGCGTCGTAGCCGAGCTCCTTGAAGGTGGGGATGTCGGGCAGCAGGGGCAGCCGCTCGGTGCTCCAGCTCGCCAGCGCCCTCACTTTGCCGCCCTTGATCTGGCCCACCGCGGGCGCGGGACCCGACGCGAGCGCGTGCACCTGGCCCCCGAGCAGCGCGGTGAGCGCCGGCCCGCCGCCCTGGTAGGGCACGTGGAACAGCTTTACCCCCGCGGCGTTGGCGAAGATCTCCATCGCCACGTGCAGCGTGCCGTACACGCCGGAGGACGAATAGTTGATCTTCCCGGGATAGGCTCTTGCGCTGTCGACGAATTCCTTGAGCGTCTTCCACGGGCTGTCGGCCGCCACTACCAGCACCGTCGGGTCCGCCGTGATCAGCGCGATCGGCGCGAAGTCCCTCATCTCGTAGGCGGGCGTCCTGCCCACGATGCGGTCCGACACCGGGAAGATCGAGATCGACGACAGCGCCATCAGGATGGTGTAGCCGTCGGGGGCGCTCTTCGCGGCCGCGGCCATGCCCACCGCGCCGCCGGCGCCGGTGCGGTTCACCACCACCACGGGCTGCTTGAGCGCCTTCTCCATCTGCGCCGCGAGCGGGCGCCCGACGATGTCGGCGACGCCGCCCGGCGGGAACGGCACGATCATGGTGATCGGCTTCGAGGGATAGGTGTCTTGGGCCGAGGCAACGCAAACCCAGGAGCCAAGCACCAGCCCAAAGAAAACTCGTGACATAGGTCTCCTCCTGCGACGCGAAGTTACACCATGTTACCGATCTTGCACTTTATCGGTTCACTTGCCGGTCGCAGATGCGTGAAATGGCGAGGCGTCCAACTTGAAAAGGAGTTGCCATGTTTGCAAGGAAGATAACCGCCTCGCTCGCCGTCCTCGCCGCCACCGCGGCCGTGTCCGCCCCCGCGTTCGCCGACCGCGGACACTACCGCGACCACTACCGCGGCTACGGGAATGGCCATCGAGTCGTCGTGCAGCGGCCGGCAGTCGTTCATCGCTACTATCGCCCCGCGCCGCGCCCGGCCTACGTGGTCGAGCGGCCCCGTTACGACGGCGTAGCGCTCCTGGCTGGCGCGGTGATCGGCGCCGCCATCGTGCACCACGCCATCACGGGAGGCTACTGATCGAACTCGGCCTTGAGGCCGGGAGGCGGCGAGTAGGCGAAACTCCCGCGCCGAATCACCGCCTCCCGGCCGCCGTTGGCGGCGACAAGCTCGGCTTGTCGCCGCTTTGCTTTGCGGTCGACCTCTTCGGGATCCAGCATCGCGAGGAGGCGTTTGTGGCATTCCGTTCTCATTGCGCCATGCGCCTTGTCGGTTCCCAAGTCCCGAAGCTCTTCTGGATCGGCCTCGAGATCGAATAGCTGAGGCTGGTCGGGATAGCGCACGAAGTAGACGTACTTCCATCTTCCGTGCCGGATCATGTACTCGCCGGCGCGCGAGGAGGAAGCGTGGTACTCCGAGAGCACGGTTCTCTCCGGGATCCGCCCCAGCAGCGAGACCCCGGACGCCTCCGGCGCGGGGGCGCCGAGGCACTGCATCAGCGTGGGATAGAAGTCGACGTGGCTCACCGGCTCGCGGCGCACGCCGGCCGGAATGTCTGGGCCGGCGAGCAGCATCGGCACCTTGGCGGCTTCTTCGTAGAGCACCTGCTTGCCCCACAGGCCGCGCGCGCCCATGTTGTCGCCGTGGTCGGAGGTGTAGAGGATTCGCGTGCTGGAGGTGAGCTTTGAATCTTCCAAAGTCTCCAGAATGTGGCCGATGTTCTCGTCCAACGACGAGATGAGCCCCAGATAGCCCGCGCGCGCGCGCTTCACCGCCGCTTCGTCCTCGAAATACTTGTCGTAGCCGGTGTTCTCCGCCTGGTCGCGCACGTAGGGATGAAGGTTCTTTTCGCGATAGAGCTTCGGCATCGGCACGCGGTCGAACGGGTACCTGTAATACCAGTGCGGCGGGGCGGTGAGCGGAAAGTGCGGCGCGACGAACGACACGAACAGCACCCAGGGCCGGTCGCGGTGCTTCGGTGCCTGCTCGCGCAGCCAGATCTGCGCGCGCGCGGCGATCTCGCGGTCGTACCAGGTGTATTCCGATTCGCCGGGGCCGGCGAGCCCCGCGAGCTTCTTGCCGTCGGCGCGCGGCGGCATGTCGTCGCCGCGCAGCAGGCCGTAGAGGTCGCCTTTGCGCTCGAACACGTTCATCGGCACGATCTCCTCCGAGAAGCCGTTGTCGTCGTCGGTGGAGCGGAAGTGGAGCTTGCCGACCGAGACCACGCGGTGGCCCCGCTCGCGCAGCCGGTGGTGCCAGCTCGGCACGCTGCCGTCGTACGGATCGGCGTTGTCCCAGAAGCCGATCTGGTGAATGTACTTTCCGGTGGCGAACGCGGCGCGCGCCGGCACGCAGATCGGGCAGGTAGTGTAGGCGTCGGTGAAGCGCAGGCCGCGCGCCGCGAGGCGGTCGAGGTGCGGCGTGTGCATGAGCCGCGCGCCCGAGCAGCCCATCCAGCGCGGGTCGTGCTCGTCGGACATGATCACCAGGAAGTTCGCAGGTTTCACGATGAATATTTCTCGATGACTTTGCGGTTGATTTCGATCCCCAGGCCGGGCTTCAGCGGAATCTCGACCCAGCCTTCCCGCTGGCGCAGCGGCATGTCGGTGAACTCGTTGCGGAACGGGTGCGACGAGGTGTCGAACTCGAGCAGGATGTCGTTCGGGAACAGCGCATGGTTGGCCACCGGGATCGCGGCGATGAGCTGCAGCGACGCCGCCTGGCCGACGGCGGAGGCCCACACGTGCGGGTTCACCTGCACGCCGTGTGCGTGCGCGAGCGCGACGATGTGCCGGCAGCCGGTGAAGCCGCCGGCGATCGGCGTGGCGAGCGCGCGGCGCACCTCGGCGTAGCCGTCGAGATCCTCCTGCGCCACCGGCTCCTCGTACCAGCGCAGCCGCCAGCCCATGTCCTCCAGTGCGCGCCCGAGCCGGATGGCGTCGGCGACGCTGTAGGCGTGGTTGACGTCGATCATCACCTCTTTGTCTTTTGCCGTTTCGCGAATTGCTCTCATCACGGCGAGGTCGTCGGCAATGCCGAACCCCAGCTTGATCTTCAATGCTCGGAAGCCGTTCGCCGCGTGGCTCCCGGCTTCCTGCGCGAGGCGCGCGGCTTCGCCTTGGCCCTTGATGCGGTAAAACCCCGTCGCATAGGCCTCGACCCTCGTGCGGAACATGCCTCCCAGCAGCTTCGCCACCGGTTCCTTGCGCACCTTGCCGGCGATGTCCCAGAGCGCGATGTCGATCCCGCTGATCGCGCCGATCACCGCGCCCTTCTGGCCGTAGTCGCGCGTCTGTTGGTACATGCGGTGCCAGAGGACTTCGGTCTGCAGCGGATCGGCGCCCAGGCTGAGATCTCTCAATGCACTCTTGACGGCGGCGGCCGCGATTTCCGGCGGCTGCAGCCCCTGGCACAGCGCCTCGCCCCAGCCGGTGATGCCCTCGTCGGTCTGCACCTCGACCAGCGTCGCGCCGCGGCTCGACACCCAGCCCTGCGAGAAGGCGAACGGCTGCGGCAGCGGCGAGCGCAGCACGTGCGCCCGCACCTCCGTGATTTTCATGCCATGCCGACCTGGGGCTTGCGCGGCACCGCGTCGTCCGGGCGGCTGCGGATCATCTGGGTAAGCTCTTTCTGGACTGCACTCGCTCCGTTGAACAGGTTGTTCATCTCATGCGGATCGTCGGCGAGGTCGTACAACTCGCCCGCGCCGGAGCGCAGGTCGAGCGTGAGCTTGTGGCGCTTCGTGCGCACCGTGCGCAGGTCGAGCTCGACGCCCGAGCGCGAGGCGCGCAAGTCCCATTCGCTGTAGGCGAAGTCGCGGCTGCCTTCCCCCTGGACCAGGCTTCGCAGGCTTTTGCTGTGCGGAGTGGAAAAACTCACCCCCGCGAAATCCGAAAACGTCGCCGGCAGGTCGAGCGTCGAGACCGGGTCCTGGACGACCTTGCCTTTGGGAATTCCCGGACCTTGAAACAGCAGACCCACGCGCAGCAACCCCTCGTACGCCATCGGCCCCTTGAGGATCAGGCCGTGGTCGCCGAGCCAGTCGCCGTGATCGGTGGAATAGACCACGAGAGTCTGATCCTGGATTCCCAGGCTCTCTAGCTCCAACAAAATTCTTCCCACGTTATGGTCGATGAGGGAAATCATCCCGTAGTAGTTGGCGATCAGCTCGCGCAACTGCTGGTCGGTGTGCACCGGGATGCGCGAGTACTGCTCGCGGATCCGGCGCAGGTGCTCGACGATCTGCGGCTTGCCCTCGAGGCTCTGGCGGTGCCACCAGGGACGGCGCTCGAGGTCGAGGCTGCGCTCGGGCGGCAGGTCGACTTCGTCCGGGTGGTGCAGCCGGCTCCACGGCTCGGGCGCGTCGAACGGATGGTGCGGGTCGGGGAAGGAAGCCCAAATGCAGAAATTCCGATCTCGATTGTTCTTCAAAAAATCTATCGTGCGATCGCCGACCCAGGTCGAGTTGTGAAAGGCGACCGGCAGTGCCGAGTGAAAGGTCTGCATCGCGCTCGAGCGCGGCTCGAGCTGAGTCTCGTAGAGCCGCTGCAGCTCCTCGCCGCGCCCGCCCTGGTGGAACCAGCGCTCGTAGTGCTGGCCGCGCGGCGGCTTCATCGGCGGCCAGTGGTTGTGGCCCTCGACCACCAGCTCGACGTGCTGGAAGCCCATATAGGGTCCGTACCAGTCCGGATCCTGGTCGCTGTTGCGGCACTCGGGCGTGCCGGTCGCCTTGAAGGTGTGCGAGGTCGCGAAGTGCGCCTTGCCGAGGTAGGCGGTGCGGTAGCCGGCGCGCGCGAACGCGCCGGCATAGCCCGCCTCGCCCACCGCGGGCTCGAGGTCGATGCCGTTGTCGGACACGCCGTGCGTGTACGGCAGCAGGCCCGTCAGGATCGAGGCGCGCGAGGGCTGGCACACCAGGTTCGGCGTGATGCACGCCGCGAAGCGCGTGCCTTCGCGCGCCATGCGGTCGAGGTGCGGCGTCCTGACCTTGCGCCCCTCGAAGCCGTAGCAGTCGCCGCGCTGCTGGTCCGAGGTAATGAAGAGAATGTTCGGCTTGCCGGGCATCTCTTTACTGCGGCTCGATGCCCGCCGCCTGCACGATCGCCGGCCAGCGCGCCACTTCGGCGCGGATGAACTCGCCGTAGGCCTCGGGCGAAGCGCTCGGCGCCACTTCGAGCCCCGCCTTCGTCAGCCGCTCGACCACGGCGGGGTGCTTCAGCCCGCGCACGAAATGCTGGAACAGCTTGTCGATCACCGGCTTCGGCGTACCGGCGGGCGCGACCGGGCCGAACCACTGGATTGTCTCGTAGCCTGGAAGGTCTTCGTACACCGTCGGCACATCAGGCAGCGACGGCGAGCGTTTGCGCGCGGTGACCGCGAGCACCTTGAGCTTGCCCGCCTTGATGTGCGGCAGCGTCGGCGGCAGTCCGATCAGGCCGAGCGGCACCTGCCCGGCAACGAGATCGATGATGAGCTGCCCGCCGCCGCGGTAGGGCACGTGCGGGATGTCGAGTTTTCCCGCCTGCTGCTTGAACAGCTCGCCCGCGAGATGCTGCGGCGTGCCGGTCCCCGGCGAGCCGAAGGTCAGCTTCGAGCCGGGCTTCTTCGCCAGCGCGATCAGCTCCCGAAGATTGTTCGCCGGCACCGAGGGATGCGCCACGATGATGTGCGTGCCGAGGATGGTGTTGGTGATCGGCGCGAAGCCGTTGACCGGATCGTGGTTCAGCTTCTTGTAGATCGCGGGCGCGATCGCGTTGGCGTCGGCGTACATCAGCAGCGTGTAGCCGTCGGGCGCGGCCTTCGCCACGTAGTCGGTGCCAACCAAGCCGCCTGCGCCGGTGCGGTTCTCGACCACCACGCTCTGGCCCAGGCTCTCGCTCATCACCGCGGCGAGCGAGCGCGTGGTCAGGTCCATCGCCCCGCCCGCGGCGTAGGGCACGATGACGTGGATCGGCCTTGCCGGGAACTGCTGCGCGCCGGCGCCAAACGATGCCGCCGCCAGAATCGTGGCCAGAATGATGCGCTTCATGAGCGTTCCTCCCTGCCCGCATCCTAACGGAATTCGTGTTAGGTTTTGCGCGTTAGCTCGACCAAGGCAGAACCGATGAGGAGCTTATGCAACGACGCACATTCCTGCTTGCCGGCGCCGCAGCGCCACTGTATTTCCTTCCTTTCTGCGCGCACGCCCAGCCCAAGACCATGAAGGACATCGACGCGCTGCAGAAAAACTGGAAGTCCTTCCTCCCGGCCGGCGCCACGGTGCCCGCCGCAGCCGAGCCGCTCAAGCTCTCCAAGGACGAGTGGAAGAAGCGCCTGCCGGCCGACGCGTTCCGCGTGCTGCGCGAGGAAGCGACCGAGCGCGCCGGCACCAGCCGCCTGAACGACGAGAAGCGTCCCGGCATCTACGCCTGCGCGGGCTGCGGCCTGCCGCTCTTCACCTCCGAGATGAAATTCGAGTCGGGCACCGGCTGGCCGAGCTTCTTCACCACCATCCCGGGCGTGTTCGGGCTGAAGAAGGACTTCTACCTGATCTACCCGCGCACCGAGTACCACTGCATCCGCTGCGGCGGCCACCACGGCCACGTGTTCGACGACGGCCCGCCGCCGACCAACCAGCGCTGGTGCAACAACGGCGTCGCGCTGAAGTTCATCGCGAAGGACGGCAGCAAGGCGTAAACCGAATTCGGGGCCAGGGCCACGACTCGTTGACCGCATTCTGGCCCTGGCCCCGAATTAGGTTCGGTATTAGGGTCGCTTACTCGCGCCCGGATCGCCAGATGCCATAGACGATCCAGAGGCTGTTCAGAAAAGCAAGAACGTATCCGAGCAATCCAATGACCGGTAGAACGGGAATGCCGAGCACCACCGGCCCGTCACGCACCGTGAGCACGATCGCCGAGCCGATGACGAGCGACGCGGTCATGATGCCGACGGTGACGCGGTCCAGCGTCCGGTCGAGCTGGCGGCCGAAGCTGTCGAGGCGCTTGAGGTCGAGGTCGACGCGCGTCTTGCCGCGGCGCGCCTCGCGCAGCAGCCGCGCGAAGTCGCGCGGCACGCTGGTGACCAGGTTGAACACGTCGGCGAGCGCGCCGCGCCCGCGCCGCACCAGCTCGCCCGGCTGGTAGCGCTCGGCGAGCGCGTTCTTCACCAGCGGCCCGAGGTGGTCGATGATGTGGAACTCGGGATCGTACTGGCGGCCGAGGCCCTCGAGCGTGATCAGCGCCTTGAACATCAGCGACAGGTCCGAGGGCAGCACGATCGAGTGCTCGCGCATGATGCCGGCGAACTGGCGGATCACCGGGCCGATGCGGATGTCCTTCAGCGGCATGCCCTCGTAGTCGAACACCATCTCGTTGACGTCGGACGCCAGCTTGACCTCGTCGACGTAGGCGTCGCCCGCCCAGTCGAGCAGCACGTCGAGCATCGGCTCCTCGGCCATGCGCGCGAGGCCCGCCAGCAGGTCGAGCACCTGCTGGCGCCGCTGCGGCGAGAGCCGGCCGACCATGCCGAAGTCGATGATCACGATGCGGTTGCCCGCCATGTAGAACACGTTGCCGGGGTGCGGGTCGGCGTGGAAGAAGCCGTCGAGCAGGATCATCTTGAGGAAGGCGTCGACGCCGCGCGCCGCCAGTACCTTGCGGTCCAGCCCGGCGGCATCGACCGCGGCCGGATGGGTCGCCGGGATTCCTTCGCAATGCTCCTGCACCAGGAGCACGTCGCTGGTCCACTCCGGGTAGATGCGCGGGATCACGATGTGCGGGTCGCCGGCGAAGTTCTTGGCGAAGCGCTCGACGTTGCGCGTCTCGGTGGCGAAGTCGACCTCGCGCTCGAGCGAGCGCGCGAACTGCGCCGCGATCTCGGCCGGGCGGTAGCGCCGCGCCTCCGGGATCTCGGACTCGATCAGCTCCGACACGCGCCGCAGGAGCCGCAGGTCGGCGTCGATCTTGTCCCGCACCCCGGGCCGGCGCACCTTCAGCACCACCGGCGTGCCGTCCTGCAGCTTCGCGCGGTGCACCTGCGCGATCGACGCGGCGGCTTGCGCGCGGGTGTCGACGTCGCGGAACACCTGGAACGGCGAGCGCCCCAAGGCGCGCTCAAGGTCGGGTAGCAGCTCCTCGAACGGCACCGACGGCACGTGGGCGTGCAGCTTCTCGAACTCGGCGATGAAGCGCGGCGGGAACAGGTCCACGCGCGTCGCCATCACCTGCCCGAGCTTGACGAAGGTCGGCCCGAGCTCCTCCAGCGCCATGCGCATGCGCTGCGCGGCGTCGAGCTTGACCGCCGCGGTCGACTCGCCCCAGTGCACGATCTGGCCGGCGCGCTCGAGCACCCCGGCGATGCCGATGCGCTGCACGAAGTCGCCCAGGCCGTGGCGGATGAAGACCGAGGCGATCTCGTGCAGCCGCGGCAGCTCGCGCATGATGCCGAGGGTCTGCCGGAGCATCGGCCGGCTTAGGAGGTCTTCTTCTTCTCGGCGGCGGACTTCTCGAGCGCGTCCGCCATCCCGGCGAGCACGCCGCTCGCCATCTGCGCGAAGCGCACGCTGAACTGGCCGGCGAGCTCGAGGCCGGTGAAGGTGAACTCCTTCAGCAGGTGCGCGGTCTGGCGCCCGGTCTCGGTGCCGGCGCGGGTCGCGCGCTCGACCAGCGCGCGCAGCTCCGGGCGCGCGCGCTCGTTCGCCGACTCGGCCACCTTGCTCACCGTGGCGACGAAGTCCTCTTCGATCTTCTTCAGCCCGGCGAGCGCCTCCTTCACCTCGTGGTCCGAGATGCTGCGCCCGGTGGCGACCAGCTGGCGCAGCGCCTGCTCGCCGGCCTCGACCGACTTGGTGAGCGCCTCGTCCATGCCGCGGAACGCCTGGCCCATCGCCTGGCGCAGGCTGCCGGCGCTCGCCGGCGCGGCGCTCGCCATGCCCTCGGTGACCGAGCGCACCGTTTCGCGGATGCCTTCGCGGTCGAAGCGGCGGTTCCTGAGCGCCTCGAGCGTCAGGTCGCGCACGCGGCGGCTCACGTCCTCGCCCGCCTTCATCGCGTCGGCGGCCGCCTTCCTGAGAGAGTCTTCAGCCATGGATGCGGAGATCCTTTTCGAGTGGCGGCCCGGGGAAGTGGAAGCGCACCGGCCCGTCGGGCAGCGCGTTGAGGAACTGCTTCAGGTACGGATCCTCGGAGGCGGCGACCTCCTCGGAGCTGCCCTTGCCGAGGATCGCGCCGTCGCCGATCACGTAGACATAGTCGGCGACCTTCAGCGCCTCGTGCACGTCGTAGGTGACGACGATCGAGGTCAGGCCGAGCGCCTGGTTGAGGCTGCGGATCAGCTCGACGATCTGGTTGAGCGAGATCGGGTCGAGCCCCGCGAAGGGCTCGTCGTACATCATGAGCTTCGGGTCGGTGGCGATGGCGCGCGCGAGCGCCACGCGGCGCGTCATGCCGCCCGAGAGGTCGGCGGGCATCATCGCCTGCGCGCCGCGCAGGCCCACCGCGTGCAGCTTCATCAGCACCAGGCGGCGCAAGACCTCCTCGGGCAGCTTGAAGTTCTCGCGGATCGGGAAGGCGATGTTCTCGTACACCGAGAGATCGCTGAACAGCCCCGAGGTCTGGAACATCATCCCCATCTCGAGCCGCAGCTGATAGAGCTTATCGGCCGAGAGCTGGTGCACGTTCTTGCCTTCGACCGTGACCGAGCCCCGCTCGGGAGCGAGCTGCCCGCCGATCAGCTTCAGCAGCGTGGACTTGCCCGAGCCGCTGCCGCCGAGGATCGCCACCACCTGGCCGCGCGGGATGTCGAGCGACAGGCCGCGCAGCACCTGCAGGTCGCCGTACGAGAAGTGCAGGTCCCTGATCTCGACGGCGTTCACAGACATGGAACTACTATACGCCAATGCATCCGTACGCCGCGCTCACTCCGGAAGTCGTGCTCGACGCCGTCGCGGCGCTCGGCCTGCGGCCCGACGGGCGCCTGTTCGCGCTGTCCAGCTATGAAAACCGCGTCTACCAGGCGTGGCTGGAGGACGACGCGCCGCCGCTGGTGGTCAAGTTCTACCGGCCGGGCCGCTGGAGTGCTGCACAGATCGACGAGGAGCACGCCTTCGCGCACGAGCTGTCCGAGCGGGAGATACCGGTGGTTGCTCCACGGCATTCGTCTTCTTTCGGCGGATTTCGTGTCGCCGTCTATCCGCGCCGCGGCGGCAGGACACCGGAGCTCGGCGATCCAAAGACGCTGGAATGGATCGGCCGCTTCCTGGGGCGGATTCACGCGGTCGGCAGCACCGGTCCCTTCAAGGTGCGTGAATCCCTGAATCCGCAAACCTTCGGCCGCGAGCCGCGCGCGTACCTGTTGCAGACCCGATTCATCCCCGCCGACCTTCTCGACGCATGGAGGGCGGCCACCGAGCAGGCGCTGCAACTGGTCGACGCGTGCTATGCGAGATCCGGAGAAACCAAAGCCATCCGCCTGCACGGCGACTGCCACCCGGGCAACATCCTGTGGACCGACGACGGGCCGCACTTCGTCGACCTCGACGACGCACGCATGGGGCCGGCGATGCAGGACCTGTGGATGTTGCTGTCGGGCGACCGCGCCTCGATGACGCGCCAGCTGCACGAGGTGCTCAAGGGCTATGAGCAATTCATGGCGTTTGATAGAACAGAACTGAACCTTCTCGAGGCGCTGCGCACGCTGCGCCTGATCCACTACTCCGCGTGGATCGCGCGGCGCTGGGACGATCCCGCCTTCCCCGCGGCCTTTCCCTGGTTCAATACCCAGCGCTACTGGCAGGACCGGATCCTCGAGCTGCGCGAGCAGATCGCGCTCATGCAGGAGGAGCCGCTGGCGGTCGACTAGCGAACCCGGAGCGATTCTTGCCGTTTTCAGGGTCGCCATGCGGCTGCTTCTGGCCCTGTTCCTAGCCGCCCTGACCGGCGCCACGCAGGCGCAGGACGCCGGCGCTCTGCGCGCGCGTCATGCAGCGCTGCAGCAGCAGCTTGCCAACAACACGTTCGGCCGGCCGCTGCACGTGGAGTCGAGCGCCTCCGGCGGCGCGCACAAGGGCGAGATCTACGCCGTGATCGAGCAACCCTTCAGCGTGGTCGCACCGGCGCTCGCGCGTGCCGCGCACTGGTGCGAGATCCTGGCGCTGCAGGTCAACGTCAAGCGCTGCAACGCCTCGAACGGAAACATGGTGCGAACCTTCATTACGCGGAAGGCGCGAGACCCGGTCGACAGCGCCTACCGCGTCGACTTCCGCTTCGAGCCCGGCACGGCGAGCCGCGACTACCTTCGCGTCGCGCTCGGCGCTCCATCCGGCCCGGTCGGCACGCGCGACTACCGGATCGTGCTCGAGGCCGCGCCGCTCGACTCCCGGCGCACGTTCATGCACATGTCGTACGCCTACACGCTGGGCACGATGGCGCGCTTCGCGATCGATGCCTACCTGGCCGGCGCCGGGCGCGACAAGCCGGGGTTCAGCGTCGACGGCGGCGAGCGCGGCGTGGTCGAGCGCAGCGCGATGCGCTATTACCTCGCGGTCGAAGCCCACCTCGACTCGCTCGGCGTGCCTCCCGCGCAGCGCCTGGAAGCGCGCCTGCGCCGCTGGTACGCGGCGATTGCGCGCTACCCGCAGCTGCGCGAAGCGGTGAGCGCCGAGGAATACGTCGAGATGAAGCGAAAGGAAGCGGCCGCCGTCGCGCCGGGCTAGCGGTTGCGCAGCTCGCGGATGTAGATGTCGCAGATCGCCCGCCGCGCGTCGGGGACGAACGCGCAGTGCACGCAGCTCGTCAAGTTCGGCTTCTGCAGGCAGCGCTCGTGCGGGGCGCCGCCGAAGATCAGGTCGATGGGAACCTGGAACTCGGCCTGCGGCATGCCGACGCCGCGTTGCCGAGCGC
>Ga0187893_10002752_pt1 | contig 37722 bp, 33 predicted proteins | sample MA1701074metaG_FD_139574 | JGI IMG/M metagenome (GOLD analysis project Ga0187893, IMG submission 139574) | White microbial mat communities from a basaltic lava cave in the Kipuka Kanohina Cave System on the Island of Hawaii, USA - MA170107-4 metaG ... | reverse complement strand
CGGATGCTGCTCTCCTCGCTGCGCGGGGCCGCGGTGTGGGCGTTCCGCCTCGACGGGGTGGTGCACGAGCATCAGACGATCCCCGGGGTCGTCGAAGACGTGCACCAGATCATCCAGCGGCTGAAGCAGCTGACCCTGGTGCTCGCCCCCGAGGTGGACGAGGCGGTGCTGCACATCAAGGCGCGGCGCGCCGGCCCGGTGTTCGCGCGCGACATCGAGGCGCACGGCGCGGTCACCGTGGGCAACCCCGAGCAGCTGCTGTTCACGCTGCAGGACGAGCGCGACATCGGCGGCGAGCTGTACGTGAACAAGGGGCGGGGCTACGTCGAGGCCGAGCAGCATCCCGTCGACCGGAGCCTGCCGGTGGATGTGATCCGCATCGACTCGATCTACAGCCCGGTGCGCCGCGCGAATTTCACGGTCGCCGAGACCCGGGTCGGCCAGCGGACCGACTACGATCGGCTCACGGTCACGGTCGAAACGAACGGGACGATCACGCCGGAGGATGCCGTGGCGTACGCGGCGGCCCTGGCGCGGGAGCACTTCCGCTTCTTCGTGGATTTCGGACAGGTGCCGGTGGTGGCGGTGGCGCCGGCCGGGAACGGCGGCGCGACCCCCGCGGGCCTGCTCGAGCGGCTGGAGCGGTCGATCGACGACGTCGGGCTCTCGGTCCGCTCGGTGAACTCGCTCAAGAACTCCAGCGTCCGCACGCTGCGGGATCTCGTGCAGTTCCGCGAAGAAGACCTGCTGCGCGTGAAGAACGTGGGAGAGAAGGCGCTCGGCGAGATCGCGGAGCTGCTGCGGCGCGAGCAGCTCAACTTCGGGATGCGGTTCGAGGACGCCGGCGGCGCGCTGCGCGTCGTGGATCCGGGCACGCCCCCGCTGGCCCAGCCGAGCGACGAGGCCTGAGTGCGCCACCGCGCCAAGCACCGCCAGCTCTCCCGCACGGCGAGCCACCGCCGTGCGCTGCTCGCCAACCTCGCGACGAGCTTGTTCCGCCACGAGCGCGTGGTCACGACCACGGCGAAGGCGAAGGAGCTGCGGCCCTACGCCGAGCGCCTGATCACGCTGGCGCGGCGGGGCGACCTGCACGCGCGCCGGCTCGTCGAGCGCCGCATCAAGGATCGCGACGTGTCGCACCGCCTGTTCACCGAGTACGGCAAGCGCTTCGCGACGCGGCCGGGCGGGTACACGCGGATCGTGAAGCTGGGACACCGCCCCGGCGACGGTGCGGACATCGCCCGGATCGAGCTGCTGAGTGCGTGAGGGGGAGCGAAGCGCGGGGCGCGGCGCGCACAGCCAAGGGGGGATCCCGGCGGGTCCCCCCTTTTCGTTACGACGCCTTCAGCACGCGGTTCGACTTGATGCAGCGCGTGCACACCCGCAGGCGGCGCGGGCTCCCGTCCACCAGCACCCGCACCGACTGCAGGTTCGGGTACCAGCGGCGGTTCGTCTTGTTATTGGCGTGGCTGACGTTGTGCCCAGCCACCGGCCCTTTGCCGCACATGTCGCACACGCGCGCCATACGATATCGTCCGAGCGGGAATGAGCGCTAAACGACAACCCCCCGCCAGGCGGCCGGGGGTCGCGCAGCGGGCGAAAGTTACACGGGGGCCCGAGCCCCGGCAATCCCGCAAGACCGCCGTGATCACCGGCGTCACGGGGCAGGACGGCTCGTACCTCGCGGAGCTGCTGCTCGCGAAGGGCTACGAGGTCATCGGCGTGGTCCGCCGCACGTCGCACGACCCGGCGGAGCGCATCGGCCACCTGCTCGACCGCATCCACGTCGCCCCGGCCGACCTGCTGGACCAGCACTCGCTGACGGCGGTGATCCGGGACGCCCGGCCGCACGAGGTCTACAACCTCGCGGCGCAGAGCTTCGTCCCCACGTCGTGGGCGCAGCCCGTGCTCACCGGCGAAGTCACCGCGCTCGGCGTCACGCGACTGCTCGAGGCGGTGCGCCTGGCCCACCCGCAGGCCCGCTTCTACCAGGCCAGCTCGTCGGAGATGTTCGGCAAGGCCGTCGAGACCCCGCAGCGGGAGACGACCCCGTTCTACCCGCGCTCGCCCTACGGCGTGGCGAAGACGTACGGCCACTGGATCACCGTCAACTACCGCGAGTCGCACGGACTCTACGCCGTCAGCGGCATCCTGTTCAACCACGAGTCGCCGCGGCGCGGGCTCGAGTTCGTGACCCGGAAAGTGACCCACACCGTCGCGCGCATCGTGCGCGGCCGCGCCACCGAGCTGCGCCTCGGCAATCTCGACGCGCGGCGCGACTGGGGCTACGCCGGCGACTACGTGGACGCCATGTGGCGCATGCTGCAGCCGCCGGCGCCCGACGATTACGTGATCGGCAGCGGCGAGACCCACACCGTGCGCGAGCTCTGCGAGGTGGCCTTCGGCCACGTGGGGCTCGACTGGCGCCGCTACGTGAAGGTCGATCCCCGCTTCGTCCGGCCCGCCGAGGTCGACCTGCTGCAGGCCGACGCGGGCAAGGCGCGGCGCGTGCTCGGATGGACGCCGCGCGTCCGCTTCACCGAGCTGGTACGCATGATGGTGGACGCGGACCTGGAGCGCGTGGCGTGAAGGTGCTCGTGACGGGGGCCGACGGGTTCGTGGGGCGCTGGCTCGTCCGCCGCCTCCTCGCCGACGGGCGCGAGCTCTGGGCCGCGGTCCGGCCCCAGGCGGGCGCCGTCGAGGGCGCGTTCACCCCCGAGGAGCGCGCGGCCGTGCGCTGGCTCCCCCTCGAGCTGACCGACTCCGAATCGGTGCGCCGGTGCGTCGCTCACCCCTATGATGCCGTTGTGCATTTGGCGGCGGTCGCCTCGGCGACCGATGCCGCGCGCGACCCGGGCCACGCGTGGGACGTGAATGCGGCGGGGACGGCGCGCCTGGTGCAGGCGCTGGTCGAGGTCCGCCGGGACACCCGCGCGGACCCCGTCGTGCTGGTGGTCTCGACGGCCGAGGTATACGGCCGCGGTGAGGGTGGCCTGCGGCAGGAGACCGATCTGCCCGCCCCCGTGTCCCCCTACGCGGCGAGCAAGCTCGGGGCGGAGATCGCGGCGCTTGAGGCCTGGCGCCGCACCGGGCTCCACGTCGTCGTCGCGCGGCCGTTCGCGCACACGGGCCCGGGCCAGGATCCCCGGTTCGTGGTGCCGGCGTTCGCGCAGCGCCTCCGCTTCGCGAAGAAGATCGGCGCCCCTGTGATCAAGGTCGGCAACCTGGAGCCGGTGCGCGAGTTCCTCCATGTCAAGGACGTGGTGTCCGCCTACGTCCGCCTGCTCGTGCAGGGCGCGCCGGGGGAGGTGTACAACGTCGCCGTGGGCAAGGGCATTTCCCTGGAGGATCTGCTCTACAGAATGGCGACGATGCTGGGTGTGCGGCCGGTGCCGGAGGCCGATCCCGATCTGATGCGCGCGGCGGACATTCCGCACCTGGTGGGGGACGGCTCCAAGCTCCGCACGGCGACCGGCTGGTCGCCCCGGGCGCGGCTGGACGACATCCTGCGGGACGTGCTCGATGCCCAGACGGACTGACCTGCACCGTATCCTGCTGCTCGGCTCCGGCCCGATCGTCATCGGGCAGGCCGCCGAGTTCGACTACTCGGGCACGCAGGCGGTCAAGGCCCTCAAGGAAGAGGGCTACGACGTCGTGCTGGTGAACTCCAATCCCGCCACGATCATGACCGATCCGGAGCTCGCCGATCGCACCTATGTCGAGCCCGTGACGGCCGCCTGGGTCCGGCGCGTGATCGAGCGCGAGCGTCCCGACGCGCTGCTGCCCACCATGGGTGGCCAGACCGCGCTCAATGTGGCGATGGCGCTGGTGCGGGACGGGACCCTGGCGGAGTTCGGGGTGCAGCTGATCGGCGCGAACGAGCGCGCCATCCGGATGGCCGAAGACCGGGCCGAGTTCGCGGCCGCCATGCGGCGTATCGGTCTCGCGATCCCCGAGGGCCGGACCGTGGCCAGCCAGGAGGACGCGCAGGCGGCCGCCGCCGAGACGGGTTTCCCGGTGATCGTGCGGCCCTCGTTCACCCTCGGGGGCACGGGGGGGGGCGTGGCCTACAATCGCTCGGAGCTGGACGACCTCGTCGCCCGGGCGCTCGACCTCTCACCCGTGCACACGACGCTGATCGAGCGCAGCGTGCTGGGGTGGAAGGAGTTCGAGCTCGAGGTCATGCGGGACCGGCGGGACAACGTGGTGGTCGTGTGCTCGATCGAGAACCTCGACCCCATGGGCGTGCATACCGGGGACTCGATCACCGTGGCGCCGGCGATGACGCTGACCGATCGCGAATACCAGCCGATGCGCGACGCCGCCATCGCGATCATCCGGGAGATCGGAGTGGAGGCGGGCGGCTGCAACATCCAGTTCGCCGTGAACCCGGCCGACGGCCGGATGCTGGTGATCGAGATGAACCCGCGCGTCTCGCGCTCGTCGGCCCTCGCCTCCAAGGCCACCGGGTTCCCGATCGCGCGCATCGGCACCAAGCTCGCCGTGGGCTATACGCTCGATGAGCTGCCCAACGACATCACGCGTACGACGCCCGCGTCCTTCGAGCCCGTGCTCGACTACGTGGTGGTGAAGGTGCCGCGCTTCGCCTTCGAGAAGTTCCCCACGGCCGACTACCGGCTGACGACCCAGATGAAATCGGTGGGCGAGGCCATGGCGATCGGCCGGACCTTCAAGGAGGCCTTTCAGAAGGGGATTCGCGCCCTGGAGATCGGCCGTCCGGGCTGGGTCCTGGGCGCCACGCTGGCCGACGACCGGCTCACGGGCGAGAGCCCCGACGACGTGCGCGTGGCGCTGCGCACGCCCACCCCCGAGCGGATCTTCCAGGTCAAGCGCGCCCTGCTCGCGGGCCTCACCATCGGACAGATCGCCGACGCGTCGGGCATCGATCCCTGGTTCCTGCACCAGCTCGCCGAGCTCGTGGAGGCGGAGCAGTGGTTCGCCGCGCTGCCGCAGGTGGACGCGCCGGAGCTGCGGCACATGAAGCGCCTCGGCTTCAGCGACCGCCAGCTCGCCGACCTGCGGGGCGGCCGCGAGGCGGAGGTCCGCGAGCGCCGCTGGGCCCTTGGGCTGCATCCCGCGTACAAGACGGTCGATACCTGCGCCGGCGAGTTCCCGTCGTCCACGCCCTACCTGTACTCATCCTATGACGACGAGAACGAGTCGACGCCACTCGGCGCGGACGGCATCGTCATCCTCGGCTCCGGCCCCAACCGCATCGGGCAGGGCGTGGAGTTCGACTACTGCTGCGTGCGGGCTGGCCTCGCGCTGCGGGAGCTGGGCTACCGCACCATCATGATCAACTCCAATCCGGAGACCGTGTCGACCGATTTCGACATCTCGGACAAGCTGTACTTCGAGCCGCTCACGCTGGAGGACGTCCTCGAGATCGTGCGCCTCGAGGCGCCGCACGGCGTCGTGGTGCAGCTGGGCGGGCAGACCCCGCTGCAGCTCACCAAGGCTCTGGAGGCGGCCGGCGTGCGCATCCTCGGCACCTCGCCCGACGCGATCGACATCGCCGAAGACCGCCAGCGCTTCGAGGCCCTCGCGCGCGGGCTGGGCGTCACCCAGCCCCCCAGCGGGACCGCGCGGTCGATCGCCGAAGCCGTCGCGGTCGCGGCGCGCGTCGGCTATCCGGTCCTGGTGCGGCCCTCCTACGTGCTCGGGGGCCGTGCCATGGAGATCGTGTACGACGAGGCGTCGCTGCGCCGGTACTTCGAGCTCGCCGCCCGGGTCGCGCCCGACTATCCCGTGCTCATCGACCGGTTCCTGGAGGACGCGTTCGAAGCGGACGTGGACGCCATCGCCGACGGCACCCGGTGCGTGGTGGCGGGCGTCATGCAGCACATCGAAGACGCCGGTGTCCACTCGGGCGACTCCGCCTGCGTGCTGCCGCCCTACCTCATCGGGGACCGGCAGGTCGACGCCATGCGGCGCCACACCCAGGCGTTCGCGGCGGCGCTCGGCGTGGTCGGGCTCATCAACGCGCAGTATGCCATCAAGGACGGCGTCGTGTACGTGCTGGAGGTGAACCCCCGGGCGTCGCGCACCGTCCCGTTCGTGAGCAAAGCCACGGGGCTGCCGCTCGCCAAGCTCGCGGCCGCGGTCATGGTGGGGCGCAGCCTCGCCTCCCTGGCGGTGTCCGACGAAGTGACCCTGCCCGGCGTGGCGGTCAAGGAGGCCGTCCTCCCCTTCACGAAGCTCCCCGGTGTGGATACCGTGTTGGGGCCGGAGATGCGGTCCACCGGGGAGGTCATGGGGTTCGCCGACAGCTTCGGCATGGCGTTCGCCAAGGCCCAGATCGCCGCGGACGGCAGCCTGCCCCTCGAGGGGACGGTGTTCGTCACCGTCAACGACTCGGACAAGCCGACGGTGACGCCGATCGTTCGGCGGCTGCACGAGCTGGGCTTCCGCATCCTCGCGACCGAGGGGACCGAGCGCTATCTGCGGGCGCGCGGCGTGCCCGCCGAGCGGGTGCACAAGGTGCACGAGGGGCGCCCCAACGCGATCGACCTGATCGTCTCGGGCGAGATTCACCTGCTGATCAACACCTCGCTGGGGAAGTTCACCCAGGCGGACGACTACGCGATCCGGCGCACGGCGCTCCAGCACCGGGTCCCGTACACGACGACGATGTCGGCGGCGAGTGCCGCGTGTGATGCGATCATCGCCCTGCGCAGTCGAACCGGCAGTGTGAGGAGCCTTCAGGAATGGCACGAAAGAGCGACCGCCGGAAGCGAGCCAACAGCCGCCCCAAGCGGGGTGGCGCCGCGTCCGGCGCCCGGGGCCGTCCCGGTCTAGCGAAACGCGCCAAGGGGCGGGCACCGGCGCCCGCGGCGGCGCCCGCACCTCCGGCTCCGCCGAAGGTGAAGTTCCGCGGCAAGGTGCTGGAGCACGAGCCGCTGGCGCGCTACTGCACCTGGCGGATCGGTGGCCCCGCGCGCTTCCTCGTGCTGCCGGCCGACGCCGAGGACGTGCAGCGCGCGCTTCAGCTCGCCCGCGAGCGCGGGCTGCCGTGGCTCGTCCTCGGGCTGGGATCGAACGTGCTCGTCCGCGACCAGGGGTTCCCCGGCGTGGTGATCCGCATCGGCAAGGGGCTCGACCGCTTCGAGATGAAGGGCGCCACGGCGATCGTGGGGGCCGGCCTGCCGACCCCACTCCTGTCGCGGCGCACGGCCGAAGCGGGGTTTTCGGGCGTCGAGCGGTTCATCGGCATCCCGGGCACGGTCGGCGGCGGCATCTACATGAACGCCGGGTGCCACGGCGCGGAATTCGCCGAGATCGTCACCGAGGTGACGGTCATGGACGGAGCCGGCCGGGTCAAGACGCTGGGGCGCAAGCAGATCTCGTACAAGTACCGCTCGAGCAACCTGGGCGAGGTGATCGTGCTCGAGGGGAAGCTCGGACTGGGCGAGGAGGCGCCGGCGAAGCTCAAGGAGCTCCAGGGCCGGCTGCTGCGGTGGCGCAAGGCGGGGACGCCGTTCGACCAGTCGTGTGCCGGGTCCACGTTCAAGAACCCGGGCGGGCCGAAGACGGCCGGCATGCTGATCGACGAGTGCGGGCTGAAGGGCTTCGCGGTGGGCGGCGTCCGGGTCTCGCCGCTGCATGCGAACTACTTCGTGAACCTCGGCACCGGAACGGCCGCTGACGTGCTGAAGCTCATCGAGCACGTGCGCAAGACGGTGCTCAAGAAGACCGGCGTGGAGCTGGCACTCGAGATCAAGGTCGTGGGGATCTAGCGTGGCGGACTATTTCGTGCACCCCTCGAGCTTCGTCGACGAGGGGGCGGTCGTGGGGCGGGGAACGAAGATCTGGCACTTCTGCCACGTGATGCCCGGCGCCGTCATCGGCGAGCGCTGCAATCTGGGCCAGAACGTGGTCGTCATGCCGCGCACCCGCATCGGCGACAACGTGAAGATCCAGAACAACGTCTCGATCTACGAGGGGGTCGTGCTGGAGGACGACGTGTTCTGCGGCCCCTCGTGCGTCTTCACGAACGTCCTGAACCCCCGCAGCCACGTGTCGCGCCGGGAGGAGTACCGCCCCACGCTCGTGCGGCGCGGCACGTCCATCGGCGCCAATGCGACGGTGGTATGCGGCGTCACGCTGCACGAGTACGCCTTCATCGGGGCGGGCGCGGTCGTCACCTCGGATGTCCCTGCCTACGCCCTGATGGTGGGGGTCCCCGCGCGACGCGTGGGCTGGATGTGCCAGTGCGGCGAGCGGCTGGCGGTGAGCGGCGCTCGGGCGGCGTGCGCGCGCTGCGGCGCGGGCTACGAGGAAGCGGGTGGAGCGCTGCGTCAGACCACGCCGCCCCGCCCGCACGCCTGATCGATCGTGTTCTCCCTTTTCCGGATGAGCCCGACGTGAACGTCCCGTTGCTGGACCTGGTGGCGCAGTATCGCACGATCCAGGACGAGCTGGTCCCGGCCGTGCAGGCCGTGGTCGAGGCGCAGCAGTTCGTCATGGGGCCGGCCGTGGGGCGGCTGGAAGAGGAGATCGCCCGGGTCTGCCGGGCTCGCTACGGCATCGGCTGCGCCAGCGGCACCGATGCGCTGCTGCTGCCGCTGCGCGCGCTCGATCTGCGGCCGGGTGACGAGGTGATCACGACGCCGTTCACCTTCTTCGCCACCGCGGGGGCGATCCACAACGCGGGCGGGACGCCGGTCTTCGTGGACATCACCCCCGACACGTACAACATCGATCCCGCCGCCGCCGCGGCCGCCGTCGGGCCACGTACCCGGGCCATCGTGCCGGTGCACCTCTATGGTCAGATGGCTCCGATGCAGGAGCTGCTGGTCATCGCCGAGCGGCACGGGGTGCGGGTGATCGAGGACGCCTGCCAGGCGATCGGGGCCCGCCGCTCGATCGACGGCGAATGGCGCGCGGCCGGCGAGCTGGGCTGGGTCACCGCCTTCTCCTTCTTCCCGAGCAAGAACCTCGGCGGCTGGGGCGACGGCGGTATGATGGTCACGTCGGATCCCGCGGCCGCCGAGCGGTTGCGCCGGCTGCGGCTCCACGGTGGGGCCAAGCAGTACCACCACGACGAGGTGGGCACCAACTCGCGGCTCGACACGCTGCAGGCCGCGGTGCTGCTGGCGAAGCTGCCCCATCTCGCGGCATGGTCCGCGCGCCGCGCCGCCCACGCGCGCTATTACGACGCTGCGTTCGCCGGTCTGCCGCAGGTGCGGACGCCCGTGGTCGAGTGGAACAACGAGCACATCTTCCACCAGTACACGCTACGCGTCGAGCGGCGCGATGCGCTCCAGGCGCACCTCAAGAGCCGGGGCATCGGGCACGCCGTGTACTATCCGGTCCCGCTGCACCGGCAGCCGTGCTTCGCGCACCTCGGCTACCGCGACGGCTCGCTGCCGGTGTCCGAGCAGGCCGCGCGCGAGGTGGTCTCGCTGCCGATCTATCCCGAGCTGACGCCGGCACAGCTCGACGCCGTCATCGCCGCGGTCCGCGAGTTCTACCGGTGAGCCGGTTGCGGATCGGCGTGATCGGCGCCGGGGCCTGGGGCCGCAACCACGTGCGCACGGTGGCGGGGCTGGCCGACGCCGAGCTCGCCGCCGTGTGCGACACCGACGCGGCGGTGCGCGAGCGGACGGCCCGGCAGTACCCGGCGGCGCGGGTGACGGCCGACGTCGCGGAGGTGCTGGAGCGCTCGGAGGCGGTCGTCGTGGCATCCCCGGCCCGGACCCACGCCGAGCTGGCGCTGCGCTGCATCGACGCGGGGAGGCCCTGCCTGGTCGAGAAGCCGTTCGCGCTGAGCCTGCGCGACGCCGAGGCGGTGGCGCGGCGGGCGGCCGAGCGCCGCGTGCCCGTGCTCGCCGGCCACCTGTTGCTGCATCACCCGGCCGTCCAGCGGCTGCACACCATGGTCCGGGGCGGCGAGCTGGGACGCGTGCTGTATTGCTACAGCCTCCGCGTCAATCTGGGTCAGGTCCGGGCCGACGAGAACGCGTTGTGGAGCTTCGGCCCGCACGACGTCTCCGTGGCGCTCGAGCTGCTGGGTGAGGCGCCGGTGCAGGTCACCGCCCACGGGCAGTGCTATCTCCAGCCGGGGGTGGAGGACGTCGTGTTCCTGATCATGCGGTTCGCGAACGGGGCCCTGGCGCACGCACACATGTCGTGGCTCGACCCGCACAAGGAGCGGAAGCTGACGGTCGTGGGCACGAAGCAGATGGTCGTGTTCGACGACATGGAGGCGCGCGAGAAGGTGCGGATCTACGACCGCGGCGTTGACCGCGCCCCGGAGTACGGCTCCTACGGCGAGAGCCTCGCGATCCGCGAAGGCGACATCTTCGTGCCCAAGGTCTCGGGCGCCGAGCCGCTGGCGGCCGAGTTGGCGCATTTCGTGCGGGTGGCGCGCGGCGCCGAGGCGCCGCGCGCCGGGCCGGCCGATGGCGTGCGCGTCGTGCGCGTGCTCGAAGCCGCATCGCGCTCGCTCGCCGCGGGCGGCGCGCCGGTGACCCTGTGAGTCGCGCGGCCCTCCTCACCATGGCGCGCGATCGCTCGGCCGTGTTCGGGATTCTGGGGCTGGGCTACGTCGGCCTGCCCCTCGCCATGGAGTGCATCCGAGCGGGGTACCGGGTGCTGGGCTTCGACGTGAAGCGAGACGTGGTCGAGGGGCTCGCCGCGGGGCGCTCGCACCTGCACGACGTCCCCGCGGCCGACGTGGCGCGGGCGGTCCGCGCAGGCCGCTTCGAGCCGACCACGGATCTCGCGCGGCTGGCGGAGCCGGACGCGCTCTCGATCTGTGTGCCCACGCCGCTCTCCAAGACCAAGGACCCCGACGTCAGCTACGTGCTGGCGGCGACGGAATCGGTCAAGCGCACCCTGCGGCGCGGCCAGCTCGTCGTGCTCGAATCGACCACCTATCCCGGCACCACCCGGGAGCTGCTGCTGCCGTCGTTCCAGAGCACGGGCCTCAGGGTCGGCGAGGATTTCTTCCTGGCGTTCTCGCCGGAGCGCGTGGATCCGGGCAACCCGTCCTGGAATACGCGCAATACGCCGAAAGTCGTGGGCGGGATCACGCCGGCCTGTCTCGAGGTGACGCTCGCGCTCTATGCGCCCGTGATCGAGCGCCTCGTGCCGGTGTCGTCCACCGAGGCCGCCGAGCTGGTGAAGATCCTGGAGAACACCTTCCGCAGCGTGAACATCGGGCTCGTCAACGAGATGGCCATCGTGTGCGACAAGCTCGGCGTCGACGTCTGGGAGGTGATCGAGGCCGCGGCCACGAAGCCCTTCGGCTTCATGAAGTTCACGCCCGGGCCCGGGCTCGGCGGACACTGCATCCCCATCGATCCGCACTACCTCGCCTGGAAGATGCGGTCGCTGAACTACAAGACGCGCTTCATCGAGATCGCGGGCGAGGTGAACGCCGAGATGCCCGAGTTCTGGGTGGGGAAGGTCATGGACGAGCTCAACGAGCGCGCGCAGGCGATCCGCGGCAGCCGCGTGCTGATCCTGGGTGTCGCCTACAAGAAGGACATCGAGGACGTCCGCGAGAGCCCCGCCCTCGACATCATCCGCCTGCTCGAGCGGCGCGGGGCCGTGGTCTCCTACCACGACCCCCGCGTGCCCCGCCTGCGGGAGGACGGTGTGGAGCTGGCCTCGCAGCCGCTCACGGCCGCGACCCTGGAAGCGGCGCACTGCGTCGTGATCGTCACCGACCACTCGGACGTGGATTACGCGCTCGTGGCGCGCCACGCGCCGCTGGTGGTCGACACGCGCCACGTGCTGCCCCCGCGGGAGCGCCGGTCGTGAAGGTCGCGGTCGTGGGGACGGGCTACGTGGGCCTGGTCGTGGGCGCCTGTCTCGCCGAGACCGGGAACGACGTGCAGTGCGCGGACCTGGACGAGGCGAAGATCGCGGGCCTGCGACAGAACCGCCTGCCCATCTACGAGCCGGGGCTCGAGCCCCTCGTCGAGCGCAACCAGCGGGATGGCCGGCTCGGCTTCACGACCGACGTCGCCACCGCGCTGCGCCACGCGGATGTGGTGTTCATCGCCGTGGGCACGCCGCCCGACGAGGACGGCTCGGCGGACCTCCAGCACGTGCTGGCGGTCGCGGCCGAGATCGGCCGGAACATGGACCGGCCCAAGATCGTGGTCACCAAGAGCACGGTGCCGGTCGGCACGGCGGAGCGCGTCCGCGCCGAGATCGCGCGCCACACGGCGACGCCGTTCCACGTCTGCTCCAATCCCGAGTTCCTCAAGGAGGGGGCGGCGGTCGAGGACTTCATGAAGCCCGACCGCGTCGTCGTCGGGGTCGACTCCGACGCGGCGGCGGCCGTGCTGGCCGAGCTGTATGCGCCCTTCGTGCGCACCGGTAATCCGCTGATCTTCATGGACCTCCGCTCGGCCGAAGTCACCAAGTACGCCGCGAACGCGATGCTCGCCACCCGCATCTCGTTCATGAACCAGATCGCGGCGCTGTGCGAGGTGGTCGGGGCGGACGTGAGCCTGGTGCGCCGTGGCATCGGCACCGACCGCCGCATCGGCACGGCTTTCCTCTTTCCGGGTCCGGGCTACGGCGGCTCCTGCTTCCCCAAGGACGTGCAGGCGCTGATTCGCACCGGCGGCGACGTCGGGGCGCCGCTCGACATCCTCACGGCCGTCCAGGCCGCCAACGAGCGCCAGAAGCGCGTGCTCGTGGACAAGCTGCGGCGGCACCTCGACGACCGGCTGGCGGGCCGCCGCGTCGCCGTGTGGGGCCTCGCCTTCAAAGCCGAGACCGACGACGTGCGGGAGAGCCCCGCGCTGGTCCTCGTGCGCGCGCTCGTCGAGGCCGGAGCCGACGTGCGCGCGCACGATCCGGCGGCCATGGCAGCGGCACGGCGCGAGCTGGGCGATGCCGCCACGTTCGTGCGCCATGCCTTCGACGCGCTCGATGGCGCCGAGGCCCTGGCGATCGTGACGGAATGGCTGGAGTACCGGAACCCCGACTTCGCGCGCATGCGGCAACTCATGGCGCGACCGCTCATCGTGGACGGGCGCAACCTCTACGAGCCGCAGCGGCTGGCGCGTGAGGGGTTCACCTACGACAGCATCGGCCGTCCCCTGGCATGCGCGTCCTCGTAACGGGGGCGGCCGGGTTTCTCGGATCGCACCTCGTCGATCGCCTGCTCGCGCTGGGGCATCGCGTGGTGGGGATGGACTCCTTCCTGACGGGTACCGCGGGCAACCTCGCGCACCTCGAGCACCACCCCGACTTCCAGTTCGTGCGCCACGACGTCACGACGTTCCTCGAGGTCGAGGGGCCGCTCGACGGCGTGCTGCATTTCGCCAGCCCCGCGAGCCCGGTGGATTACCTCGAGCTGCCCATCCAGACCCTGAAGGTCGGCTCCCTCGGCACCCACAAGGCGCTGGGGCTCGCGCGCGCCAAGGGGGCGCGGTTCCTGCTGGCCTCCACCTCCGAGGTGTACGGCGACCCGCTGGTGCACCCGCAGCCCGAGACCTACTGGGGCAACGTCAACCCCGTGGGCCCGCGGGGCGTGTACGACGAAGCCAAGCGGTTCGCCGAGGCGATGACCATGGCCTACCACCGCGCCCACGGCCTCGATACCCGGATCGTACGCATCTTCAACACGTACGGCCCGCGGATGCGGGCCAACGACGGCCGCGTGGTCTCGAACTTCATCGTGCAGGCCCTGCGCGGCGAGCCGCTCACCATCTACGGCGACGGCACGCAGACCCGCTCGTTCTGCTACGTCGACGACCTGGTGGAGGGTGTGATCCGGGCGTTCGCGCGCGGCTCGGCCGATCCGACCAACCTGGGCAACCCGGCCGAGTACACCGTGCGCCAGCTCGCCGACCGGGTCCTGGCCCTGACGGGCAGCCCCGGCCCGCTGGTCGAGCGGCCCCTGCCGACGGATGACCCCCGCGTGCGTCGGCCCGACATCACGCGCGCCCGCGAGCGGCTCGGCTGGGGCCCCGTCGTCGAGCTCGACGACGGGTTGCGCCGCACCATCGCCTACTTCCGGGAGCGGGTGTGAGCGCGCGAGTGCTGGTGACGGGCGCCGCCGGGTTCATCGGCTCGCACCTCTGTGAGGCGCTGCTCGCGCGCGGCGACGAGGTGACGGGCGTCGACAACTTCGACCCCTTCTACGCGCGCGCCGTGAAGGAGCGAAACCTCGCGGGCGCGCGCGCCCACGCGCGGTTCAGCCTCTGCGACGCCGACGTGCGGCACGACGCGCTGCCCCTGACGGGCGTCGACGCCGTGATCCACCTCGCCGCCATGCCGGGCGTCCGGCCCTCGCTCGAGGACCCGGCGACCTACGCGGACGTGAACGTCACCGGCACGGCCCGCCTGCTCGACGCGGCGTCCGGCGCCGGAGTCCGGCGTGTGGTGCTCGCGTCGTCGTCCTCGGTCTACGGCGAATCCACGCCGGCCCCGTTCCGCGAGGACGCCCCCGCCGTGGTTCCGATCTCACCGTACGCGGCGAGCAAGCGGGCGGGGGAGCTGGTGGCCTACGCCGTCGGGCTCGCCCGCGGGCTCCACATCCTGTGCCTGCGGTTCTTCACCGTGTATGGGCCGCGCCAGCGACCCGACCTCGCCGTGTACCGTTTCACCGAGCGCATCGCGCGGGGCCTGCCGGTGGCGATGCACGGGGACGGCTCGAGCGAGCGCGACTATACCTATATTACGGATGCGGTGGACGGAGTCGTGGCGGCGCTCGACTGGACCGGGCGCGGGGGCGGCGGCGGGGGCGCCGGCGCGCGCTGGGAGGTGGTGAACATCGGGGGCGGCGAGCGCGTGCGGCTCGACCGGCTCATCGGGCTCATCGGACGCGCGTTGGGGCGGGAGCCGCGCATCGAGCGACACCCCGACCAGCCGGGCGACGTTCGCCTGACCGCAGCGGATCTGAGCCGCGCCGAGCGCGAGCTGGGATACCGCCCCCGGATCGGCATCGAAGAGGGCATCCGCCGCTTCACGCGGTGGTTCGAGGAGACCCATGGACGTCAGCTCTGAGCATCTGGTCCGGCAGGCCCGGGAGCGCTTTCAGCTGCAGGACTACTACGGCGCCATTCACCTCCTCGAGGAGGTCATCGCCGACGGCCGAGCGTTCGCCGACGCCTACCACCTGCTGGGCCTCTGCTATTCGTTCGTGGGACAGAGCGAGCGGGCGCTGGCCCAGTTCGATCGGGCCCTGGAGCTCAACCCCCGGTATGTGGATGCGCTGATCCACCGCGCGCTGGTGCTGAACGCGCTCGGGCGCGAGGACGAGGCGACCGACGCCATCCGCCGCGCGGGCGAGATCGGCGGCGAGCTGCGGCACGGCTTCCCCGCCAGCATCGCCGCCCAGCTCGCCAACCGGCATGCGGCCCTGGGCGACGCCTACGAGGAGGCGGGCGCGCTCGACGACGCGATCACCCAGTACCAGGCCGCGCTCGTGCTGGGACCCGATTTCCACGATCTGCGGTACAAGCTCGGCCGCCTGCTGCTCGAGGCGGGCCGGGCCCTCGAAGGGCGGGAGCAGTTCGAGACCATCGTGCGCGCCAGCCCCAACTACCTCGATGCCCAGGCGATGCTCGGGCTCGCCTGCTACCTGGCGGGCGACGGCCTCGCCGCGCGCCATGTCTGGGAGGTGTGCCGGGAGCGGCGGCCGGAGGATCCACGGGTCGAAGCGTATCTCGGCATGCTCGACCGCGTCGGCACCGCCCGGGCATCGGCCGAGCCGCGGGCGTGAGGGTCCCGGTCGTCGCGGCGCTCCTGCTCGCGGGGGCCTGCGCGCGCAGCGCCGCGAATCACGAGGAGCTCGGGGACCGCGCGTACGCGGCCGGGAGCCATCGGGATGCGCTCGCGGAGTACCAGCTCGGCCTGGCCGCGGACCCGGGGAGCGCCTCCCTGCACGCCAAGACCGCGGCCGCCGCCCTGCATACCGGAAACTACGCGCTGGCGGCGGCGGAGTACCGCGCGCTCGCCGGCGAGGACCGCTCTCGCGACGAGGAGGCGGCCGACGGCTTGGAGCGCGTCGTGCGCGCCGCGCTCGACGCCAACGACCGGGCGGCCGTGGGCATCGCCCTCGCCGGGCTACAGGAGATCGCCCCGCGGCGCCCCCTGGGTCGCTATGCCCGCATCGTCGCGCTCGACGCCGTCGAGCAGGGCAACACGGCGGCCGCGCTCGCCTTCCTGCCGACGGCGGTGGCGGCCGCGCCCGATGGGCGCAGCGCGGACTCGCTGCTCTACCTGTACGCCGCCACCGCGGTCCGCGCCAGGGACTGCAGCACCGCGGTGCCGCTGTTCGAAGGTGTAATCCGACGCCGCCGCTCGCCTGATGTGGTGGACCCGGCGCGCGAGGGGCTGGGGCATTGCGCCCTGCTCGCCGGGCAGCGGGCGCTGGAGCAGGGCACGCCGGGGATCGCGGAAGACTGGTTCCGTCGCGCCACGGCGCCGGGCGCCAGCACCGACGTGATGCGCGCCGCGTTCATCGGGCTGGGCGACGTGCGGCTCGCCCAGGGCGACCTCGTGGGCGCGCTGGAGAGCTATCAGCAGGTGCTCATCGGGGGCGCCCCGGGCGATACCCTGGCCCAGCGCGCGCAGGAGAAGATCAATGCCCTGGGCCGGGCCGACACGCCGGAGCAGCCGTGAGGCAGGGACGGCACCGGTGGAGCTGGTTGGTAATGCTCGCCGCGACGGCCTGCTGGGGACGCGGCGGGGCGCCCGCTGAGGTCACCGCCGAGACCCTGCTGGAGCGGGCCCGCGCGGCCATCCGCCGCGGTGACTTCATGGACGCGCGGCGGGACCTCGAGCGCCTGACCTTCGCGCTCCAGCCCGGCGACGCCGAGCAGGCGGAGGTGCGCTACTTCCTGGCCGAGACGTTTTTCCAGACGGACGAGTACGCCGAGGCGGCGCAGCGCTTCCGCCAGGTGGCCGATCAGTATCCCGAGTCGGACTACGCTCCCGTGGCGCTGCTGCGGGCGGGTGATGCGAACCTGCGGCTGTGGCGCAAGCCCGATCTCGACCCGACGTCGGGCCGCGCCGCGCTCGCTCTGTACCAGGAGCTGGCCGGCCGCTATCCCCGGAGCGCCGCGAGCGCCCGCGCGCAGCCCCACATCCGCCACCTCCAGGACTGGTTCGCGGAAAAGAGCTACAAGACCGGGGTGTTCTACCTGAGGCGCGGGGCCTACGACTCGGCGATCCTGTACTTCAAGGACATCGTCGCCACGTACCCGGCGGCGCGCCGCGTCCCCGACGCGCTGCTCCGGCTGGTGGACGCCTATCGCACGCTCGGCTACGACGAGGAGCGGCGGGAAACCTGCGCCCACCTCGAGCGGTTCTTTCCGCAGGCGTCTGGCCTCGCCGAGCGCTGCCCCCCGTCCCGCACGGCCGGCACCGAGCCGTCCTAGACGCCGTGGACGCGCTGTTCGGCGGCTCGTTCGACCCGGTGCATCTGGGACACCTGATCGTGGCCGAGGCCGCAGCGGAGGCGCTCGGCGCGGACGCGCGCGTCCGGTTCGTGCCCGCGCGCGAGCAGCCGTTCAAGCGGGCCGCCCACGGCGCGAGCCCGGAGCAGCGGGCCGAGATGCTCGACCTGGCCGTGCGTGGCAATGCGCGGTTCGCCGTCGAGCGCATCGAGCTGCACCTGCCCGCGCCGTCCTACACGGTCCAGACGCTGCGGGCGCTCCGGGCCCGGGAGCCCGAGACCCGGTTCGCGCTGCTCGTGGGCGCCGATGCGGCGCGGGAGATCCCCACGTGGCGTGAGGCGGGCGAGCTGTCCCGCCTCGCCGGCGTCGTGGCGTTCGCCCGGGGGGGCGTCGCCGCGCCGGGAAACGGCATCGTCGATCGGGTGATCGAGGTGCCGGCGGTGGCGATCTCGGCCACGGAGATCCGGGCCCGAGTCGCGCTGGGTCGGTCGATCCGGTATCTGGTTCCCGACGCGGTGGGCGACTACATCGCGCGGCACGGGCTGTATCGTCAGGGAGTGCCATGCTGAAGAGCCTCGTCACGAGCATCGTCGGCACGCGCTTCGAGCGCGAGCTGAAGCGCATCCGGCCGATCATCAGCGCGGTTCACGGGCACGAGACCCGGCTGCGCGAGCTGGGCGACGCCCAGATCCAGGCGCAGACGCCCCGCTTCCGCGACATCGTGGCCGAGCGCACCGGGACGCTGGCGGCCGAGGTCGAGCGGCTGCGCCAGGCGAAACACGACTGCCCCGACGCCGAGCAGCGGCTCGCGCTCGACCGCCAGCTCGGCGAGGCGGAGCGGGCGCTCGCCCGCGAGACCCAGGCGGCCCTGAGCGACCTGCTCCCCGAGGCGTTCGCCACGGTGCGCGAAGCGTGCCGCCGGCTCGTGGGGAGCGAGGTCGTCGTGACCGGGCACGCGCTGAAATGGGACATGGTGCCCTACGACGTGCAGCTCATCGGGGGTGTCGTCCTGCACGAGGGCAAGATCGCCGAGATGGCGACGGGCGAGGGCAAGACCCTCGTCGCCACGCTCCCCCTGTATCTCAACGCGCTGGCCGGGCGCGGAGTGCACCTCGTCACCGTGAACAACTACCTGGCGCGCCGTGATTCCCAGTGGATGGGCCATCTGTTCACGTGGCTGGGGCTCACCGTGGGCTGTATCGACAACACGCCGCCCCAGTCCCCCGAGCGGCGCGCGGCGTACCAGTGCGACATCACCTACGGCACCAACAACGAGTTCGGCTTCGACTACCTGCGCGACAACATGGTGTTCAGCCTGGACCAGCGCGTCCAGCGCAGCCACCACTACGCCATCGTGGACGAGGTGGACTCGATCCTCATCGACGAGGCCCGCACGCCCCTCATCATCTCGGGCCCCGTCGGGACGGAGTCGGACGCCAAGTACGCCGCGTTCAACGCCCAGGTCGTCCAGCTCGTCCGCAAGCAAACGGCCATCGTGAACGACCTGATCGCCCGGGCCGAGCCGCTGTTGCAGGATCCCAAGACCCAGTACGACGGCGCCACCCTGCTGTACCAGGCGCAGCTCGGCATGCCCAAGAACAAGCGGCTGTTCAAACTGCTCAACGAGGAGGGCGTGAAGGCCCAGGTGCAGCGGGTCGAGCTCGACCGGCTGGCGGACCGGAAGCTGCCCGCCCGCGACCAGAAGATGCGGCACATCGAGGAGGAGCTGTACTTCGTGATGGACGAGCGCGGGCACTCCGTCCATCTCACGGAGCAGGGCGTGGAGACCATGTCCCCGGACGACCCGGCGCTGTTCGTCGTGCCCGACATCTCGCAGGCGGTGCACGACCTCGAGCGCGACCCGGATCTGTCCGCCGAAGAGCGGATCGCGCGGCGCCGGGCGATCGATGCCGAGTACGCGCAGAAGAGCGAGACCCTCCACATCATCCACAAGCTGCTCCAGGCGCATGCCCTGTACGAGAAGGACGTTGAGTACGTCGTGCAGGAGGGCCAGGTGTTCATCGTCGACGAGTTCACCGGGCGCATGCTCCCGGGCCGGCGTTGGTCGGACGGGCTGCACCAGGCCGTGGAGGCGAAGGAGGGGGTGGCCGTGCGCGAGGAGACCCAGACCCTCGCCACCGTCACCATCCAGAACTACTTCCGCATGTACGACAAGCTGGCGGGGATGACCGGCACCGCCGAAACCGAGGAGACCGAGTTCTTCACCATCTACGGTCTCGAGGTGGTCGTCATCCCGACGAACCGGCCGGTGCGCCGCGTCGACAAGCACGACCTCGTCTATCTCACGCGGCGCGAGAAATACAACGCGATCATCGAGGAGATCGAACGGCAGAACAAGCGCGGGCTGCCCGTGTTGGTGGGCACGGTGAGCGTCGAGGTATCGGAGACCCTGGCGCGGATGCTCAAGCGGCGCGGGCTCAAGCATGAAGTACTGAACGCCAAGTACCACGAGCGCGAGGCGGAGATCGTGGCGCAGGCGGGACGGGCCGGCGCCGTCACGATCGCGACGAACATGGCCGGCCGCGGCACCGACATCAAGCTCGGCGCCGGCGTCAAGCGCTGCCAGGTGTGCGGCATCCGGGCGCACCAGCCCCCGTTCGGCCAGCAGCTCGAGCAGGCAGACCTGAGCGAGCCGGAGATCCGCACCCTCGGGTGCAACGAGGATCCGCCCTGCGGGCTCGTGATCATCGGCACCGAGCGGCACGAGTCGCGCCGCATCGACCGCCAGCTGCGCGGGCGCTCGGGCCGCCAGGGCGACCCGGGGCAGAGCATCTTCTTCCTGTCGCTCGAGGACGACCTGATGCGGCTCTTCGGGTCGGAGCGGATGGCGCGCTGGGTGGGTCGCAGCGGCGCCGAGGAAGGCGAGGTCCTCACCCATCCGTGGCTCACGCGCGCCATCGGCCAGGCGCAAAAGCGCGTCGAGCTCCAGAACTTCCAGGCGCGCAAGCGGCTGCTCGAGTACGACGACGTGATGAACCAGCAGCGCGAAGTCATCTACTCGTTGCGGCGCTTCGCGCTGGAGGGCGGCGAGGAGCTCAAGGCCGAGGCGCTGCGCATGGTCGAGGCCGCCGTCGAGCGGCTCGCCGACCAGGCCATCGCCGGCACAGACGAGCCCGGCCAGTGGGATCGCGAGCGCATCGAGACCGAGATCCTCCAGCGGTTCCTGCTCTCCGTGCCCGGCGTGACCGATCCCGCGCGCGTGCGGAACCGCAACGAGCTGGCGCAGGCCGTCCACGAGGCGGGCCGCACCGCGTTCCAGACCAAGCTCGCCTATCTCAAGGAGATCGAGGGCAGGATCGGCGCGGCGAATCTGGGCGGCCAGGCGCTGGCCCACGTGATGCTCATGGTGATCGACGAGAAGTGGAAGGACCACCTCTACGACCTCGATCAGCTGCGGGCCGCGATTCAGTACCGCGCCTGGGGGCAGAAGGACCCGCTCATCGAGTACAAGCAGGAAGCCTACTCGATGTTCGTCGATCTCATGAACGACCTGCACGCGACGTTCACCGAGCGCTGGTTCCGGCTCCAGGTGGACATCGGCCCGCCGCCCGGGGCGGGACGGCCCGGGACGCGCACGGCCGGCGCCCTCGGCGGCACGCGCCGGGCCGCGCCGATCACCGCCACCAAACCCGAGAGCGATGGGCTGGTCGCACCCGGCACCGCCACGGGCCCCCGCCCGCCCGCCGGACGGCCGGGGGAAGTTCCGGTGGCGGCCGCCAACGCGTACGCCGGCGTGGGCCGCAACGAGCCGTGCCCCTGCGGGAGCGGCAAGAAGTTCAAGAAGTGCCACGGGGCGTAAAAAGACACCTTTCCCGTTTCCCGTTTCTCGGCCCTCAGTGCGTTTCTTGGATGCAGGCTTTTCCGGCGGCCACGTCTAGGTTGCGGCATGGCGCTCCGCCTCTCCGAGCACGTCGAGCGCGACCGTCCCCGGGAGCGCCTGTGGACCCTGGGGCCGGCCGCATTGACGGGACCGGAGCTGGTGGCGCTGCTCCTGGGCACCGGGTGCGCCGGGCGGGATGCCCTGGCGGTGGCGGCCGACCTGCTCGGCCGCGTGGAGGGCTCGCTGCGCCGCCTCGCCGGCCGACCGCCCGGCGAGCTGGCCCGGATCCCCGGCGTGGGACGCGCCAAGGCGGCGCGGCTCATCGCGGCCCTGGAGCTCGGCAGCCGGGCGACTGCCGAGGCGGCGCCGCCGCCGGCACGGATCGCCGGCCCCGCCGACGTGCACCGTTTCTACGTCGCCCGCCTCGGCGACCTCGCCGTGGAGGAGTTCCACGTGCTCGCCCTGGGGTGCCAGAGCCAGGTCCTGGCGGACCTCCTGATCACACGGGGGATCCTCAACAGCTCGCTGGTGCACCCGCGCGAGGTGTTCCGGGCGGCGATCGCGGAGGCGGCGGCCGGAATCATCGTCGTGCACAACCACCCGAGCGGCGACCCGACCCCCTCGGCCGACGACCGGGCCGTGACCCGGCAGCTGGTGGATGCGGGCCGGCTGCTCGACCTCCCCGTCTACGACCACGTGATCGTGGGCCGGGATCGCTACGTGAGCTTCGCGGAGGCTGGGCTGTTGTGAAGCGTTGACGGAGGTCAGGCTTCTCGCCATCCTCCTGTCGTGACGAGCGCCGCCCCCCTCCTCGCCCCCGAGCTGGCCCGGGCCGTGGCCCAGCTGGAGCGGCTGGACCTCGACCTCCTGGTGCGCGCGTACCGGGTGAGCGCCCGGGCCCACCGCGGGCAGAAGCGGCGCTCGGGCGACGAATTCCTGTCGCATAGCGTCGCCGTGGCCACGATCCTGGCGGAGCAGCAGATGGATTCGACGACGATCGCGGCGGCGCTGCTGCACGACGTGGTGGAGGACTCCGACGTCTCGATCGGCGACATCCGGCGCGACTTTGGCGAGGAGATCGCCGGGCTCGTGGACGGGCTCACCAAGGTCGCCTCCCTGACGTTCCGATCTACCGCGGAGGCTCAGGCGGAGAACTACCGCAAGCTCCTCCTGTCGGTGGCCCGCGACGCACGGGTCATCATCATCAAGCTGGCGGACCGGCTGCACAACATGCGCACCCTCGAGCACCTGGACGCCGAGGAGCAGGGGCGGATCGCGCAGGAGACGCGGGAGATCTACGCGCCGCTGGCGCACCGCTTCGGGATGGCGGGGATCAAGGCGGAGCTCGAAGACCTGGCGTTCAAGTTCATCGAGCCCCGGGACTATCGCGACCTGGCGGCCAAGATCCGCGCCAAGCGGGGCGAGCGCGAGCGCACGATCGAGCGGCTGCGCGAGCCGCTGGCCGAGGAGCTCACGCGCGCCGGCCTCACGGACGTCGAGATCACGGGGCGACCCAAGAACCTCTGGTCGATCTCCAAGAAGATGACGGCCCGGGGGAAGCCGTTCGAGGAGATCTACGACCTCCTCGCCGTGCGCGTCCTCGTGAGCACGGTCGCCGAGTGCTACCACGTACTGGGGTTGATTCACCACCGCTGGACGCCGCTCCAGGAGCGCATCAAGGACTACATCGCGAGCCCCAAGTCCAACGGGTACCAGTCGCTGCACACGACGGTCTTCGGCCCCGGCGGCCAGCTGTACGAGATCCAGATCCGCACGCGCGACATGCATCGCACCGCGGAATACGGCATCGCGGCCCACTGGCTGTTCAAGGAGGGGCGCACGCCCGACGAGCTCGATCGCCAGCTCATCTGGTTCCGCCAGCTCCTGGAGCTGCAGCAGGACGCGCACAGCCCGGAGGAGTTCCTCGAGTTCCTCAAGGTCGACCTGTACCAGGACGAGATCTTCGTGTTCACGCCGCGGGGCGACGTGAAGCGGCTCCCCAAGGCTGCCACGCCGCTCGACTTCGCGTTCGCGGTGCACTCCGAGGTCGGCCAGCACTGCCACGGGGCCCGGATCAACGGCCGCATCGCCCCGCTGCACCGTGCCCTCAAGAACGGCGACACCGTCGAGATCCTCACCAGCACGCACGCCAGGCCGTCGCAGGACTGGCTGGCGCACGTGCGTACCGCCCGGGCGCGCCACAAGATCCGGCAGTGGATCAAGCAGGAGGAGCACGAGCGCAGCGTGGCGCTGGGCCGCGAGATCCTCGACCGCGAGGTGCGACGGCGGCGTCTGGCGCATCCCACCGACCCGCAGTTCGTGCAGGCGGCGACGACCCTCTCCGTCGCCGCCCCGGACCATCTGCTGGCCGCCCTGGGCCGGGGCGACGTGCCGCTGGGCCAGCTGATGCGGGCGCTCTATCCCCACCTCCCGGCCGACGACCTCCAGGCACCCAGGCCCACGGCATTCGGACGCGTGATCGAGCAGCTGCGCCTGGGACGGGGCATCCGGATCCAGGGGGTGGACGGGCTGATGGTGCGCTACGCGCAGTGCTGCCAGCCGGTGCCCGGCGACCCCGTGGTCGGCTACGTGACGCAGGGCCGCGGCATCTCCATCCACCGCGGCGACTGCCCCAACCTGCTCACCCTGTCGGCCGAAGCCGAGCGGCGGGTCGAGATCGACTGGCAGGAGCTGGCCGGCGAAGTGTTCGTGGTGCGGCTCGCCGTCGCCGGCGAGGACCGCCGCGGCCTCTATGGCGACCTCTGCCAGGCGATCAGCGGCACGGGCACCAACATCCGCTCGGCGGAGCTCCAGTCGCGCGACGGAGCGGTGTTCGGGGCGGTGCTCGTCGAGGTGGAGAACCAGACGCACCTCAACAAGGTGCTGCGGGCGATCCGCGGGGTGAAAGGCGTGACCGATGTCGCGCGGCGCGAGGCGGGCGCCGCCACCGGCACCGGGCTCGATTAAGTTTCCTGTTCCATGCCGTTCGAGCTGGTCTCACCCCACGCCCCGGCGGGGGATCAACCGCGCGCCATCACGGAGCTGGTGGCCGGCCTCCGCCGGGGCGATCGCTACCAGACGCTGCTGGGCGTCACCGGCTCGGGCAAGACGATGACGATGGCGCACGTCGTCGCGGCGTTCGGGCGGCCGACCATCGTGCTCTCGCACAACAAGACGCTCGCCGCCCAGCTCTACGGTGAGCTCAAGTCGTTCTTCCCCCGCAACGCCGTCGAGTTCTTCATCTCGTACTACGACTACTACCAGCCGGAGGCGTACGTCCCCGCGACCGACACCTACATCGCGAAGGACTCGTCCATCAACGACGACATCGACGCCCTGCGGCTGCGCGCGACGTCGAGCCTGATGGAGCGCGAGGACGTCGTCATCGTCGCCAGCGTCTCGGCGATCTACGGCCTGGGGGACCCGGACGTCTATCGCCGCCTGTACCTGACCGTGACGGTGGGGGAGACGCGCGGCCGGGACGCGATTCTCGAGGACCTGGTGCGCATCCAGTACCAGCGCAATGACGTCACGCTCGAGCGCGGCGGCTTCCGCGTGCGCGGCGACACGATCGAGATCCTGCCGCCCTACGAGGAGCAGGCCGTGCGCATCGAGCTGTGGGGCGACACGGTGGAGCGCATCGCCAAGATCGCCCCGGTCACGGGTAATGCCATCGCGGCCCTCGCGCGCTGCGCCGTGTACCCGGCCACGCACTTCGTGACCCAGCGCGCCACCATCGAGCGCGCCGTCCCGGCCATCCGCGCGGAGCTGAAGGAGCGGCTCGCCGAGCTGCGGCGTGACAACAAGCTCATCGAGGCGCAGCGCCTCGAGTCCCGCACCAGCTTCGACATCGACATGCTGCTCGAGGTCGGTCGCTGCGCCGGCATCGAGAACTACTCCCGCCACCTCACGGGCCGGGCCCCGGGGCAACGCCCCGCCTGCCTGCTCGATTACTTCCCGGCGGACTGGCTGTGCATCGTCGATGAATCCCACCAGACGCTGCCGCAGCTCGCCGGGATGTACGAGGGGGACCGCTCCCGCAAGCAGACGCTCGTGGACTACGGGTTCCGGCTCCCCTCGGCGCTGGACAACCGGCCGCTGCGCTACGACGAGCTCATGGCCCTGGTCCCCCGGGCGATCTACGTCTCCGCCACGCCCGGCGGGGAGGAGCTGGAGCGCTCGGGCGGCGTCGTGGTCGAGCAGATCATCCGGCCGACCGGCCTCGTGGACCCGGCCGTGGACGTGCGGCCGGTGGCTGGCCAGGTGGACGACCTGCTGCACGAGATCCGGCAGCGGGAAACGCGGCGCGAGCGGGTGCTGGTCACCACGCTGACCAAGCGCATGTCCGAGGACCTCACCGACTACCTGCGGCAACACGGGGTGCGCGTGCGCTACCTGCACTCGGAGATCGACGCCATCGAGCGCGTGGAGATCATCCGGGGCCTGCGGCTCGGCGAGTTCGACGTGCTGGTGGGGATCAACCTGCTGCGCGAGGGGCTCGACTTGCCGGAGGTGTCGCTCGTCGCCGTGCTGGACGCCGACCAGGAGGGGTTCCTGCGCTCGGACCGCTCGCTCATCCAGACCGTGGGCCGGGCGGCGCGCCACCTCCACGGGAAGGCGATCCTGTACGCCGACCGCATGACGGGCTCGATGCGGCGGGCGCTCGACGAGATGGCGCGCCGCCGCGGGCTGCAGGAAGCGCACAACGCCCGGCACGGCATCACGCCGCGCTCGATCGTCAAATCCGTGGGCGACATCCGGTTTGTGACCCGGGTGGCGGATGCGCGCACCGCCCGTGTGGCCGAGCCCCAGACCCGGCGGCCGGCGGACGCGCGGGAGCGCGAGGCCCTGATCCGGCTGCTCGAGGAGCAGATGCAGGCGGCCGCCGAGGAGCTGGATTTCGAGCAGGCGGCCGTGCTGCGCGACCAGATCCTCGAGCTGCGCGCCGAGCAGGAGGGGCGGGGGGGACGCCGTGCGCCTGACCGTGGACGAGCTCAGCCGGTTCGGTGAAGCGGTAGGCCGCGAGCTGCGGCCGCCCGTGGTGCTCGGCCTGTCCGGGGAGATCGGCACCGGCAAGACGACGCTCGTCCAGGCGCTGTGCCGCGGGCTCGGTGCCGCCGTACCCGCCACCAGCCCGACCTACGCGCTCGTCCACCGCTACGAGACGCCCCGGGGCCCACCCGTGTATCACGTGGACTGCTACCGGCTGCGCCGCCCCGCGGACGCGCGCGATCTGGGATTCGACGACATGATCCGGGAAGGGGCGGTGGTGCTGATCGAGTGGCCGGAGCGCGCCGGCCCCTGGGCGCCACCCCTCGATCGGCACCTCAGGCTGGCGTTCGACGTCGATCCCGACCGCCGCGCGGTCCACGACGCCTGACCATGTGGCTCGCCATCGATAGCGCGACGGACATCGCGAGCGTCGCCGTGGGAGCGCCGCCCGCCACCGCCAGCGGCGCGCAGGTCCAGGGCGCCCGCCGCCACGCGGCGGAGCTGCTCGGCCTCGTGGCCTTCGCCCTCCGCCCGCACCGCCTGCGGCCGGCCGACCTCGACGGGATCGTCGTGGCGGACGGCCCGGGGAGCTTCACCGGCCTGCGCGTGGGCTGGGCGACGGCGAAGGGCCTCGCGCACGAGGCGGGGCTCGAGCTGCGTGCCGCTCCCGCCCTCATGGCCGCCGCCGCGGGCGCCGCGGTGAAGCTCGGCGCCGTGCCCATCGCCGCCTGCTTCGATGCGCTGCGCGGTGACGTGTTCGGCGCCGTCTACGTGATCCATGCCGGGCGCGTCGAGACCCTCGTCGCTCCCATGGTCGCGACCCTGGCCGAGCTCGCCGCGCGCGCGGCGGCGCCTCCCGCGCTCGCGGTGGGCGACGGGGCCGTGCGTTACGCCGAGGACGTGCGGCGCTGGACCGGGCAAGCTCCCGTGGCACTGGAGGCGCTGCCGCCCGGCGCCACCATGCTGCTGTCGCTCTTGCCGCGCGAGGGAGCGGCCCGGGTCATAGATGACGCGGCGGCCGAGCCCGTCTACGGCCGCCCGGCCGAGGCCCAGGCGAAGTGGGAGGCGCGCCACGGACGCCCGCTGCCAGATCCGTCCCGCTGACCACGGGGACCTGCGGGCCGTGGCGGCCATCGAGCGCGACGCGTTCTCCGATCCGTGGCCCGAGCGCGACTTCCGCGAGTGCGTCGACGTGGGCGTCCCCTTCCTGGTGGCGACCGACGATCGGGGCGTCGCGGGTTACGTGGTGGCGCGCCATGTCGCGGACGAAGGCGAGATCCTGAATCTGGGCGTGGAGGGCGCGCGGCGCGGGCGCGGTATCGGCCGGGCGCTCGTGAGCGCAGTGCTGCACGTGCTGCGCGCGCGCGGCGCGACCGCCGTCTATCTCGAAGTCCGCCAGTCCAACGCCGCAGCCCGACACCTGTACGCCCGCCTCGGATTCCAGGCGGTCGGGCGCCGGAAAGGCTACTACCGTCGCCCCTCAGAAGATGCGATTGTCCTACGGGCTGCCATTTCGACAGCCAGTTGATGCGTTACTTTGCCCTATGTGGCGTATCTTTGATTGACAGAACAACTTGCGATTCATATACTGTGGGCCAGCCCTTGGCCCCCACCCGCCATTCGTTAGGGAGGACGCTGTGAGCCGCAGCTTGAACAAGGTGATGTTGATCGGCAACCTGGGGGCCGATCCCGAAGTGCGCACGACCACCAACGGGGGACGGGTGGCAACGCTGTCGGTGGCCACGAGCCGGCAGTGGACGGGACAGGGAGGGGAGAAGCAGGAGAAAACCGAGTGGCACCGGGTGGTGTGCTGGAACAACAAGGGGTCGCAGCTCGCCGATGTCGCCGAGCGCTACCTCAAGAAGGGCGATCGCGTCTACGTGGAGGGGCGTGTCGAGTACCGCACGTGGGAGGATCGCGAGAAGCAGACCCGGTATGTCACCGAGGTCATCGCGCGGGAGCTGATCATGCTCTCGCCGCGGGGCGCCGGAGCGGAGGGAGGCGGCGAGCCGGCCCGGGCTCGGGCCCCGGCGAAGGTCGGCTCCGAGGGCAAATCGGAGTCGTTGGACGCGTTACCGGAGGCGCTGGATGAAGGGGACGACGATCTGCCGTTCTAGGCTGGCGGTCCTGCTCGCCCTGGCGGCGGCACCGCTGACGGCGACGGCGCTGGCCGCACAGGATACGGTGCGGGTGGCGCCGCCGCCGGACACGATGGCGGCGGTGCCGCCGCCGGAGGCGACGCCGGAGCCACTGGCGCAGGAGCCGCTGGCGCAGCTGCCGGCGACGCACACGGTCGTGCAGGGCGAGACGCTGTGGTCCATCGCCCAGATGTACTTCGCCGACCCGCTGCTCTGGCCGGAGATCTACCGGCACAACACCACGGTGATCGAGGATCCGCACTGGATCTACCCGGGGGAGGTCTTCGCCCTCGGCGCGCTCGCGCCGCTGGCGCAGGCGCCGCTGGCGGACACGACGGCCGGCATGCCCGAGGCGGCGGACACGGTGCGGGCGGGAGTCGACACGATGCTCGCCGCGGCGGACACGATCCCCGTGGACACGGCGCAGGCGGTCTTCGTGGAGCCGCCACCACCCGGCGATCAGTACCAGACCATCTTCGATCGGCCTCCGCCACAGGTCGAGGAGGCGCGGCACGTGCTGGCGGGGTACGCCAATCAGCCCTACCGCCCGCTGCGGCGCGGCGAGTTCTACGCCGCGGGCTTCCTCAGCGAAAACGAGCGATTGCCGTTCGCGGACGTGCTGGGGAACACCGCCTCGCCCGCCATCTACCGGCTGTCCGACCGCACGAGCGCACACCAGTTCGAGGAGGTCGCGATCCGGCCTCCTGACGACGCGTCGTATCACGTGGGCGACTCGCTGCTCGTCGTGCGGCTCGATCGCCCCGTGGACGGCTGGGGAGACGTGGTCTTCCCGGTGGGCGTGGTGCGCGTGACCGAGGTGCAGGAGCGGCAGGTGCTGGCGGACGTCATCATGCAGTTCGCGCGCATCCGCGACGGCCACCTGGCGATGCCGCTGGAGCCGTTCCGCGACCCCGGCGAGATCCGGCCCACGCCGGTGGAGCAGGGGCTCCAGGGGCGCGTGATCGACCAGCGCACGATTCGGAGCCTGATCGCTCCCCAGCAGTACCTCTTCATCGACCGCGGGCGCGCCGATGGCGTCGTGCCGGGCGACGTCTTCGAGGTCTACCGGCCGGCCACGGGCGAAGCGCGGTCACCGTCGGAGGAAGTGCGGGTGGTGCTGATGGTGGTGCACACGCGCGAGCACTCCGCCACGGTGATGGCGATCGGGGTCAGCAATCCGCAGGTGACTCCGGGCATGCCCGTGCGACTCATCAAGAAGATGCCTTCCTGAATCCGGCGCCCGACCCCGGGGACGGGCGCCGGCCCAGCCGCCTGCTTATCTTGCACCGCGCTCCGGGCGTCCCGGCCCGGGACGTGACCGGGCCGGACCGACGGGGAGGGCGCGAGTGACCGAGCGGGTGCTGGTCACGGGCGGCGCCGGGTTCATCGGCTCACATGTGGTCGAGGCCCACCTGGCGGCGGGCCACGAGGTCACCGTGCTCGACGACCTCTCGAGCGGCCGCCGCGAGAACGTCCCGCCCGCCGCGCGGCTGGTGGTCGCCGACATCCGCTCACCGGAGGCGCGCCGGCTGGCGGCGACCGGCGCCTTCACCGTGCTGAACCACCATGCGGCCCAGATGGACGTGCGGCGCTCCGTAGCCGATCCCGTGTTCGACGCCGAGGTCAACGTCACCGGTCTGCTGAACGTGCTGGAGGGCGCGCGCGCGGGTGGTGTGCGGCGCGTCGTGTTCGCGTCCTCGGGAGGGACCGTGTACGGCGAGGGGGTGCCGCCGCTGTCCGAAGGCGCTCCCAAGCTGCCCGCGTCGCCGTACGGCGTCGCCAAGCTCGCATCCGAGTTCTATCTGACGACCTTCGCCCGCCTGTACGACCTCGACACCGTGGCCCTGCGCTACAGCAACGTCTTCGGGCCGCGCCAGAGCCCCGAGGGTGAGGCCGGCGTCGTGGCCATCTTCGCGCGTCGCCTCCGCGCGGGCGAGCCGCTCACGATCTTCGGCGACGGGGAGCAGACCCGGGACATGGTGTTCGTGCGGGACGTGGCCGACGCCAATCTGGCGGCTGCCCGGTGCCCCCTGCCGCCGGTCGAGTCGATCGACAGCCGCGCCTACAACGTCGGGACGGGGAGCGAGACGTCGGTCAATCGTCTCGCCGCGCTGCTGGCGGAGGCGGCGGGCCGGCGTCCCGCGCTGCGGTACGCGCCGGCCCGGCCGGGGGAGCTGCGGCGCAACGCCCTCGCCGTGGACAAGGCGGCCCGGGCGCTGGGCTGGCGGCCTCGCACCTCGCTGGCCGAGGGGCTGCGGCTCACGCTGCGCGCCCTCGCCGGAGACTGAGGGCGTGCTGCTCCAGGTCGGCGCGGCCGTGCCCACCACGTGGTGGGAGCTGGTGCTTACGTCGAGCCGCGAAACGAAGTTCGTGCTCGCCGTGCTGGTGGTGTTCTCGCTGGTCTCCTGGTATCTGATCGTGCTCAAGTGGTGGCAGTTCCGGCGCATGCGCCGCCTCGGCGACCGGTTTCTCACCGAGATCGAGCGCGCCGCGCGGCTGGAGGACGCCTACCACGTGGCGATGCGCCTGCCCCCCTCTCCCTACAACCGGCTGCTGCGCGAGGGGATTCACTTCTTCTCGGAGCTCAAGCCGGGCCTGCTGCGGCGTCCCGAGGACACGCCCGTCAACACCGCGCTGACCATGACGCAGCTCGAGGCGTTGCGCATGGTGCTCGCCAAGGAGGTGGCGGCCGAGCGGGACGCCGCGGCCCGCTTCATCCCCTGGCTCGCCACGTTCGGGTCGGTGAGTCCGCTGCTCGGGCTCCTCGGCACGGTCCTCGGCGTCATGGACGCCTTCATCGGGATCGCGCTCGGCGGCTCGGGCAACATCGCGGCCGTCGCGCCCGGCGTCGCCGAGGCGCTGGTCACCACCGTCGCGGGCCTCGCGGTCGCCGTCCCGTCCGTCATGGCCTACAACCTGTTCGTGAACCGGCTGGGGCTCTTCGCGGGCGAGCTCGAGGGCTTCGCCCAGGAGATCATCGGCTCGCTGGCGCGCGAGGGAAGGTTGTAGTGCCAGGGCTCGCCGGGGGCGGGGGAGGGCTCCGGGGTCACGGGGAGCTGCCCCTCAACGCGGACATCAACGTCACCTCGCTCGTGGACGTGGCCTTCGTGCTGCTCATCATCTTCATGATCACGGCGCCGATCATGCAGGGGGGCGTCGATGTGCGCCTGCCGCGGGCAGCCGCGCGGCCCCTCGATCCGAAGACCGGCCTCATCGTGAGCCTCGATCGCGACGGGCGGATCTACCTCGATCAGGCGCCGCTCAGCTACGAGGATTTCCGCGCGACGTTCCCCGCGTTCGTGCGGACCAAACGCCCGACGGGTGTGTATCTCCGCGCCGATGGACGGGTGGCCTATGCCGAAGTGGTCAGAGTGCTCGCGGTGATCCGGGCGTCGGGGGTGACCGACGTGGGGCTCGTGGCCGAGCCCGAGAGCGCGCCGCGATGAGAGGGGGTCGCCGCGGCTCGACCACGAGCGGGCTCGCCCTGGCGGGCACGATGCTGATCCACGGCACGGCGGGCGTGCTGCTCTTCGCCACCGGGTCGGACGCGCGGACGCCGCCGCCGCCGACCTATCGGGTGCGGCTGGTCGCGGCGCCCGAGCCCGAGCCCGGAGAGCGGCGCGCGCCCGAGGCGATCGATCGTCCCGCGGAGCAGGTGGCGCCGCCGCTCACTCGGACGCCGAAGACGACGGCGGCGCGCACGCCGCCCCCGCCCGCGCCGGACGCGCGGCGCCGCGAGGCGGCACCGCGCACGACGCCGACCACGGCGCCGCTGCCCGGCGAGCGGCCCTCGACCGGCAGCGATGTGGCGACCGTGAGCACCGAGGGGGTCGAGTTCCCGTTCCCCGAATACTTACAGAACATCGTGGGCCAGGTGCTGCGGCGCTGGCAGCGGCCGCTCCAGGCGTCGCCCCTCGAAGCGGAGGTGTCCTTCCTCGTGCACCGCGACGGGTCGCTGAGCAGCCTGCAGTTCGTGCAGCGCTCGGGCAACTTCGCCTTCGACCTCGAGGCGCAGGGTGCCGTCGAGGAGGCGGGGCGGCTCCGGGCGTTCGGTCCGCTCCCCACCGACTGGCCGGACGACGTCCTGTTCGTGCGGTTCTACTTCTCCGGGACGCGCCGGTGAAGCGGCGGATGGGCGGATGGACGGATCGGCGGATGGCGAGTCGCGCGATCCGGGGTGGGCTGCTGCTAGGGGTGCTCCTATCCGCCTATCCGCCCATCCGCCTCTCCGCCCAGGAGCCCGTCGATCGCGGCGTGCGGATCGGGATCGTGTACCGCCCGGGTGTCCGGCCCGGGCTCGTCGTGCTCGCCGCCGGGCCGGCCGTCGATTCGATTCGCGCCATCATCGCGCGCGATCTCGACTACAGCGACCGCTTCGAGCCGATCACGCTGCCCGCCGGCGATTCGATCCGGCTGGCGTCGTCCGACGAGCCCGCCCCCCGAGCCGCGGGTGGCGGGCGGGCGACGCGGCCGGGCCGGCCCGCGGGCCTGAATTACCCGCTCTACCAGGCGCTCGGGGCCGACTTCGCCGTGGAGATCCGGGCGCTGGGCGACAGCACGGTGGTGGCGCTGCACGACGTGGCCGCCGCCGGCGTGCGCCGCGCGTTACGCACACGCCTGCCGCCTCCGACCGAGCCCGGGTTTCGCCAGGCCGTGCATCGCCTCTCCGATCAGCTGGTGCAGGCCGCGCTGGGCGCCCCCGGGGTCGCCGCCACCCGGATCCTGTTCGTGCGCGACGGCAAGGTCCACGAGATCGACCAGGACGGCGCCGACATGCGGCTCGTGTCGTCGTCGGACCGGCAGGCGATGTCGCCGTCCTGGGCGCCCGACGGGAGGCGCTTCGCCTACATGGAGTTCCACGCCGGGCGGGGGCAGCTGTTCGTCCACGATCTGGCCGGCGGGACGCGCCGGCCCGTGGCCACCACCGGGCAGGCCCTCGACTTCACGCCGAGCTTCTCTCCCGACGGCCGCACCCTCGCCTTCAGCCGCGCGACCGAGGAAGGGACCGACATCTACACGATCAACGTCCGGGACAACTGCTGCCTGCAGCGCTTGACCGTGGGGCGCTTTTCGGACAACTTGTCTCCGACGTACAGTCCGGACGGACGGCGCATCGCGTTCGTGTCCACGCGTCCCGGGCTGGCGCAGTTGTACGTCATGGCGGCCGACGGGACCGAGCAGCAGATGCTCGCCGCCGTCGACTGGGGGGTCACAGGCGCATCGAATGCGCCGGAGTGGTCGCCCGACGGGCAGTCGGTGATCTTTCACCGGGACGTCGCCGGCACGCTGCAGGTGTTCGTCCTGGACGTCCGGGCGCGGGTGGTGAAGCAGCTGACCTCGGTCGGGCGGAACGAGGATCCCACCTGGGCCCCGGACAGCCGGCACGTGGCGTTCGTGTCGGACCGGACGGGATACCGGCAGCTCTGGATCATCGATATGGAAACGGGCCGCATCCGGCCGCTCCTGCAGCAGAGCGGTGCGCGGTTGCCGTCGTGGTCTCCGCGGCTTCCGGAGGTCGCCGCTACCAACCCACAGCCTGGGAGAGGGAACGAACGATGAGACGCGCACTCCAGATACTGGCGATCGGCTCCATGGTGGCCCTGGCGGGGGCCTGCGGTGGCGGCCCGCCGCCCGAGACGGGGGCGGCGCCGAACGCCGACGCGATCGCGGCGGCCGAGCGGGCCCGGCAGGACTCCCTGATGGCGGCGCAGGCGGAGGCCGAGCGGATGGCGCGCGAGGAAGCCGAGCGCGTGCGCCGGCAGCGCGAAGCGGACTCCCTGGCGGCCCTGGCCCGGGGGGGCGACGTGGTGCGGAACATGCTGGCCGCGATGGTCAACTTCGACTTCGACCGCTCGGAGATCCGGCCCGGCGACGCGGCCACGCTCGATCAGAAGGTGTCGATCCTGCAGGCGAACCCCGATCTCCGGATCCGCATCAGCGGGCACTGCGACGAGCGCGGCTCGGACGAGTACAACCTGGCGCTCGGCAACCGCCGGGCCACCTCGGCCAAGCAGTACCTGGTCAGCCATGGCATCGACGCCAGCCGGATCGAGACGCAGTCGTTCGGTGAGGAGCGTCCGATGGCGATGGGGCACGATGAGGACTCCTGGGCGCAGAACCGCCGCGCGGAGTTCGAGATCGTTTCCGGCGGCGACATGTTGCGGCAGCGGTAACACCGCCCGCCCCGTGGCGGCCACGCTCCGCTCGGTCCTGCCGCTGACGCTGGGGCTCGCGGGCGGCTGCGCCCTCAAGGGCGATGTCCGCAAGGTCGAGCTCCAGCTGGCGGCGGTGCGGGAGGAGTTGGCGCGGACCGAGGCGTCGCACCGGGCCGAAACCGACTCGCTGCACGTCCTGCTGGCCGCCCTGATGCAGAACCTCGCCGCGCAGCAGGCCTACCTGGTCCAGCTGCGCGGCGATGTGCGTACGGACCTCGTGGGCGTCCAGCAGCTGCTCACGTCGATCCAGGAGCTGACGGGGCAGAGCCAGCAGCGCCTCACCGAGCTGCGCCGCCAGCAGCTGGCCGGCGCCGGGGAGGCGGGGGCCCCGGCGGTCCCGGTCGGGCCGTCCGGCAATCCCGCCGGCCCCGGTCCGGATCAGATGTACGACGTGTCGCTGCAGCAATTCCGCCGCGGCAGCCTGGCCACGGCGCGCCTGGGCTTCCGCGAGTTCCTGCGCGTGTTCCCCAGCGACGAGCGGGGGGCGGACGCCCTGTTCTACGTCGCCGAGACGTTCGCGCCGGAGAACCCCGACTCCGCCGCCGCGGTGTATCAGGCCGTCGTGCGGACCTATCCCAATTCCCCCCGCGCGCCGTCGTCGCTCTACAAGCTGGGCCTCCTCGCCGAGCAGCGCGGCGACCGCGCGGGGGCCCGGACGTTCTACGCCCGCGTCGTCGCCGGCTACCCCCGGTCCGACGAAGCGAACCTCGCGCGAGACAAGCTGGATCGGCTGGGGCGCTGATTCCGGCCCCCCCCGCCGGGGCTCCGGTGCCTGACGCACCCTCCTCGCAACGCGCCGAGATGCCGTTCCTCGATCACCTCGAGGAGCTGCGCTGGCGCCTGCTCAAGAGCCTCCTCGCCATCGCCGTGGGCACCGCTCTCGGCTGGTTCCTGGTGCAGCACTTCGACCTGGTCGGCCTGCTCAAGCGTCCCATCGCCCCCCTGCTCCCCGACGGGCGGCTCGCCTTCACCAGCCCCACCGAGCCCCTGATGTTGACGCTCAAGCTCGCCTTCGGGGTCGGCCTCCTGGTCGCGTCGCCGGTGGTGATCTACCAGGCCTGGGCGTTCCTGGCCCCGGCGCTATACGACCGCGAGAAGCGCCTGATCGTGCCGGCGCTCACGGCCGGCCTCGGTCTGTTCATGCTGGGGGCCACCGCCTGCTACCTGTGGGTGCTGCCGGCGGCCCTGCGCGTGCTGTTCGAGTTCCAGCGGGCCGACCTGGCGCCGTTCATCACCATCGACCGCTATTTCTCCTTCGCCACCCAGCTGGTCGTCGCCTTCGGCGTCGTCACCGAGCTGCCGTTGGTGATGGCGATCCTGGCGGCCCTGGGGCTCGTGACTCCACAGTTTCTCGCGCGGCACCGGCGCTACGCCGTGGTGCTCGCGGCGCTGGTGGCGGCCTTCCTCACGCCGCCCGACGCCCTCTCGATGATCATGATGCTGGTCCCGCTGCTGCTGCTCTACGAGGTCAGTATTCTCTGCGCCTGGATCGCCTCCCGGCGCCGCAGGCGGCGCCAGGCAGCCGGCACGGCCGGGACTTCGACCCCACTGGCGCTCCTGGTCGCGGGCCTCGGCTTGGCCGCGGCCGGGTCCGCGCTCGCGCAACAGCCGCGACCCGCGCCACCGCCCCCGCGGCCCGATACGACGGCAGCGCGGGGGGCCACACCCACCGGGCGGACGCTCGACACGGCGACCGCGCGCCGGCTCGGGCTGCCCACGGCCCCGACGCGGTCGTTTCCACCCTCGGACGCCGTCATGGACTCCCTGTTGCGGCAGGCGGGTTATCGCGTCACGCGCTATGTCGCCGAGACCCTCGTCGTCCAGGGCGACAGCCAGCTCATCGTGCTCCGCGGCGAGGCCTACGTCGAGCGCGAGGGCACGCGGCTCGAGGCCGACTCCGTGCGCTACCGGGAGGCCAGCTGCCGGCTCGACGCCCGCGGCACCCCCCGCCTCTTCGACGAGGGGACCGTGCTGGTAGGCGAGGGGATGCGCTACGACACCTGCATCAAGCGCGGCATCGTCGAGGACGCCCTCACGGACTTCCAACAGGGGGGCGCGACCTGGTTCATGCGGGGCGACCTCGCGGTGGACTCCGGCGCCACGCGCGTGTTCGGGTCGTCCAGCGACGTGACCTCGTGCGACCTGCCGGTGGCGCACTATCACTTCTCCGCCGGACAGGTGAAGTGGCTCAACAAGAACGTCATGGTCGCTCGCCCCGCCGTGCTGCATGTGCGCGACGTGCCCGTCCTGTGGTTGCCGTTCATCTTCCAGGACATCCGCTCGGGTCGGCACAGCGGGATGCTGGTGCCCCGTTTCGGCGTGAACGATCTGGTCCGCACCTCCCGCACCTACGAGCGCCACATCGCGAACCTGGGCTACTACTTCGCCATCAACGACTACCTCGATCTTCTGGTGGCGGGTGACTGGTTCTCGAATCGCAACATCCGCCTCCACAGCCAGCTGCAGTATCGCTGGCTGGATCGCTTCATCACCGGCAGCCTGACGTTCGCGCACATCGAGGAGCTCGATCTCGAGGGCCAGTCGAGCTACCTCGCCTGGAATCACGGCCAGAGCTTCAACAGCCGCACGCGGCTCAACATGAGCCTGAACTACGCCACCAGCGGCCGCGTCGTGCAGCAGAACGTGGTCAACCCCTACGTGGCCACGGCGCAGCTGACCTCGAGCGCGAACTTCGACAAGCGGATGGCCTGGGGGACGCTGAACATCGGCGGGAACCGCTCGCAGAACCTCTCCAACGACCTGGTGCAGCAGACCTTCCCCGAGATCCGCCTGACCCCGTCGCCCGTCAACATCACGCCGAGTATCACCTGGAGTCCCGCGTTCTCGCTCAGCAACCGCCAGACCCTGAACAACCCGGCGGCCGCGCTGCTCGTGCCCGGGGCGGGCGGCGTGCCGGACACGCTCACCGGCACGTTCGACGACCGCCTCACGTCGCTGGCGTTCGGGACGCCGCTGCGCCTCGGCCGCTGGAACTGGAACAACAGCGTCGTCGTGACCGACCGCACGAGCGGCCAGCGGCGCGAGTTCGTGATCCCCGACAGCACCGTGCCGGGCGGCGCGCGCCGCGTCGTCTACGCCGAGACCTTCGAGACGGCCGTGGACTGGGAGACGGGCATCAACCT
>Ga0187893_10002751_pt1 | contig 37723 bp, 32 predicted proteins | sample MA1701074metaG_FD_139574 | JGI IMG/M metagenome (GOLD analysis project Ga0187893, IMG submission 139574) | White microbial mat communities from a basaltic lava cave in the Kipuka Kanohina Cave System on the Island of Hawaii, USA - MA170107-4 metaG ... | reverse complement strand
GACGAACAAAGAAGTAGCTCCAGATGCGTGACCTCCATCGGTACGCCCGGACGAGATAAAATAGGTCAATCATTCCCGGTGGATAGAACTGCTGTGTTCCCCACGCGCGTGGGGATGGACCGCTCCTCTTCTACGGGTTCCGCCACGCGCGTGGGGATGGACCGTTGTCGAGGTCAGGCCGCTTGAGGGGAAACTCGTGTTCCCCACGCGCGTGGGGATGGACCGGAGACAATCGCCAGCTGCTGGCGGCGCTTGGGGTGTTCCCCACGCGCGTGGGGATGGACCGATCCAGTCAGCCGGCGAATGCTCACCGATGGCGTGTTCCCCACGCGCGTGGGGATGGACCGCGCCTTGGCGGCTGCGGCATGCGCGAACGTAGGTGTTCCCCACGCGCGTGGGGATGGACCGCTCCACTACACCCATGAACGCAAACAGCATCTGTGTTCCCCACGCGCGTGGGGATGGACCGGAGAATCCCGAGATGTCGGTGTTGCGCAACACGTGTTCCCCACGCGCGTGGGGATGGACCGCTGCCCGTGACAAAATAGGGGGGGGCCACCGTGTTCCCCACGCGCGTGGGGATGGACCGGGACCGTTCCCGGAGACGTTCGCGGTGTTCCAGTGTTCCCCGCGCGCGTGGGGATGGACCGTAGGCAATCTGTCCCGGCTCCTCGAGGATTCCGTGTTCCCCACGCGCGTGGGGATGGACCGCCGCTGCCGATCATCGTTGCGCTGGATTCCAAGTGTTCCCCACGCGCGTGGGGATGGACCGCTAGCGGGAATCAAGGTCGCGGACAGTGCAGTGTGTTCCCCACGCGCGTGGGGATGGACCGTCAGGGTGATCTCGGAGGTACCGGGAGAGCTCCGGCGTGCACGCTGTGCTCCGGCGAGCCTTGGCCGAGGCACCCCGGTGACCACGTCCGGAGGATTGATTTGTGTGCTTCAGCGAGGCACATGTTTTAGTCGTGCCCGCCACTCTGTCTAGACATGTCATGTGAGTGACTGCATCATCTGGCGAAAACGTGATCGTGACTGAAACACGGGTTCGAATCCCGTTGGGGCCACCACACCATTCTCCGCGGCTCATGATCATAAGCAGCGGATGCTATTGCGCTAAAGCAGCGGTGAGCACTTAGCCGCCGACGGGGCTCCTCCAGGTAGGTCCGGTAAGAACAGGTTATTCAGGAAGGAGAACCGTCAGGAGCAGCGGCGCATCTAGACACTGACCGCGCTGAGCGACAGCGCCGAAGGTCGCATCGCGGATGCCAGCGGAGCCAGCGCGAGCTCAGGCCACATGACGTCATCGGTGCGACCCGGACGCCGGCCGTTCGATGTCATCGCATCACGGTGATGGGAACGCGGCCGTGGCCAAGAATTGCTCGAGATCGTGTTGAAACACGCCGGGTCGGCCCGGAAGCAGTTGTGGCCGCCTTCACGGATGCGGACCAGGCGCGCACCGGGAATGGCGGCGGCGATCGCCGCGCCCCAGTACGGGGGCACCAGAGTGTCGTCATCCGCCACGATCACCATGGTCGGGGCCGTAATCCGGGGTAGGTGGTCCAGCCGATCGTGCTCGAGCGTGGCGTCGATCCGCGCAGCGATCACCTCTACCGGCGCGGCCTGTTCCACCTGCGCCGCTTCAAACGCCTCGAGGCTGGCCAGCATGTCTCGGAACTGCACCGGCCCGGCAGTCCAGAGAGAGGACAGCTTGATGTATGGTTCCACACCCATGCCCGGAGGACCCGCTTGCGCATCTCCTGGACGCGCCGGTAGTAGGCATCCGGCCGTGCCCACGTGCTGACCAAGGTGAGCGATCGCACACGAGACGGGTAGTCCGGTCCCAGGACCTGAGCGATGGCCCCCCCGGTGGAGGCCCCGACGATGTGGGCCTGGCCGATGCCCAAGGTATCCAGCAGCCTCACGGCGTCCTCCGCAAGCAACGGCGTGGTGTACTCGTGCACCGGCTTGTCGCTCCCCCCGACGCCCCGATGATCAAAGGCGACGGCCCGGTAGTTTTCCGCAAAGTAGTCGACCTGATGGGACCACTGGGCAGCCAGACCGATCAGTCCCGGAATGAACAGGATCGGGTCGCCTGATCCTTTCTCCACGTACGAGAGATGGACCGCACCCACCTTCACGACTGGCACGGCTCACTCCTGCACGGCACAGAGTCGCGTGTGCCCTTCACCGGGTTGCTGGGTCTTCTAGCCGCCGCCGCCCTGGTCGAAGCGGGAGCGGCGGGCCTCCATGTTGGACCGCACGTCGATGAGGACGGGCTGACCCTCCTTGTTCAGGGTCTGAGCCCGGGCCAGCGCGGGGGCGATCTCCGCCGGCTCTTTGACGACGATGCCGACCGCGCCCAGGCCTTCGGCGATCTTGGCGTAGTCGCCCGTCATGCGGGTCATGGCGAACTTCTCGCGCGCCACCGGGTAGCCCCCGGGGTAGGTGGCCATGTCACCGTTGTTCAGGAGCACGGTGGTGATGGGGGCGCCGATGCGCCCTGCGGTCTCGATGTCGAGGCCCGACATGCCGAACGCCCCGTCGCCCATGAAATTCAGGCAGAACTTCTCGGGGCGAGCGAGCTTGGCGCCAATCATCAAGGGGATGCCATAGCCCAGGTGTGTGGTCTTGCCCCAGCCGATGTAGCTGTGGGGGACGGTGGCGGTGAAGAACGGCATGATGGTGTCGCGCGGCGCACCCGCGTCGTGCGTGACGATGCTGTGCTCCTTGTCGAGGTTGCGCTCCAGCTCGCCGATCACGCGGTAGGTATTGATGGGCACCTCGTCGGAGTTGAGGAGCGCCGTCCACTCGGCCAGCCACGCGTGCTTGATCGTGGCGATCTCGGCCGCGACCGTGCCCTGCCCCTTCCGCCCGTTCCGGCCGAGCTGGGACTTGACCTCTTCGACCAGCATCTGCACCGTGAGCCGGGTGTCGCCCGGCAGCCCCACCTCGATGCTGTAGTCCTTGTCGATGTCCTCGATGCTCTCGGTGTTGTGGATCATGATCTTCCCGTCCGGGATGGGCTGACCATAGCCGGTGCGGGTGAGGCTCGAGCCCAGCGCCATGAGCACGTCGCACTCCTGGATCCAGGTGCGCGCGTGGCGGCCGGTGGCCCCGCTGCCCGAGCCGAGGGACAGCGGGTGGCGTTCGTCGAAGCCGGACTTGCCCGGCATGGTGCAGTACACGGGGATGTCGAGGAGCTCGGCGAGCTCGCGGAGCTCGGCGCTGGCCTCGGCCAGGAGCGTCCCCATGCCCGATTGGATCAGGGGCTTCTTGGCCGCGAGGAGCAGCCGGATGGCCTCGCGCACGGCGCCGGAGCTGGGCGCCTGGGGATGGCGCCTGGGCGACTGGTACGAGAGCGATGCCGCCGGCACGTCCTGCGTGCCGACGTCGTTGGGCACCTCGATGATGACGGGACCGGGACGGCCGTTGCGGAGGCGATGGAAGGCGCGCCGCAGGACGGCGGCCACCATGTCGGGCTTCCAGATGACCTCTCCCGACACCGACACGGTCTGGTAGGTGCGCACGGGCGAGAAGTTGGGGCGCACGTCTCGCTGATTGAGCGCAGACCCCCCAGCGAAGTAGAGGATTGGCACGTTGTCGCCGTACGCCTGGGCCAGGCCACCCATGGCGTTCTCGGCGCCCGGGCCGCCCTGGGTGATGACGACGCCAAATGTCTTCCGGTTGTTCAGCCGGCTGAAGCCATCCGCGGCCATCAGCGCCCCGCGTTCCTGGCGAAACATCAGGGGTCGAATGCCTTCCTGGGCCACGGCCTCGATCAGGTTGTTGGACGGAAAGCAGCCGACCCACTCGATGCCCTCTGTTTTCAGGATGTGGGCGATGGCCTGGAGTGTGTTCATGCGATCTCACTGACCCCCTGTTGGAGAATGTTCAGAATTCCCCGAGCGTCCAGTTCACCCCATCCCGCGGCGATCGGGCAAGTCCACATCCCTGCATCCTTCCCTGCCGACTCCCCGGATCATGAGGGCGCGACAGGAGGTTATCATCGGACGGGGATTGTCTCCGGAGCAGGGCGGAGAGATCAATCGTGTGCCGGGTGTCGGCGACAGCCGCCACCACCGGCCTCAGAACAGGAAGAGGCCATCATGTCCCTCGAGATCATTCCTTCGGGCGCGGCGCTGGGCGCGGAGATCTGGGGTGTCGACCTGGCTCAACCGCTCGACGATGCCACGTTCGCCGCAATCGAACGGGCCTACGCCACTCACGGAGTCGTGTTCTTCCGCAATCAGCGAATCACGCCGTCGCAGCACGTGGCGTTCACCCGACGCTTCGGCGAGATCGAGTTCAACATCTTCGGCGAGCGCTGGAGCGTCCCCGGGAGTCCGGAGATCGTCGTGGTCTCGAACGTCACCGAGGACGGACGGCCGATCGGGGTTCGTCGCGCGGGCGAGAACTGGCACAGCGACATGTGCTACACCGCCCGGCCGCCGCGGGGGACGATGCTGTACGCCATCGAGGTTCCCGAGCTGCGGGGCCTGTCCCTCGGGGACACCGAGTTCGCTAGCACGGCCGCGGCCTGGGAGGCCTTGCCTCAGTCACTCAGGGAGTGGATCGACGGGCGCCGCGTCACGTTCGACTTCTGTGGCCGGAAGCGATCCTTCCCGCCGACGGAGGCCGAGATCGCGCGCTTCCCGCCCGTTCAGCACCCCGTCGTCCGGACCCACCCGGAGAGCGGACGCAAGTGCCTGTACGTGATGCGCGACGATGCCACCGGCATCGAAGGCCTGGAAGGTGATGAGGCCCTCGCGCTCATCGCCGCCCTCGCCGACCACATCGTCAAGCCCGCCTTCGTCTACCGCCACCAGTGGCGGCAGGGAGACGTGCTCCTCTGGGACAATTGCCTCGTCCAGCACCGCGCGATCCAGGACTATGACCTGCCCCTGCGGCGGTTGATGCATCGCACGACCATGGGGGGGCTCGACACCCCGCTAGCCGGTATCAGGACGGCCAATGCGCGCCGCGATGACGGCTTCGGGTCCGTCACCCGGAACTCGACGCTCGTCATGGCGAACCGGCGGGTAGTCAGGGCGGGCCGCTAGCCAGGCGGAGCCGCCGGCACTAGACTGCGGGCCGATGCCTACACTCACAACGATCGAACTCTCTTGGGAGCAAAATGGGAGCAGGCACGCGTTCGCTGTTCATCAGAGTCGTACTCATGTTGAAGCGCGCAGCCTGAACCCGGGTTTCAGCGGGCCTTCACGCCTCTGTCCCGGCCAGCCCCTGGAGTAAGTCCGCCTCGCGCTCGCCAGATGCTACCGGCGGATGTAGGCGCCGGAAGTACGCGGTGGCGAAGGCACGGCGCCGGAGCTCCGTGGGCAGATTGCGCCAGATGCTCGTCGGAGGGATCTGTGTGCGGTGGGCGAGCAGGGCCCGACGCTGATCCTCGATGTACGGACGAACGTCGAGCGCCACCGTGGCAGTCTCCGGGCCCGCTGCTGGAGGCCGCTCGCGCCGGCGGTCGAGGAAGGCGGTGTCGATCCCGGCCGCAACGAACTCAGGCCGCAAGGCCTCCCACCGTCCATCGTCAACCTGGGCGACGACGTAGAGTTTCGGAATCTGCCAGGGAGCCCCTGTCTCGAGATGTGCCCGCGGGTCGGCGGCGACGTGGAAGGCATCGACGCTCACCCGATGACAGGCGATGTGATCCGGGTGCCCGTAGAGACCGCCCTCGGGCTCCGTAACCATGACGAGCGGCCTCCACGCCCGGATGATCCGCACCAGCCGCGCGGTGGCCTCAACGGGGTCGGCCCGGCAGAACGCCTCGGGGTGATGGTTCCCCGGCGTGTCGGCCATCCCCGAATCGCGGAACCCGAGCATCCGGAACTCGGCCACGCCCAGGATTGCGCACGCCTCCCGCAGCTCCCGCTCCCGGATCTCCCCCAGTCGTGGCTTGTCGGCCACCGGATCGAGGTCCGGGTCGTGGATCTCCCCTTCCTCGCCCCCGGTGCAGGTCACCAGCCCAGTGCGCACGCCCTGCTCGCGGTAGTGCAGCAGCATGCCGCCGGTAGCGATGGTCTCGTCGTCCGGGTGCGGGCGGACCACGAGTACGGAAACCTGATCGAATTTCTCACCTGAGAGGGGACGGGACAATCCGGTCTTCAGCCGAGGATGATGCCCGAGAGCCGAACGCCCGAACGCTCAGCGGGCGATGGCCTGCGCCCGGCGGCGCTGATCGACCCTCCGGCCAGCGCGTGCCATCGGTCCCGATTCCCACCCCGCACACGGCACCGCCGCGCCACTCCCAACCTGGCCCGCCGCCGATCGCGTGGCCCGGCGACGCCAGCGCGTCGCGCGTCTCCACCGGGCGTCCAGATCTCCAATATTCTGTTCCCGTCCCGGCGCGAGCAGCCAATTCGCATGGGCCCGAGTCTACCAGAGAACCCCACAACCCCCGGGCCGACGGAGCCGGATTGTCTCAGGATCAGAGGCGACAGATCATCGTCGCTCTCGTAGGGTCTCCGACCAGCGCCGCGATCTCGGCGATGATAGGGCCTGTAATCATTTCCACTATCTAACACCGAATCGGCCATGGAGGTGTACGAGAGGCACGGCGCAGCACCGCCTCGAAGAGCTCACGGCGGCTCACAAGGGGCTTCCCGGCAAGCTCGCACGGGGCCTGGCGCTCGGCCCCCATCACGCGCTGTCTGATGTCTGAGTCTGGAAGGCCTGGGGGAAAGGGGGCCAGATCCGGCTCTGGCCGAGGCCACCACCTGACGAGACGGACCCGTCCGAGCGATGGGCACGCGGTCCGAAGGGGTCGGACCCGCCAGGGCCAACCGCGCCGTCGTCGCCGAACTCGACGTGAACCCTATCACGGTGGTGCCGCGGGGGGAAGGGCTGCGTCGCTGTCGACGCGCTCATCGTCCCCCGCGCGTCGCGCGGAGCGCGCCCATGAAAGTCGGCGTGAATATCCTCAACTTCGGGCCCGGAGCGTGCGCGGACGCGCTCGGCAGGTGGGCGGGCCTCGCCGAGGACCTCGGCTACCACTCCGTCATGATTTCCGATCACGTGGCCATGACGCCGGACGTGCGCCAGCGTTACCCCGAGCCTTTTTACGATCCCTTCGCCACCCTCGCCTGGCTGGCCGGGCGGACGAGGCGCGTGCAGCTCGGCACGACGGTCTGCGTGCTGCCCTACCGCCATCCCATCCTCACGGCGCGCCTGGCCGCCAACATCGACACGCTCAGCAGCGGGCGGTTCATCTTCGGCGTCGGCGTTGGAAATCCCAACTCGAAGCTGGAGGCCGAGGCGATGGGGGTGCCGTTTCATCGACGGGGCGCGGTGGCCGATGAGTATCTGGCGGCCATCAAGGCGCTATGGACTCAGGACCGCGCCTCGTTCACGGGCGCGTTCGTCTCGTTCACCGACGTCTCGCGGATCCGCCCGGTCGCGGAGCCGGGGCGGCCACATCCGCCCATCTGGGTCGGGGGCGCCTCGGACGCGGCCGTCCGCCGCGCCGTCCGCTTCGGCGATGCGTGGCATCCCAACCGCTTCACCGTCTCGTGGCTGCGCGAGGACGGCATCCCGCGCCTCGCGCGCGCCGCAGCCGAGGCGGGCCGCCCCGCGCCCGCGCTGTGCCCTCGCGTGCGATTCCGGATCACGGATTCACCCGTCACGGACCCCCTCCGCCAGGCGGGCACGGGCAGCCTGGAGCAGCTGCACGAGGACTTCACCCAGCTCCAGGGGCTCGGTGTCCGACACGTCACCCTGGACTGGTACACCGACGATCTCGATCTCACGCGCCGGCACGAGTGGGGCTGGCTCATGTTCGCGACCATGGCCGAGAAGGTGTTCGATCTGGCCAGGGAGACCGTGCGGGCCTGAGCGCGTCGCTCGAACCCTCTCTGGACAGGTGCTAAGCCCGCGCCTGCCGGAGCCCCGGGGCCGTGCCTGCTGCGCGGCCGGCCGCCCTGCCCGTCGCGCTCGGCACGCACCCGGCGTTCATGGAGAGGCCTCCTCTCGTGCTACCCGGTGTGATACCGGAAGCGCCGTCAGGGAGTCCGTCAATCGGGCGTCAAAATGCCTGCCCCGGGCGGGTCGCCCGAACGAAACTTTCGTGCGCGTCAGACGGCCGCGAGGTCGGTCACGGCGTGGTCAACCGCTCGAACTCGACGGGATGTCGCCGTCGTCGACCGCGAATACCATGTAGTAGCCGGGTTCGCGGTGGCGATGCGAGTGAATGAGAGCCCTGATCTCGGCGGATGGGCGGACGACCGCCGATCGTGCGGCCAGAGAGCCGGGTCCAGTACTCGCGGAAGCGACGCCGTTGCCACCGTAGGACGTCGGGGGTAACGATGACGAAGGGCTGCCTCCAGCCGGCCCAGATCCTGGCCAGCCCGGCCCACACGCCGGGCGCTAGAGCTCGGTTACACCCTCGTCAAAAACGAGGCCCCGGCGGTGGTCAGCTCACCGGCGTGAAGGAAGTTACTTAGAAGGGCCTGAGCGGCGGAGGTCGGCGGGCGAGGAGCGACGAGGCTTTGACAGGGGCGCCCGGGGAGACGGCGTAGAGGGGCAGGTCCGTCAAGGGTCGTCCGGGAAATCCCCCCAACGACCATTCGGTGTGACGGCACATCCTCGGCGGGGTACCCTACGAGGCCGCGTGGGCGAGGCGGCCGCGGCCGAGCGGCCAGCGCTCGCTCGAGTCGCCCCGGTCCGGACATCGCGCACGCGACGGGAAGGAGCGGTCATGGATCCGATGCAGGCGTTCGTCACCCACATGCGGACGGCGCGCTACGAAGACCTGTCCCCCGCGGTCGTCGAGGCCGTGAAGATCACCGTGCTCGATACCATGGGCGCGGCGCTGGCCGGCAGCGCGAGCGAGGCCGGGCGCGGGATCGCGCGGCTGGCCCGCCGGCACGGCGGTGGCGCTTCCGGGAGCACGCTCGTGGTCCACGGTGGCCAGGTCGCGCCGCCGATGGCGGCCCTCGGCAACGGGGTCATGGCGCGGTGCCTCGAGCTCGACGGCACCCACGAGACCGGGGGTGGGCACGTCGGCGTGTGCATCGTGCCCGCCGCGCTCGCCCTCGCCGAGAGCGCCGACGCGCCGGTCAGCGGGCGTACGCTGATGCTCGGCGTCGCGCTCGGCGTCGACATGCTGTGCCGCCTGCGCATGGGCGCCGGCAAGTCCAAGGCGATCGGCTGGATGGCCGAGACGATGGCGCCCATGTGCGTCGCCGCGATGGGTTCACGGCTGCTCGGCCTCACGGAAGACGCGATGCTCGACTCGGTCGGCATGGCCTACGCGTCGTGCAGCGGCAACGTGCAACCCACCGTCGAGGGCGCGTGGAGCCTGTGGACGCCCGCCGGCACCGCCGCGATGAACGGCCTCCTGGCCATCGACATGGCGCGCGAGGGGTTCCGGGGTCCGCGCCATCCGCTGCTCGGCGAGTTCGGGCTCTACCGGCTCTACTTCCGGGGCGACTACGACGAGGCCGCGCTGCTGGGCGAGCTCGGCGAGCGGAACGAGATTGCGAACGTAAGCCTCAAACCCTATCCCACGTGCAAGTACACGCACCACGCGATCGCCACCGCGCTGCGGCTCGTCGAGATGCACGGGGTGACTGCCGAACAGGTGCGGCGAGTGACGGTGGCCACGAACGCGATGGGCGCGGCCCAGTGCGGATTCGACGCGACGGGCGCGCCGAAGACCGCGCCCGAGACCGCGAACGCGGCGAAGTTCAGCATTCCCTTCACGATGGCCGCGGCCATCGCGCGCCGGCGCGTGACCTTGGCGGAGTTCACCGACGCGTCGCTCCGCGACCCCGTGCTGCGGGAGCTGGCCGGCCGCGTCGAGACCCGCGTTGACCCCGCCAAGGACGCCTTGCCGATGCTGTACCCGCCGATGGACGTGACGATCGAGACGACCGACGGGCGGGTCCTCTCCGGGTGCGAGGAATACGTGAAGGGCGATCCCCGCGATCCGTTCACCCTGGAGGACTGCGTCGAGCGCTTCCTGGCGTGGGCCGCCGCCGCGGCCCGGCCGCTGCCCGCGGCCGATCTCGAGCGCTTCGTGGCGCTGGTCGAGCGCCTGGAGGACGTGAAGGACGTGGCCACGCTGATGCCGTTGCTCGGAGGGGCAGCCGGCGTGCCGAGCGAGGAGTCGCGGCGATGAGTGACACCCCGCACGTCGGCTTCATCGGTCTGGGCGTCATGGGGAGCCGGATGGCGGCGACCCTGGCGCGCGGGGGCTACGGGCTGGACGTGTTCGACGTCGACCCTGCGAAGACTCGCGCGGCGGCCGCGGTGGGGGCCGTCGCGGCCGCCTCGGCGCGGGCGGTTGCCGAGCGGAGCGACGTCGTCTTCACGAGTCTGCCGTGGCCCGCGACCGTGAGGGAGGTGTATCTCGGCGCGGGCGGCGTGGTCGAGGCCGCGAGCCCGGGCACGATCCTCGTCGACATGAGTACGGTCGACCCGGAGACCACGCGCGCGGTCCACGCCGCCGCTGCGGCCCGCGGCGTCCACCATCTGGACGCGCCCGTGAGCGGCGGCTATCGCGAGGCCGAGAACGGCACGCTCGTCATCATCGTCGGGGGCGAGCGCGACGCGTTCGACCGCGCGAAGCCCGTGCTCGAGGTCCTGGGCGCTAGCGTGCACCACGCCGGGCCCTCGGGGGCGGGGAACATCGTCAAGCTCGTCAACAACGTGATGTCGATGGGCAACATGCTGGTCGCTGCCGAGGTGTTCGTGCTCGGGGTCAAGGCCGGGATGGATCCGACGACGCTCTTCGAGATCCTCCGGACGAGCGCCGGCCGCTCCTATCACTTCGAGAGGCGGCTGCCCAACATCCTGGCCCGGAACTTCGCGCCCGGCTTCACGGTGGACCTGGCCCGGAAGGACCTGGGGCTCGCCGTCGACATGGCCCGGAGCCACGACGTCCCGGTCCCGGCCACGAGCCTGCTCCACCAGCTCTACAACGCGAGCAGCGCGCTCGGCGACGGCCCGAACGACTTCGCGGCCATCGTGAAGCTGTTCGAGTCGTGGGCCCGCACCGAGGTGCGCGGCGCCTGACCGCGCGGGGCGGCCCCCGGCCCAGTGGCCTGTCGGCCGAAAGCCGACCCCGGGGAGGGCGAGGACCCACCAGCGGCCTGCTCCGTGCATGCGTCGGGGGCGGGGACAGGAAGTCGCTCCGGGGATGTCGATCCGGACCACCCATGGTCGACCAGTGAAGAGAAGCCGGCCAGGGTCTCCACTGGACACCGGCAGCGCAGTCGAAAGGAGCCGATGATGTCGAACACGGTGCGGTTTCACCGGGTGCTGCGCGCCGCCCCCGAGAGGGTCTACCGGGCATTCCTCGACGCGGACGCCATGGTCAAATGGCTTCCGCCACACGGATTTACCGGCAAGGTGCATCACCTGGACGCCAAGGTCGGCGGCGCCTACAAGATGTCGTTCACGAACTTCTCCACCGGCCGCAGTCACGCCTTCGGCGGAGAGTATCTCGAGCTGGTGCCTCACGAGCGCATTCGCTATACGGGCAGGTTCGACGACCCGAACCTGCCCGGCGAGATGCAGACGACGATCACCTTCAAAAGCGTCTCCTGCGGAACCGAGTTGAACATCGTGCAGGAGGGCCTGCCGGCGGTGATTCCCCCCGAGGCGTGCTGTCTCGGCTGGCAGGAATCGCTCTCCCTCCTGGCGAAGCTGGTCGAGGCCGAGATTCCGGATTAGCTCTGATCCGGCGCAGGCGGCCTGACCGGAGGGGCCCGCGCCTTTGCCAGCAGCCGATTGGGGACGACGCCCCGCACCATCGCCTCGTTCCGGCATCGGCTCAGCCCATGACGCCAACGGAATCATAGGAGGCCGCTCGCTGTGAGCACGTCGACAGCGACCCGTTTGCTGCCCGAGCGAGCCCCGGACTGGGGCTACGGCGCGGAGCTCAGGGATCCGGACGACCCGGTCCGGCTCTGGGACTGACGCACGATGAAGGAGAAATGATGCCGCGCGGACTCTGCCTCCTGGGCGTGCCCTTCCTGCTCCTGGCCCTCGGCGTCGCCGGCGTCGCCCAGGCGGAGCTCTCGCAGCGCGTCGTGGACATCCCCACACGGCCCGGCGTCACGCAGCGCTTCGTTCTGCTCGCACCGGCGAAGCCGAAGGCTGCCATCATCCTGTTCGCCGGCGGCCACGGCGGGCTCCAGATCCGCGACGACGGCAGCTACGGCTGGGGCAAGGGCAACTTCCTTGTGCGCTCGCGCGAGCTCTTCGCCGAGCGCGACCTCGTGGTGGCCGTGCTCGACGCGCCGTCGGATCGGCAGAGCGCGCCGTTCCTCGGTGGCTTCCGCCAGACGCCGCAGCATGCGGAGGACGTGAGGGCGGTCGTCGCCTGGCTCCGCGAGCACGCGAAGACCCCGGTCTGGCTCGCTGGCACCAGCCGCGGGACGCAGTCCGTCGGGTACCTCGCCACGCAGCTCGGCGGCCGCCAGGGCCCTGACGGGATCGTCCTCACCGCGACGATCCTCAGGGACGACCGCGGCCGGGCGGTGCCGGAGATGGAGCTGAGCAAGGTCAAGATCCCGGTGCTGGTCGTCCATCACGAGCAGGACGGGTGCTCCCACTGCGCGTACAGCGACATCCCGCGCCTGATGGAGAAGCTCGCGGGCGCGCCCCGCAGGGAGCTGATCCCCATCAAGGGCGGCGAGAGCCGCGGCGACCCGTGCGAGGCCTTCGCGTACCACGGCTTCAACGGCCTCGAGCGCCAGGTGGTCGGTCGGATCGCCGACTGGATCCTCGCCGGCCCCTGACGCAGGGGGGCAGCGCGCTGGACGCCCACGCCGGGTGGCTCTTCATCAGTGGGCGGAGGCGGCGCTAGCCAGGCGGGGCCGCCTGCACTAGACTGCCGCCCGATGCCCACACCCACGGCGACCGAACGGCTGGCTCACTTCATCCACGACATCGATCCCGCGAAGCTTCCCTCCGCCGTGCGCGAGCAGGCCACCTTGTGCGTGCTCGACGCTCTGGGCATCGCCCTGGCCGGGATGAGCGAACCGAGCGCGCGGGCGGCCCGGGCCGTCGCCCGGAATGCCGGCGGACGCGAGGAGTCGCGCGTGCTGGTCAGCGGCGAGCGGCTCCCCGCGCAGGCGGCGGCGCTGGTCAACGGAACGGCAGCCTTCTCGCACAACTTCACGGACACCACGCTCACGTGCATCCTCCACGCCGCCCCCGCGGTGGTGCCGGCGGCCCTGGCCGCCGGCGAGCTGGCCGGAGCGACGGGCGCCGAGGTCCTGGCCGCGGTGGTGGCCGGCTACGAGGTGATGAGCCGCGTGGGCGGCGCCATCAATGCGGGACCCGCTCGCTTGGCGCACCAGAAGAAGGGCTTCCATCCCACGGCCACGTGCGGAGTCTTCGGGGCGACGGCGGCCGCCGCCCGCCTCTGGCGCCTTCCGGTGGAGACGACCGTGCACGCTCTGGGCGTGGCCGGCAGCCTGGCCAGCGGGCTCTCCATCTCGCTCCGGGACGGAAGCGACGTGTGGCGGGCCCACGCCGGCTTTGCCGCCGGGCAGGGGCTCCTGGCGGCCCGTCTCGCGCAGGAAGGTCTCACCGGTCCGCGCGCCGTGCTCGATGATCCGCGGGGGTTCTGCGCCGCCTTCACCGATGGACACTACGACCTCGAGGCACTCACCAGTGGCCTCGGAAGCCGGCTCCTGATCCTGGACGCTGCCTTCAAGCTCCACAACGTGGCCCGCGTGTGGGCCTTGCCCCTCGACGCGCTGGCCATCCTCCGGAGCATGGCTTCACGGGACGCGACGTCGAGCGAGTGGACGTGACGTTTCCCCAGACCTGGGTGGCCATCAACGACGCGGCCGGGAAGACGACGTGGGACGCCCCCCACACCTACTCGCAGGCCACCAACGATCTCCGCTACTGCGTGGGCGTGGGCCTGCTCGATGGGCGGGTGCACGTCGAGCAGTTCGACGAGCGGCACCTGCGGGACCCCGCCGTGCTCGACCTCGCCCGTCGCGTGATCCCTCACCCGGAGCCCGCCCTCAACCCGATCTGGGAAACGACGGACAAGGCCCCCGTCGACGTGGAGCTTCATCTGAAGAGCGGAGCGCGCCACCGGCTGCACGTCGACTATCCGCGCGGCGCGCCGCAGAATCCCGCGACCCGGGCGGAGCTCGAGGCCAAGTTCGACGCTGTCGCCGCGCCCGCCCTGGCGGGCCCGGGTGAGGTCGGCCGTGCGCGATCTGGAGCGGCTGACGAGCCTCACGGATCTCATGGACGCCCTCATCGCGGAGGACAGCGCCTCGCGCGGCCCGGCGTCCGCGAGAGGATGACGGCGCGCTCGCTGCAGCCGACCCGGCGATGAATCGGGGGAGCCGCCTGGCCCTGGTCCCCGGCTGCGGTAGTATGGAGCGGTCCAATTGCCCGCGGAGGGATTGCCGATGACGCGCGCTTACAACGTGGTCGACGCGGACGGCCACATCCTCGAGCCGGTCGATCTGTGGGACAGGTACATGGATCCCGAATTCCAGGCGCGCCGGCCGCGGTTTGTCATCGACGAGAACGGCAAGGAACGCCTGAGCGTCGAAGGCAAGCTGCTGGGCAATCCGCGGGGGATCGGCAGCCTGGGTTCCGTCGGCGTCCGGCAGGGGATCGTCAAGGCCAACACCCTGAAATATGCCGAAGGGCGCCGGGGCGGGTTCGACCCGCACGCGCGCATCGTCGACATGGATGCCGACGGCATCGATGCCGCCTTCCTCTATCCCAGTCTCGGCCTGTTCACGGGCGCCGTCGAGGATCCCGGCCTTGCCGCCGGGATGTGCCGCGCCTACAACCGCTGGCTCGCCGATTACTGTGCGCCGTATCCCGAGCGCCTGTTCGGGGTCGCGATGCTGCCGATGCAGTCGGTCGATCTGGCGGTCGAGGAGATGCGCCACGCCCGTGAAAAGCTCGGGATGCGCGGCGGGTTCCTGCGGCCCAACCCGTATCACGGCAAAAAGATGATCAGCGACCCGATGTACGAGCCGTTCTGGACGATGGCCGAGGACCTCGACTTCTCGATCGGCTTTCACGAGGGATCGACCAACGCGATGCCCACCGTGGGCGTCGACCGCTTCGAGGAGGATCGCGCGGCGCGCCACATGATCTCGCACACGATGGAGATGATGCTGGTCGCGCTGAGCGTGATCTGGGGCGGTGTCGTCGACCGTCATCCGCGATTGCGCGTCGCGTTTCTCGAGTCGGGCGGCGGCTGGATCGCGCCGTGGCTCGACCGCATGGACCGGCACTTCGATGACCAGGGCTTCAACGAGTCCGCGCCGAAGACGAGGCCGAGCGAACTGTTCCAGCGCAACTGCTGGATCTCGTTCGAGCCGGTCGAGAGCAGCATCGCGGTGCTGGCCGACTACATCGGGCCGCACAAGATCATGTGGGCCACCGACTATCCGCACTCGGACGGCTTCTTCCCGGGCGCGCCGCAGATGCTCCGCGATCGGCTCAAGACGCTGTCGCCCGAGGCACAGCACCAGGTGCTCGCCGGCGGCGCCCTCGGCTTTTACGGCATGAGTTGACCCTGAGACGCCGGACCGGGACCCAAAGCGGCGCCAACGTCCTGAGGAAGCACGATGACTGAGGCGATCCGCATCGCCGTTCTGAACTTTGTCCATGAGACGGTGACGTTCCTGCCCAACGACACCACGCTGGACGACTTCGTCCATGACGGTTCGCCGGCCAGAGGCGAGGCGCTGCTCGCCTGGGAGCCGCAGTCCTACATGGGCGGCTTCGTGAAGGTGGCGTGCGAGCATGCCGGCGTCGAGCTGGTCGGCATCGAATCGCCGCTCTGGCCCAGGACCGGTACCGGCTCAGGCTGGATCACGACGGAGGCATACGAGCACTTTCTCGGCCGCATGCTCGCCGAGCTCGAGGACGGCGGGAGATGGCACGGCGTCTATCTCGCCCTCCACGGCGCGATGGGCGTGCGCGGCGTGAAGCGGCCTGAGGCCGACATCGCCCGCCGCGTGCGCGAGCTCGTGGGCCGCGACGCCTTCATCGCCGGCACCTTCGATCCGCATGGCAACCAGGACGCAGAGTTCCTGCGCCAGGCCGACTTCGCGTTCTGCGCGAAATACTTCCCGCACTACGACAGCCGCCTGCAGGGCGAGCGCGCGGCTCGCATGCTGATCCGCGCCATCCGCGGCGACTACACCCCTGCCACCACCACGGTGAAGGTGCCGATCCTGACCGCGACGGTGCTGCAATGGACGGGCGCTTCACCGTGGATGGACCTGGTGCAGCGCGCCCTGGTCTGGGAAGCGCGTGAGCCCGACCTCTATATGAACGTCTTCTTCGGCTTCCCCTTCGCCGACGTGCCGGATGTCGGCATGACGGTCCAGGCGATGACCAACGGCAAGCCCGTGCTCGCGCGCAAGGCCGCTGACGACGTCGCAACCTGGGCGTGGCGCCGACGCGAGGCGCTGCTGAAGACGGCCACTGTGCATCCCATTTCCCACGGTGTGAAGCTCGCCAAGGAGGCGGTGGCGCGCGGCGCGTGGCCCGTGGTGCTGGCCGACCATTCCGACCGCTCTGGCTCGGCGACGTGGGTGCTTCAGCAGGTGATCGCGCAGGACCTGGCCGACGTGCTGATTGCCACCATCGCCGACCGCGCGGCTGTCGAGGCGGCCGTGGCCAAGGGTCTGAAGGCCGGCGATCCGGTCGACATGGACGTCGGTGGCCTGGCAGACGAGTCCGCCGGCCAGCCGGTGCGGATCACGGGCACGATCGCGGGAGTGGCGCAGATCGCCGGCAGGCTCTGGGTGAGCGTCGCCTTCGGGCGAGGCAATGTCGTGCTGATCAGCGAGTATCTCACTCAGGTCATGGATCCGCTCGACCTGAACGGCCCGGGATTCACGATCGATCAGTTCAAGACATTCGCGATCAAGTCGCGAGTGCACTTCCGCCGCGGCTTCGACGATTCGGGCTTCGCGAAGACGATCCTGTTGGTCGAGCCGGAGGAGCCGTTCCTCGGCACGGTACGACTCGAGGCGCTGCCCTACAGGAACGTCGACATCTCGAAATTTTATCCGTACGGCGACGTCAGCTTTCCCTGAGTGAACGACCACGCGCCTTCCAGCAAAGGAGCCGACCCATGCTGATCGTCGACGCGCAGATTCATCTCTGGAATGCGGGCAACCCCACCAGCCCGTGGCACCGACAGATCCCCGCCTATCTAAAAGAAGATGCCCTGAAGGAGATGGACGCCGGCGGTGTCGATGCCGCCATCCTCACACCGCACACGCCGTGGGATCCGAACGCGAACGAGCTTTGCATCGAGGCCGCACGCACGCATCCCGACCGCTTCGCGATCCTCGGCAACTTCGCCCTCGACAAGCCGGAGAGCCGCGCGCTGGTCGACACGTGGAAGCAGCGCCCGGGGATGCTCGGATGCCGCTTCACCTTCATCGGGCCGGACCAGAGCAAGTGGCCGACGGACGGTACCGTCGACTGGCTGTGGCCGGCGGCGGAGCGGGCCGGCCTGCCGATCGCGATGATGGCGGCGAATTTTCTGCCGAAGGTCGCCGAGGTCGCCCAGCGGCACCCGAACCTCAAGCTGATCCTCGATCACCTCGGTCGCCCTAGGGGGGACGCGAGTCCGGGTGAGCGGTGGGCGAATCTGGCGGGGGTGCTCGCGCTCGCGAAATATCCGAACGTCGCGATGAAGGCGACCGGCGCGCCGAGCTACTCCGATCAGCCTTACCCGTTTCGCGACATTCACGACAATCTGCGCCGCCTCTACGACGCCTTCGGTCCCGCGCGCTGGTTCTGGGGCACCGACATCACCCGCATGCCGTGCCCGTGGCGTCAGTGCGTGACGCTGTTCACGGAAGAGCTGCCCTGGCTGAAGGGCCGTGACCTCGAGCTGGTCATGGGCCGGGCTGTCTGTGACTGGCTGGGATGGAAACGATAGGAGAGACGCCATGAGACCCAACAAGCTGCGCGAGCTCCTCAAAGCCAACAAGCCCACGCTCTCCACCCACATTCACACCACGTGGCCGTCCGTCGTGGAAGCCATCGGGCACACGGGTCTCTACGACTACGTCGAGTTCGTGGGAGAGTACGGCCCCTTCGATCTCCACGACCTCGACAACCTCGCGCGAGCCGCAGACATCTACAACATGTCGATGCAGCTCAAGGTCGACCAGGAGCCGCGCGGCTTCCTGGCGCAACGGGCCATCGGGTCCGGCTTCCACAGCATCCTGTTCGCCGACTGTCGCTCCGCCGCCGACGTGCAGGAGTGCGTGCGCATCGTGCGGGCGGAGACGCCGGAGGACGGAGGGACTTACGGAGTGGCCACCCGTCGGTTCACCTACATGGGCTACGGCGGCACCAAGGAATACGTCCAGGCGTTGCGCGACATCGTGGTGGCCATCATGATCGAGAAGCCGGGGACGGTCGACACGCTCGAGGAAGTCCTGTCCGTCAAGGGTGTCGACATGGTGCAGTGGGGCGGCTCTGACTACTCGATGGGCATCGGACGGGCCGGCGAGCGCTACTCCCCGGAGCTACGCGTGGTGGAGCGCCGCGTGTTCGAAACGGCCATCAAGATGGGCGTGCCGCCGCGCGCCGAGATCGCCACCGCGGATCAGGCGAAGTACTTCCTCGACATGGGCGTCCGGCACTTCTCCGTCGGCACCGACATCACCGTCCTGCACCAGTGGTGGAAGTCCCAGGGTGAGGACCTGCGCAAGGCGCTCGGCGGCGTCTGATTCGCGCCGCACAGGGCGGAAGAGTTGTGGGAAGCGCTCGGTCACGCGGGCGCGCTTGCGTACGAGCCGTGGCCCGGCTACGACGAGGCGCTGACGCGCGACGGCACGATCGAGGTGCCGGGCATGCCGAAAGAAGATCCACTCAGTGCCATCGGTCACGGCGTTTCACGGAACGGTCAATTCTCGAGCGCAGCCACCGCCTCGATCTCGATCAGCGCGTCCGAGATGGCCAGGTTCGAGATCTGCACCAGTGTGCTCGCGGGTGGGTTGGCCCCGAAGAACTCCGAGCGCACCTCGCCGTACGCCTCGCGATAGCGCACGTCGGTCACGAACACGGTGACCTTGACGACATCGTCCATCTTGCCGCCACCGGCCTCGACGATCATCTTGATCTGCTCGAAGATGCGGCGTGTCTGCGCCTTGATGTCGCCCTTGCCCACGAGATTGCCGTCCTTGTCGTAGGGCAGCTGGCCAGCCACGTAGATGGTGTTGCCCACGCGCCATCCGAGGGTGTAGCGCGGGCGCTGGTCTTTCATGCCGGGCGGAGCGATCGGGATGCGTGCCATTGAGGAGTCCCTCCATTTCTCGACGGCCGGGCCGTCTACGTCTCTCGCAAATGCGTATCGAGGAAGCGCCGCGCTTCCTCGAAGCTCCGCGTCGCCGCCATCGCGTCGAACCCAGGATGCGTCCGCACGGCGAAACCGTGACGCGCGCCGGTGTAATACGTGAACGCGCACGCCTTGCCGAGCGTCCGCATGCGCGTTTCCATCCGCTGCATGGTCTCGAGAGGCGCCTGTTCGTCTTCAGTGCCGTGCATGATGAGAGTAGGGACGTTGACGGCTTCGACCAGGTCGTACGGCTGCGCGCCGGGCTGCGCGCGTGGAGAACGGAACGCGAAGCCGTGAAACACGACGATCGCTCGGACCTCGTCGTGCGCTCGAGCGGCCATGAAGGCGTGCACGCCTCCACGACAGAAGCCGAACACCGCAAATCTGGTCATGTCGGCTTCTCGCACCGAGTGCAGGTACGCGATGGCCCCCTGCATGTCCGCGTAGACCAGATCGTCCGGCGGATCGTTGCCACGAATCTTCCAGCCGTGCATGAGGGCAGCGTAGCCCCAGCCGGCGAACCGCTCCGCGATCTCCGTGTAGCCGTCGTCGGGTCCCGCGACGCCGCGGAGGATCAGGACGGTCGGATACGGTCCCGCGCCGTCGGGCACGGCCAGATACGACGGGACCTGCGTAACTCCATCACCACTGGTGAACGCGACGGATCTGAGCTCAAGCATACGCCATCATCGCTGATCCACGCAAGCGGCGTCCATCGGTTCGAGATAAAGTAGCATGCGTGTCGTTTCTCGCTTCGCGCACCCGCTCGGCGCCGGAAGGTGTCGGCAAGCCCGTACGTCGTCGGGAAGATCCGCGCCTCGTGACCGGCGCCGGCTGTTACACCGACGACGTTAACCTTCCCGGCCAGGCGTACGCGTCGATGGTGCGCTCCCCGCACGCGCACGCGTGCATCGCGCGCATCGATACGGCGGCCGCGCTGGCGAGCCCGGGTGTGCTCGCCGTGTTGACGGGCGCGGATCTCGTCGCGGACGGGCTCAAGGCGATGTCGCATCGGCCGGTACCGACGAATCCACACGAAGTGCCGCTCAAGAGCCCCGACGGCTCGCCTTTTTACGTCGCGGAGCCCCTTCCGCTGCCCGTCGATCGCGTTCGCTTCGTCGGCGAGGCCGTCGCGATGGTCGTCGCCGAGACGGCGCTAGCCGCGCGCGACGGCGCCGAGCGGGTCATCGTCGACTGGGAGCCGCTGCCGGCGGTCGTCACGTCGACGGACGCCATCGCGGCTGGCGGAGTCGCCGTGTGGGATGCGTGCGTGTCGAATGTCGCCGTCGAGACCAGCGCCGGCGACGCCGCCGCGACGGACGCGGCATTCTCGCGTGCCGCGCACGTAGTCACGCTCGATACGCGCATCAACCGCGTCACTGGCGTGCCGATGGAGCCGCGCGCCGCCGTCGGCGACTTCGACGAGTCGACGGGGCGCTACACGGTCTACGCGGGATCGGGTGGGTCGTGGCGGATTCGCGGCGACGTCGCCCTCGTCCTCGGCGTGCCGGCAGAATCCGTCCGCGTCATCGCGCGCGAAGTCGGCGGCAGCTATGGCACCCGAAATCCCTGCTATCCGGAGTACCCGCTGGTCGCGTGGGCAGCCAGGCGTGTGCGTCGACCGGTGAAGTGGACGGGCGATCGTCGCGAGTCGCTGATCAGCGACTGCCACGCCCGCGATCTCGTGGTCCACGCGGAGCTGGCGCTCGACGCGGACGGGACGTTTCTCGCGTACCGCGCAGTCAATACCAGCAACGTCGGCGCGCACACCGTCTCCTTCATCCCGCTCGCCAAAGGGATCGGGATCTCGACCAGCGTGTATCACGTGCCCGCCGCGTCGCTGCGCGGCCGCGCCGTCCTGAGCAACACGGCGCCGACCTTTCCGTATCGCGCCGCCGGTCGGCCGGAAATCATGTACGTCATCGAACGGCTCATCGATCTCTCCGCGCGACGGCACCGTTTCGATCGGATTGCGCTGCGGCGGAAGAACCTCGTGCCGTCGAGCGCGATGCCGTATCGCAACCCAGTCGGTCTCGTCTACGACAGCGGCGACTACGCCGCCGCCCTGGATCGCCTGGTCGAGCTGTCGGACTGGAAGGGATTCGAGTCCCGGCGCGCCGATGCGCGCCGGCGCGGGCGGTACCGCGGCATCGGCTTCGCGCACTACATCGAGCTGAACACCGGCGATCCGCGCGAGCGCGCGGAGATCACGGTGCGGCCGGAAGGGCGAATCGACGTGGTCCTCGGCACGCTGTCCGCCGGCCAGGGCCATGAAACGAGCTTCCCCCAGCTCATCGCCGAGTGGTTCGACGTCGAGCTCGGGAACGTGAAGCTCATCACCGGCGACACGGATCTGATGCCGGTCGGCGGCGGGACGGCATCCGGCCGGTCGATGCGGCTCGGCGCCGTTGTCATGGCGAAAGCCTCGGATCAGATCGTCGAGAAGGGCCGGCGCATCGCGGCGTCGCTCCTCGAGGCCGCGGAGCTGGACATCGAGTTCGCACGTCGCCGCTTCACCGTGAAGGGCACGGACCGCTCCGTCGACCTGTTCGAGACGGCCGCGGCCGGCGCTCGTGCCGGCGAACCGCTCGCCGGCGCGTGCACCGAGGTCATGCCGGTGCCGTCGTATCCGTACGGCTGCGCGGTGAGTGAAGTGGAAGTGGATCCCGACACGGGCGTCGTCGACGTCGTCCGTCACACGACGGTGGACGACGTCGGACGCGCGGTGAATCCGATGATCTTGCACGGCCAGGCGCACGGTGGGATCGCCGCCGGCATCGGCCAGGCGCTGTGGGAGCTGTGCGCGTACGACGAGTCAACCGGTCAGCTCACCGCCGCGACGTTGATGGACTACGCGCTGCCGCGCGCGGACGCGCTGCCATCGTTCGTGACCGAGCTCAGCGAAGTGCCCTCGACCTCGAATCCGCTCGGGTTGCGCGGCGGCGGGGAAGGCGGCACGACGCCGGCGCTCGGCGCGGTCGTCAACGCGGTCGTCGACGCGCTCGCCGAATTCGGCGTCGAACACCTCGACATGCCCGTCACCCCGGAGCGTGTCTGGCGCGCGATCCACGGAGGCAACAGTTATGGGACATGACGATCCCTCGGGCCAGGGGCGCATTCCGGTGCTCGATATCGGCGCGTATCTCGCCGGCGAGGCGGGAGCGGCGGCGCCGCTGGCGCGGGCCATCGCCCGCACCTGCGAAGACACCGGGTTTCTCGTCGTCGCCAATCACGGCGTGCCCCAGCATCTGGTCGACGACACCTTCACCGTCGCCCAGCAATTCTTCGCGCGGCCCGAAGGCGACAAGCTCGCGCTCAAGATCGGCAAGTACAACATCGGCTACCTGCCGTTCGGCGGGCAGGTCGTGCGCCATTCGCCGGTCAACAAGAACACCAAGCCGAATTTCAGCGAGAGCTTTTACATCACGCGTGACCGCGCCCCCGACCACCCCGACATCGTCAACAACAAGCCGCTTGTCGGGCTGAACCACTGGCCCGAGGACATGCCCGAGTTTCGCGCCGCGACGACGGCGTATTACCGGGCGATGGAGCCGATGACGACGCGGCTGGTGCCGCTGTTCGCGCTGGCACTCGACCTGCCGGCCGACTATTTCGCCGCGGCCTTCGCCGAGCCGAACTGCACGATTCGTCTGATCCACTACCCGCCGCACCCGTCGCCCGAGGACAACCAGTTCGGCTTCGCGCCGCATACCGACAACAACTTCATCACGTTCCTGGCGCAGTCGAAGCTCCCGGGCCTCGAAGTGCGCACCGCCGAGGGCGACTGGATCAGGCCGCCGGCGGTGCCGAACACGTTCGTCGTCAATACCGGGGCGATGCTGGCACGCTACTCGAACGATCGCTTCCGGGCGACGCCTCACCGCGTCATCAATCGCAACGATCGCTCGCGCTACGCCTGCCCGTTCTTCCTCGGACCGAGCCACGATGTGGTCGTCGAACCGGTCCCAAGCTGCATCGGCCCGGACAACCCGCCCAAATACGAGCCGACCACCTACGGCGCCTTTACCCAGCACCTTCTGACGCTCAACTTCGCCCACCGCCGAGCTGGCGGCAGCGGCGAGTACGCGGGGTAAGGCCGAGGTCAACGCAGCAGGCGCGAACCCTGAGAGCGGCACGAGGCGATGGTGTTTGGTGTCGTCGTCAGCCCAATCGATTTCGCGGCGGGCGGAGCCGCGTTCGATCCGCTACGACGCGGGACGTCCGGACGCCGTCCGAACGCTGTTACCGCACCCTGCCTGGACCGAAGCATCCGACCTCGTGATCGGCGTCGCGACAGCCCCGCCTACTTCATCGCGGCATCGCCGATCAGGGCTACGGATGGATTCATGCTTCGACCCAAAGAACTGCCGGCCCGGTGATGCCGACGACGCGTCCTACGTGACCGGCACGCTGCTGTTCGTCGGCGGCGGCTACACCGCGATGTGATCGCCGTCTCAAACAGGTCGTGGCCCACCTGACGGCCCAGACTTGAAAAAGATACAACAAGACGTATACTTGTATAGTGAGGAGCGACGTAAAGCCAATCATCTGGATGGGCTCAAGCCGGAATGATCTGCGGAGTTTCCCGGAGCAGGTTCGCCGAGATATGGGCAGGCCCTCTACACCGCGCAGCAGGGAAAACCGATCCGGCGGCCAAACCGCTGAAGGGGTTCGGGGGAGCGCGCGTGATGGAGATCGTTGAAAGAGACCGAGGATCGCGATCTCGTGATCGGCAGGTCCATTCGGAAGGGGGCTCGGATACTTTCTCGGCGGCGATCCGTTGTCGGCGACCGGCCCGCGGCATTCGGCGTTCGGACATGCCGGGTCTGGCGGATCGATCGGATGTGCCGATCCAGATCATCGATTCGCCTTTGCCCTGTTGAAGACCAGGCTCGTCACGGCGGAGCCAGGGGGGGATGCGGCGTATCTGGTCGCCGGAGAAGCGCGGGCAGCGCTCGGTCTGTAGCGGCCCTATCCACGTGACGCGGCGGCCTGCGGCCGGGCGGACCGACGCTGCTCGCGACCGTTGAAGCGGCAGGGGCCGCTAGAGCGCCTGACCCCAGCGTTCGGCGAAGGCCACCTCCCGAAGCGGCCGTCGCGGCGGCCGGCCGAACGTTCCGAGGGGGTATCCCAGCGGGATGAGCGCCGCCGTCTCGACATTCGGCGGAATCCCGAGCAGCACCTTCACCTGGGCGTCGCGATAGCGATGGATGGTCGTGAGACAGCTCCCGATGCCCAGGGCGCGCGCCGCCAGCATGATGTTCTGGACGGCCGGATAGATCGAGGAACCGGTGGTCACCGTGGGCGTGACGCCGGGGTCGACGGCGATACAGGCGAGGATGAGGACAGGGGCCTCGCCGAGATGCTCGCTCAGATGTCGCGCCGAGGCGAGCATCTTGCTCGCCGGGCTGTCGGGCGGCTCCTTCGCAGCGCTGGCGTAGTAGGGCAGCTTCATCAGCTCGCCCCAGCCCTCCCGGTACAGCTCGCCGAGGCGCGCCCGTATCGCCGCGTCGCGAATCACCAGGAAGCTCCATCCCTGTCGATTGCCGCCACTCGGCGCGCAGATGGCCGCGTCCATGATCTGGCGGACCGCGGCGTCGGGAACTGGGTCGGGTTTCAGGCGCCGCATGGCGCGCTGGGTGGTCACGGCGTCGAAGAAGTCCATATCGCCCTCCGAGTGGTGTTTGACCGCACCGATTGCACGTCACCAGAGCTCCCGCGAGGCGAGGCGCGCCCCTTCGGTCAGCGCCCGGAGCTTGAGCCACACGATCTTGGAGTCCACCTGGACCCGCCCTGCGAAGGTGCCGAAGCCGCAATCGACGCCGGCGATCACGCGCTCGCGCCCGTCCACGGAGGCGTACCGCACGATGCGCTCGGCCACCAGCTCCGGATGCTCGACGAAGTTGGAGGTGGAATCGATCACGCCGGGGATGATGATCTTGTCCGCCGGCAGCGCGGTGTCCTTCCAGATCCGCCACTAGTGCTCGTGGCGCGGATTGGCGCCGGGAAAGGACAGGGCGGTGGGCCGGGCCCGGAGCACCACGTCGACGATGTCCTTCAGGGGCACGTCGGTGTGATGCGGTCCGAGCGTGCTGCCCCGGCAGATGTGCATCCGCGGGCGATCGGGCGGCAGCGCTCTGACGGCGTGATTGAGCACCTCCACGTGCATGGCCATGACCTTCCGGAAGGCGTCCAGCGAGAGGTGGGCGAATACGGTGTGACGGCTCAACGCCAGGTCGGGGCAGTCGAGCTGCAGGACGAATCCCGCATTGACGATGGCCTCGTACTGGGCCTTCATGACGTCGGCCAGCGCGTACAGGTACGCCTCGTCGTCCCGGTAGTACTGATTGCGCAGGAACCGGCCGATCTGCCCCGGCGACGGCGGGGTCAGGAAGAGCTCCTCGGCCGGCACGCCGGCGCCGGCGGCCCTGAACGTCTTGATGTCGGCCTCGACCGCGGGCCAGTCCTTCCAGGCCACGGGGCCCGTGCAGGCGGGCCGATGCTGGAAGGGCGAGGAGAACTGGCGCAGGATGGCGGCCAGCTCGGTGAATTCCTCGTCGCCGGTGCCGAGGGGCGGAGCGCTCTCACCGTCGAAGCCGGTGAGCCGGTCTTTCAGATAGACCGTGTAGTCGACCCGCCCTTGCTCTCCGTCGTTGATGATGTCGAGACCACTGGCCGACTGGTCCTGGACGACATCGGCCACGGCACGCTGAACGCATGCGTCGAGCGCGACGCGATCCGCTTCGGGCCGTGCTTGCGACTCGATCAGCAGTTGGATCAGCGCACGGGGCCGAGGCAGGCTCCCGACGTGGGTGGTGAGGATCCGGGTCGAGCTGCGCTTCATCGGATTGCGTCTTCCGATGCCGGCCTCATCGCCATGAGCCCGGCGAACCGGCCGAGGGCTTTGACGTCGCCCCCGGCACTCCGTCTGGGGAATATCTCGCCGGCGTTCACTGGTTGGATGCCTCCGGCGGCAAGGATACCGCGCCCGTTCGCCCGGGCGCGAGCTCCGAATGTATCGGTGCCATCAGGCTGGGTCCTGCTCGGCTCGTCTTCACGCTCAGTCTGCGCTCCTCAGGACGACAAGAACGAGCTAACATGCGAGCGTAAGAATTCCAAAGCCCGTTCGCTGCCACCAACTGGGAAACGTTGTGCCACTCCGCGAAGTCGGTGGCCTGCACCATCGTTACATCCGGCGAGCGGCGTAACTGCGCCTGCCTCGGCCGGCCCAGTACGCCCCTTACTACCTACCGGTGCTTCCCACCCCTACTCTCTCTACTGGTGAGCTAACCTGATGGAGCTCTGCGAGCTGGGCCGCCGCCTTTCCCACCGTGCCGCGTAGGCGTGCAGTAAGGCCTAGCCTCGATCAGTCAGCAGCGCCCGTTCACCATCCCGGACAGTCGCGATGTCACCCGGATAGCATTTGGGCGAGGGACAGGCCGGAACGGAGACACGTCAGGCGTCGAGCTTCACCACCGTGCCGCGTCCCGACGCGCTGGCTTTCTCGTACACGGCAACCGCGGCGGCGACGTCCTGCAGCGCGGTTCCCGAGCTTTCGAAGATCGTGATCTCGTCCTGGCGCGTACGACCCGGCCGGGGGCCAACCACGACGTCCGCAAGCTCCGCGTGGACGCGCTCGCGCGTCAGGACGCCCGCCGCCAGGGATGTAGCTCACCGATCTCGGCACACTGATGGAGCACGTCGACTACCAGCGTCCCGGAAGCGAGCAAGGAAGGCTCCAGCTCCTGTTTCTCCGGGTTATCCGCACCGACCGCGGCGATGAAGGTGCCCGGCGAGATGTCCCTCGCTTTGAGAAACGCCCGACGTGAGGTAGTACACGTCACACAGACGTCGCTGTCTCGAAGGGCCGTAGCGGGTCAGGATGCGGCGCAGAACTTCATCAATTCCCATGCCCATCACCCGTTTCCGGATGGCATGGCCGTAAACTGTGTCAGGGTCGCGGAGGAGATAGGCGGGAGGTGGCCATGCGGGTGACGAGAGTCTTGACCTCGGCGTTGACCGGCGGGCGACCTCGGGTCGGACGGCCAGAGTTGGTTAGCCCGACCCAGAAAGAGCCTGTCCTTCGGACCAAGCTTGGGTCGAGTTGTCGTTCGCTTGTTGACGGAGAGCTGGTGTAGACCAGGTTCTCGATGCGAGCTGGTGGTAGCTGAAGACGACGGGGAGGAACCGAAACAGGTGGAGCAGGAGGGTGATCATCAAGCTGAGATCGTGGACGAATCCAGAACGACAGATCCACTAGTTGGCCTGCGGATTAGGTTTTGGCGAGCGACACGCTTGCACTGCGCGAGCCTGCTGGTTGGGGCTGCCATCCTCAGCGCAGGGTGTGCGACTGTTCTGACTCGAGCACAGACCGCGTCAACACCAACCACGTCACCCGTTACCGGCTCTTCTACGCTCAAACAGATTGATCGGGCGGCGCTTCAGACGATGTTGGATAGGACAGCGCAAGAACTCTTGATCCCCGGCGCGGTCATTCTGATACGCTCACCTCGGGGCGAGTTCGTAGTCGCTCATGGCACCACGATGCTGGGCGCCACGACCCCACCCCGCGCCGACACCTACTTTCGGATCGCCTCGAATACCAAGACCATGACGGCTGCGGTGATCATGCAGCTGGCACAGGAAGGCAAACTCGGTCTCAACGACCCGGTGACCAAGTACGTGGCGGACGTCCCGAACGGCGACAATATCACTATCGCTGAACTGCTCGAAATGCGCAGCGGTCTCTACAATTACACCAATGCCCCGGAAGTTGCGGAGAGCCTGGACAATGACCCTTCCAAGATTTGGTCCGCGGCCCAAGTGCTCGCCATTGCCTTTAAGCGCCCCCCCAACTCTGCTCCTGGTACAGAATACGAGTACTGCAATACCAACTATGCGCTGCTGGGCGTTATTGCCGAAAGGATTGATGGCAAGCCACTGGCGCAGATGATGAAGGACCGGTTGTTCGGGCCGCTAAAGATGCGACACACGTTGCTTCCCGCCCCCGCCGTGAACGCCATGCCGGAACCGTATTCGCACGGCTACCTGTACGGCAGTTCCTCGGTCGCTTTGGTAGGCGAACCGCCGTACTCGCCCGAGGTTATCGCTGCCGCAAAAGCCCGCACCCTTCTGCCGAAAGACTATACGAACGTGAACCATTCCTTTGCTGAAGCGGCGGGGGGCGTCATTTCCAATGCTGACGATCTTGCCCTCTGGATCAAGGCGCTGGTCGGGGGGCGCGTACTCAATCCCGCCTACCAACGCCGCTGGCTCGGCAGTGTGAAGCCTGAGAACCCGAGTAAGCCTGAAGGTCAGAAGTACGGGTACGGCATCAGCCAATATAGCTGGGGCCCCAACTCGATTTACTTTCATGGTGGAGAGACCGTTGGCTACAACTCGAAAATCAGCTACGACCCGGCCAACGATTTGACGCTCATCGTGTGGACGAATCTTGCCGTATCGCTCGACGACGAGCAGACGGCGAATACGCTGTGGGTAAAAGTGCTCGATCAGATCTATGCGGTGTCACCGTTGGCGCCTGCCCGGACCGCCAACTAGTGGACGGTAACACCCGAAGTGGGAGTGATACGACGGTTGATATCTGAGTATTTCCACTTCACGGGTTTGGGCGCCTGGTTATAGGTGCGAATGTAGCGCATGAGCTTGCGGGCGAGGTCCTTGACCGAGGTGAAGATACCCCGCGCGATGACATCGCGTTCGATCTTGGCGAACCAGAGCTCGACTTGATTGAGCCAAGACGAGGAGGTCGGCGTGAAATGCAGGTGCACGCGGGGATGCTCCGCCAGGAAGGCCTGGACGAGCTTGGTCTTGTGCGCCGAGAGGTTATCCAGGATGACGTGGATCTCCTGGCGCTGGGGCTGATGGGTGACGAGATCAGTCAAGAAGGCGACAAACTCCGCCGAGGTGTGCCGCTCGGCGGTCCGGCCCGGGACTTCCCCCGTGCGGGTCTCGAAGGCCGCATAGAGCGAGAGCGTGCCGTGGCGGTAGTACTCAAAGCCGTGGCGCTCGGCCCGCCCCGGCGAGAGCGGCAGGACCGGATCAAGGCGGTCCAGGGCCTGAATGGCCGTCTTCTCATCGACCCAGAACACCGCCGCGTGCTGGGGCGGCTTGAGGTAGAGCCCAATGATGTCCGCCGGTTTCTGTTCAAAGTCCGGGTCGTTCGACGCCATGTAGCGTTCTAGCCGATGAGGCTTCAGCCCGTGCTTAGCCCAGACCCGCGCCACCATCATGTGCGACAGCCCCAGGTGCTGGCCGAGCCGGCGCGTGCTCCAGTGCGTGGCGCCCGCCGGGGCGTGGCGCGTCGCTGCCAGAATGCGCGCCTCCAGGCGCGCCGTGCGTTTCGACGCCGGCTGGCCGCGATGGCGGCTGTACAGGCCGGCCAGTCGTTCGGCCGCAAAGCGCCCCGTCCAGCGCGCGATGTAGCTATCACTGCAGTCCAGCTGGGCGCGGATCTCCGCCCACGCGATGCCGGCCGTCACCAGCAGAATACAGCGCGCGCGCCGGGCCTCATCGGCACGGCCTCGGCGGCTGGCGACACGACGTTCCAGTTCCCTACGCTCGGGCGCGGTCAAGATCATCGCATCCTCCGATGCGATGATGATACTACCGTTTCAGTTGTTACGGACTACTAGTTTACCCTCGGTTTATGAAGGGCGAGACGGCCCTTTCTCGCAAGTACGAAGAACGGTGCCTATAGCGGCGAACGTGAACACTCAGATCGGCCCATCGTGGACGCGCCGATCGCGGATGGTAGTTGGAGCGCAGTGACGCTGGCCGGCTGATCAGCTGTCGAGCTTGCCCTCCTTTCTCCGTAAAGGACCTCTTAGCACGAGTCGGTGGTAGCTCATCGCCGTTTCCTCGCCTGCTCGCAGTGACGCGCCAGGAAGCCCAGGACGGCCTCGTTGAAGGCCTCCGGCTGCTCGAGGTTCGACAGGTGGGCAGCGTTCTTGAGGATCACCAACTCCGAGCCGGCGACGCCCTTGTGGATGGTGCGGGCCATCTCCACCGTCGTCGCGGGATCGTCCGCCCCGACGACGACCATGGTGGGGATCGAGATCTCGGGGAGCCGATGGGTCAGGTTGAGCTTGGCGATCGTCTGGCAGCACGCGATGTATCCCCCGATCGGCGTGGCGCGCACCATGGCCCGGACGGCGTCGGCCCGCGCGGGCTGGGTGGCCACCGTCGCCGGCGTGAGAAAGCGCGCCACCGTGCTCTCGACCATGGCTTCCATGCTGCCCGCCGCGGTGACGCCGTCGATGCGCTGTTGCCACAGGGCGGGATCGCCGAGCGGGTCCTTGCTGGTCGTGTCGCACAGGACCAGCGTCTGCAAAACACTCGTCCGGCGCAGGGCCATGGTCATCCCGGTCATGCCGCCCATCGACAATCCGACGAAGTGCGTCCGCGCGATGTGCAGGGCGTCGAGCAAGGCCAGCACGTCGTCAGCCAGCAGCTCGAAGCTGTACGGGCCCGGCGGGACGTCGGTTTCGCCGTGGCCGCGCTTGTCGTATCGCAGCACGCGATATTGCTTGGTGAACGCCGCCATCTGCGCATCCCACATGCGGTGGGTCGTGGCCAGCGAGTTGCTCATGGTGACCCAGGGAGCGCCCTCCGGCCCATCGATGCGGTAGTTGATGCGGATCCCGTTGGCCTCGATCTTCATGGCGACTCCTTTCCGTACGGGCCCCTCCCCGGGGGCCTGGCTTACGGCTCCTTATACCAGACACCCCGCTCACGTAAGCGGCGAAGATGACGTTGATGAGCCGGGAGGCGCGGCGCGATCACGGGTGAGGGCGCGCGACCGGCCGATCGCGCGCCTCCTGGGCTGCGCCCGCGCTAGCGTCCCGTCGGGGTGTCAAGAGATCTTGTGTCTACTCGCGTGCGACTCGGCAGCGGGGTGGCGCGACCGGCTCGCGCCACCGAGCTCCGCGTGGCAGGTGAACGGACGCGCCGATGTCACCCGGACGCCGGCTCGCAGTGCTCTGGGCCCGAGACGCGAATCTTGCACGCCGCCCGTCCACCAGCCGGGAAGTCCGGGGCCCACCCGCCCAAACTGGCGCAAGGCTGGCTGGTCGTGAAGGCGCGCTAGCACCGAGAGAGAGGCTTCGTCCTGGGCGCCGTATAGACACGCTGTTGCCGTGCTACCGTGCGGTACTGTGACCGATCGACTTCTCGACGGTTTGCGCGTTCTGGAGCTGGCCGAGGAAGTGGCCGGACCGTATGGCGGAAAGCTCCTGGCCGACCTCGGTGCGGAAGTGGTGAAGGTCGAGTCGAAGGATGGCGACCCGACACGAGCCCGGGGACCGTTTCCCATCGGTCGGGTGGACGGGGTTCAGAGCAGTCTCTTCCACTACCTGAACGGCGCCAAGGAGATCCGGCGGATGGACCGGGCCGAGCCCGGAGCGCCGGAGGCGGCCGAGCGGCTCTGTTGCTGGGCCGACCTCATGCTCGAGAGCAAGGGCTCGGGGGTGGCCGAGCGCCTGGGCCTTAGCGAAGGCGTTCCCGAGGACCTCAACCCCAGGCTGGTCCGTGTCTCCATCTCGCCGTTCGGGCTCTCGGGGTCTCACGCCCAGTGGACGGGCAACGACATGATCGCCTTCCACGCCTCGGGCTTCGCGTTCGGGTTTCCGGCCCTCCAGGTGGAGACGCTCGACCTGCCGCCGCTACAGGCCCCGAGTCACGCTGCTGCCCTGCTCGGCGGGGAACTGGTGGCCGCGGCCGCCCTGCACGGTGTCCTGCTGGCCGGGCGAGATGGGCGCGGGGCTCATCTCGACGTGTCGCTCCAGGAGGCCATCGCGGCTCTCAACCAGTCGCAGTTCAACGCCATGGAACGGACGGGCGAGGTCAGGCGGCAGGCCACGGCCTCGGCCTCGAACCCGACGGTGTCCCTTCTGCCCGCGAGCGACGGCTGGGTGGCGATCTCGCCGCGCGAGGAGCATCAGTGGGCGCGCTGGCTCAAGGTGATGGGCGATCCGGCCTGGGGCCAGGAGCCCCGCTTCGCCACGCGCAGGAGCCGGGCCGAGCACTGGCCCGCCCTCCATGCATTGCTGGCCGAATGGAGCGGCAAGCGCCCGCGCCTTGAGATCTTCGAGGCCGCTCAGGCGGCACGAGTGGCCTGCTATCCGCTGGGAGTTCCCACCGACCTCTTCGCCTCTCCCCAACTCGCGGCCCGGGAGTTCTTCCAGGAAGCGCCAGGGCTACCCGGTCTACGGGTCCCGGGTAGACCATACCGGATCGAAGCGAGAGAGGGAGCGGATCACGTTCTCTCGAAGCGCCCGCCGATTCCCGTGGCCGGCCCCGCGAAGCCCCTTGCGGGCGTGCGCATCGTCGACTTCAGCTGGGTTCTCACCGGCCCCATCTGCACGAAGTTCCTGGCCGCGCTCGGAGCGGAGGTGATCAAGATCGAGTCGCGTGCTCGGCCCGATCTGTCCCAGCGAGACACCTCCTGGGAGGAGCTTAACCCAAGCAAGAAGAGCATCACCCTCAACCTCAAGGAAGAGCCGGCGCGGAACCTGGCCCGCCGGCTGATCTCCATGAGTGACGTGGTGGTCGAGAACTTCTCGGCCGGAGTCATGGACCGGCTGGGTCTCGGCTATCAGCGGCTCAGCGAGCTGAATCCCGGCCTGATCATGGCCTCGTCGTCGGCGCTGGGCCGGACCGGACCCGAGCGCGAGCGCGTGGCCTACGGCACGCTGATCCAGTGTTTCACCGGATGGGCCGCGCTCTCGGCCCATCCCGGCTACCCGCCCCGATCGGCTGCCGGTATTTGGACCGATCCTCTGACTGCCGCGCTCGAGACGTTTCTCCTGATGGCCGCCATCTGGCGTCAGAAGGCGACCGGGCAGGGCTGTTTCTTCGATATCTCGATGGCTGAGGCCACGATCGCGGCTCTGCCCGAGCCCATCCTGGCCTGGTCGCTCAATCAGGAGCTGGTCGAGCCGCGCGGGAACCGCGATCGGCTGTTCGCTCCACAAGGCGTGTACCCGGCCCGCGGCGACGATCGTTGGCTGGCCGTGAGTGTCCAGAGTGACGCCGCCTGGCTCGCCCTGTGCGAATGCATCGGTCGGCCGGATCTCGGGGCCGACTCCGGCCTGCGCGATGCCGCCGGTCGTCGCGCGCGCCACGACGAGATCGATCGGGCCATGGCGGCGTGGTCTCGGACGCTGGCGCCCGAGGCGGCCGCCACTATGCTGCAGGCCAGGGGCATCGCGGCCACGCCAACGCTCACGCCCGCAGATGTCTTGACCGACCGACATCTGGCGACACGAGGATTTGCCAGCCACGTCGACAGCCTGGCCGGCGGGCGGCGCGCGACGCTGGGCTTCCCGTGGCTGGTTGATGGAGCCCGGCCGGCCGACTTCCAGCGGCCTCCGGACCTGGGTCCGCATAACCGCGAGATCTTTCTCGACCTGCTCGGGCTCGACCCGGTCGAGTACCAGCGACTGATCGACACCCAGATCATCTACTGAGAGGACGCAAGCGATGACCAGCGCCAGCACGCCCGTGTACGTGGACTTTCGCGAGACCGGCCCGATTGCCCGCATCACGCTCAACCGCCCCGAGAAGCTCAACGCCATCAACTTCGAGGTTGGCCTGCAGCTCTACGAGACCTTCGCCCGCTGCGAGAGCGACAGCGCCATCCGCGCCATTGTCCTGGCCGGCGCTGGCCGGGCCTTCTGCGCCGGTGACGAGCTGGGCCGGGAGCGGACGCCCGACGAGGAGATCTCCTTTCGCCGGCGCGGCTTCATCAAGCACTACGTCGAGGGGCCGGGGCGCTGGACCCGGACGCTTCAGCTCATGCGCCGCTTGCCCCAGCCCATCGTCTGTCGCATCCAAGGCTACGCGTATGGCGCCGGCTTCAACCTGGCCCTGGGCTCCGACTTCCGGATCATGGCCAACGATGCCCGGCTCGCCACGCCCTTCATCAAGCGGGCCCTGGCCACGGGCACCAACCTGCTCCAGCAGTACGTGGGCATCGGCAAGGCCATCGAGATGACGCTTCTGGGCGAGCCCGTTGACGCCCAGGAAGCCCTGCGCCTCGGCCTGGTGACCCGAGTAGTCGACGCCGCCGAGCTGGACGCGGCCACCGACGAGCTGGCCGCCCGCCTGGCCAGCGGCCCAACCGCAGCCATCAGCCTGAGCAAGACCGCCGTCTATCGAGGCTGGGACGAGGATCCGGCCGGCGCGTACTGGCATCAGGGCTCGGCTCTGGCCCAGGGGCGTGATCTGGAGGACTACGCCGAGGGCGTGCGGGCCTTCAAGGAGAAGCGGCCCCCGAGGTTCACGGGCCGCTAGATGAGGCCGGAGCCGTGCACTGGCCACGCGGCCCAGTGAGCCGGGCACTTACGCATGGCTCGCGCTTGCCCGCCCATGATGGAGCTGGAGGGGTTCTCGCTCCAAAGTGGCAGCCATCGAGTGATCGATCCCCTGTCAGCCGGCGGCTCATGTTCCGCGGGCTCAGGCGATGACACCCGATCTGCGCAGCCGGGCGATCTCATCGGCGGAATAGCCCTCGTCACGCAAGATCTCGTCGCTGTGCTGCCCGATCGATGGCGCCCGCTTCGCGCGTATCTTCTCGACCCCCTCGAGATGAAACGGCGCGGAGACGGTCAGAGTCTTGCCGTCCGCGAAGGGCACCAGCGCACCGCTATCCTGCATCTGCTGGTCGGTCAGCGTCTCATCCACTGTCCCCACAATGCCGAACGTCACCCCGACGTCATCCAGCACCTTGCGCCAGTCGGCCAGGTCTCGTTTGGCGAATTCGATGTCGAGGATGTCGACCAGCTCTCGGGCGTGCGCCGTGCGCGCGCCCAGTGTGGCAAAGCGCGGATCATCGGTCAGATCCTGGCGGCCGATGGCGGACAGGAATCCCGGCAACTGACGCTGTTCGTTGAACAGCGCCATGATGAACCACCGGCCGTCCCGGGTTCGATAGTGGTTGGCCAGGGCGTTCGGCGCCTCCTCGCGGAGCGGGCGGTGCGCCACGCGCTCGCCGAACAGGCGCGTTTGGACCGCGCAAGCATTGGCCCAGAGTCCGTTTTGTAACAACGACGACTTCACCACGCCGCCCTGGCCCGTCCTCTCCCGGCGATACAGCGCGGTGACAATCGCGGCATACAGCCCGGTGGCGCTCGGGTGATCGCCCATGCCCGGCATCGACCGCGCCGGAGGGGTCGAGGCCGCGGCGCGCACTTGGTCCATCAACCCGGTGCGAGCCCAGTATGCGGTCGAATCGAAGCCCGTCTTCTCCGCTTCCTCGCCCGCTTCGCCGTAGGCCGTGAACGACGCGTAGATCAACCTCGGGTGCAGCGGCATGAGATGGGCCGGCGAGAGCTTCAGCCGATCGCGCACCGGCAGCGGAAAGTTGGTGACGAACACGTCCGCCGTCGCCACCAGTCGATGGAGCACGGCGATACCGTCCTCGTGCTTCAGGTCGATGGCCAGGCTGCGCTTGTTGCGCGAGGTCAGCTGCCAGTAATAGTCGACGGTGCGGCCGGGCAATGGCCCGCGACTCCGCCAGGGATCGCCGAGGCCGGGTGGCTCGACCTTGATCACATTAGCACCAAAGTCGGACATGATCGTCGCGGCCGCGGGACCGGCGATCCAGCTGGCGCAGTCGATCACCTTCAGGCCGCTGAAGACACTTGCGGTCATCGAGGGTTCTCCCGTTTGAGGTGGCCGGGCCACGGCGCTCGGTTCGGCGCGGCGATCTCGTCGATGCGTGTCGGTCGGAGCCGCCAGCCGGCGATCGCGCGGAGCGGCGGGCCGGCGGGCGGGGAAGCCAGCGGCATGCTGGGAGTGACGCGCAGCGCCGTCATGAACGGAGACTGGCCTCGTCCACGCGCCCTATCTATCCCGTCTCGAGGCTGTCGATGAACGGCACCCCAGTGTTGGTCTTCGGCAAGCCCGCCCGGGGTACCGGCCGAACGCGGGCGCCAGCGTCGCTCGCGCGCTGCCGGAAAAGCGCGGTTCATGGTCCGCCGACTGTGCTATCAGCCCTCTCAGGATGTCAAGAGGCGAGGAGGTCCTGCGTGCGGCCCACGGCCACGGCGCTCCCTCGGAGGGTGGCGTCAGTTTGACCGCGCCCGCAGACTTTGACAGGATCTCCGGACCATGGCGGGGATTTCGGCCGACGTCGTGATCGTGGGCACCCGTCGGGCGGGGTGTTCGTGGGCTGAACGGTCCCGGTCGCGGATGCTGCTCGACGTCTGATAGTCTCGCGGGGTGACTCGCTACCAGCACATCGACGGCTGGCGGTACCCCAACGGGGTGCGGCTCGCCGTCAACTTCACGCTCGACTTCGACGCGCAGCTCTTCCGCCGGGTGCTCGGTGAGCCCGCGCTGGAGCTGGCCCAGGGCGAATTCGGTGGCCGTACCGGGATCTGGCGACTGCTCGAGCTGTTCCATCGCCATCAGATCGGACTCACGATCTTCACGCCCGGCCGGATCGCCGAGCTCTATCCGGCGTCGCTCCGCGAGGCGACGCGCTGCGGATTCGAGATTGCCAACCACATGTGGGAGCATCGCGTCCCCGCGGAACCCGACCTCGAGTGGGACCACCTCCGCAAGACGACGACGGCGCTCGAGGCGATCAGTGGACGGCGGCCCGTCGGGACGCGCAGCCATCACCGCCGCTTGTCCCTCGTGCGCGACGGCTACGTCTACACGTCGAGCGGCGCGGCCGACGAGATCCCGTACTACGTCACGGACGGCGACGCGACCGTGCTCAACCTGCCATTCCACTACGCGCTCGACGACGCGATGTATTTCCACTTCGGCTGGGTGGCGAGCGAGAACGCCGGGCAGCGGCTGGCGGACTGCGACGCCGTCCACGACATCTTCCTCGCCCACTTCGAGCGGCTCTACGCCGACGGCCAATACATGAACATCTGCGTCCACGACTTCGACTCCGGGCGCGCCATGCGCGTCCGGATGCTGGACCGGCTCATCGCCGAGATGAAGCGACGGCCGGGCGTGTGGTTTCCGACGTGCGAGACCGTGGCGCGGTACTGCGTCGAGCAGTTTCCCCCGAGGCGCTGACCATGCCGTGGAAGGACCGCTACACGACCAGCGACGAGCGGACGCTCGATCGTGTCGAGTGGCCCGACGGCGCGCCCTGTGCGCTCATCGTCACCGTCGATCTGAGCCCGGCCTGCGGGCCCGACGGCATCACGCCGAAGGAGCTCGAGGCCGAGGACACCGAGTACGGCATGCACGTCGGGATCCCGAGGCTGCTCGACACCTTCAAGCGCCATGGCGTCGCCGCGACGTTCGCGACGCCGGCGATCATCGCCGAGACGTGGCCGGAGCGCGTTCGCGAGATCACCGCGCGCGGCCACGAGGTCGCAGCGCACGGCGAGCGGCACGAGGACCCGG
>Ga0187893_10002750_pt1 | contig 37743 bp, 23 predicted proteins | sample MA1701074metaG_FD_139574 | JGI IMG/M metagenome (GOLD analysis project Ga0187893, IMG submission 139574) | White microbial mat communities from a basaltic lava cave in the Kipuka Kanohina Cave System on the Island of Hawaii, USA - MA170107-4 metaG ... | reverse complement strand
AGGTACGCGATATTCTCCGTGGGGCTGCCGCCGTGCGCGGCCCCCACCGCCGTGACGGACACCGGCTCCTGACCGATCAGATAGTCCATGATCGACACGTCGTGCGGCGCCAGATCCCAGATGACGTTGATGTCGGTTTGGATGAGCCCGAGGTTGATGCGCACCGAATCGAAGTAATACAGGTCGCCGATCTCTTCGCGATCGATCAGCTCCCGCATCTTGCGCACGGCGCCCGTGAACACGAAGGTGTGGTCCACGGCCAGCACGACGCCGTGGCGCTGAGCCAAGTCCGTCAACTCCTCGGCCTGATCCGCCCGCGTCGCCAGCGGCTTCATCACGAGCACGTGTTTCCCGCGCTCGATCGCCTGGCGCGCCAGTTGGTAGTGGGTGAACGAGGGCGTCGCGATCACGATGAGATCGAGATCCGGCGCCTTGAGCAGCTCCTCCGCACGATCCGTGACGGTGGGGATGCGGTACTCTACACCCACCCGGGAGGCACGCTCATAGCGCGCATCGCAGACCGCCGAGATCTCGCTGTGGGGGTGACGGGCGAAGTTGCGGATGAGGTTCGGGCCCCAGTAGCCGCACCCGATTACGCCGACCCGGACCGCGCGGGCGCTCACGCCGCGCGACCCGAGTTGAACAGCACGACGGGGATGGTGCGGAGCAGAATCCGGAGGTCGAGCCACAACGACCAGCGCCGGACGTACTCGATGTCGAGCTCGCACATCCTGCGGTAGGTCAACAGGTTACGACCTGAGACCTGCCACAGGCCCGTGATGCCGGGGCGCACCTGCAGGCGGTCGAATTGCCAGTGCGCGTAGGCTTCCATTTCGTACGGGAGCGGCGGACGAGGTCCGACGAGACTCATCTGACCGCGCAGCACGTTGATCAGTTGCGGCAGCTCATCGAGCGAGGTGCGGCGCAACAGCCGACCCACGCGCGTGACGCGGTCGTCGCGCAGCAGCTTGTACACGCGACGGCCGGCGGAGCCGGCCTGCGCCGTCGATTCCTCGTCGCCGGACAACATGCGCTGCACGAGCTCACGGTGCGCGGCGTCGGACGCCCCGTTGGCCATGGTGCGGAACTTGAGCACCCGGAAACGATGCCCGCCCGTCCCCACCCGCTCCTGCCGAAAGAACACGGGGCCCCCTGAATCCAGGCGGATCGCGGCCGCGACGAGCGCGAACAGCGGAGCCGTGACGACGAGCCCGACCACCGCCCCGACGACGTCCACCGCCCGCTTCAGCACCAGCTCCCAGCCCTGGAGCGTGGGCGCCGTCAACGTCACCAGCGGCTGTCCACGGCGCCAGATGATGTCCGGTGCGATGCCATGGATGTCCACTCCCCGTGGCGGGGCCAGCAGCTGACACCCCGCGGCCAGCGCCGCTCGGGCGACGTCTTCGAGCTGCATATCGGTCAGCTGCCCGCAGACGACGACGGCCTCGGCGTGGGAGTCGTGCAGCACGCGCGCGATTTCCATCAAGTGGCCGCGCGATTCCAGCGCCGGCGGCAAGCGCACATCCACGAACCCCACCGAGACGAAATCGCGGCGGTCGCGAAACGCCGGGGTCGCCGCCACCTGCCCGCAATGCTCGGCCGTGCCGACGAACAGCGTCCGCGTCGCGCGGCTCTCCGGCGGTTGCACCCAGTCGACGAGGCGGTCGACCGTCAACCGCTCGCCGACGAGCCCCAGCCACACCAGGGTCGTCGTGAGCGCGAATTGCAGCAGCACCACGTCGAGGCCGCGCGTCCAGATCGTCATCCACAGCGGCAAGGCGGTCGCGAGCGCGCACGCGGCGAACAGGCGGCGCACGTCGCGGCGACGATCGCCGGTGCCGTAACACCCCAGCGCCAGCAGCGCCACGAACAGGGCCGCCGCGTACTGCCACCCGTTGAGAATGCCGGGCGGCAACACCCGATGCAGCAGCGCGGCGATCCAATCGCCGAACACGGCGTCGTCGCGCACGGCACGCGTCAGGGCGCGCATCAGCCAGAACGACGCCAGGTCCGCCACCACGAGCACGACGAAGCGCGTCGCCGCCCGTCGCACGTAGCCCCGCAAGTTGTCGCGCGCCCGTTGCTGCAGATCGAGCTGCAGCCGGACCGGCGTGTCGGGAGCGGTGAGACCGCGCGGAGCGGTGACGCGAACGGGTGCGGGGACTTCGGTCCGGGAATCGGGGTCAGGAGGAGCGACTGCCGACGCTGCGTGAACGATCGGTTCCACGTCGGAACGACTCCTCGTGTGGAAAAGATGTGGCGGACCGGGGAGGCACAATTTACAAGCCGGACAACGGTTTGCCTAGGTTTTCCACGCCATGCGCAAACGCGGGAAAACCCCATACACACACCGCTTCGGGTGGAAATACCCGAAGCGGTCCTAAAGGGTCACAGCCTGATTTGGGATGTGGAAATGTGGAAAGGAGGCCGCTACCTCTTGAATACCTGGGTTAGCGCATAGATGGTGAGCGGAATACTCAGAATGATCGAGATCGTCCGCACCGTCTCAAACAGGCCGCCCCCGCGATTGGTGGGAACGACGAATTTGTCCCCGGGCCTGACGTTGGCGTCATCCAGGGTTAGCCCCTCCGACATCAGGCTCTGCAATCGCTGCCCCTCAACCAGCCGCCGGCCGCCGCGCTCGACCCACATGTCGTCGACCTTTGCCAACTGCGTCGGACCACCCGCCGCGGTGACGATGTCCGATACGACGGACGCCGGCGGGAGCAGATAGAACCCGGGCTTGTTCACCTCTCCCACGATCGACACGCGAATCAGCGGCGTCGCCCGCACGATCGGGTCGCGGAGAAATCGGCTCAACTCACGCGACATCGCCGCCTGCAGCTCGGCCCGCAGCACGCCGTGGAGCGAAATGATCCCTACCACCGGCAGCACCAGCTCCTGACTCGGCCCCACGGGGAAGGTGTCGGTCAGCGCGGGCTCGCTGTCCACCTGCAGCCGGATACGATCCCCGGCCTGGAAATCCCCGCGATCCAGACGCGCGCGAATCAGCAGCGCGGTGTTCCTGGCCCGCTGCGCGGCACCGCCGCCCGACGACCCCTCGGCCAGCGAATCGAGCTGGGCGAGCAGCGTCTGCAGGCTGTCCCGGCTGATGGTGAGTTTGTAGAGCGCGCTGTCGGCGGCTGCCTGTTGTCCGGCGGCCCGGTCCGGCGCCAGGAGCGCCAGCCACGCCGTTGCCAACATCGCTGCACGAAGTCGAATCATGGCACCTAGAATAAGGGGTCGCTGCGCGATGCGCTACTCGACCGTTACGCTCTTGGCCAGATTGCGGGGACGATCGACATCGCACCCGCGCAGCACGGCGATGTGGTAGGCGAGGAGTTGGAGCGGTATGGCCGTCACCACCGGGGACAGGAGCGGCGCCACGGCCGGCACATGGAGTTGTCGGTCGACGAGCGCGTCGAGCCCGCCATTGCCTTCGCTCGTGACGGCGAGAATCCGCCCGCCCCGCGCTTTCACTTCCTGCATGTTCGCCAACACCTTCTGGTACACCTGATCGTGCGGCGCGACGAACACGACCGGCATGTTCTCGTCGATCAGCGCGATCGGCCCGTGCTTCATTTCCGCGGCCGGATACCCCTCGGCGTGGATGTAGCTGATCTCCTTCAGCTTCAGCGCGCCCTCGAGTGCCACCGGGAAATTCACCCCGCGGCCCAGGTACAAGGCGTTGCGCGCATCGGCGTAGGCCTTGGCCAGCTCGCTGATGCCGCTCGACAGCTCCAGCGTGCGTTTCACCAGCTCCGGCAGGTTCGCGAGCTCGGTGGCGAACTGCCGCCCGTCCGCGTCGGACAACGCGCCGCGCTGGCGGCCGAGCAACAGCCCGAGCAGCAGCAACGCGGTGATTTGCGAGGTGAACGCCTTCGTGGACGCGACGCCGATTTCCGGGCCGGCGTGCAGGTAGATCCCGCCGTCGGATTCCCGCGCGATGGTGCTGCCCACGACGTTCACGATCCCGACCACTCGGCAGCCGGCCGCGCGGGCGGCGCGCATGGCTTCGAGGGTGTCGGCCGTCTCTCCCGACTGCGACACCGCGATCGCCAGTGTCCCGGGCTGGTGCAGCCGGGGCCGATAGCGGTATTCCGATGCGTACTCGACATCCACCGGAATCCGCGCCAGCTCCTCGAGCGCGTACCGACCCACGAGGCCCGAATGCCAGGAGGTCCCGCAGGCGACGATCAGGATGCGCTGAATCGCGGCGCAGTCCTCCGCCGTCAGATTCAGGCCGTTCAGCCGGGCGGTGCCCTCGTCGAACAGCAACCGGCCGCGCAGAGTCGCCGTCACCGTCTCCGGCTGCTCGTAGATCTCCTTCAGCATGAAGTGCGGGAACCCGCCCAGCTCGATCGCGGCGAGGTCCCATTCGATGTCGCTCACCGCCCGGACCTGATCGCGCTGCTCGAGGTCGAGGATGCGATAGCCCTCGGTCGTCAGCACCGCGACGTCGCCATCGTCCAGGTAGACGACCGACCGGGTGTGCTCGAGGATCGCCGATGCGTCCGAGGCGACGAAGTATTCCCCATCCCCGATCCCCAGCAGCACCGGGGATCCCTTGCGCGCCACCACGATCTTGCCGGGCTCCGCCGACCAGATCACCGCGAGTCCGTAGGTGCCTTCGACGTGGGCGAGCGCCGCGATGACGCGATCTTCGAGGGTGGCCCCGGCGGCCTCCTCGATCAGATGCACGAGCGTTTCGGTATCGGTTTCGGTTCGGAAACCGTGCCCGGCCTGCTGCAACTTGGTCCGCAACGAATCGGCGTTCTCGATGATGCCGTTGTGGACGAGGGCGAGGCCGCCGCTGCAATCGGTGTGCGGGTGGGCGTTGATGCGGGTCGGCGCGCCGTGCGTCGCCCAGCGGGTGTGGGCGATGCCGCTCAGCCCGCGCACCGGCTCGGCGTCCAGCAGCTGATGCAGCCGGGTCACGCGCCCCGCCAGCTTCCGGAGCACGACCCCGTTGCCGTTCTGCACCGCCACCCCCGCGGAATCGTAACCGCGGTACTCCAGGCGATGCAGGCCTTCAATGAGAATCGGCGCCGCTTCTCGGGCGCCGGAATAGCCGACTATGCCGCACATGCCGTCAGGTAGCCTTCAAGATTGGGGCCACGGACCACCGGATTCGGGCCGGTCGCTCAGCCGGGCCGAACCAGCTTCTTGTCAGCGTCTTCCTCGGCGACTTCGTACCCCGCCAGGTAATACGCATAGTAGCGATAGGCCCCGCCCGCCTCGACGTCGTTCAGGACGGCCCCCAGGACCCGGACAGGGAGGCGGTCCAGGAGATCGATCTTGGCCTGAGCGAGCTCGCGATCGGTGACTCCCGTGCGCATCACGAGCAACAGGTGGCCCGTCAGGGTTCCCAGGACGTAGGGATCGACGCCCGCCGCCATCGGCGCGCTGTCGACGAGAATCACGTCGAACCGCGAGCGCAGCGACGTGATCAGCTGTCCCATTGCGGGGGAGCTCAAGAGCTCGGGCCCATTGGGCGTGCGCTGGCCGCACCCGATGAAGCTCAACTGCGGGAAATCGGTCTTTTGGATGACGTCCTCACGACCGGCGTTGCCGCTCAAATGGTCGATGAGGCCGGGTTTCCGTTTGGCGTTGAGGACGCGATGCAGCAAGCCGCGCCGGATGTCGCCGTCGATCACGATGGTGCGCATGCCGGCGTCGGCGAACGCCAATCCCAGGTTCGAAGTGATGAATGACTTGCCGTCGCTCGATCCGGGACTCGAGATGGTCAACACCATGGGCCCGGCGCCGTAGGCGTTCTGGACCCCGAGCCGGATCGAGCGTAACGCCTCGATCACCTGCGGAGCGTTCCGGCCATTGCCGTTCTCCCGCGACACGCGCGGCACCACCCCCAGGATCGACAGCCCCATGTCGGTGGTGACCTGCTCGGGGTAGCGGAACCGCGTATCCGTCCGATCGAGCAGCACCGCACCGATCACCCCGGCCCCCAGGCTGCCGAAGAACGCCAGGGCGATGAGGACCGGGGCGAGCGTGCCGACCGGTCGCTGCGGCACGACCGCACGATCGAAGAGCTTCACATCGGGGAGAGCGCTGACCTCGGCGAGGCGCACTTCGTCGTAGCGGGATTGCACGCTTTGCAGCGTCTGCTCCGCCGTCGTCAGTTCCCGTTGCAGGCGCGCGTCGTCGATGGCGAGCGAGGGGATCGTCTGGAGACTCGCCGAGCTGCTGGACAGCTGCCTGGCGATATCGTTCTCCTGGGCCATCAACGTGGCGTCCAGCGCCTGCACGGCCTGCGGGATCGTCCGCCGGCGCAGATCCTCGATCCGCGACAGCAGACTCCGCACGGCCGGCTGCTCGTCCGTGTAGCGGTACCGCAGGGCGCGCAGCTCGGCTTCCTTCGCCGTCAGTTCGCGCAACGCGGCCGTGAGCGTGGAGGAGCGCTGCACCGAGGGCACGTTTTCCAGGTCCCCCGCGGCCACGCCGGTATCGCCGCCCTGCGCCATCACCCGCTGCAGCACCTGGCGATCCATCCGCAGCTGTTCGAGCGTGACCCGCGCATTGAAGAACGCGTTCGCCGAAGGATCGCGCGTGTCGATCTGGCCGTTGTTGCTCATGGCGAGCGAGGTCGCGGACCGGACCCGGAATTGGCGGAGTGCGGCCTCGGCGCTGGACACGGCGGCCTGGGCCCGCTGCCGCTGCTCGTTCAAGGCGACGGACAGCTCGCGCACCTTTTGTTTCTTCAACTCGGCGGCCAGCGCCACGAACCGCTCGGCGACCGCGTTGACCGTCATCGCCGCGAACTCGGGGTCGGCATCCTTGAGCTCGAGGCGCATGAAGTTGCCGTCGGCGTCGCTCCGGACCGCCATCGACGACGCCAGCGCCAATCCCGTTTCGTGCGGTGCCGCCACCGAAAACCTCATGACGTAGCCCTTGGGGAGCGCGCGCGCCGGCGGCAACCACCGCCACCCAAGACTGCGGCCGATCGAATCGCCGACGGCCCCCGTCTCCACCGTGGTCCCGTCTTCTCCGTTCAGCGTATAGTGCCCGCCGCTGCTGTCGACCTTGAGTGTGTAGGCGCCGATCCGGAAGCGCCCCTCGAGATCGAAGCGATCGAACGCCGCGGAGTCGTCCGCGTTTTCCCAGCCGAGGTAGAGCTTGTGTTGCCGGACGACGTAGTCCATGACGGCGTCGGAGGTGAGCAGATTGTCCCACCCCGTGGAGATCTGCAGCGACGGCCCGATCTGGAAGGCTTGTGGCGGGCGCGCTCGGGGATCCACGACGTCGACCCAGATCGTCGCGCGGGCGAGGTATCCTGGCTTGATGAGGAAACGACTCAGGGCATAGCCGGCCAGGGTGCCGAGCACAACGACACCCAGCACCAGCCACTTGAATCGAATGACGGACGCCACGATGCGCCGCCAGTCGGGACCGCCGCCCCCCGGCGGCTCGCCGTAGAGCGCCGGCGCTGGGTACCCTTGATTGGGTTGTAGCGCGACGGGCGCAGGCAGAGGCTGCGGGACCGGCGGCGGGACCGGCAGGTCATTCGGCATCAGGTCGAGACCTCAAGACTATGCGGTCGGAGACCCTCAGGGCCACCAACCATGGAAGCCAAGGACTAGCTATTACGCTAAGGCAACCGCCGTTGGTTGCAAGGTCTAGACCGCTGTGACCTGCCGCACTTTTGTCTGGAGAACCCCTGGACCGCGAGACTTGCGAAAGGAGAGAAATCGTTGCAAATGTGCAACATTCTGATGCCTTGGCACCACGGAGTGTTGCGGTCGGGCAACCACAGGTGTCGACGCCACAACCGTCTACGACGGGAAAACCCAGCAGGCCCGATCCCTGCAATGGGTCTACGCGATCCGGCGGCGCCGCGGCGCCGCGACGATGGACTCCTGCGACGAGGACATGACCGCCGTGGCCGTACACACCACAGACCCCGCCTTGGGGCGTGACGTCAGCAAGCTGCTCCCGATCGATCCCCGGACCCGGGCCAGCCTCAGCCTGCTCGTAGTCGATGATGAGCGAGTGATGCGGGAAAGCTGCGCATCCTATCTCGAAGCCGAGGGCTACAACCTTACCGTCTGTTCCCGCGGCGACAAGGCGCTCGAGACCATCAAGCGGCGCGCCTTCGACATCATTCTCGTCGATCTCTACATGAGCCAGGTGCCCGGCATGGAGCTGCTGCGCGCCGCCCTGGCGACGCATCCGGAAACCATCGTCATCGTCATGACCGGCAATCCGAGCGTTGACTCGAGCCTCGAGGCGCTGCGGGCCGGAGCCTGGGACTACCTCCCCAAGCCATTCTCGGCGACGCATCTCCAGATCCTCATCGGCCGCGCCGCCCACGCCGTCGTCGTGGCGCGCGAGTCGCAATCGATGCAGGCCCAGCTGGATCAGGCCCCCGGAGAATCCGAGAAATTCAATGTCTTGGGCAGCGCCCCGGCGTTCCGCAAGATCATCGCGCTGGCGCGGAAGGTCGCCGCCACCGATGCGTCGGTGTTCATCACCGGTGAGAGCGGCTCCGGCAAGGAGCTGATCGCTCAGTTCATTCACCATTACAGCCGCCGCTCCAGCCGGCCGCTGGTCGCGATCAACTGCGCCGCGCTGCCGGAGGCGCTGCTCGAATCGGAGATGTTCGGCCACGTGAAAGGCGCGTTCACCGGCGCGGTGCGCGACAAACCGGGACTGCTGGAAACCGCCAACGGCGGAACCATGTTCCTCGACGAGCTGATCGAGATGCCCAAGCCTATTCAGGCCAAGCTGTTACGAGTCATTCAAGACGGCGTCGTGCGGCGCGTGGGAAGCGAAACGACCGATGCGGTGGTCAACGTTCGCTTCATCGCCGCCACGAATATCGATCCTGACGAGGCGGTCGCTTCAGGCGCGCTGCGTGAGGATTTGTACTACCGGCTCCGCGTGGTGCCGATTCACATGCCGCCGCTGCGGTCGCGTCCCGAGGACATACCGCTGCTCGCCAATCACTTCCTTGCCTACTACTGGAAGCGCCACCGGGACGCGAGTCAGCCGCTGCCCACGTGGACCCCGTCGGCCATCCGAGCCTTGTCGAGTCACGGGTGGCCCGGCAATGTGCGGGAGCTGCAAAACGTGGTGGAGCATGCGGTGGTGCTGCTCGAGCCGGGTGCCGACATTCAACCCGAGGACATTCCGTTCATCGGCGAGCAGAAGCAGGCCGCGGCGGCCGAGTCGGTCTCGATGGACATCGAGGGCTCTCCCGGGGAGAGTTACCACGCCGCGCGCGAACGGTTGCTGTCCGCGTTCGAGCGCCGCTACCTCACGCGGCTGGTGCAGCAGGCTGGTGGCAACATGTCCAAGGCGGCCCGGATCGCCGGCGTCGACCGAACCACTTTGTACCGGTTGATGGAGCGTCACGGACTGGAGCGCGGACTCCTGGCTTCCAACCACAACTCCGAGTAGAGCGGTCCGCTTCGGACCTGAACACGGAGGGGAGCCACCGGCTCCCCTCCGTTTTTGTAGCACCGGCTCCACAGTTATAGCGATGTACCGCAACAGGATAGACGCTACGCGCCTGGTGGCGAAGTTCGTAACGAACGTGTAACTGGCTCGCTACCATGGACTTCCACGAGCTGCACGGGCACGCCACTACGTGCACGGCACTTGCTAATGCGTGGCCTGGGGGGCCGATACGGCCCCGTTGGCTCACACCGCACACGTGGAGACCCGGACCGCGACATGACCGCTTCCAACCTCGCCGAAACGTTGACCGTTGCTCCCAACGTCGCGCTGGTGCGTGGCATGGGTCCGGCGGCGCAGCGGACTGAGGGCACCCGCCGGGCACTGAACGTCCTGGTGGCGGTGGTCGGGATCATTGTCGCGGCACCGGTGATGGCCGTCGTGGCGGTGCTGATCAAGCTGACCTCGCCCGGACCCGTGTTCTTCGTGCAGACCCGGGTTGGCCTCGATCGCCGCGACCCTGTGATCGGGCGAGGGAACGGACGGCGCCTGCTGGACCTGGGTGGAAAGCCGTTCCGGATCTACAAGTTCCGGACGATGTTCGTGCAAAAGAAAGCCGAACAGGTCTGGGCCAGCCAGCACGATCCCCGGGTGACGTCGGTCGGGCGGGTGCTGCGCAAGTACCGGCTCGACGAGCTGCCGCAGCTGTTCAACGTGCTGCTCGGCGACATGAACATCGTCGGCCCGCGGCCTGAGCAGCCAGGCATCGCCGCGGATCTGCAGAAACAGATCGCGGCATACAACCAGCGTCACAAGGTGCGCCCGGGCATTACCGGCTGGGCGCAGGTGAACCAGCACTACGACCAGTCCATCGAAGACGTGCGGCGCAAGGTCAGTCTCGACCTCGAGTATATCAAGCGCCAATCGCTCGCCGAAGACTTGAAGATCATGCTGCGAACGGTGCCGGTCGTGGTGCTTCGCAAAGGCGGCTGGTAAGCGTACCGACGGGCTGACCAGTCTCCACCGAGGGGCGCTGCGGCGCCCTTCGGCATTTTCGGGCCCCCGCACACAGTTTTCTTATTAGCTTGGCTCGCCCACCCGGCCCCTGGGCGAGCTTGGTGGACACCCCTGATCGGAGCTCCCGGCGCATGAGCAGAACTGTGAACGTCGTGGCGGTCACCCAAGACGACCCGTTCTTCACCGGTCGCTTCTTCGCGGCGTTTCTCGCCGCTGCCATGAATGGTCCGGTCCGACTGGTCGAAATCGTGTTGTTGCGGAACTTCAACGAGTCGCGTCTGGCCCTGGCCCGCCGCCTCTTGAAGGTGTACGGCGCCTTGGACATGACGCGGCTGATGGCCCGCTACGCTACTGCCCGAGTGGCGGACTTGCTGGGCTCACCGCGCAGTGTCGCGGCACTGGCAGCCCGCGCCGGGGTCCCGGTGCGCACGCTGTCGTCCATTAACGACGAATCCTACTTGCGCACGCTCCGGGAGCGCGGGGTGGACGTGCTGTTATCGGTGTCGGCTCCGGAGATCTTCCGGCCGGCCGCGCTCGCCGCCGCCCCCCATACGATCAACATCCACAACGGCAAACTGCCCTATTACCGCGGCATGATGCCGACGTTCTGGGCGTTGCTGCACGGCGAGCCAGAGGTAACGATCACGGTTCACACCATGGTCGAGAAGCTCGATGCCGGGGAAGTCCTGGCCGAATACCGCGTCCCGATCACGGCACAAGACTCGCAATTCGAGCTTTCGGCCCGGGCCAAGGAGGTGGCGGGCCGTGAAGTGGCCGGCCTGCTGGGGCGCCTGGGAACTCCGGAATGGCCGGTGGCTCGCCCCGTCGACATGACCAACAAACGGTACTTCAAGTTCCCCACCTCCGTCGATGTCACTCAGCTCCGCGCCAGCGGGAGGCGCATGCTGTGACCGCGCAGACGATGTTTCTGGCGTCCTTCGACATCGAAGAGTGGTTCCACGCCGAAAACCTCAAGGGCGCGCTACCCACCACGGATTGGGAGCAGCTGGAGTCGCGGGTCGAGCGCAATACGCACGAGCTGCTCGATGCGCTCGCCGCCGCAGGCGTCACGGCCACCTGCTTCGTGCTGGGGTGGGTGGCGCGTCGCTACCCGGAGCTCGTGCGCCGCATGGTGGCCGAGGGGCACGAGGTCGCCAGCCACAGCGACACGCATCCACGGCTCTACAGTTTGTCGCGCCAGGCGTTGGCCGAGGAGCTGACCCGGGCCCGGGACACCTTGCAGCAGCTCACGGGCCTGCCGGTGTGGGGCATTCGCGCGCCGATGTTCTCCATCAGCGATGGCGTCCTCGATTATCTCGCCGAAGCGGGCTACTGGTACGACTCCAGTTTCTACGACTTCAAGGCGCACGACCGCTATGGACAGCTGGCCACGCCGATCGACCCGGAGCGTTCGGTCGTGGAGGTGCGGCCGGGACTGCTCGAGCTGCCGATGTCACGGGTCGCGATCGGCCCTGTGGCGCTGCCCTGGTCGGGCGGCGGGTATTTCCGACTGATTCCGCCCCGGCTGTACCGGTGGGGAGTGGCCCGGCGTCTTTCCCGGCGCTCCTGGTTCATGTTCTACTTCCACCCCTGGGAGCTGGATACCGGCGAAACGCCGCCCGCCACCCTGTCGGCGATGCTGCGGTTCCGCGCGTACGTCGGCCGGGGGCGGATGCGCCGCGATTTACGGGCGCTGCTGGGACGCTTCGGCTCGCGCCGCATCGATCACGCGCTGCGCGACATGGGGTTCACGCCCCCGGGCAAGAACTAGCATGGCGCGGCGCAAGCTCACCGAACAGACGCTGGCCGGCATGCTCTGGATGGGCTACGGCAAAGCCGCGTTCGCCATCCTGCAGCTGGTCGTGCTCGCGATCCTCGCCCGGCTGGTTTCGCCGCTGGACTTCGGGGTGGTCAGCGCGGCGCTGGTGGTCATCGGTTTTTCCTCGATCGTCTCGCAGCTTGGCCTCGGGCCGGCAATCGTGCAACGCCGCACGCTCGAGACCCGCCACCTGACCGCCGCCTTCGTCGCCTCGGTGCTGTTGGGGCTCACCCTCGGCGCCATCGTGTGGACGTCCGCGCCCCTGGCCGCGCGGTTCATGCGTCTCGACGGACTGGCGCCCGTGCTGCGCGCGCTCGCCTGGGTGTTTCTGCTCAACGGGCTCGGCACCGTGTCCTCCGCGCTGCTGTCGCGCGAGCTGCGGTTTTCCTGGCTCGCCAATCTCGACGTGGCGTCCTACGGGATCGGCTACGGCGCCATCGGGATTGCGACCGCCCTGCTCGGGTGGGGCGTGTGGGCGCTGGTCGCGGGCCAGCTCGGCCAGGCCCTGATCCGCAACGGGATTCTCCTGGCCAAGCACCCGCCCCCGCTTCCCCTGTCGCTGGAACGGTCCGCCCTGAATGACCTCGTCTATTTCGGCGGGGGCTTCACGATCGCGAAGCTGGCCAATTACGCGGCCGTCACCGGCGACAGCGTCGTCACCGGTCGATTCCTGGGAGCGACCGCGCTCGGCTATTACGGCCGTGCCTACTCGCTCATGTCGGCGCCGGCGTATGCGTTCGGCGCGGTCCTCGACGTCGTTCTGTTCCCCGCCATGGCCCGCGTCCAGGACGACCCTGAGCGCCTCGCCGCCGCGTACCGCCGCGGGGTGGCCCTCATCGCCATCGTGGTGCTCGCCCCGAGCGCGACGATTCTCCTCCTCGCGCCCGAGGTCGTGCGGGTGTTGCTGGGGACCAAATGGGCGGGCGTGGTGGCGCCATTTCAGATCCTCGCCATCGGGATGCTGTTTCGGACCAGCTACAAGATGAGCGACTCGATCGCGCGCTCGACCGGGGCGGTGTACCGGCGCGCCTGGCGACAGATACTTTATGCGGGGCTGGTCGTGCTGGGGGCGTGGATTGGTCAGCGTTGGGGGGTCTCCGGCGTGGCCCTCGGCTCCCTCGCCGCATTGACCATCAACTTCTTCCGCATGGCCGGGTTGAGTCTGGACGTCGCAGATATCTCCTGGCGAGACTTCGCTGCGGCGCATCGCCCGGCGGTCCTATTGACTCTCTGCTCGTTTCCCGTCGCCCTGGGCGCGGCAGTTGTCGCGCGCGGCGTCGCTGCGCCGGCTGTCGTCGTGCTGATCGCGGCGGGACTGGCGCAATTGCTCCTGTGCGGATGGTTGATTTGGCGCTACCCCGAGGTCTTTCTGGGCAAGGATGGCCAGTGGATGATGGACACCCTGGGCGGCTTTCTGCGCGGCCGGTCCGCCCCGAGCCTCGAACCGGCTGAGCCGAGAGCCGATTCGTGACCACGGTCCCCGCCCCTCCCATCGACTCGGCGGAGTCGGCGCGCGCGCCCCTGGGCGTGCTGCGTGATGCGTTGCGCCGGATTCACGACGCCGACATCCGGTATTGCCATTGGAAGAGCAACGAACACCTCGATGCGTCGCTCGATGGCCGCACCGACGTCGACGTGCTGTTCGATCGCCGCGCCATCGTGCCGCTCACGCGCCTGCTCGGCGAATGCAACTTCAAGCGTTTCGTGGTCAGGCCCGGACGCGGCTATCCGGGGATCGAGGACTACGTCGGGTTCGACCACGCCACGGGCGCCCTCACGCATCTCCACGTGCACTATCAGCTCACCCTGGGTGAGAAGTTCCTCAAAGGGCACCGCCTTCCCTGGGAAGAGCTGTATCTCTCCACCCGGGTCTGGGATTCCACGCACGAGATGTACGTCGCGGATCCCCATCTCGAGCTGACGACCCTGATGGTGCGCGCCGTCATGAAACTCCGAGCGCGCGATTCGGTCCTCGAGGCCCTGGGCAGTCCGTTTATCCGGGGTGGCATGCTGCGCGAGCTGCGGTGGCTACACGAGCGCGTCGATCGGGGCCGCCTGCTCGAGGTCGCCGGCGCGCTGGTCGGACCGGACGCCGCCCGGCTGCTGGCCGCGCTGCTCGACGCCCCGCGTCCCTCCACCGGCCAGCTGCGCGCGTTCGGACGCCACGCCGTCCCGAAGCTCCACGAGTATCGTCTGTTCGGGACCGCGGCCGCCATCCGCCAGATGACCACGAGGGAATTGAGCGTGGTGTGGTGGAAGATCCGGAACTGGTACCTCGGCGCCCCGACGAAATCGACCCGCACGCTGCCGCACGGAGGGATCAGTATCGCCCTGCTCGGTGCAGATGGCGCCGGAAAGTCGACGCTGACGGGCGAGATCGCCGAATGGCTGTCGCACGAGGTCGCCGTCGTCACCACTTACGGGGGCAGCGGCAAGGGCTCGGCGAGCCTGCCGCGCCGGCTGCTTCAGGCCGCAGCCGCGCTGCGTCGCCGGGGGAGCGCGGCCGCCGGCCGTCGTTCCGAAGACCACCCGCGTCGTTCCGTCGACGATGAGCCGACGCGCCTGCGCGCCTTCGGGCGACTCATCTGGGTGTGGTCCCTGGTACGGGAGCGCCGCCGGCGGGCCCGCGAAAGCCGGCGCGCCAAGGGACTGGGGATGGTGGTGCTGTCCGACCGATTCCCGCAGAGCCAGTTCCCCGGCTGGAACGATGGGCCGCGCCTGTCGCGGTGGGTCGATCATCGATCCTGGCTGCGGCGGGCTGCAGCGCGACACGAGCAGGCCGCCTATCGACTGGTCGACCTCTCTCCCCCGGACCTGGTGCTCAAGCTGCACGTATCGGCCGAGGTCGCCTCGCGACGCAAGCCGGAGACACCGGCGGCGCAACTGAAGACCGGCATCGAGATGGTCCGTCAACTCCGCTTCCCCGCCACGACCACGGTCGTCGATCTCGACGCCGAACGGCCGTTAGTCACCGTCGTACTGGAGGCGAAGCGGGCCTTGTGGGCCTGTATCTGACTGCCGGTTGGAGCGTAAGTTATTGTTCTGCAATAAGTTCTAACACGCTACCAGCCCGACAGGGAGCTGACCTCCCGGCACGAACCGTGCGGAACGGCAACCTCATCGCGTACTTTGTGGTGCGGCGAGCCGGTGGTTTGAATCCCCAGGCGAGAACCATGAGTCGACGCGCCAGCCAGGACCGTCACTGACATGTGCGGCATCGCGGGATGGTTTCGACCCGGTGGTCTGCGCCCCGACGAAGCTCGTGGGGCGGCTGTCGCCATGGCGGAATCCCTGCGCCATCGCGGACCCGACGACAGTGGAGAATGGCTCGACGCTGAGACCGGGATCGCGCTCGCCTTCCGCCGCCTGGCGATCATCGACCTCACTCCCACAGGGCACCAGCCGATGGAGTCCGGCTCGGGGCGCTTCGTCGTGGTGTTCAACGGCGAGATCTACAACTTCCATGAACTGCGGCAGCAGCTGACGGCCTGTGGCGTCCGGTTCCGCGGTCGATCGGATACCGAGGTCCTGCTCGCCGCCGTCGAGACCTGGGGCGTGCGTGATGCGCTCGTCCGCTTCAACGGCATGTTCGCCTTCGCCCTCTGGGATCGCGTCCAGCGCACCCTGCATCTGGCACGCGATCGTGCCGGCGAAAAGCCGCTGTACTACGGCTGGATGGGCAACACGCTGCTGTTCGGATCGGAGCTCAAGGCCCTCCGCGCACATCCGGCATTCTCCGCTCAGCTGGACCGCAGCGCGCTGACGCTGTTCATGCAATACGGCTACGTTCCCGACCCGCACAGTATCTACCGCGGCGTCGCGAAGCTCTCACCAGGGATGCTGGTGAGTTTCCCCAGCGACCAACCGGCGACGAATGCCGCCCCGGTGCCGTACTGGTCGTGGCGCGACGTCGCGGAATCGGGAGCGGCAGCGCCGTTTCGTGGCACCGAGCAGGACGCCGTCGACGCGCTCCAGACTCTGCTGCTGGATGCCGTGAAGATCCGCATGCAATCCGATGTTCCGCTCGGCGCGTTTCTCTCCGGCGGAATCGACTCGTCGACGATCGTCGCGATGATGCAGGCCCAGAGCGCGACGCCCGTCCGCACGTTCACGATCGGGTTCCACGACGAGCGCCACAATGAGGCGGAATTTGCGGCGGCCGTCGCGCGGCACCTGGGTACGGAGCACACCGAGCTGTATGTGACACCCGACGAAGTGATGGCCGTGATTCCGAAGCTGCCCCGGTTGTACGACGAGCCATTCGCAGATACCTCCCAGATCCCGACCTATCTCGTTTCCGAGCTGGCCCGTCGCCAGGTGACCGTGTCGCTCTCAGGAGACGCGGGAGACGAGCTGTTCGGTGGCTATAGCCGTCATCAGTCGGGTCCGCAGCTGTGGCGTGGCATCCGGTGGATGCCGCGATCGCTGCGGGCGGGTGCCGCCGCCGTGTTGCTGGCCGGGATCGCATCGCCCGGGAGACTGACGAAGGCACTCAACCGGGTGACGCGGCACTGGACGGGCAAGCGCCCGCTCAGCGAGCGCCTGAGGGAATCGGCCGGGATCCTGCCGTCCGTCTCACCGGCCGCGGTATACGACTTTCTCGTGTCGCACTGGAAGCAGCCGGCCCTCGTCGTTCACGACGCTCCGAACGGGGGACGGTCCAGCTCGAACGGCGGCGTCCCGCATCTGAACGGCGGGCTCGAGCACCTCATGATGTATCTCGATTCGGTGTCCTACCTCCCGGGTGACATCCTCGTGAAGCTGGATCGCGCCAGCATGGGAGTCAGCCTGGAAGGTCGGATCCCCATGCTCGACCCTCGAGTGATCGAGTTCGCCTGGCGGTTGCCGGTGGCGCTGAAGATCCGCCACGGCACCAGAAAGTGGGCGCTGCGCCAGGTGCTGTACCGCTACGTCCCGCGGCAGCTCGTGGACCGGCCCAAGCGCGGGTTTCACGTGCCGATCGCCGAATGGCTGCGGCATCCGCTGCGTGATTGGGCGGAGTCGCTGCTGGACGAGCACCGCCTGCGCCAGGAGGGCGTGTTCCAGGTGGCCCCGATTCGACAGAAGTGGCAGGAGCATCTGGCCGGCACGTCGCGCTGGGACCAGCACCTCTGGAACGTGCTCATGTTTCAATCTTGGCAGGAAGCCTTCCCGCGGGTCACCCGGGTCTCCGCCGTCGCCTAGTACGTCCGGGACAATCTCGTAGACTGCTGACCGGCGACAGCCTTGCTGTGCGACACTCCACATCCGTGTAAACCGGTTGGTGGAGCGCCGGTCCGCGTATATTGTAGGCCTCGCAACCATTCGCACCGCCACATCCCAGCTTCGAGAAGGGAATGACGCGCAGCCTGACGCAGCGAACGGTCGCCGGGATGCTTTGGATGGTGTATGGGAAGGTGGCCTTCGCGATACTGCAGCTCGGAATTCTCGCCGTGCTCGCGCGACTGCTCACCCCCACGGATTTCGGTGTCGTCAGCGCGGCCGCCGTGGTGATTGGGTTGTCGGCGATCGTCTCCCAACTTGGCCTGGGGCCGGCGCTGGTCCAGCGGTCCGAGCTCGAGCCGAGGCACATCGAGACGGCGTTTACCGCATCCGTCGTCCTCGGTCTCCTGCTCGGCGCCGTCATCTACGTCGGCGCCCCCGTGGCCGCGGAGTTCCTGCGCATGCCCATGGTGACGCCGGTGCTGCACGTGCTGGCATGGGTGTTTCCCCTGCAGGGGCTGCAGACCGTCGCCGCCTCGCTGATGAGCCGCGAGCTCCGGTTTCGCTGGCTCGCCAACCTCAACGTGGTCACCTACGCCATCGGGTACGGCGCGGTCGGGATCACGGGGGCGCTGTTGGGTTGGGGGGTCTGGGCCCTGGTGGCGGCGCAGATGTCGCACACGCTGCTGAAGACCATGGCCCTGCTCATCCAGCATCCGCCCCGGTTCCGGCAGTTCGCCGACCGGCGAGCGTTCCAGGAGCTGATGTACTTCGGCGGCGGGTTTACCGCCGCCCGGATCGCCAACTATGTCGCTCTGAATGGCGACAACATCCTGGTGGGACGATTCCTGGGCCCCGCGGCGCTGGGGTACTACAGCCGTGCTTATTCCCTCATGTCGGCGCCGGCGTACGGCTTCGGGACCGTGCTCGACGCGGTGCTGTTTCCGGCCATGGCCAAGGTCCAGCACGACCCCCCGCGGCTGGCCGCCGCCTATCGGCGGGGCGTCGCGTTGATCGCACTCCTCGTATTGATGCCGAGCCTGGCGTTCATCCTGCTCGCGCCGGAAGTGATTCACGTCGTCCTGGGTCCGCGCTGGAGTCCCGTCGTGGCGCCGTTTCAGATCCTCGCCCTCGGCATGTTGTTCCGAACCAGCTACAAGATGAGCGATTCCATCGCCCGATCGACCGGAGCCGTGTACCGCCGCGCGTGGCGACAGGTGCTATACGCCAGCCTCATCCTGAGCGGCGCGTGGATCGGTCAGTACTGGGGGATTGCCGGCGTGGCCTGGGGTACGCTCGCCGCGCTGACGATCAACTTCGTCCTGATGGCCCAGCTCGGCCTCGTGGTGGGCCACGTGAGCTGGCGGGACTTTTGGCGGGCCCACAAGCCGGCGATCTACTTGACCGCGGTCTGTGCCCCGGTCATCTGGGGCTCGACGGCGCTGATGCGGCACTGGGCGCAGCCGCCCGGCGCCACGCTCGTCGCGGTGTCGCTGCTGACGCTGGGGACCGCGTTCGTCCTCGTGTTCCGTGCACCGGCGGCGTTCCTGGGCCAGGATGGCCGGTGGATGGTCGAGACGATGCGCGATTTCGTGAAGCGGCTGCGGCCGCCGCCGCAAGGTGCCTCGGCACCGGCCGCGGAATGACCATGCAACCGGCCGGCGTCCCGACCGCTCCGGTCCGCCCGCTCATCGTGGAGCTCGTCGGCCCGGCGGGCGCGGGCAAGACGGCGATGCTGCGGGCTCTGGGGCGGCGACACAACGGGATCCGCGCCGGTCTCTCCATCGATCGCGCGCGCCATTTCCCGGCACTTACCCGTCATGCCGTGGCGCTGCTGCCGACCTGGATCGAGGTCGTGCGCGACGACCGCCGATCAATGTGGCCGGTGATGGTGCATCTGATGAGACTGCGCATTCTGCCGACGGTGCTGGCACGAGAATCCGCTCGTGGACCGGCGGCGGTCGTCCTCGACGAGGGCCCGCTCTTCAGCCTGGCGCGCCTCAGCGTGTTTCAGCGCGCCCATGAGAGCCGGACGCGCCTGGGGCGGGCGTGGCAGGAGCAGCTCGACCGGTGGATGACGCTCCTGGACGTCGTGATCTGGCTCGACGCGCCGGATGCGGTGCTGGTGGAGCGGATCCGCAATCGGTTCAAGCCGCACATGATCAGGGACGACCCGGAGCACGCCATGCGCGAATTCCTGGGCCGGTATCGCCACGTGTACGAGGACATCCGCTCCCGCTTGACGGCGGTCGGCCGGGCGCGAATGATCGATGTGGATACAGCCGCCCTGACGGTCGAGCAGGCCGTACCGGTCGTGCTCGCCGCCCTGACCACGCCACCTCGGTGAGCGGACCCGCGTGCGTCGACGAATGAGGACTACCGGATCAGCCCCCGGCGCCAGCCCCATGGCGCCAAGCCCGGCGCCTGCGCCGCTCTCGCCGGCTCCGGGCCAACCGGGACTCCTGGTGCGGTGGGCGCTGTACGGGTTCGCCTTTTCGCTCCCGTTCGACATGCCCGGACGGCTGCCCTTGGAGCTGACGACGCTCACCGGGGCGGCCTTTCTCGCCGTCACCCTGCTGCAACCGCGGGTCTGCTACGGGCAACGCCCGGCCGCGCTGTGGTGGTTTCTGGGATATGTCTACGCCTACTGGCTGGCGTACGGGCTGGGCGGTGCGCGGTTTACAACGGATGCCGTGCGCTCATCCCTGTTCTACATCCAGGGTCTGCTGATCTTCCTCGCCTGCTTCAATCTCATGCGCCATGAACGCGTGGCGCGGCGAGTGCTCCTCACACTCGTGATCGGCGCCGCCATTCTGTCGCTCATGACGGTATTCGGCATCGGAAAGATCGTGGATTCCGACACGCAGCGGGCGACGGTGTTCGGCCAGAACGCGAACCGCGCCGCCCGCATGCTGTGCGCCGGGCTCTTGGCGGCGATCGGGCTCGTGTACAGCCGGGCGCGCGTCGCCATCCGACCGAGCTGGATGGCCTGGCCGATCGCCGCCCTGATTGCCCTCGCCATGATCATGGGCGGCTCTCGAGGCGGCCTGCTCGCCATGGCCGCGGGTGTGTGGATGTTCTCGCTCGTCGGCAAGACCTTCGGCATCCGGTTGCGGAATACGGTGGTCGCCCTGCTCATGATCGGCCTGGTGGCATGGGCGACGTTGCAGTCCCCCCTCATGCAGCGGCGCATCGAGCTGGCGGCGCAGGGCAATCTGGCCGGCCGGCAGGACATCTTCCCGGCCGCCGTCCAGCTGTTCAAGGAGCGACCGCTGATGGGGTGGGGACCGTCCAATCAATACACGCTGGCCGTGCGGCTGGGACTGCCTCCCCAGCTGCACATGACGCGCGACACGCACAACCTGTTCCTGGAGATCCTCACCTCGACGGGTCTCGCCGGAGCCATCCCGTTCCTGGTCGGTCTCGGGATCTGTAGCGCGGCTGCGTGGAGAGCCCGACGCGGGGGTGAAGGGATTCTCCCGGCCGCACAGGTGATGGCCCTGCTGGTCGGGAATCTGAGTGGCAACTACATCATGCTGAAGCTGCAATGGGTGCTGCTGGCGTATGCGATGGCGAGCTGGGTCTTCCTCACCCCACACCAGCCACGACCCACGACATCGCCCCGGATCCTCGCCCGGCGCCTGCGCTGGGGGTAGCGCGGCTGTCGCTCCGTCGCGACACTCGCTGCCACGACCGTAGACCAGTGGTTTCGAACAGTGGCGTATCTCGTTTTGCGATAATAACTTATACCGGCGATATCGATGGAACCGCTAGCATAAGTGGTGCGTAGCCGGGCCATGGCAACGCACGGTTTAGCATTGACTCACCGATTGCCCCACGGAGGGGAAGCGACCCGGTGTTGATCACGTTTTCCGGCTTGGACGGGGCAGGCAAGTCCACGCTGATCGACTTTCTCCAGAGGGCGCTCGAGCGGGAGCGCCGCCCAGTCGTCGTGCTGCACCTGAACGACCAGGTCGGCGTGTACGCCGCCCTGCGCTGGCTGCGCGACCGGGCCCGGGGTCGCCGCGGCGCCGATCTCGCTCCCGGCGCTCCCGATCCGCGCTCGCAGAAACTGCAGCGTCCCGCGGCCGGAGGGTGGCGCGGCCGCTGGAACCGCCTGCGAACCGGACTGCTGTGGAACAAGCCGCTGCGACGGGCCCTGTTCCCCGTCGACCTGCTGGTATTCGTCTGCTACCGGGCGTACCTCGAGAAAGTCCGGGGCCGCGTCCTGATCATGGACCGCTACTTCTACGACACGCTGGTCGACGTCGCCAACGGCCGGGACCATCTGTGGAGCCGGGTGCTCGCACGCCTGACGCCCAGGCCCACCGTTCCCGTGTTCCTGGATATCTCGCCCGAAGAGTCGTTTCGGCGCAAGCGCGAATTCTCGATCGAGTATCTGCGCAGCCGCGCCGATGCCTATCAGCACGTGTTCGCGCGCGTGCCGGGCGCCGTGCGCATCGTCAACGACGATCTCGCCCGGACTCAGGCGACCCTGCTGGGCGCCGTGCGCGAGAGGGGAGGGCTGGCGTGAGTCCCCAGTCGAACCGCGAGTCGGTGCTCGTGCTCGACGGGCAGACCAACCAGGCCCTCGCCTGCGTCCGCTCGTTCGGGCGTGCCGACTGCGACGTGTTCGTGGCCGCCACGCGCGCCCGCCCCCTCGCCGCGTGGTCCCGGTTCTGCCGCGCCCGCTTCACGCTGAGCGGAGAAACACCCGCCGCATTTCAGGCGCTGCGCGCGTGGGCGATCACCCACGGCGTCACGATGGTATTGCCGCTGACGGAACGGTCGTGCGTGCTGTGCAACCTCGAGCGCGAGGTCTGGGAGGAGGCCGGGATCACGGTCGGCTGCGCTCCGGATGCGCTGTTGCGGCAGGCGTTCGACAAGGCGCACACGATCGAGGCGGCCCGTGCCTGCGGCGTTGCGGTGCCGCCGACCAGGATGCCGACCTCGATGAGCGATGCCCATGCCGCCGCGCGCGAGCTCGGCTTCCCCTGCGTGGTCAAGTCTCGCTTCAGCAATGCCTGGAACGGGACGCACTTCCTAGCCGATCCGGGCACCGGATACGCGCGCGACGCCAGCGAGCTCGAGCGGGCGGTCGCCGCCCACCGCCAGGCCGACAACTGGCCCGTGCTCCAGGCCTTCGTCCGGGGTCAGGGGAAAGGCGTCTTCGCCCTGTTCGATCGCGGCCGGGCGGTCGCGTGGTTCGCGCATGAGCGGTTGCGCGACGTGCGCCCCTCCGGCTCGGGAAGCTCGCTGCGCTCCTCCGCCGCGCTCGATCCTCGGTTGGTGGGACCCGCCGACCGGCTGCTCACGGACATGCAGTGGCACGGACCGGCAATGGTGGAGTTTCGCGACGATGGCGTTCACCCGCCGTACCTGATGGAAGTGAACGGCCGCTTCTGGGGTTCGCTCCAACTCGCCGTGTCCGCGGGGGCGGATTTTCCGCGGTGGTGGCTGTCCATCGTGCGCGGACGCGCCGTGGAACGACGCACCAGCTACGCCACGGGCGTCACCGTCCGGTGGCTGTGGGGGGACGTCAAGCGGTTTCTCTACATCCTGGCTGGAGCGCCGCCCGGTTATCCCGGTCGCTACCCGGGCATCGGCCAGGGACTGCGTGAGTTGTTCGGGCGCCAGCCGCCGGGCACGCATTGGGAGGCCTGGGATCCCGACGATCGGTGGCCCGCCCTGGGTGAGTGGGTGCAGGGCGTGGCGGACCTGCTGGCCCGCCGCCATCGCCGCGCCGCGGCGCAACCGGCCCGCGGTAACTCCGAGCCTGTCGCCGTTCTGGACACCCCACGCTGATGGCCGTGGCGCCACGGGAGTCTCCCATTCGCGTGTTGATGATTACCGCGGGCTGGCCCCAACCCGGTCAGCCGCAAACCACGCATTTCGTCAAACGCCAAGCCGAGTTCCTGCGCAGGGCGGGCGTACTCGTCGATGTCTTTCACTTTCGCGGCGCCAAGCGGCCCTGGAACTACGCCCGCGCCTGGCTCGGGGTCCGGCCCCGCATCCGCTCCGGGCAATACGATCTGGTGCACGCGCAATTCGGCCAGAGCGGCGTGCTGGCCCTGCCCAAGTGCCTGCCGCTCGTGGTCACGCTGCGCGGCAGCGACATCCTCGGGATCGTCGGCCCGAACGGGCGCCACACCCTGGCAGGCAGGGTCTCGCAATGGGTGACACGCGTGGCCGTCAAGCGCGCCGACGCGGTGGTCGTCGTGTCCGAGCACATGAAGGCGTACTTCCAGAGCGCTGCACCGGTGGCCGTGCTCCCTTCGGGAATCGATTTCGAGCTGTTCGACACGATGCCCCGGGACGAGGCGCGCGCTCGTCTCGGCTGGCGGCTCGACCAGCGTCTGGTGCTGTTCGCGGGCAACCCCGAGCAACCGCGCAAGCGCTTTGCGCTCGCGAAAGCGGCCGTCGAACTGCTCAACCGTACCCTGCCGGCCGAGCTGGTCGTGGCCTGGGGGGTGCCCCACACGGATGTGCCGCTCTATATGAATGCGTGTGATGCGTTCGTCTTCACCTCCATGCAGGAAGGCTCACCGAACGTGGTGAAAGAAGCGCTGGCCTGCGATCTCCCGGTCGTCTCGGTCCCCATCGGCGACACGGCGGAGCGGCTGCAGGGCATCGACGGTTGCGAGCTGGTCCCCGACGAGCGACCGGAGGCCGTCGCCGCCGCGCTCGAGCGCGTGCTGCGCCGTGGTGGGCGCGTGGCCGGGCGGGTCGCCGTGGCCCACCTGGCGGAAGAGGCGATCACGGCCCGCCTGATCGAGGTGTACCGCCACGCCATCGGCCGGCGCGACCCGGTGGGCACCGGGGTGACCACCTGATGCTGGCCCCCAGGCGCCCGCCGCCGCTGGTGTCGATCGTCGTTCCGTGTCGCAACGAGGAGCATTACATCGCCGAGTGCCTCGATTCGATCCTCGCCTGTGACTACGCGCCAGACCGCCTCGAGGTCCTCGTGGTGGACGGGATGAGCGACGACGGCACGCGCCGAGTGCTCGCCGACTACGCGGCGCGGCACCCGTGCATCCGGGTGCTCGACAATCCTCGCCGCATCACGCCGGTCGCGCTCAACACCGCCATCCGCGCGGCACGGGGCGACGTCATCGTCCGAATGGACGCCCACGTCGTCTATCCCAAGCACTACGTGGCGCGACTCGTCGCCGCCCTGGACGAATTCGGCGCCGACAACGTCGGCGCGGTACTCCGCACGCTCCCGGCCAATCCGCGCCCGATGGGACGCGCCATCGCCATCGGCATGTCCCATCCGTTCGGCGTCGGCACGTCCTATTTCCGGATCGGCACCGACCAGCCCCGCTGGGTCGATACCATCGCGTTCTTCTGCGTGAAACGCAGCACGTTCGATCGGATCGGCTTGTTCGACGAGGAGTTGATTCGCCATCAGGACGGCGAATTCAATGCCCGGCTGATCGGCGCCGGTGGTCGCATCCTGCTCATCCCGGACGTCGTGTCCTACTACTACGCCCGGTCGACGTTGCAGCAGGTGGGGCGGATGTTCTACCAGTACGGGTACTTCAAGCCGCTGGTCGCGAAGAAGCTCGGCCGCTTCATGACCGTCCGGCAGCTCATTCCACCGGGATTCGTCCTGGCGCTCGCCGCGACGACGATCGCCGCGCTCTTCTGGAAGCCGGCGGTCCCGCTCCTCGGTGTGGTGGCCGGAAGCTACGCCGTCGTGGTGGCGGGCTGCGCCATACACACGGCACTCAAGGATGGCCCGGGAACCGGTCTGGCGTTGGCCGCCGTGCTCCCCACGATCCACGTGAGCTACGGGATCGGGTTTTGGCGTCGCGTGATCGAACTGCTGCTCCCGAGCCGGCGCGCGGCCGCGGAGCGCGCGGCCGAGCTGCCGCTGTCGCGCTGAGGCGGAGCGCCGTGGCTGCCCTTCCCCACGTCGCCAGTCTCATGTACCACGAGGTGACCGACGACCCGGCCAGCTCGGGATTCCAGCGCCCCGGGGCGTTCGACTACAAGCACAGCGTGGCGGCGTTTACGGAACACCTGGCCCGGATCGCGGCAACGCCGCTCCGGCCGGTCCTCGTGACCCAGCTCGACCTCACGCGTCCCGGCCGGCACCTCACGCTGACCTTCGATGACGGGGGCACGAGCGCGCTCACGGCCGCCGAACTGCTGGGACGGCACGGATGGAAAGCGCACTTCTTCATCGTCACGAGTCTGATCGGCACCCGCACGTTTCTCGATGCCGCGGGCATCCGCGCCTTGCGCGCCGCCGGTCACGTGATCGGCAGCCATTCGCATACGCATCCGGGCATCTTTCGGGATCAGGATCCCGCGCGCATGGGGGAGGAGTGGCGCGTCAGCAGCGACACACTGAGTCAGATCACGGGCGAGCCCTGTGTTTCGGCTTCGGTGCCCGGCGGCGACATTTCCGCCCGCGTGCTGGAGTCCGCCGGCGCCGCCGGTTTCCGCTACCTCTACACCTCGGAGCCGTGGCTCATCCCGCGCCAGGCCGGCGCGTGCGCGGTTCTCGGACGCTACAGTGTGAAGGTGAGCACGGCGCCGGACACGGTGGCCGCCCTGGTCCGCTTCCAGGGATGGCGCACCGCGCTGGTGCGCCGGCGTCTCAAGGTGTGGGCGACTCGGGTGGCCCCGCCGCTGTATCGGCTCTACATCCGGGCGCGGACGACCTCGCGTCCAGACGCGGCGGACCTCAGTGACAGGACCCGCTCCCCGAATCGGTAAACGTCTCTCCCGCCACCGGGACGAGGTTCCAGGAATACGTCCCCGGACCCAACGTCAGCTTGATCACGCCGAAGGTCGTGCCGTTGAACACTTCGCTATTGGCGATCGGCGTCACGCCGGTGTAGTGGCTCCTCCCGCCCGTTCCGACGACGAACTCGCGGATCCCGGTAGCGGCATCGGCGACGCCATCCGGTGTCTGCGGCGCAAAACGCTCGTAGTTATGCTCGTGCCCCGAGACGACGATCTCCGCGCCGGCGTCGTAGAGGGCCTGCCAGAGCGGCTTGGCGGAATTGCTGCTGCCGTGGTTGGTTCCCGAGCTGAACCGGGGGTGGTGCCAGTAGGCCAGGGTGCACGTCTTGGTGCTCGCCGCGAGGTCGGCCCGGAGCCAGGTTTCCTGTGCGGATCCCGCGCTCATGCTGATGTTGCTGTTCAGCGAAACGATGTGCCAGTCGCCAAGGTCGTAACTGTAGTACCCCTTCCCGGCCTCCCCGGCCAGCGCGCCGTAATAGGCGTAGTAATCCGCGGCGCCCGAGGTGTGGTAGTCGTGGTTCCCTGGCGACGGGCGCGTGCGCGCCTTATGGCGACCCCACGACGCCGCGTAGCACTGACTGAAGTCGGTTGCCGTGCCGTCGTCGTACGCGTTGTCGCCCGCCGTGAACACCGTCCCCGCGATGCCATCGAGCAGGACGGCCGTGGCTTCGTCCCCGCTCGAGCCGCAGTCGGCGATATCCCCTGCTCCCACCAGGACATTCGTCGTCCCGGGCGGCGGCGGAGGAGGCGGCCCGACGTTGGATTCGGCCGTGCAGGTGGCGCTGACGGCGACGATGGCGAGCAGCAGGCGAACCGACATGACGACACCTCGTTAATGGTCCCCAACGCCTGACGCCGTGACTGGAGTCACGGCGTCGGCGAATTCGCCCCGGACCCTAGTGACAGTTCCCCGTCCCCGAATCCGTGAACGTCGACCCCGGGACCCCGATGAACTCCCACGTATAGCTCGTGGCCGACAGGACCAGCTTTAGGATGCCGTAGGTCCGCCCTTCACCGACCTCACTGAGGGGGAAGACGTTGGTCAGATCGCCTCCGCTCTCGCCGCCCATACCCGCGATTAGCGTGCGGATCCCGTTCACGGGATCGGCGGTGCCGTTTGGCCCCATGGGGGCCAGGCGCTCGTAGACGTGGCGGTGGCCGTTGAGCACGAGGTCGGCGCCGGCGGCGTACAGGTTGTCCCAGAAACGGCGGGCGCTCGTGGTCACCGCTCCACCGCTGCCGCTGCCGCCGACGGACGAGTAGAGCGGATGATGCCAGTAGGCCAGGGTGCAGACGTTGTTGTGCGCCGCGAGATCGGCGAGCAGCCATTGATCCTGAGGCGACCCGGCGGCGGTCTCGAGGTTGCTGTTCAACACGATGACGTGCCAGGCGCCGAGGTCGAAGCTGTACCAGCCCTGGCCCGGAGTGCCGGCGGCCGCGCCGAAATAGTTGAAATACGGCGTCGCGTTGGCCGAGTTGTACTCGTGATTCCCCGCCGAGGGGAACGTGCGTGACTTGAACGCGCCCCACGTAGAGTGGTAGCAGTTGTTGTACTCGCTGGTGGTGCCGTTGGGATAGACGTTGTCCCCTAGTACGAAGACGGGTGTGTTGCTCGGGAATGCGGCGACGAGGGCGGCCGTCGCGGCATCGTTGTTGTTGCCGCAATCCGCGATGTCCCCGGCCCCCACGAACGTCACCGAGGTCCCGGCCGACGTGACGGTCACCGACGCGGTCTGGGTCAGCGCGATGCCGCTCGCGGTGGCGGACACCGTCTTGGTCCCGGCCACTGTCGACGAGAGCGTCCCGGTCGCGATGCCCGACCCACCCGTGGTCCCGGACGGCTGGGTGAGCGTGTTACCGCTTCCCGTGGCGGCCAGAACCACCGCCGACCCGCTCACCGGATTGCCGAACCCGTCCCTCACGGTCACGGTGATCGTGGACGTCGCGGTCCCGGCGACGATCGAGGACGGGGCGGCACTCACCGTGGACACACTCGCGGACACCGAGCCCGCGCTGACGGTCACGACGGGCTTCTGCGTGATCGTGACTCCGTTGGCGGTCGCCGTCACGGTCTTGTTACCGGCGGCGGTCGAGCTGAAGCTGCCCACCGCGATGCCGCTGCCGTTCGCCGGGCCAGGCGGCTGGCTGATCGTGTTGCCGCTGCCCGAGACCGACAGCACCACCGTCGCTCCGGCCACCGGGAAACCACCCGCGTCGCGGGCTGTCACCGTGATGGTCGACGACCCTCCCGCCGTGAACGAGGTGGGTGAGGCCACCACGGTGGACTGCGCGGCGTCCACGACCCCGGCCGTGACGTTGAATGAAGCCGACAGACCGTCCGGTAGGCCGCCGATCGTCGCCCGCAGCGTGTAGCCGTTTCCAACCGCATTGATGCTCAGGGTCGAGAACGAGGCCACGCCCGCCACGGCCGGCACGGCGCTTCCTCCCGAGAGCGACCCGCTCCCCGGATTGGTCCCGATCGACAGAGCTACGCCGTTGGTCGCTCCGGTGACCCGATTCCCGAACTGATCGCGGATCTCGACCTGCACCGGCGGGGCCATGATCGTCCCGACCGTCATGCTCGTCGGCTGCACCAGGAACGCCGAGCCGGCCGGCGCCGCCGGGGTCACGGTCACGGTATCCGTTTGGTTGATCCCCGTACCGGCGATCGTCGCGCTGATGATGCGATTTCCGGCGAGCATGGAGCTGAACGTCCCGGTCGCCACGCCGCTCCCGTTCGTCGGCGCGGAGGGCTGCGTCAGGGCGTTCGATGTCCCGGTCGCCGCGAGCGCAACGGTGACCCCGGAGATGAGGTTCCCATAGTCGTCCCGGGCCGTGACGGTGATCGTCGCAGCCACCGACCCGTTGCTCGCCGTGATCGACGCCGGCGCGGCCACCAGCGTCGATTGCATCACGGAGACCTCCCCGGGGATCACGGTCACGCCCGCGGTCTGCGTCACCGGCACCGACGCCACCGACGCCGTGACGACCTTGCCTCCGGCCGTAGTGGAGCTCAGCAATCCGGTGGCGACGCCATTGGCATCGGTCGTGGCGGCCGGCTGGCTCACCGAGTTGCCGCTCCCCGTCGCGGCGAGCATCACGGCGAGGCCGGGTATCACGTTGCCGAACGTGTCCCTCGCCGTGACGGCGATCGTCGACGTCACCCCACCCAGACTGGCGGCGATCGACGCCGGTGTGGCGACGACGTTCGACATGGAGGCGGCGACGGCCGCCGGATTGACGGTGACAGCCGGCTGCTGCAAGGCGAGCTGGCCGTTGATGGTGGCGCTCACCGTCTTCGATCCGCTGGCCGTCGAGCTGATGGTACCGGTCGCGACACCGCCCGCGCCAGTCGGACCGCCGGGCTGCGTGATGGCGTTGCCCTGCCCGCTCGCGGCCAGCACCACCGTGGCGCCGCTCACGGGGTTGTCGTACGCGTCCCGGGCGGTCACGGTGATCGTCGCCGTGCTGGACCCGGTGCTGGCCGTGATGGCGGCGGGTCCGGCCGCCACGCTCGATTGGGACGGCGAGACAGCGGCCGGGGCGATGTCGAACGCGTTCGAGGTGCCGGTGGCCATCCCCCCCCCGGCGGCGCTCGCCGTAAGCGTGTACCCGACCGCCGCCTTCACCAGTTGGAGATCGGTGAACGTGGCGACACCCGCGACCGCGGCTTTCGTCGTGGCGCCCCCGAGGACATCGCTGCCCGGGTTGGCGCCGAGCGCGACGGTGATGTCGCCGGTGAAGGACGTGAACGTGTTCCCGAACGCATCGCGCACGGCCACCTTCACGGCCGGCGCGATGGCCACCCCGGCCACGGCGTTCGCGGGATGCGTGGTGAACGTCAGCAGGCCGTTCACGGCCGGCGTGACGGTTACGGCGGCCGTCTGGGTCACGCTGACGCCGGCCGCCAGCGCCGACACGATCTTGACCTCGGCAACGGTCGAGCTGAACGAACCCGTCGCCGCACCATTCCCGTCCGTCGTGGCTGCCGGCTGCGTCACCGAATTTCCCAACCCGGTGGCGCTCAGAACCACGGCCGCACCGGCGACCGGGTTGTCGAACTGATCGCGGGCGGTGACGGTCACGGTCGTGGCGCTGGAGCCGACGCTGGCCATGATCGACCCCGGTGCGGCAACCACCGTCGAGCGACTCGGCGACACCGGTCCGGCGAGAATCGTCAGAGCGCTCGAAGTATCCGGGAGCACTCCCGGCCCCGAGACGGCAAACGTATAGCCCGGGCTCGCCTTGTCGATGCTCAGGTCGGAAAACACGGCCACACCGCCGACGGCCGGCACGACCAACGTGCCGGAGAGCGTGCCGGCGGCCGGATTGGCGGCCAACGCGATCGCCATCGTGCCCGAGTAGGTCGCGACCAGATTCCCATAGGCGTCACGCGCATTGACGACCACTGCTGGAGCGATCGCAATGCCGGCCCGGGCGGAGCCGGGAAGGCCGGTGAACGCGAGCTCGCTCGCTGGACCCGGTGTGACGTCGAACGGCGTGCTGGCCGTCGAGGAGAGAGCGCCCGAGGTGGCGTAGAGCGTATAGCCCGAGGCGCTCTTCGTGATATTCAGGTCGGGGAACGTCGCCACGCCGCTCACGGCGGTGGCGGACGTCATGCCCCCCAACGTCGCGCTCCCGGGGTTGGTGGCGATCGCGGCGGTCACCACCCCGGTGAACGTGGTCGCGACGTTGCCGCGGGCATCGCGAGCCGTCACGACCACGCCCGGAGTGATCGGGGCGCCCGCCGCCACGGTGCTCGGGTGCGTCGTGAAGACGAGCACGGCCGCCGGGCCGGCGACGATCGTGACCGTCACGGAACCGCTCTTGCCTTCGCTCGACGCCGTAATGATGGCGAACCCCAATCCCACCCCGTTGACGACTCCCGTCGCGCTCACCGTCGCGACGGTCGAATCGCTCGTCGTCCAGAGGACCGTGCGGCCGCTCAGTACCGCGCCGGAGGCATCGCGGAGCGTGATCTGGAGCTGGACCGCGGTCCCGACGGCGAAGGGTGCCGGGACGACGACTTCCACGGTCTCCACTGGCGTAGGCGGTGCAGAGGAGTCGGTCGCGCAGGCGGCCAACGCGGCGGCGAGTATGAAGGTGCGGCGTGAGGAGGCGGCCAAACAGACCTCATGTCGCGAACTGTGGCGGAGATGCTACACCACCCCCCCCCCGGGGGCGTCCCCAATTCTAGGGCAAGTTTCGGACCTGCTCAGTGGCAGGAGCTGGTTCCCGAGTCGGTATAGGTCCCCTGGCCCTGGGCGGGGCGGAAGTCCCAGCGGTACGACCCCGGATACAGGATCAGCCGCAGCACACCCCGGGAGAAGTTGTTCTGGTCGCTCGCTTCGACGTTGGGCGGGTTATTGACGTATTGGGAGTGCGATTCCCCCCCACCGGTCCCGACGATGAACTCTCGGATTCCCGATGGGCTTGCCGTCCCCAGCGAATCCTGAAGGGCGAACCGTTCATACAAGTGGTCATGCCCGTTGATGACGACCTCGGCACCGCCATTCTGAAGGGCCTGCCACAAGCGGCGGATCCGCGCCTGGCCCCCACCTGAAGATCCGGAGGTGAACAGCGGTCTGTGCCAGATAGCGAGCACGCACTGATTCGTCCTGGCGATGAGGTCGTTCTGCAGCCACGTCAACTGCCCGGAGGCGGGGCTCGTGACACCCGAATCGCTGTTGAGAACGATGATATGCCAGGCCCCCAGCTCGAAGCTGTAATAGCCGAATCCGTTGCCTTCGGGATCCGCGACGGACGTTCCGAAGTAGGCCGTGTACGGGGCGGCGGTCCCGCTGCTGTCGTATTCGTGATTGCCCACGACCGGCCTGGTCCGCGCTTTGTGCCGTCCCCAGGTCGGCTCATAACAATTGGTGAAGTTCGCGGCGGTCCCGTTCGGATAGGCGAGGTCCCCTGCGGCGAACACGACGCCCGGGATACTGTCAAGCAGGGTCGCCGTCGCGTCGTCTCGAATCGAATTGCAATCGGCGATGTCCCCGGCTCCCACCAGCGCGGGCATGACGGCCGTGGTCGCCGTCTGGGTAATCGGAACGCCACCCGCGACGGCCGAGATGGTCTTGTTCTCGGCCACCGCCGCGTTGAAGGCCGCCGTGAACACGCCGTTCGCATCCGTGTTTCCGGTCGCCGATGGACTAAACCCATTGCCGCTGCCATTGGCCGAGAGCACGATCGGCGATCCGGAAACCAGGTTCCCGAACTGGTCTCTGACGGTCACCGTGATCGACGACGCGAGGATTCCGGGCGTGCACGAGTACGCGCATTGCCCGATCGTGTCCGTCGCGGCAGCCACGCTGGACTGAGCCGGGTCGACACCATCGGCGCTGATCGTGAATGACGCGCTCGTGGCCGCCGTCAACGACGGTGCGGTCGCCTGCAGTGCGTAGCCCGTGCCGGTCCGGTTGAGGCTCAGGTTTCCAAACGTCGCCACGCCGCTCACGCTAGACACCGGGTTGGTGCCCGACAGCGTACTGCCGCCCGGGTTCGTCGCGAGTGAGAGCGTGACACTGTGGGTACCCGTGGTCACCCGGTTGCCGCCGGCATCCCGCACCTCCACTCTGACCGCCGGGGTGATCGCGGCGCCGGCCTGGGCGTCGCTCGGCTGGACGAGGAAGCCGAGCCTGGCTGCCGCGCCGACCGTGATCGTGAACGTATTCGACGTCGCGGGAGCCAATCCGGCGGCGGCGGCGCCCAGCCGGTAGCCGGCGCCGGCGCTGTCAATGCGCAGCGTGCCGAACGTCGCGAGGCCGGCCACGGCGGCGCTGGTCGTCGTTCCGGACAGCGTGCCGGCGTTCGGGTTGGTCGCGATCGTGATGGTGACGGAATGGGTGGCGCTCCCCACGCGATTGCCGCCGGCGTCCCGAACCTCCACCTGCACCGCCGGCATGATGATCGCCCCGCCCGAGGTGTTGGACGGCTGGACCCGGAAGCCCAGCCCGGCCGCCGCGCCGACCGTGACGGTGAACGCCGCCGACGTCGCGCCAGTCAGCCCGGAGGCGCTGGCGCCGAGAGTGTAGCCCGTGCCGGCGCTGTCGATGATGAGATTACCCAGGGTGGCCAGTCCGTTCACGGCGGGAACCGTCGTCGTCCCCGACAGCGAGCCATTGTTCGGATTGGTGCCGATCGTCACGGTCACGCTGTTGCTGGCGCCGTTGACCCGGTTGCCGCCGGCGTCCTGGATCTCGACCGCGACGGCCGGGCTGATGGCGGTCCCGCCGGTCGTATTCGACGGCTGGACGAAGAACGCCAGCTGCGCCGCCGACCCGACCACGATGTCGAACCCGATCGAGGTCGCCGACGTCACGCCCGTGGCCGACGCCGTCAACGTGTAGCCCGTCCCCGCATTGTCGATGCTCAGATCGCCAAAGCTCGCGACGCCGCTCGCACTCGTCACCAGCGTCGTCCCGGAGAGCGTTCCGCTGCCCGGGTTGTTCCCGATCGCCACCGTGATCATGTGCGCGCCGGTCGTCACCCGGTTGCCGCCCGCGTCCTGTACCTCCACCTGCACCGCGGGAGCGAGGATCGCGCCGCCCTCCGTATTGGAGGGTTGCACCAGGAAGGCGAGCTTGGCCGCATTGCCGACCGCGACGGTGAAGCCCGCCGAGGTCGCTCCCGCGAGTCCTGCGGCGCTTGCCGCCACCGTGTAGCCCGCTCCCGCCCGGTTGATGCTGAGATCGGCGAAGCTCGCTACGCCGTTCACCGCGGACACCGACGTGTTCCCCGCCAGCGTTCCACCTCCAGGATTGTCCGCGATGGCGACGGTCACGCTCGACGTGGCGCTCGTGACGCGATTGCCTCCGGCGTCCTGGATTTCGACCTGGACGGGGGGAGCGATGATGGCCCCCCCGGTCGTGCCGCTCGGCTGCACCAGGAAGGCCAGCGCCGCAGCCGGGCCGACGATGACGGAGAAGGCGCTCGAAACGGCTCCCCCGAGACCCGTCGCCGTCGCCGCCAGCGTGTACCCGCCGCACGCGCGCTCGATGCTCAGGCTCGAGAAGGTCGCCACTCCGGCCGTGGCCGCCATGGTCGTGGCCCCCGACAGCGTCCCGCCGCACGGATCCGTACCGAGCGCCAGAGTGACATTCCCCGAGAAGCTCGTAGCGGTATTGCCGAGGCCGTCTTGCGCGGCGACCTGCACCGCGGGCGTGATCGCCGCCGTCGCGACCGTCGTCGACGGTTGTGTCGTGAACACCAGCTGCGTCGCCGCGCCGGGGATGATCGTGAACGCGACGCTGGTATCGGGGGTCAGGCCGCCGGCGGTGGCGCGCAGGCGGTAGCCCACCGCCGCCATGTCGATGCTGAGATCGTTGAACGTGGCGACGCCCGCCACGGCCGAGCGCGTTTGCGTGCCCGAAAGGCTGCCGCCCCCCGGATTGGTCGCGATCGACACCGTGACCGCGTTCGTCGCCGTGGGGACGCGGTTGCCGAAGGCATCCTCGATCTCGATCTGCAGGGCGGGCGCCAGCGGAGATCCGGCCGGGGCCGTGGTGGGCTCCACGAAGAACGTGAGTCGACTGGGCGACCCGGGCGTGACGTCGAACTCGCCCGAGATCGTCCCCCCGAGACCTGTGGCCGCGGCGGCGAGCGTATACCCGCTGCCCGCGAGATCGATGTTGAGCGTGCTGAACGTCGCCACGCCGCCCACCGCGGCGACCGTCGTGGTCCCGGAGAGCGTGCCGCCGCTCGGATTGTCCGATATCGAGATGGCGATGGAGTTGGTGGCGTTGGGCACGCGGTTACCCGATGCGTCCCGGACTTCCACCTGGACGGCTGCCATGGTCGCCCCGGCAACGACGTCGGCCGGTTGAACCAGGAAGCCGAGGTGATCGGGGCCGGCGGCGGAGATGGTGAAAGCGTTCGAATTCGCGGCCGTGAGCCCGCTCGCGGTCGCCTGGAGCGTGTACCCCGTGCCCGTCCGATCGAGACTGACGTCGTCGAAGCTCACCACGCCACCCACGGCCGACCGGGTCAGCGTCCCGGAGAGCGTCGCGTTGCCGGGATTGCTCGCGAGGGACACGGTCACGCTGCCCGTGAACGCCGTATCGTCGTTCGCAAAGGCATCCCGCGCCGTCACCTCGATCGCCGGCGCGATCGGCGAACCCGCGACGGCGTTCGAGGGGTGCACGGTGAAGAACAGGCCTGCCGCGGGTCCCGGACGCACCGTGACCGTGTCCGTTTCCGCGAGCGCCACCCCGGCAACGGTCGCCGACACGATCTTCGCGCCGACCAGCGTCGAGCTGAGCGTGCCGGTAGCGATCCCGGCGGCGTCGGTGGGACCCGCCGGTTGCGTGAGGGTGTTGCCGGCCCCCGTTGCCGCGAGCTGCACGACGGCTCCGGCAACCGGATTCCCCTGCCCATCGAGCGCCATCACCGTGATGGTCGCCGAGCTCGCCCCCAGACTGGCCGTAATCGTCCGCGGCAGCGCGTTGAGACTCGACTGCGACGCGGACACGCTGCCGGAGATGACTGTGAACGCGCTCGACGTGGCGCCGCTGAGGCCAGCCGCCGTGGCTGCGAGCGTGTATCCCGTCCCGGCCTTGTCGATGCGCAGGTCGGTGAACGTCGCCGTCCCGGCCACGGCGGCCACCGAAGTCGTGCCGGTGAGCGTCCCGCCCCCCGGGTTCATGCCGATTCCGATGGCGATCGCCCCGGTGAAGCTCGTCGCCGTGTTCCCCAGGGCGTCACGCGCGCTCACCTGAACGGCGGGACTCACCGGGCTGCCGGCTGAGGTCGTCGCCGGTTGCACCACGAATGCGAGGCGCACCGCCGGACCCGGGCTCACCGTGATGTCCGCGGAGCCGCTCTTTCCCTCACTCGTGGCCGTAATGGTCACCGGACCCGGACTCAACCCGCTGACGAGGCCGGTCCCGTTGACCGTGGCGAAGGTCGGCGCGCTGGTGGTCCAGGTAATCGTCCGTCCCGAGAGTACCGTCCCATTGGCATCCTTGGGGGCGGCAGACAGCTGGAGCGTGGCGCCCGCGGCGAGGGGGGCGCTGGCGGGTGTGACCGTCACGGACGCCACCGGAACGATCGGCCCGATGTCCGACCCGCACGCCACGACGAGACCGACCGCGCACAGCTTGCGGTACGACGGACGCTTCACGTCACAACTCTGTCATAGATTGATCCGCACCATGCACCTCGATCGTTTCATGCTCGGCGCCGCGCTGGGATGCATACTCCTGGCGACACTCACGCCGTTCCCCGGAGCCCGTCAACCGGAATTCCTCGGTTGCGTGATCTGCGGAGACCGGGGGACGGCGGATGCGCTCGTCAATCTGATTCTCTTCGTACCGCTCGGCGCCGCGCTCCTGATGAATGGCCGCAGGGGCCTTCGGGCCGTCGGCGTGGCGGGATTACTCTCGGCCGGCATCGAATTCGCCCAAATCTACCTTCCGGGCCGCGATCCGAGCCTCGGAGACGTTGCCTTCAACACCCTCGGCAGCGCGGTGGGCCAGGTCACCGCCCAGCTCCTGACGCGTGGAGCGACGCCCCCGACTCGCACGGCCGCACGGCTCTCCGTCGCCGCCGCGTGCGGTGCCGCCGCGCTGATCGCTCTCACGGGCTGGCTCCTGATGCCCGCCATCCCCAGGGGCGATGCGCGCGCCTGGTACACGCCCAACCGGCCCGATCTCGAGTTTTACCGCGGCCGGGTCCTCGGTACCAGTCTCGGATCGGTCCGGTTCGGTCCCTTCGATGTACTCACGCCGGTCGTCTTGCGTCAACTGGCGGCCGGAGCCCCGATCCATATCCTCGCGCTCGCCGGCCCCCGGCTCCCGGCGCTGGGTCCGTTGCTCGTGATCGAGGGAGCGATAGGCGACGAGCTGCTGCTCATCGGCCCTGATCGTGACGATCTGGCGCTCCGCTATCGGATCCGCGCCGCGACGCTCGGGCTCGGCGCGCCGGACCTGCGGCTGCGCGGCGCCCTCACGGATGTCGCGGCTGGCGATACCCTGCGCATCACCGCGCAGCGCGATCGGGGAGGCACCTGTCTCCAGGTGAACCTGCAGCGTGCCTGCCGCCTCGGGTTCACCATCGGCGGCGCATGGGCGCTCCTGATGTACCCGCGCCATTTCCCGCCGCTGGCGCAGGAACTGCTCAGCGCTGGCTGGATCGGGGGCATCGTGTTGCTGGTCGGATTCTGGGCAAGACGGCGATGGGAAACCGTGCTGGCGGCGCTGGTCCTGATCGCCACGCTCGCCCTCGTTCCGCGCGCGCTCGGCCTGAGCCCCACCCCGACCATGCAATGGCTGGGCGCGGCCGCCGGCACCGGCCTTGGCTGGTGCCTGCGCGTCCTGGTCGGACGGCGCGCGCCCGGGCCGTCGCCTAGCGCCCCGGGCGCGTGAGGAGAAACGCGTCGAAGGCGGGCGCCGTCCGCGGCGGCACCCGGGTCGGCCTGCCCACCGGGATCGGCGCGGCTACACCCGCCATGGGAACCAGAATCGGCGAACCGTCGTAGATCCCGCTCACGACCGGCGGGCCGAACAGCGCCTGCACGTTGTGGACGTCGT